>Ga0070658_10001064_pt1 | contig 23442 bp, 14 predicted proteins | sample KBSC13metaG_FD_64664 | JGI IMG/M metagenome (GOLD analysis project Ga0070658, IMG submission 64664) | Corn rhizosphere microbial communities from Kellogg Biological Station, Michigan, USA - KBS C1-3 metaG | ecosystem: Host-associated > Plants > Roots > Rhizosphere > Soil ...
GTTGTACTGATGCATCTCGTAGATGACGTTCGTCCACCCCTCCGTCGACGGATTCGGCAACATGCTCCAGTTCCACTGGTCGAAAGTTCCCTCAATGCAGCAGATGTGTCCCGAATCGACCGCCCGGATCGCCTGCATCAACCCGACATACGCGCTGATAACCGCCGAATCGCTCGGCGGATTGTCCGGCTCGTTCAGGATATCGTACGCGGCGACATTCGGGTTGCCCGCGTAATGAGTCGCAATCTGCTGCCACATCGTATTCGTCGCCGCCTGCGAAGCGCTGTCGCTCCAATAGTGATTTTGACTCTGCCACCCCGTCGAGTGGTCGTTGCTCTGCTGTCCGATCGCGCCGTGCATGTCGATGATCGTGTAGATGCCCAGCGCGGCCGCCTGGCTGATCACCCAGTCCAGCTTCGTGAACGCATCCGACCTCCATGTCCCAATGCCACCTGTCCCGGTCCCCAACGTGTAGAAATCGCCCCACCAAACCGGCACACGAATCAGGTTAAGCCCCTGCGCATGAATGTTCTGCAAGTCCGCCGTGGTGATATAGGCGTTCTGATATGTGGTGATCAAGCTCTGCTCCGTCGCCACGCCAAAGCGGCTGTCGAGCGAGGCCAGAATGCTGTGCTCATCCTGAAACGCCCCATTCGCATCCGACGCCGACACGCCCGGACACATCCACGGCTCAATCACCAGCCAGTCCCCCAGATTGACACCTCTGAGCTGCACCGTCGCCCCACTCGCGTTGACGATCGACTGCCCGCTCACATGCAGCATACTGAGCTGCGCCCGAGCCGGTGTCGACAGCGCCGTCCCCATCAGCAAAATTGCAATCAGCGCTAATAGAACCTTAGTCAACTTCATCTTATATTGTCCTCCATAAGATTGTTAGGTAGATCATCGAAGACTCAGCAGAATTGCAAAACTCGCAATAATTCTCAATGTCAAAGTTAAACGTTTACTTAGCAGAGTATACGACGAACACACCCTCTTGTCAATACAAGTACGGCGCTTTACCGATCGAAACAACGCGCAAGTATAGCGTATTACTTTCACCAGTTACGACCACAATTCCACAAATTGGAACGTTGAATGCAACCTGTTGTAGACGAAAAACTGCATTTTTCCAGATCACCCCCAGCTGACATGCGAATAGCCCGGGGACACGCATGTGACGCCCGACCGGTATCGACAACCCGCGCCAGGCCGATCAAATCCGATTGTGGACGGGCGTCCCGCGGACGCGACTCATTTTGGGGCTTGACGGCCGCGACATTCCCGCGTATAATGTGCGACGACATAAATCGATTAGTCACATATAATTTACCAGTAACATTCGTATGTGCTATCAATTATGTCGATGCTAGCTCGGTTCTGCATGACTCTGTTCTCCGACGCTGCCTGACGCGAGCAATGGAGCCCTTCCCTTCACGGGCGGCACGGACAATCGGCCGCCAATCTTAAGTCGATCAGGAGGAAATTGTCATGTTCAACGCAGCACACGCCCCACGGCCCCACCGCCGACCGACCCCATTATTGGGGGTGCGAGCCGACGAGCCGGGGTGCCACGCGCCTCATGTCGGTCTGTTACTGCTTCTGCTCGTCGCCGGCGCATCGGGCGCCCTGGCCCAAGCCCCAGCCGCCCCCGCCAACGTCGAGGCCCACCCCACCGCAAACACCGGCGTGCCCCCGATAGTCGTCGAGTGGGAAGCTGTCCCCGGTGCGACATCGTACATCGTCTACCGCTCGACATCGTCCGGTACCGAGACCTTCTACAACACAACGACCACCAACTCGTACACCGACACCAACGTCGTTGCGGGTCCGCCGACCATCTACTACTACAAAGTCGCCGCGGTCAGCTCCGCCGGGGCCGGCCCCGAGTCCGACGAAACCGCATCGCCCACCCCATTGCCGCACTCTCCCGGCAGCGGTATGGTCGCCGGTGTTGCCGTGCCGGGCGGAACCCGGTACTACTGCGCCGACGCTGCCCTCGACGAGTTCGACTGGTTCATCACCTTGAACGGCTGGTTCCCCTCGGTCCTCAACTCGTCCGCCGCGCTCGACCCGAACCATAAAGTCGTCGACATGGCCTACGCCAGCGAAGGCACCATGACCTTCTATAACGTCCAGGTTCCCACCGCCGGCTGGTACAACATCACGTACCGCTACGCCTACAGCGGCGGTCTCTTCGGCGGCGTCAACAACCGTGAAATGGGCCTCGCGATCAACGGCGTCAAGATCACCAACAACATGCGGTTCCCGATCACCGGCGACTTCGAGACCTATCAGGACTCGATCCTGCAAGAACACCTGAACGCCGGAACGAACACGATCCAGATGTTCAACACGAAACCCTGGGGCATCTCCCGCGCCGACACGTTGACCGTCACCACCGCGACAGGCCCCGGTCCGTCGCAGCCGACAAACCTCAAGGGGGTCGCCGGCAACAAACAAGCCACTCTCACCTGGACCGCCAGCACCGGCGCGACGCAGTATCAAGTCTATCGCGGCTCCGGCAAGTCGGACAGCGAAGCCGTCGTCCCGATCGCGACCACCACCACGCCGACCTACACCGACACCGGCCTGAACAACGGAACGTCGTACTACTACAACGTCAGCGCCACCAACAGCGTCGGAATCTCACCCGACACGGACGAGGTCATCGTCGTCCCAACCTCCGTCACCGCGCCGCCGGCCACACCTGTCGGTGTCGTCGCAACCGCCGGGAATACGACCATCACTGTCTCCTGGACCGCCGACGCCAACGCGACATCACACAGCATCTACCGAAGCCTGAGCCCCGGCGCCGAAGGCATGACCCCGATCGGCACGGTGACCGGCACGGCGACCTCGTTCACCAACACGAACCTCGCGAACGGCACGCGGTACTACTACAAGGTCTCCGCCGCCAACTCCCTGGGATCGTCCGGACAATCGGCCGAAGTCAGCGCCGTCCCCGCGGCTGGGGCGATCCTCCAGATCAACTGCGGCGGCCCGGCCATCAGCCCCTACGCCCCCGACATCGACTTCACCAACGGCACCGCCCACACGTGGACCCACGCCGTCGACACGTCCCTTCTCACGGGCACACTCCCGCCGCAAGCCACCCTCCTCGACGACCGCGAAGGCACGTTCACCTACACCCTGCCCGGATACGTCCCAAGCAGCACGCACACCGTCACCCTCTACTTCGTCGAGCAATACTGGACAGTAGCAGGTAAGCGCGTCTTCAGCGTCGCGGCAAACGGGACCACCGTCATCGCCAACCTCGACGTCTTCGCCGCCGCCGGCGCCCAGTACAAGGCGATCCAAAGGAGCTTCACAACCACGGCCAACACCAGCGGCCAGATCGTGCTGACGTTCTCCGCCAGCGTCGACCAGGCCAAATGCAGCGCAATCCTCGCGCCGTAGACGATAGTCCGATGTAGGGGATTCCGAAGGGCGCAACGAGACGTGGTCGACAACGACACGCCTCCGCGCGCCCGACGGACGCCCGCGCCAACTTCGACGAAACCGTGATTCGAATCAAAAAGCCGCTCGCATTAAGCGCGGGTGGCTTGTTTGATTCGGGGATTGTAGACATTAGGTTCGCGCGTCATAATCTAATGCAGACAGACTGGAGGATCACTATGGACGAGATCTGGGAGAGATTGGAAGCTTATCTTAAGACGCACGTGCCATTGATGCTCGAAGGGCTTGCGCCAGGTGCCAGTGAAGATGAGATCGCAGCCTTTGAAGCGAAGGTTGGGGTGAGACTGCCGGATGACCTTCGCGCATCGATCAGTCGACACAATGGGCAACGTTCGGAGAATGGGGAAGTGGTCGGCGGCAACTTGATTCCGGATAGTTGGTCCATCGATTCCCTGGAAGGTATGCTGCTCGAATGGGAAGGACACCGCGAAACTGCAAAAGTGATTGGCGAGAGAAACAACCCCGAGGTCGGCAACCCGGGGATACAGCCGCTCTATCTCAACAAAGCCTGGATTCCGATTGCTTGCGATCCTGGCGGCAATAGCCTCTGCGTCGACCTCGATCCCGGCGAGGGCGGAACAGTCGGCCAGATCATCGAGTTTGACCACGAGCGTCAAACACCAACCCTTGTGGCGTCTAGTTTTCGAACCCTCCTTACATCGGTTATCGACGGCCTCGAATCCGGTGAATTCGTATATGACGACAACGAATATGAGGGCGGATTCTGCCGACCGGAGACTCTCGCGAGCCGCGCTTGATGCTATCCCACCGCCGCCCCCGTCAAATACCCCAGCGACGCCTCGACATACCACGCACACCGCGACGGCGACGTCTGATAAAACGACGCCCACGCGTCCGGCTTGTCGTCATCGTAACTGGCGGCGCGCTTTGGATGACGATCGAGCCAGGCAAGGCGGACGGCGTGGCCGATGACGACGTCAAGGACGATGTAGTCGTCGATAGCGAAGTCCGGATTCCTCGCGGCGACGTCGGCCAGCGCGATCATGGCCTCGATGTTGAGCTGCCGGTATTTGGCCGCGTCCATCTTATTCAGCAGATGCTCGATCCAGAGCGCGAAGTTCTTCTCCCCGGCCGTCATCTCGCCCAGGATCAAGCCGCTCTCCAGTCGATTGCGACGCTCCAGCTTGTCGCCGATGATCAGCCCCTTGCAGTGGCGCAGCAGGTTCCAGACGCCCGGGTAGAAACCCTGCGGCACCCGATTGAGCGTGCCCATCCTTTGTCGATACCGAAGCCAGCCGCCCGCCGGCGCTTCCTCGACATCGACAGAAGCCACCACCGCGTCCACAAGCAGCTTACCGTGCTCTACCGCCAACGCCTCCTGTCCTTTGGCGGACTGCGCGGTCTTGTCATAATCACACAGCACATCGCGCAGCCGTAGTTGGATCTCGGACGGGCTGAGTTCCATCAGGTACTCGTAGGCGTCCTCCGGGCGCATGTCCAGTTCGCCCGCCAGCTCGCTGGTAATCAACAGAATGAGGTAGCCCACCCGCAGCGTCATTAGGCCGTCAAAGATCTCAGGCTCAGACTTGATAAGCATGCCGACGTAGATCAAAATCTCCTGCGTCAGCACCCAATCGCGGACATCGCCTCCGCCAAATCGACGGATCTTCTCACGGATCTCCGATGGCGGCAGTGGACTGGAGATGACCGAGTCGTCGCTGTACGACTTCCCAACCGTGATCTGCTTCTGGCGGACGAGAATGTCGGTAACAGCGTCCGACAGCGCCGTGTCCGTTTTGTCGAGAAGGCCCGCCGTGCGCCTCAAGACCGACCAGTACGGACGACCGCCCGCGCCCCTCGACGCCTGTGCGTAGACCTCGTCGACCAGACTCAGCACACTCACCGCCCCGGTCCCGTCTCCGGCCACCATCAGCGGGCTGTACTCAGGCCCCTTCACACGCACCAACGCTTCAAGGAGCAAGGCCAGTTCGTAGAGGTTGTGACTCATCCAGAGGCGCGACGTCAGTGTCGACGCGTCCGTCTCCTGCTCGATGCGCACCTCCGCGGCCCTGTCGAGGGGAATGCTCAGAGTATGGTCCGCGGTAACATGGTAGCGGCCCGGCTGCGCATCGCGAACGGGTGCGCGGGCGAACTCGAAGTCGTGCAGGAAGTCGATCCGCTCTATGCCCGACATCTGCCGCAGTTCGCCGATCCGCCCAAGCCTCACGTGTACGCCGCCGCAGTCGCCAAGCTTCATAGATTGAATGAGCCCCAGCAGCGCGTCGCGGCCGGTGTCCATGAGCGTGCGGGTCAAAAGGAGCGCGATCGTTGGCCGTCCCATCTGACGCCAGTGGCGCTGGATGTAGGCAAGCTCGCTCTTGATCTGGCCGACCAGGAAGTCGCGGTCGAGCATCAGGTAGAACTTCTGCGGGTCGAGGAACGAGGGCAGGAAGACCATAAGCTGACCGCGAATGAGGAAGATCTTCGACGTCGTCAGCGACCGCAACCGGCGCACCGGACGGCCCGTCAGCTTCAGCTTGTCGTTGCGACCGATATGGTTGTACGCCGCGGCCAGTTCCCCGGCCTGACGCACCTGGATCGGCTCGATCTGCTGCGGCGTCTGTGTCGAGACCCCCTGCGCCTCCAGCTCCGCCTGCAACCCCGCATCCTCCGCAAGCAGCGCCACCTGCACCACCGGCTCGCGCGACGATCCTAGCCGCAGTCGACGCCCCAGCGGATCGACCTCACTCGGGTCTAGCAACCCTTCGTCGATCATCAACGCCAGATAGTACAGGCTCTGCGCCCACACCAGCGGCACGTTCGCATTGGCGTGTCGCTCCTGACTATTAGGGCTGCGCCGCTCGGCCTCAATGGCTTCGCCAGGGACAACGTAGAGCTCCGGCAATAGCTTAAGCCCGTCGTGGTCCACCAGCAGACGTTCCAGCCGCTCGCGGTAGTTAGCCGCGGCATGATCGTCACCGCGGAACTGGGCGTCGAGCATCAGGTAAACGAAGAAGAGTGGCCATTCGCACTCGATATGCTCGAACTGTTTGAGCTCCCAGGGATCATAGTAGAGTCGACCCGCATCCTCGATGACGGTCTGGTGACCGTCGCGCAGGAACCGCTTGCAGCCATAGCGTCCCTGCAGCTTCTCGACAACGCGGCCGCGGGTCAGGTCGGCGATGCGGGGGTCCTCGATGGCGAACGCGGGAAAGCCGACAATGCTGAGCAACGCGGCGTCAACCTCCTTCGAACTCGACTCCCACGGCAGCAGCGACTCCAGGGTAATCCGCGCCCGCGCGATTTCGTCCGACAGCACATGCAACACCGACGCCTGTGAGCCCCGCACTCCGAAGAGGTCCAGCCCCGAGAGCGCCTCCATCGCCGCCTTCGCCATACCGATGCTGCTGGCGTTGAGCTCCGGCTTGCCGTGATTAATCTTGTTGCCCCGCTCCCAAACGCCATAGTCGGGCGTCCGATAAGCGCGCCCGATGTAGTAGACAAGGTTCTGTACGAAGTTGACCTCGTCGATGGTGTACAAAATCGACAGCCCCGACGCCGTCATTTGCCCCAGCATCAGCAGCCATATCGACGTCGCGTCGAGCTGTAAATGCCCCCACTCGTCGTCGCCGACCACCGTCCCACCGGTCCGCGTGTCGTACTTCGCGTGGAGGGAATCGAGGGCCGCCTGCGTGTGCTTGAATCGTTCCACCTTCTCGGCTTGCCGCATCATCGAGAACAGCAGCCCGCGCATCACCTTGACCACGCTCTGCTCCAGCTCGTAGGTGCGGCCGCGGTCCCAGTCGACCTTGCGGTACGCCAGCGCAAGCCCCCAAACGGCCAGGATGCTGTACACATTGTCCCGCACCCACGCGTCCGTATAGTTGCCGTGCGCATTAATCGCCGTACTCGCAGGCATCAATCCGGTGATAGGATCCTGGCGGCTAAGGAGGACTTTGTGGACGAGTCCGTAATAGTAGTCTAGGCGGGTTTCGAGATTAGCCGAAGTTGTGGGCGGCTTGTCGGGACCGACATTCTCGTGGTGACGGAGGTTATCGAGGTTTTCCTGCTGATATGGTCGCCCGCGCATCCGGGGACACTCCCTTCAATAGTGACGCAAGCGGTCGCCCGAGGAGGCAAATGCTTGACGAGGGAACGTCGACCATGACGCGATAAATGGCGGCATCGATGCCGGAGAATCGATGAGTCCAGTTTACCATAAATGCAAAGGGAAGGAAGCGCCTTAGTGCTCAGTCGCTCGCCTTCACCAGATCCTGACGGTCGGCAGTGGTGAGTTCGACGGCTAAGCCCATTTGTATGGCGGCTTGACGTGAGACAAAGGATGCCGCGATCGATGTCGAACATTACCGTCGAGGTGAGATTGACGGCTTTGTGATGCGTTCCGGTCGTGGCGAAAGCCACGGAGTCGATTTGCGCAACGTGATGTCTATTGGCGGCGACCTGGATACTTGTGAGCCTCTGCAACAATGGCGGAGAAGCAACACAGAACGATGGCGAGTCGTTTGGACATTGCGATACTCCCTAGCCACCCCATTTGCTAACCTATCCGCCGACCGGAAGCTAAACCTCGAGTTCGGTTCCGTCGAGTGCGAGACGTCCGCCTTCACAGGGAACCACATATGCCTCGACAGCGTCGGCGGCGACTTCGACGAGGACACCGTTGATGTAGTCAGGTCCCGCGTATCCCGACGGAACGACCACCTTGACGGGCAATTGGCCATAGTACACGTCGCGTGCAAGTGACTTGCGGATCTGCTGCTCGGTCGGTATAGTGTGTGTCATTGACGGCCTCCTTAACAGGTAAACCGACGGCGGCATCATTGCCAATCCGTCGGCGACTTCGGCCGATACTGCTTGCGCTACTTCGCGCGGCAGAAACGATCCCGGGGAAGTCAACTTTATTGTCCCATACCTGCAGAACGTCAACATCCCCTGAACGGCGTATGCTGTCGTGGGCGCCGGAAAGGAGGACTTTACGGATAAGCTCCTAATAGTAGTGCCAATTGGAGTGACAACCCTCAGATGACGCAGATAGTTGTAGATGGGATAGACGGACACCGAGACGGACGGCCCGACCGACGTCGATGGTTCGAGGTTGGGTTCTACGCAATGCTCGGAGCGATCGTCGTCAGCACCCTCGCGTACGTGACGTGGCGGCTGGCGGGAGCGGCGATGGATGTCGCCGCGCCGATCGTCATCGGCATGATCATTGCCATCCTCCTCGACCCGCTAGTCGACAAATTGACCAAGCGCGGGATGAGCCGGATGGCGGCGGTGGCCACGGTATTCCTGGCCTTCGTCCTCGTGTTCGCCGGCATCACGGCAGTTGCGGTGCCCGCCCTGATCAACCAGGCCGTCTCGCTGGCACAGAACGGCCCGTCGTACGTGGCGATGGTGCAGGGACACATCATCGAGTTCCTGTCGCACCACCGGCATATCGGCGGCTACACGCTGCCGCAGAATGTCAACGACCTGATCCCCGATCTCTCGGCGAAGGCGTCAGCATTCATCCAGAATGCGGCGGGGTCGATGGCGACATTCCTGGTCGGCTCGGTCGTGATGGTGCTGCAAGGCGTGGTGGCGATGATCGTCAGCTTCTACCTCCTGCTCGACCTCGACCGCCTGCGCGCCCGCCTTTTCTTCCTGGCCCCGGAGCGGGCGCGCGGGATGATGCACAAGATCGGCGAGGATGTCGCCGGCGTCTTTAGCGACTACGTGCGCGGCCTCTTGATCGTCTGCGTCCTCTATGGCCTCTTCACGACCCTCTTCCTCTACGGCCTGTCGATTGCACACCACGACCTCGCCAAGTACGCCCTCCTCGTCGGAGCGGTGGCCGGCGTGCTCTACGCGGTCCCCTATATCGGCGCGCTCGCAACCGCCCTCATCACCTTCGTGGTCGCCTTCGCCGCCGGTGGGCTTCCGTTCGCCGGACTCGCCATTGGCCTGCTGCTGGGCCTCAACCAGATCTTCGACAACATCGTCACCCCCCGCGTCGTCGGCGGCGGCGTCGGCTTGCACCCCGTGATGGCCATCTTCGCCCTGCTCCTCGGCGGCGCCCTCTTCGGCGTCTGGGGAACGGTCCTGTCGGTCCCCATCGCCGCCAGCGTCCAGGTGATCCTCTACCGCTTCTTCCCGAAACTCAAGCAACCGACCCCCAAATCATATTTGCGTGCTCAAGGCATCCGTCCCGGCGAAGACGAGACGGCGTCGGCGACGCCCAAGGACGAGGTCAAGGTTGGGGAGTAGGGTGTGGGGTGTGGGGAGTTGGGTCGAGGAAGCTCGACACCCTACTCTTAATTGTGGTTGCTCACTATTGACCGTCTTGATTACGCTTGATTAAGTTGATTTCCGGACCGATCTTAGATGGGACATCTTGATATCTCCACAAAATTTGCAATCAAGTTCCGCTGTATCCGGGTCGTTAATCGATCATATGTTCGTACGTATTATACCCGAGTTTGCGGCGATTTGAAGCGATCGATTCGGCTGTTTGCGATTGCTGATCGATGTCCGAGGGCAACCTCACCCTAACCCTCTCCTTGGAAAGGAGAGGGAACCAGATGTGGTCGAGGGCGGCTATGGGGCGTCGATGTCGTCGTCGGGTATTGGTAGCCCGTTGCGCTCGGCGTGAGTGCGTCGAATCTTGCGGACTCGTTCGGCAGCTTAGGCCGCCTTGTGGAGCACCTGGACCGGCTCCAGTTTCCATTCGCCGGTGGGCTCGACCCTGATCCGTGCCTGCAGCGCAGCTGCCAGCTTTGGCTGGGTCTTAGTGTCCGGAAGGCGATCACCCTTCTCAATTCGGCACACCGTCTCTCGGGGATGCCAAACGGCTCAAGGTCTTTCTGCTTCAGACCAAGTTCCTCACGGCGCATGCAGCAGGCGACTCCAAACTTCAACGCTATGAGACCAGCCTCGAACTCGGCCCGGCGCTTAGGCGTCGCCAGACGCTCGCTCAACCACGTGTCGAAGTCGATGCCCTTATATCCGGCTTTTCCGCTCATACCACGTACCCTCTTGAGGTCCATTGTCTTCTCAGATTGACGCGCACGTCAATTGTTCACACCTTCCCTAATCACCACCCTGCCTTTCTAATGTCGATTTAATACTTTCCCAGCCATAATATTCGCAGTTCAATATTCCCTCAAGGTCGATCACGGTATGGCTCGTCGACGACTGCTCAGCACGCCGATCTGGCGGTGCGCATCAATCATCTTCCTTCTCGGCTACGCGGCCTCCCCCTCAATGGCCGAGGGCAATCTCGACAGTACTAACGCCCCATCGACATCGACCACGCTTTCTCTCGCCGACGCTATCGCAATGGCCACCGCTAAGAGCCCGGCCGTCTATGCGGCACAGCAGGCGTGGGCAGAGGCGGAGGCGAGGGTGGACCAGGCGAGGGCGCAGACGCGGGTGACGCTCAGCTTCAACAGTACGGCCTCCGAGTCGAATGCGGCCGTGGCGACGCCGCCGCCGGACCATGAGACGTTCGGGTCGATCGTCAACTCCATAACGATGCCGGTGCCGCTCGGTCGACGCCCCACCCTTGCGGTCGCCCAGGCCGAGGCGCAGGCGGCGGCGGCAAAGGCGCAGTTCACGGCCGCGGAACGCACGCAGACTCTCGCGGTGATCAACGCCTACTTCGACCTCCTCAAGAAACAGTCGCAGCTTGTCGATGCCCAGCTCAACCTCGACCAGGCACAGCGTCAGCTCGACGATGCCAGCCTCCGCAATAAGGCCGGCGACGTCCCCGAGCTCGACGTCATCCGCGCTCAAGTCCCCGTCGCTCAGGCGGAGGCGGGCGTGGTTCAGGCGCAGAACGCCATCGACATTGCGGGCGAAGCGCTGAACGCCGCGATCGGCCGCCAGATCTCGACGCCGGTGATCGTGACAACGCCGTCGACGGAAACCGGAACGCAGAGCCTCGACGATGTCGAGCGGCTCGCCGTCGAGGGGTCCGGGGACATCGCCGCGGCGCGCTCGACGATCACGGCGCAGCAAGTTGCGCTGGAGTCCGCGAAGCACTGGCGCGATCCTGCCCTGTCGCTGCAAGCGAGCGACACGCGCGGCGGAGACGTCACCTCGTTTTCGCATCAGGACACCATACAGGCGTCGATCACGATACCACTCACCGACGGGGGCCTGGTGCATGGCCAGAGGGATGAAGCCACCGCAGCCATCAACCAGGCGGGAGCCCAGCTGGCGACCTCAATACTGACCGTTCAAGCGAGCGCGGCTAGCGCTTACCACAACGCTGTGACCACTCGAAAGCTCGCCGACAGTGCTAAGGCAGCCCTCGACATCGCACAGACCGCGTACGAAAAAACCGCCCACGGCTATCACAGCGGCCTCTTCCCGCTCACCGATCTGTTGAACGCACAGACGTCGCTGGCGCAGACCCGCAGCACCTACACCCAGGCACTCTACGACGCCGGCGCGGCGGCGGCAACCTTGAACGAGATCATCGGCGTCGATAACGCCGGACGGACGGGGACACCCATCCCACGATAAGATTTGATCGGGAGTTTGCTTGGACCAAGGCATTCCGGAAGGAAACCTCACCCTAACCCTCTCCTTGGAAAGGAGAGGGGACCAGAGTGCGGCCATGACTTCAGTTTGGTGAGAGTGGACGGGCGGTGGACGGCATGCCTGTCCAGAGCTACAGGCATGGCCCCCGAAGGACGTGAATGAAGAAGAAGTACCTGACAATATTTGTGGCGGCTGGCGTGATCGCCGGGGCCGGTTGTGCCCACAAGACCGTCGAGGCCGACTCGACGCCGGCGCCGTTGCCGGTGGTCGAGGTAACGGACGCGCACTTCGGCGTTGTCGAGCGCACCCTGCCGGTCACGGCGACGGTCATGCCGCTGCCGAATATGGAGGCGGCGGTGTCGCCGTCGGTGCCTGGGATTATCGACAGCCTCCCGGTCCGCGTGGGTCAATCGGTCAACCGGGGCGACATCGTCGCGCACCTGTCGATATCGACCCTCGCCGGCCAGATCGATCAGGCCCGCGCTACCATCGCGCAGAACCGAATTCAAGTGCGTCAGGCGCAGGTCGGCGAGATCCAACAGCGGGCGCAAGGACAGGCGGGGATCGAGCAGGCGGCATCGGCGGTGGCGAATGCCCAAGCGACGCTCGCAGGCGCCAAGGCGACGCTCGCCGGTGACGAGGCCGCGCTCCGCAACGCGCACGAGAAGCTGGACCGCGAGAACGCCCTTTTCAAAGATGGACTGGTGGCGCAAAAGGACGTCGAGGATGCCCAGCTCGCCCTTTCGACCGCGCAGGCCACAGTCGATGCCCAGCGGCAAGCCGTCGATGCCCAGCGACAGACCGTCGAGGGCCAGGTGCACGCGCTTCAGGCCGCTAAGACCGCACGGCTGCAGGACACGATCAAGCGCGCCGATGTCGACATTGCACGCGCCCAGGTAGCCAGCGCCGAGGGAGCCTTACGCACCGCCGAGACGCAGATGGGGCTGTACACGCTGCGTAGTCCCGTCTCCGGCCAGGTAGTCAGCGTCGGGGCGAACCTGGGCGAGAACGTGGACACGTCGACCAAGCTCGCCACGATTGTCAACCTCGACACCGTCCAGATTCAGCTCCCGATCCCGTCGGAAAACGCGGGTGAGGTTCATGTCGGGCAGCATGTCACCTTCACCGCCGACAACCTACCGGGGCGCACATTCGAGGGGCGAATTCAGACAGTTGGGAAACAAGTCGACCCGTCGACCGGGACGCTCCCGGCGTACTGCACGGTGCCCAATCCCGGCCACGTGCTCCAGGATGACCAGACCGTCAAGGCGCGTATCGTCATCGACAGCGCTTCCGGTGTGACCGTGCCGACGAAGGCTGTGCTGACCGATTCCGGCACCGGTGCGACGTCGATCGCTGTCGTCGATGGCGGAGGCGTGCTGCACGTCAAGGACGTCGAGACGGGGATGGAGGCCGACGGCACAACGGAGATCAAGTCGGGGATTGCAAATGGAGACCAGGTCGCCGTCGGCGGTCAATACGGCGTTCCGGACAGCGCGAAAGTAACGGTGCATCGTGCGCGATGACGTTTGGAGGACCGGCACATTGGGTGGTGCTGTTTTCAAGCGGCCAGGCTATAAACGGCATGCCTGTCCAGGGCTACAGGCATGGCACCCGGACAGGGCAACATGCCTACCCAGGGCTGTAGGCATGGCACCCGATGCGGCGAAAGTGACGGTGCATCGTGGGGCTGACTAACTTCGTCCGCCATCATGGAAAGGCCGTCCTGCTGCTCATCGCCGCCTTCTGCGCGATGGGAGCGTATGCGTCGCAACATCTGCCGGTGGCGATCTTCCCCGACCTGACTGCGCCTCGCATCATCATCACCGCCGACGCCGGCGATATGCCGATCCCGTCGATGCTCGCCACGGTGACGCGGCCGCTCGAAAACGCCGTCGCCGGAGTGCCCGCCATCTCGCGCATCGGCTCGCTGACCCAGCGCGGCACCGACGAGCTCGACGTCAACTTTGCCTGGGGCACGGACATGCCTGCCGCACTGCAGAAGGTTGAGGCCAAGCTCAACCAGGTGCAGTCGTCGCTTCCCGCCGGCGTCAATGTCTCGGCCGAGCAGCTCAATCCCTCCGTCTTCCCTATCATGGGCTACAGCCTGTATTCGTCGACATTGACCGGGCAGCAGCTGCGCAACGCGGCGGTCTACACCCTGCGGCCGCGACTCCTCCGAATCGACGGCGTCCAGCAGATCAACATTCTGGGCGGCGACACTCCCGACTATATCGTCGATGTCGACCCCACCGCGATGCTGGCACACGGCGTCACGATCCAGAACGTCCAGGACGCTCTGAGCAAAACGAACCAGATCGCATCCGTAGGGTATTACGACAAGGCGTACCTGCACAACGAGATCATGGTTTCAGGCCTGCTGCACGGTCCGAGCGACATTGCCAACGTGACGGTAGCGGTGAAGAACCGGGTGTCCGTCACCATCGCCCAGATCGCTTCGATCCGGCGCGGGATCGAGCCCCACACCATCGAGACGAGCGCTGACGGGCGCGGCGCGGTCCTCATCGACGTCATCAAGCAGCCCACAGGAAACACGGTCCAAATTGCCGCGGCCGTAAAGCAGGCCCTTGTTGATATGCGGCGCGACCTGCCGGCAGGCGTCACGATTTCGACCTCTTACGACCAGTCGCAGATCGTCAAGGAGTCGCAGTCGAGCGTGCTGGAGGCCATCATCGTCGGAGGCATCCTCGCCCTGTTCGTGTTGATGCTGTTCCTTGGCAACCTGCGCACCGCCGCCGTCGTGTTGATCATCCTGCCGCTCACGATTCTCATCACGTTCGCGCTAATGAGACTGCTCGGCCAGTCCATGAACATCATGACGCTCGGGGCGCTCGCCATCGCCCTTGGTTTGGTCATCGACGACGGCATCGTCGTGGTCGAGAACATGTTCCACGAGCTCGAAAGCGGCAAGCCACGTCGAACCGCCATCGCCGCCGGGCTTCAGGCCATCACGCCCGCAATGGTGGGCTCGTCCCTCACAACCATAGCCGCGTTCCTGCCGCTCACCATGCTCAGCGGCCTCACCGGCCAGTTCTTCGGCCCGCTCGCCCTGGTGATGGTGGCGACACTGACCGTCTCGCTGGCGCTCGCCCTCTTCCTGACGCCACTCCTCGCCGACTTCCTGCTGCCGCTGAAGGTCGATCCTACCCACAAACGCGGCGGAATCCTGATGTTCTTCCCGCGCCTCTTCGACAAAGTCGCTATCGTCTACGGCCGTCTCCTTCGCTGGTGCCTGCGTCGATATGCGGTCGTGCTCGTGCTCTTAATTCCGGTGGCGATCGGGGGCTGGATGCTCTATTCGCATGCCGAGACCGGCTTCTTTCCCGAGTTCGACGAGGGCGGGTTTATCCTCGACTACCAGCTTCCTTATGGAACGTCCCTGGCGGAGACAAGCGCGGCGGCTCGGCGGATCGAGCAGGTTTTGGCGGAAACACCCGAGGTTGCTGCCTGGTCACGGCGTACAGGCGCGCAAAGCGGATTCGACATTACAACGCAGGATATGGGCGATATCACGGTGAGGCTCAAACCGAACCGCTCGCGCGACATTGATGCGATAATCGACGACACCCGCGAACGCGTCAACTCGGCCGTTCCGGCCGCCGACGTCGACTTCCGCCAGATCCTCCAGGACAATATCGCCGACATCGCGGGATCACCCAATCCGGTTGAGGTTAAGATCTTCGGCGACGACATGCCCACGCTCATCAATCTCGCCGAGCGCGTCAACCGCATCCTCGAGAAGACGCCTGGCGTGGTGGACAACAAGAGCGGCGTGGTCATGAGCAGCCCGGAGACGACCGTCAATGTCGACACCGAGCGGGCGCAGCGATACGGTCTAACGGCGGACGACATCCGGCAGAACGCCCAGGCCGCGGTCCAGGGTGTCGAGCCGACGTCGATACAGGAAGGCGAGCAGTCGGTCGGCATCCGCGTTCAAGCCCGGCGCCCCACGGAACAACTCGACCCCCACACCCTCGGCGACATCCCGATCGCGTCACCCGTGACGAATGGAACGGTGCCGCTCAGTTCGATGGCCACGATAACGTCGACACCCGGCACTCCCAACATCACCCGCGACAACCAGCGGCAGATGGTGACCGTGACCGCGGGCCTGAGCGGGCGCGACCTCGGCAGCGCCACGCATGATATCCAGGTGCAGATCCGGGATAGCATCCACTTACCTCCCGGCTACTCCATCGAATATGGTGGCCTGTATGCGAGTCAGCAGCAGTCATTTGCCGATCTCTCGGTCGTCCTACTCACCGCATTTGGCCTCGTCTTCATCCTGCTCATCATCCAGCTCCGGTCGTTCGGTCAGGCCATCGCACTTATCCTGGCGGCCGTCCTCTCGCTTGTCGGCGTCCTCCTGGGCCTCGCGGTCACCAAGACCCCGCTCAATATCTCGTCGATGACCGGGGCCGTCATGATCGTGGGCATCGTGACGGAGAACGGCATCGTCCTGTTCGAGTTCCTCAACACGCTGATCAATCGCACCCCCACGGCGTCGGTGCAGGCCATGATGCTGGAGGCCGGCGCGAAACGACTCCGCCCGATATTGATGACCACTATCGGCGCAATCCTCGCCCTCATGCCCCTTGCCTTCGGAATCGGCGCGGGAGCCGCGCTGCAGAAGCCGCTGGCAATCGCCGTCATCGGCGGGCTGACAGTGTCGACCCTGTTCACCCTCATCGTCGCCCCCGTCCTCTTCGTTGCCACGGAACGGTTCCGGCAGAAATCGGATCATGAAGACACGTCCACCCAGGTCGAGCCGTCGGTTTCATAGAAACTACGGATGAGTTCGACTAACGATTGATATTTGCCGTCAATAACAAACAGAATAAGCAATCTAATCGACTTCTAACTCCCGTCTAACGGCCTCTTAATCTCGACCGGTCACACTGAAGGAAACCACGGATTTCGATCCAAGCGATCGAGGGAAAAATGAAGAATATTACATTGCTTGCAATTGCCGCCTGTTTATCGACGACGATTGCGGCGCACGCAGCCACGAAAATCACGGCAAGTCAGGCGGAGGCGTTGGCCGTCAAGAAGATACCGGGTAAAGCGGTATCTTCCAAGTACGAGTTCGAGGACGGGCGCTGGCAGTATGCCGTCCTCGTCAAGAACAAGACCTGCCTGTACGAAGTCGAGGTCAACGCCAAGACGGGCAAGGTCATGGACAGCGAGAAGACCTCCGCACGGGAGGAAGCACAGGAGGCTGCCGCCGACAAGGCCGCCGCAAAGAAGGCAAATCGGGCGCATAAGTCGAAATAAGCGTTACAATCCTGGACACACGGCGCCCGCCGGAATCGAAATGCTCATATGCGAATCCTAATAGTTGAAGACGAGCCACGAGTAGCCACATTTATCCGGCGGGCGCTTACCGACGAAGGCTACACCGCCGACGTCGCCTCCGACGGGGCCGATGGCCTTCAGATGGCGCAGCGGTCCCAATACGACTTGATCGTCCTCGACTGGCTGTTGCCCAAGCTCGACGGCGTGGAAGTGTGCCGAACGGTGCGGCAATCGCAGCGCCTCGTCCCGATCATCATGTTGACGGCCAAGGACGCCGTCGAGGACCGCATCGCCGGCCTCGACGCCGGCGCTGACGATTACCTCATCAAGCCGTTCTCACTTGGCGAATTTCTCGCCCGCGTACGCGCCTTGCTACGCCGCAAGGACCCGGCCGGGCCGACCTTCAAGGTGGGAGACATCATCCTGGACCCCGCAAGCCATCGGGTCAACCGGGCCGGGGAAGAAGTCAAACTCACCGCGCGCGAGTTCTCGCTCCTCGAATATCTCATGCGCAACAAGGGCCGGGTGCTCACCCGGGCAATGATCGCCGAGCATGTGTGGGAGTTCGACTTCGACAGCGGCACGAACGTTGTCGACGTCTACGTCAACTACGTGCGCAACAAGGTCGACGTTGACCATCAGTTCATCAAAACCGTGCGCGGCATCGGGTATCGTATGGACGATCCCGCCCAGGAGGCGTAGAGTATCGCGACGATTTCCTTCTTCCGTCCGGTAGGACGATCTCCACGGCAGCCCAGGACTTCAGTCCTGGGGCTAGCGTCGTCGACCCTGCACCCGCTAAAATGTCCATCGAACCACACACGTCAACAACCCCATCCCGGTTCGCTTGGACACGCTCCCTCCGCTTCCGGTTGACACTCGGATACACCGGCGGTCTGGCCTGCGTCCTCTTCACGGCCGCGCTGGTCCTCTACTTCCTGGCCCTGCGCGGTATCCAGACCGAAACCGACTCCTTCCTCAGCATCGAGGCCCATCGACTCGCCGCCGTCGCCTCCCAGCCCGACCGCGACCCGGACGACATCACGGAAGCGCTTTCAGTCGACAGAAGCGTCCCCCTGCGATCCGACCGCTTCCCCGGCTTCCTTCTCTTCTCGGTCGTCTACGCGCGCTTCGTCGATGCCCGCACCGGCCGCGTCATCGCGGCGTCGCCGAGCCTGGTGCAGAATCCCAAAGTCGTCGCCGCGATGGATCGATGGCTGATCGTCAATCCCACACATAAAGCCCGCTTCGCGTTCATCGGTCCGGACGAAGAGGACACGATGCGCGGGACCGAGCAGCGGATCGTCATCGACGGCATCGACGCTATCGTGCAGGTGGCGGTTCCGTGGGACAGCACCGAGGACACGATCGAGGAAGCAACCGCGTGGATGATCGCCGCAACCGTCCTCGTCCTGATCGTCGCCGCCATCGGGTGCTGGGTCCTCGTCGGGCGCACACTCGTCCCGATCCGCCAGATCGTCACCCAGGCCGATCAGGTCAGCGCGGAGAATCTTTCGAAGGGACTGCTGCCACCACCGAAAGCTACGGACAGCGAGGTAGGCGCGCTTGTCAGCACGCTCAACCGGATGACGATCCGGCTGCACGAAGCCTTCGAGGCCCAGCGACGCTACGCCGAGGCCCAGCGCCAGTTCGCCGCCGACGCCTCCCACGAGCTGCGAACCCCGCTCACGATCATGCGCGGCGAGGCCGACTACGCGCTGATGCGCCCACGCGACGAAGAGACATACAGGGAGACCCTGGAAACGCTGGTGGCCGACATGGACCACCTGACCAGCATCGTCGAAAGTCTCACCCTGCTCGCCCGGCTCGACGGCGGCAGGATCGGAATCCGCGCCGACCTCCACCCCATCGACCTGGGCGCCGTCGCCGAGGCGCTGGCCGATGACTTACGGCCGATCGCCATCGACAAGGAGATCGACCTCAAGGTCGAGTGCGACAATCGCGGCCCTTGGATCGTCAACGGCGACGAGGGCCAGATTCGCCTTGCGATCCGCAACCTCATCGACAACGCCCTCAAATACACGCCCAGCGCCGGCCGCATCCTCATCTCGGTCACCCCCTCCGACGGCCACGTCGACATCGTCGTGCGGGACACCGGCATTGGCATCGCCGACGACGATCTGCCCCACATTTTCGACCGCTTCTGGCGCGCCGACCGATCGCGCACCGCCCCCGGCACCGGCCTCGGCCTCGCCATCGCCGCCCACATCGCCAAGTCCTACCAAGGCTCGCTCACTGTCGACAGTCGACTAGGCGCCGGCAGCACCTTCCGCCTCACGTTCCCCGCGTCCCGGTAGCCTGCTCCATCCATCGACAGCCGTGTGCCTCGATGCTATACTACTACTGCCTACTTTGAAGGCGTTAGGAACCGCAACGCATGCACATTCGCTCCGCCCAAGCATTCACACTGATCGAGATCCTCGTAGTCATCGCCATCATTTCGATCCTCGCCGCCATCCTGTTTCCCGTCTTCGCACAGGCGCGTGAGAAAGCGCGGGCGACGGCGTGCCTGTCCAACACCAAGCAGATCGGGCTCGGTCTGCTGCAATATGTCCAGGACTACGACGAGCGCGTTTTCTTCCGCTCCAGCACCTCGTCGACGCCGTATAACACGCGCGCCGGGGTCACGGTGCCGTCGACCGCCAGCAATCCCGAGCGGTGGTGGAACATGGTGATGCCCTACATTAAGAGCAATCAGGTGTTCACCTGCCCGAGCGACGCCGCCCCGACTCCGAGCAAAGACGCCAAGGGCCTCCTGACCATCAAACGATCCTACATCGCCAACGCCGCCGCCGAAGACCTGACCCTCGCACAGGTCGACAATCCCGTGGAGACGATCGTCATCATGGACAAGTGGGACGAGAACAACGCAGGCGTCGCGGTCACCGACAGCTGGATCGAGCCCCAGAACGGCGACTTCGACCCGGACGCCGCCCCCGGCGACCATAGCCGCATGTTCAAAGCCGGCAATCGACACCAAGGCCGCGTGAACTGCGTCATGTTCGACGGTCACGCCAAGGCGCTGACGTCAGGGACGATCCAGTCGAGCAAGGAATATACCGGCTGTTCGCTCATCTACCAGTATCCAATCGCCGGATTCGAAACCTACAACGGCCCATCCTCAGCGCCCGGCGAGCCCAACATCTGCGACCCCGCCAGCGGGTCGCACTTCCAATATCCATAACTACCAGGTGCCATGCGCTAACGAAGTTGGACACTGCCCTGTGCGGGCATGTCCTCCTCGCCCATAGATATACCGTGGCACTCATCGGTTCCGACACGCATCGCGCACACGGTCACAAAATGTACGGGGCGCCTGATCGACAAAACGGTTACGATCAACCTTGCGGGGCCTGTGGCGCGCCACCACCAACCAGTCTGGGACGCCGCTCCTTCGCAACGACTCGATCCACCGGCCCCTCGCCCATTCCGATGGGAGAGGGGTGGCGAAGCCGGGGTGAGGGGACGCGTATAAAGATTCCATAAAGATTGGCTGCTACGTCCTCTCAAACCGGGGCGGCCCCATCGTAAATTGGTAGAATTTAGACATGATCCTCGAGCGTCGAGGTATCGACGAAAGTTGACATGTCGTGACTACTCTGCCAAAGCCCAGCCGTGAAAGCAATCCCCTCGAAAGCCTTCCGCCTCCTCCGCGGTACGCAAGCGCCATCGGACGGATCCGACGTCTCTTGTTCGGCAGCCCCCTCCCGACATCGAGAATGGCGCACGATCGACTTCCGAAGTTCCTGGCGTTGCCGATCTTCTCCTCCGACGCCCTTTCGTCAAACGCCTACGCCACCGAGGCCATCCTCAGCGTGCTGGCGGGGACCGGGCTGATCGGCGCACTGAACTATAGTGTGCCGATATCGATCGGCATCTCCATCCTACTGTTCATCGTTGTGATGTCCTATCGACAGATCATCTTCGCCTATCCCGACGGCGGCGGCGCGTATCCCGTCTCGCGAGACAACCTGGGCACCGTCCCCTCGCTCGTGGCCGCGGCGTCGCTCCTGGTCGACTACGTCCTGACCGTGGCGACCTCGGTGGCGGCGGGCGTCGCGGCGGTCATCACGGCGGTTCCGTCGATGCAGCCGTACCTCGTTCCAATGTGCATGGTGTCAATCGCCATCGTCACCATCGCCAATCTACGAGGAGTGCGTGAAGCCGGTTGGCTCTTCGCGGGACCCGCCTACGTGTTCATGGGATCACTGCTGTTGACCATCGTCGCCGGCCTGATCGCCACTGCCACCCACTCGCATCACGTGTCGCAGGCCGTTCTCGACGGCCGGTCGATCCACGCCGCGCACGTCGGCGTGTCCACCATCGGCTGGTACCTGATCCTGCGCGCCTTCTCGATGGGATGCGCCGCGCTCACGGGGGTCGAGGCCATCTCCAACACGGTGCCTCTGTTCAAGGAACCGCGCGAACGAAACGCAGCCGCCACCACCGTCTGGATGGGGATACTGGCCGTCTCCATGTTCTCCGGCCTCACCGTGCTCGCCAACATCTTCGGCATCAAGGCGATGGATCAGTCGCATACCGGCTACCAGAGCGTGGTCGGGCAGATAGCCAACCTCGCCTGGCCGCACTCGCTGCACTGGATGTTCTATGTGGTCCAGTACAGCACGGCGGTCATCCTGATCATTGCAGCGAATGCCGCATTCGCCGGATTCCCACAGCTTGCGTCGATGCTCGCCCGCGACGGCTTCATGCCCCGGCAGCTGGCGAACGTTGGCGACCGCCTGTCCTTCTCGAACGGCATCATCTTCCTCGCCCTCGCCGCCGCGGCGCTGGTGTGGGTATTCAAGGGGATTGTCGACTCGCTGCTGTCGCTCTATGCCATCGGCGTCTTCACCAGCTTTACGCTCGCGCAGATCGGCATGGTGCTGCGCTGGCTGCGTCTGCGCGGTCCCGGCTGGCAGATGAGCCTGGTGACTAACGCGCTCGGCGCCCTCGCCACCGGCGTCGTCACCGTCATCATCGGCGTGTCGAAGTTTGCCGACGGCGAGGTCATCAGCCCGCACTTCTACATTCCGGTCGGCGGCGGCCACGTCGTCCACCCACACTACGGCGCATGGCTGGTCATCGTGCTGGTGCCGATCATGGTGTGGGCGTTCCTCAAAGTCAGCCGTCACTATATCGACCTGTCGGACGACCTGACCCTCGACGAATTCAAGCCCTTCGTGCCGTCGAAAAACGTCGTCCTCGTCCTCGTGCCCAGACTCCACCGCGGCATTGTCGACGCCCTCAACTACGCCCGCCTGACCAGCGACGATGTCCGCGCTGTCTATATGGAGATCAATCCCGTCACCACCGCAAGCCTAAAGGCGCATTGGGAGGAGTGGGCCGGCGACATCCCGCTCGTCATTATCGAAAGTCCCTATCGCTCCCTCATCGGCCCGCTCATCAGCTACATCGACGCCGTCCAACAAGAGCGCGGCGACGATGTCGTCACCGTCGTCCTCCCGGAGCTCATCACCCGCAAATGGTGGCACAAACTCCTGCACAACCAGGCCGGCCCCCTCCTCCGGATCATGCTTGCCACCCGCCGCGACGTCATCCTCACCAGCGTCCGCTACTTCCTGGAGCGGTAACCATTCCCGATACCGTAATAGGGCATCGACGCCTCGGGTGCGTAAAGAGTACACACGCCCGATCAAATCCTATCGTGGTACAGGCGCCCCTGCCTGTTCTTCCATCCTATCGTGCGAGGGCGTCCGCTCGTCCACTTCCTCGTTTCGCCAATTCGTCGTACAATACAGTTATGGACCAGGACATATCCACAATCCACTGGGTCGAGACCAATAAGACCGGCGATATGAAACTCGCAACCGACGTCTGGCTGCGCACCAAGCCATTTGCGATGGCCAGGGTCACACGGTTCGGCCGCTTCTTCGGCGAACGGCGCGTGATCGAGGAAGGCCGAGTGATGACGTCGAACGCGCTCATGTCCCACGTCATGGTTCAGGACCAACCAACGGACGTCGCTTCCGCGATGATCGAAGGCTGGGCGATTGTTCCAAGGGACCTGGAAGAGTGGGAGCGGCTTGAATCGACGGACGGCTCCACCGCCGGGATCGAGTATAGAAAATCGACAGTTCAGGGCAACTTCCGGGT
>Ga0070658_10001065_pt1 | contig 23440 bp, 12 predicted proteins | sample KBSC13metaG_FD_64664 | JGI IMG/M metagenome (GOLD analysis project Ga0070658, IMG submission 64664) | Corn rhizosphere microbial communities from Kellogg Biological Station, Michigan, USA - KBS C1-3 metaG | ecosystem: Host-associated > Plants > Roots > Rhizosphere > Soil ...
TGGGCGGCGAGCTTGGCGATGGTGGTCGTCTTGCCGACTCCCGTGGTGCCGACGAACGCCAGCACGCGCATCTTCGCCCCCGGTTGGATCTCGACACGATTGGCGATGAGCAGGCGCTGCGAAATCAACGTGCGCAGTTCGGATGCAGCGCTCGCAGTCGTCAACCCCTGCGGCAAATCCGCTATCATCTGCCTGGCCAGCGGCATCGCGATCTCGGCGTCTGTCAACTGCTTGAGCAACCCCGCGTAGTTCTCGACTGCCACCGGCGCCGGCGCGACCTCCGCTTGACGACCGCCACCGCGGTTCCATCGACGCGCGCTGCTGGGGGAGTCGATTAGCGACGGGTCGAGCTCGCCAACCGTCCCCCGCGTCTCCACGCCCACCTTCTTCTTACCGTTCGAATCCACAAGTGTCTGGACGCTGGCGGCGAGTCCCGCAATCTGGTTCTCAAGCTTCTGCAGGTAGCTCGTGTTCGCACTCTCGTCGAGGTTGTGCGACTTCGAGCTCGATCCGCGGTCCGACTTCGACGAGTAGTTGTCGACATCGCCGTCGCCCATCCCAAACGTCACCTCAACCATCTGCCGTCCAAACCAGCGCCCGAACAGCGCGCCTTTGCGAACGTTCTTCTTGCTGAGAATGACCGCGTCGAGGCCAAGCTCCAGCTTCGCTTGCAGGAGACATTCGGCGATCGTCTTGGCGGTATAAGTTCTTATACGCATGTTGGATGCGCCCCTTCTACCGGGTTGCTTTTCAAATTCTGCCGCGCGTTGCACGGCCGTAAGTAGATCTGCCATTTAATTAGATTCCTGTAATAGCCCCAACGGCACGAACCTCTGTATTCGGAACGATCTCGTTATACGACAGGATAACGAGCTGCGGCAGGCTGCGCTCAGTCAAGCGGCGCAGGGGCAACCGGAGTGCGGCCATGCAAAGCAAGACCGGCTGCTGAAATCCGAGCGCGATCATGCGCTCCATCTGCTGCGATAGGTTCTGTATTAACGCTCGGCTTGCCGACGGCTCGAGCGACATGTTCGGCATACCTGGGGTCACGGCCTCAAGCAAGCGCTGTTCGAGCGCCGGATCGAGCGTGATGCCCTGCAGGGCGCCGCTATTTTCGTCGACATACTGCTTGCAGATCGACCGTGCCAGGGCCGAACGCACCCACTCGCCAAGGTAGTCGACATCCTTGGTGCGGCTCGCGTTGTCCGCGAGACTTTCGAGAATGGTCACCATGTCGCGGATCGAGATACGTTCGCGCAACAGATGCTGCAGAACCTTCTGCACTTCGCCAAGCGTCATCAGGTCAGGGATGAGCTCGTTGACTACCGCCGGGTTGTTCTGCCGCAGATGGTCGATGAGCGCCTGCGTGTCCTGACGGGTGACGACATCGGCCGCGAAGGTCTTGATCATCTCCGCCAGATGTGTCGTAATCACCGACGAGGGCTCGACCACGGTGTACCCCGCCATCTCGGCCCGGTCCTTCTGATGTTTCTGTACCCACATCGCGGGCACTCCGAAAGCCGGGTCGCGGCCGGGGATGCCGTCGGTGATCGGGTCGATGACCACGCCCGGGTCGATGATCATCAACATGTTCGGATGCACAACACCGCTCGCGACCGTCGCTCCTTTGAGCTTGATCGCGTAGTCATTCGCCTTCAGGTGGAGGTCGTCACGGATGCGGACGGTGGGGATGATCAGACCGAGTTCGACGGCCACTTTCTGGCGAACCATCGTGATGCGGTCGATAAGGTCGCCGCCGGTGGAGCTGTCGACCAGTCCGAGCAGACCGTAGCCGAAGTTGAGCTCCAGGACGTCGACATTCAGTAGCGGCAGCAGTGTCTCCGGAGTCGCCACCGGCGCCGGTTTCGGGGCGGTCGCCACGGCAAGAGCCGACGCAGTGGCCGTGGCGACCGCGTCAGTTTTCGTCTTGGTCAGCAGATAGCCGATACCGCAGAGAACCCCGCTTACGAGGATCGTCTGCATGAGCGGAAATCCGAAGGGCATCAAGCACAGGATCAGGGCGGCCGCAATGAACAGCGGCTTAGGAGAGGAGAAAAGCTGGCGGGCGACGTCGCCGCCCATCGCCGTATCCGACGCTGCTCGGGTCACCATCAAACCTGCCGACGTCGAGATCAGCAGCGCCGGGATCTGAGCGACCAGACCCTCGCCGACTGTCAGGAGGGTGTAGTTCTTGAGCACCTCCATCACGTCCTCGCCCTTGCTCAGGCCCATCGCAAAGCCGCCGATGATGTTGAGGACAATGATGACGATCGCCGCGATAGCGTCGCCTCGTACGAACTTATTGGCGCCGTCCATCGCGCCATAGAAGTCCGCTTCCTGCCCGATTGTCTTGCGACGCTCGCGGGCCTGCTCCTGATTGATGAGACCGGCATTGAGGTCCGCGTCGATGGCCATCTGCTTGCCGGGCATCGCGTCCAACGTAAAGCGCGCGGCCACTTCCGCAACGCGCCCGGCGCCTGCCGTGATGACGACGAACTGCACCACAACCAGCAGCAGGAAGACGATGATGCCGACGACGTAGTTGCCGCCGATGACTACTTGGCCGAACGTGTGGATGACCTGTCCCGCGCTGCCCGTGCCGATGATCAGCTTCATCGCCGATACTTCGAGGGCCAATCTAAACAGCGTGGTCACGAGGAGCATGGCCGGGAAGACCGAGAACTGCAGCGGCTCCGTCGTGTAGAGCGCCGTCAACAGTATCAGAACCGCACCCGTGAGGTTGAGGATCAGGCAAAGGTCGAGGATCGCCTCGGGCAGCGGCAATATGAGCATCGCAATCACGCCGATGAGCGCAATGGCCATCGCGATGTCGGTATGCTGCGCCGCCTTCGAGAAGAATCCCATGACCCCGCTGCCCGGTAGCCCGCTCGCCCCTGTATTCGATTTCGCACCTGTTGTAACCGCCACTCACCACTCCTTTACCGTTTCCCGGTAATTTAACGAGTGGATTATTCCATGGGCTTCGGGAGCGTTGAGGTAAAAGATTAGGGCAAATATACCGGTTTTTCGAAGCGAGATTTGAGATTCTGTCGCACTAAGAAGACGTGTGATAGACACTAACAAAATGTAAATTAAGAGTGGTAGATCTTCAGACAGAGGCGAAAACAAAGAGCGTCTGGTAGAATGACTAGCTCGTTACTGTTGAGGTAGCGCTGCCGGTAAGTCATGGGCATGTGGTCTCGACTGTAATCATCTATTGGAGGCCCGCCGATGTTCTCAACGCTCGCAGACGCGCGTCGCGCCCTTGTCCTTTTCTTCGCACTTATCGTCTCTTTCACTTTCCAACTCGCGGCGAAAGCTGTCAGTGTAACCGCACTTCACACGTTCAATCCTGGGATTTTGCCGGATGTCACCGAAACGCCCCTGGTGCAAGGTGGCGACGGCAACTTCTACGGCGTGTCGACGTACGGTGGCGCCGGCGGCCCGGGCATAGTCGGCTCGGGAACCATCTTCAAGGTGACTCCCGCCGGCGTCGTGACCGTTCTCCATTCCATGATCGGCAACGACGGCGTGAACCCTGTCGGCCCACTCGCCGTCGGCCTCGACGGCAACCTGTACGGCGTGGCGCAGTACGGCGGTTCTGGCAACGTCGGCACGGTTTTTGAGATCACGCCGTCGGGTACGTTCACGGTGCTGCATTCGTTTGTCTTCAACGACGATAACGGAAACTATCCGAGCCATATCATCCGCGGCAGCGATGGAAACTTCTACGGAACGACCCTCACCGGCCCGCCGCCCTACCGCGCCGGCACCATCTTCGAGATCACGCCCGGCGGCGATCTGACTACCATCTACACGTTCGGCAGTTCCGACGGGACTCAACCTAATTGGCTGGTACAAGACGCGAGCGGTAACTTCTTTGGAACGACGGAAGGCACTGCCGGAAGCCTTTTTGAACTCTCGTCGACGAATGTCTTCACGGTCCTCCAGTCGCTCTCCTATGGCAGCGGCCCCAGAAAACCGCATGATGTGGTAGTCGGCAGCGACGGAAATCTCTACGGCGCAGCCGACACCGGTTCTACTGGCGTTGGGTGTGTGTATCGATATTCCTTTGCCGGCAGTGGAACGTTTAGCGAATTCTACGATAGTGCTTCTATCGTCGGTGGACTGCTCGAACTGACACCGGGAAACTTTGTCGGTACGGCGCAGGACGGCACACACGGCTCGGTGTTTAACCTCACCGTTGGAGGTACCTACAGCACCCTCCATACCTTCAGTGACGCCGATGCCGGCGTGGGCTTGCCCAGTGCGGGCTTCATCAAGGCCACCGACGGGTCGACATACGCGCCTACGGACGGCGGAACGAACGGCGTCGGTGGCGTTTGCCATCTCACAACAGGAAACGTGTTCAGCAAAGTCGCCAGGTTCCAGTACACCGAAGGCGGCTATCCAAACACGCGACTACTTCAAGCGCTCGACGGCAATTATTACGCAACCACCTTCGGCGGCGGCGGCCGCGGATACGGGACGATATACAAGATGTCGTCGTCCGGCACATCGTCGACACTCTACAACTTTACGCGCAGCGACGGTCAATCGTCCGTACCCTTAACGCAAGCCAGCGATCAGTCCCTGTACGGCGCAGCGTCCAAGGGATTCTTTGGCGAAGGAGAGCTATTCTCCATCACAACGGGGGGAGTTCTTTCAGGTCCCTTCAATCTGGGCATTGACACAGGCCAGGTTCCCAGCGCCTTTATTGAGGGTGACGACGGCAATTTCTACGGCGAGGCAAAGTTCACAAATGGCAACGCGAACGGCTATATCTTGAAGTACGTTCCCGGAACCGGTTTGTCGGCGATCTACACATTTACCGATGGAGCCGACGGCCGCACACCCGTGGGCGGCCTTGTCGACGACGACTCAGGTAACTTCCTGGGTGTGGCCTCCTTCGACGGCAACAACGGGAACGGCACCGTGTTCAGGGTAACCAAAACCGGACAGTTGACGACACTGCACTCGTTTACCAATCTAGAAGGAAGCCAACCGGTCGGCCCTCTCGTCCTCGCCAACGGCGTTTTTTACGGTGTCACGACGGCCGGCGGACTATTCGGCTACGGAACTGTCTACACCATCGATGGCGACAACAATGTGACGGTTGTGCACTCGTTCACTCACGACGAGGCAAGCGGACTGCCACAAGGAAGCGCGAACGGCGGCCTCGCTGTCGACTCGGCCGGGGTAGTCTACGGAACAACAGCAACCGGCGGGGTGTACGGCAAAGGATCGATATTCGCCATTTCTCCGGCTGGAGACTTCTGGGAGGTGTACGATTTCACCGGAAGCGTCGGAGCAAATCCGTCGTCGCTACTTGTGAAGTCTAATGGTACCCTCATCGGCGCGGCGAAGACCGGCGGCGCCAAGGGATACGGCTCCGTCTTTGTAGCCGTACCAACCCGCCCCGGTCCCCAGCATCTTGTCGCAACCCCCGGCATCGCGTCCGTAAGCTTGACCTGGGATGCCGACCCATTCGCCACGACCTACAACGTCTACCGCGGCACGACCGCCGGCGGCGAATCGTCGACACCCATCGCCACCGGGTTGACGTCACCGAACTACCTCGACAGCACTGCGAGCAACTTCAACACCTACTACTACAAGGTGGCCTCTGTCAACGCGGCCGGAACCGGCTCAATATCCGCCGAAGCGCATGCTACGCCGTCCAGCAACACAGCCTCGTTCGTCGCCGAAGACACCACGACCCTGGGCAACTGGAAGGGCGTGTACGGCTCCGAAGGCTGGAATGTTATTGGCGATACGAGTGGGAATAATCCTAGCTTCCCCGTCGACAACGACATCACCCCGGGCGCGCACTCATCCGGCGTTTGGGCCGCGGCATCACTCTCGCCCAAGGCCCTTCAGGTTGCGCAGGCCGGAAACGGCGCGCGGATGGCCGGACTGTGGTATCAGACGAGTTGGTCCATGAACGTCAACCTCGCCGGCACGCATAAACTGGCGTTGTATCTACTCGACTATACCGGCGCCGGCTATGCAGAAAAGATCCAGGTCAAGGACGCTACAACGGGCTACGTCTACGACACCCGCACTATTTCGAACTTTACCGGAGGCGTCTACGAGGTCTGGAACGTGACAGGCGACGTCAATATCACCTTCACGTCGACGGCCGGCCATTTCGCTGTTCTGAGTGGCATCTTCCTTGGCGACACCGGCCCGAAGGCCCCGAACCCGCCGACGAACCTTGCCGCAGCGACCGGCGTCCATCGACTCAAACTCACCTGGACCGCTGCGTCCGGCGCGACTTCCTACAACATCTATCGGGGAACGGCTTCGGGCGCGGAATCGGCCACTCCTGTCGCGACCGGAGTAACCGGCACGACATTCACCGATACCGGCCTGAGCGCCAGTGCGACCTATTACTACAAGCTCGTGGCCGTGAACGCCGTCGGCGGCAGCTTCGCGTCGACAGAAGCGAGCGGTACTGTCGCAAGTGTCGACGCCGCGTTCGTCAAGGTCGACACCACCACCCAGGGCAACTGGAAAGGCGTCTACGGCGTCGATGGATGGAACGTCATTGGCGACGGCTTTACCGCGACGCCAGGATATGCCACGATCACCCCAGGCACCCATGGGTCCGGAATCTGGGCCGCATCGTCACTGAGCCCAGCAGCCCTCCAGGCGCCTGAGAACGTTGGCGAGGTGCGACTGGCCGGGGTTTGGTATCAGACAACAAGCTGGACGATAAACCTCAACATCGCCGGCGGTCCGAATCAGGTAGCCCTGTACCTGCTCGACTACCTGAACGCCGGCTACACCGAGACAATCACCATCAAGGACGCCACTACTGGAACGGTCATCGACACACATACGGCATCGAACTTCTCCGGAGGAGCCTACTACGTCTGGAACGTAAACGGCAACGTCACCATCTCGCTGACCGCGCCAACGGGCCATCTCGCAGTGTTAAGCGGCATCTTCTTCGGGGGAAGCGACGGCGGATCGACACCGGCTAAACCGACCGGCGTTACCGCCAAGGCGGCTGCTGGACACGTCGATGTCAAGTGGAACGCAGTTCCGGGGGCCGACGCCTACCTGGTATATCGCGGGACCACACCCGGCGGCGAATCGACCGACCCCGTTGGCACTCCCGTGGGTACAACCTTCACCGATAACGGAGTCACGACGGGAACCTACTACTACAAGGTCGTCGCCTACAAGAGCGGTTCGTACAACGGCTTCGCCTCCGATGAAGCCTCCGCGACGATGCCGACCGCCACGGCGACCTTCGTGGGCGCGGACACGTCGACGCAGGGCAGTTGGAAGGGCTCCTACGGCCGGGACGGCTACAACGTCATCGGCGACACCAGCGGGACCAACCCGGTCTATCCGGGGTATGCCACCGTCACACCCGGGACGCACAACTCCGCGGTTTGGACACCTGCCTCAACGGCCGCTAACTGCCTGCAAAAGGTCGCCACGGGAAGCACCAGCCGCATGGCAGGCGTCTGGTATCAGACGTCGTGGTCGATGAACGTCAACGTCACGAGCGCGCATAAACTGTCCCTCTACCTGCTCGACTTCCCGAACTCCGGCTACGCCGAGACAATCACCATCAAAGATGTGGCCACCGGCATCGTTCTGGACACCGAATCTGCCTCAAGCTTCAATGGAGGCGTCTACGAATGCTGGCAAGTCAATGGCAACGTCACCATCACGTTGACGTCAACCGCCGGACACTGGGCCGTCCTCAGCGGCATCTTCTTCGAATAGGTTCGACGGTTCCGGCGGTCCTTCGGGGCCGCCGGAATCCCTCCCCCATCGCGTCGCCGCGTCGATCACGGACGTCGACACCAGCCGGGCGCTGTCCTTCGTGTATCCCCCACCCGTCAACGCCACAAACGGCGCACCAGTCGACCGGCACCACTCGAAGACCAGCCGGTCCCGCCTGCGAATACCGTCCTCGGTAATCCCCATCTTCCCGATAGGATCTTTCTGATAGACATCGGTGCCGGCCACGACGATGCACAGGTCGTACGGTCCGCGCTCCGACGCCTGCGAAAGCGCTCGCTCCAGCTTGGCGAGGTATTCGTAGTCGCCCACCCCGATCGACAGCTTCACCGGAATATCGATGCGGTCGAGGGCGCGCGGGTTTTGCGGATAGATGTTGCGGTTATAAAGGTCGACCATCACCACCCCTCTATCCGACGCCAGGCAGTGTGCGACGCCATTGCCCATGTGCGCGTCGACGTCGATATAGGCGACCTTTCCACCCATCCCCTTTGCCCGCAATGCCGCCACCATCATCGCGACATCGTTGACCAGGCAGAACCCCTCGCCGTGGTCCGGATACGCGTGATGAAAGCCCCCGCCGATATTGTAGATATCCATCTTGTGCGTCCACGCCAGATGTCCCGCCAGCATCGTCCCCGCCGCCATCCAGAGCTGTGGTTCGACGATCAAACGCTCGGCAACGGGATTGGGCAGGAAGCGGACCGGAGCAAATTCCAGTATTTCCGCCACGGTCTTACTGAGGCGCAGCGTGTCAAGGTAGGCCTGATCGTGAACCGTCAAACAATCCTCTGTCGACGCCATTGAAGTTGGCGTCCGCACAACGGTCTTAGTAGTGGACTGAACCTTCTCCACGGCTCCCCTGACGCGCGCGAACTTCCGCCCATCAAACCAGTAGACCTTGTCCAGAAAAGGAATCTGAAAATTATATCGTGGCGAGTAGATAATTTGCATCAAAGTGGGTAGGAACAAATCAGCCGTAATTCGATGTTAAAAACATGTGACTTGCACGAAAATCTATATCGATTAACCTGCGAGATTCGAAGCGACGGTAAGTTTGGTTGCTATCCTAAAAAAACCTGTTAATCGTTGCAAGCAAGCTATGGTATAGTCGAATACGCATCCGGGGATGACATTCCTATGCGCAAACACCAAAATGGCCGCAAATAATACCTGCAAATCGCCCTAATGAGGCGGTAAGCGAACGGCCATAATTCGAGTGTTCGGCGGGGAAAGTTTAGTCCGTCAGACATGTTAAACTATGGAGGGGTCACAATGTCGCGGAATCGGGGATTCACACTTATTACGTTGCTCCTTGTTGTTGCCGTTATGGCAGTGCTTTCGGCCATATTGTTTCCGAGGATTGCCGCAAGCCCGGAACCACAGCCATGCGCAAGCGACAACTGCCAGATGTATCAGGCCGACGGTGACGTCTAACTATCACGGTTAGATCGACCCGCTGCCACTATCCGTCGTAATTCTACCTTTGGTCACGAGCGGCGTTTTACCGGCCCCAACGCGATCCGGCGCTCTCGACGATTAATTAAGTAAGGAACAACCCTGCCCCGAGCTTTGGAGGCGGGTTGTTTCTATTTGTGTGGAAGGTAATCGACGCTCCCGTCGCGAACGATGGCGCATGACCGAAACGCGACTGGAACGACGCCCGGACACGCCGCCAACTGCTCTGCCCGATTCGATGACCGCGGTCATCCTCGACGACTACGACGACGGCGAGCTCAGCCTCGAAACCAGGCGGATCCCCACTCCCGCACCAGGTCAGGTCCTTGTGCGGCTAACTGCATCGCCCATCAATCCCAGCGACCTGATGTTTCTTCGCGGCCTCTACGGATTTCGGCGTCCCCTGCCGACGATCCCCGGGTTTGAAGCCACCGGCACCGTGGTCGCCGCCGGCCCCGGCCTGCTGCCGCGCTTCTGGCTGGGTCGACGTGTCGCGTGCGTCGTGCAGGAGGAGGATGGCTGCTGGGCCGACTACTTCTGCGCGCCCATCCTGCGCTGCCTCCCGGTCCCGCGGAAAGTCACCGACGAACAGGCGGCCACCATGCTCATCAATCCGTTCACCGCCTGGGCCCTTGTCGACACTGCCCGTCGCAGCGGGGCCAAAGCGATCGTTCAAACCGCCGCCGGAAGCGCGCTCGGAAGCATGATCCGAAAACTTGCGACCAGGCACGGTATCGACGTCGTCGATGTCGTCCGCCGCTCGGAACAGGCCGAGGAACTTCGGCAGGGCGGAGCGCACTACGTCGTCGTGAGCTCAGACGACAATTTCGACGACGCCCTCACCGAAGCCTGCCGCACCCTCAACGTCCGCCTCGCCTTCGACGCTGTCGCCGGTGACATGACGAACGCCCTCGCCTCCGCGATGCCGCGCGGCAGCCGCATCCTCATCTACGGCGGTCTGAGCGTCGAGGACCCCATCGTCACCGTGGAGTCTCTGCTGTTCCGCGGTCAACGCATCGAGGGCTTCTGGCTTGGCGGCTGGTTCCAGCAGAACACCCTGCGCACATTCCTCCGCGCCTGGCCCGATGTCGTCCGTCTGATCGGCACCGACCTCGCCACTCCGATCCGCGCCACCTACCCGCTCTCCCAAGCCGCCGACGCCGTCACCGACTACGAAGCCCAAATGTCCGGCGGCAAGATCCTACTCAAACCGGACGCATAGACTCTTTCCTTAGTCCGGGACGGACGTCTCACCGAAGGCGGCACAGCCACGTCGTTTATCGGCATGACACGGTGGGGGCGTCGGGTGCCATGCCGCGAGCCCTGTGGGGCATGGCTGCTCCTGACTACTGCCGCTCGCGCAGCGAAACTCGAATCGGCTCCGCAAACTCGGCCGCTGGCTCAATTCGGGTACCGCTCGCCTTCATCATCTGATCCGACAGATGGTCGATCACCTCATCGTACGTCATCATCGACTCCGCCGCCAGATACGCCGCGATCACCGACGCCGCACGCCCATCTCCCGATCGACCGTGTACGTAGGCATGTCCATCCGGATTGGCCATCGCCGCGGTAATATGAGATTGGACAGAATCAAGCAGCGGCTCCTCCGCGGTAAGAGGTACGTTCACGCGCCGCAACCCGAGGGACTCGATCATCTCCAACCCCTCAGCGCCAATCTCACCGCGGGTGGGAATGTCGACCTCCTCGCGCAGGTCGATAAAATGGGTCACGCCGAGCTCGGCCAGCAATCGCACGTCGCGCGCAGTCAACGGCGCGCGGCCGGAGTGCAGGTTCTCGGCGACACGATAGAAGTCGAAGGGCAGGATCCCCGGCGTGGCATAGACGACATGATGACGCCGCAGTTCGTCTAGTTTCCTCGCAACATCCGTGAGACGCCCAAGTTCCACCACCGCCGACGTCCACCGCACCGGCAGCGCCCTCACGCCCCAGTGGACGCCCGCCGCGCCTCCCGCCACAGCGCCGATGGTGTCGCTTTCGCCGCCCAGGTTGACCGCGAACGAAATCGCGTCTTCCGGCTCTTCCGCCTTCAGGCAGCACCAGACCGCCGCCTCCAAGCAGTCCACCACGTAACCGGCGTACCCCGTCGGCTGTAACTGATCGTAGGTCAGCTCCTCGACATTCGACAACCTCGACCAAAACTCATCGGGCAGCGGCGACGGCCCCGGCGTGTCAGGCGCAAGCGACCCATGATCGACCACCTTGCGCGCCGACTCCAACGCCGCATGCCATGCATCACGAAGAGAAGCGCCGCGCAGAAGGCTGTCGATCCACAGACAATAGATGGCGCATACCATCTCTGCCTGCGGGTCCCAATGGGTCATCGCCGACAGTCGGGCGCTGGTCGACAGCATCGGCCATTGACTCGGATACGCGAGCGCCACCGGCAGCGTCCGCATCAGCGATCCATTTCCTGCCGCCCGGCCGGACCGAGCAGCCGGCGCCAACCTCGACGCCTTCGCCCAATCGCCTGCGTACGACTCCAAGACCGATGCAATCGTATCGCCGACATCCTTCGCCTTCTTCGACCAAGCCAAAAACCGCGTCCCGACCGCCTCGACGGCATCATCCGGCCGTTCAAGTATGCCCTCGGCCATGCAGAGAGCCATGCCCGTGTCGTCGGTCCACTCGCCGGGGTCCCAGATGCCGCCACCAGTCATATCGGTCAACCGCCCCCACTTCTGAGCGATATAGCCGCGCGACCGAAACTCCGCCGGCGCCCCCAGCGCATCGCCGCACGCCAGCCCGATCATCCCGCCCGCGATCCGCTCCACGATGTCAATTTCGTTCATTGTCCCACCGTTCGTCACGCCCCGCACGTCTTCCTGCTCGCCTGGATTATTCGCACTCCCCGGAGGGATTGGACGCAGCTTCAGCGCAATTTCTCATCAGTACCGGTCTGCTAGCCGACCCACAGGGATCACGCCCAATACTATTTGGCTAGACTTTTTTATAGCGAAAACAGAAGAAATGTGGATTAATAGAAACGGAACTCGTCCATATCCGGTAGGATCTCAGATCCTATCTCCGGCGGGTTCTGCGGTGTCAAAAAAGATTTTTAAATTATATTGGTTGTAAAGGGATCTTTTTGCCGCGTTTCGTCGTCAAACAATGGATTCGACACGGAGAAGCGTCAGCCTATAGAGCAAATAAGAACGCCAAGAAAGGAGATCATAATGGTGGTTGCAAGTCATAGCGTCATCGTAGCGCGGCCTCTTCCCGACGTGTTTCGATTTGTCGCTGAACAGTACTTTGACCATGCGACCCAGTGGAACCCCACCACGGTTACTCTCAAGAAAACCGCCCCCGGACCGATTGGTACGGGTACAACAGGTTACGAAGTGCAGATGCTCGACGGGAAACCGTACGAACGACACTTCGCGATCCGCGAGTGGATGCCGCTAAACAGGTTCCGAATGGTGAGCATGGAGCTCGAAGACAAGGAGCGCTTTCAGTGCACCTACAGCTTCGCGCCAAACGGCAGTGGAACGCGAGTTCTGGTGGAAATCGAACTCGACCGCAACACGCCCAAATTCAAGTTCATGCGACCTCTGGTCGAGCGCGAAGTGCGCAAAGACCTTGAAACGCGCATAGGCACCATGCTAAAGCGCTCAGTCGAGCGGGCTCTGATCGCCCTACCGACACAAAAAGATTCAGGAATGTTCCCGTACACCAAAGCGCCGAATCTTTAGTCTGCCGTAAAAGCCATTATCTAATACTTATGATGGAAATGGGGTACCGCCACTTCGGCGGTACCCCTTTTCTTGTCATACACTAGATGTTGCTAAGCAAACAAATGCCCTTCAACTTGACGAATACCCTCAACCGGCTATATCATGTGTGAATAGAACCAGTTCGGCAGATTTACCCTTGGATTGGGCGCCATGCCTACAGCTTTGGGTAGGCATGTTCCTATTGTCCCTTTGTTATCCTTTGGAATATCGGACACCGACGCCCACCGAGACCTTCTCAATGACTTTCTTCAAAATTACCGACGAGTACGAAACCTGGCTCAAGCAGCGAATGTCGATCGACGCCGGCGAGCTCGACGAGAAGCGCCGGCGCATGGCCGAGGATGCACACTCATTTCTGCGCAGCACATTCTATCGATGGGCCGTCCTGTGGTCGCGTCACTGCCAGTCTCTGGACAAAGCGCCCGAAGTTCTAGGTGTTGGCGATATCCACATCGAAAACTTCGGCACATGGCGCGACGGCGACGGACGGCTCGCCTGGGGAGTCAACGACTTCGACGAAGCGTGCCCCCTCCCGTACACGGCCGACCTCGTCCGCCTGACCACGAGCGCCCTTATGGCGGAAGCCCAAAACCCTCACCGCAGCAAAAAGCTCACGGACGAGAGCATTGTCGATGCCATCCTCACCGGATATCGCGACGGGCTCGACTACCCGGAACCGTTCGTCCTGGCCGAACGCCACAGGTGGCTGCGCGAAGTCTTCGCGGCCGGGTTTGAGGTCAAGGATAAGTCCGGCAAGACGCGCTACGAACGGTTCGTCAACCAGATGAACGCGCTCCCACCGGCTGTTCGCATTCCAAATGAGATGGTTGAAATCCTGCGCGAATCGTTTCCCAAACCCACCCCAACCTATGCCGTCGGCCATCGCGTTGCCGGGCTCGGCAGCCTGGGACGCCCACGGTTCACGGCGGTTGCGAAGGACTGGTATGGAGGAAACATTGTCCGCGAAGCCAAGGCGATGACCCTCTCGGCGTGGCTCTGGGCACGCGATTCCCAGGCGGGAAATATGATCCACTACAATCGGATCATCAAGGCGGCTCACCGGTCACCCGATCCTACCCTTCAGGTCCGCGGGAGTTGGGTAGTTCGCAGACTTGCTCCTGACATCGGCAAGGTCGAGCTGCAGGATCTGCCGGTGACCGCCGGACTCGACCTCCTGCGCTCGATGGGTAAGGAGATCGCCAACGTGCATGCCCCGAGCGGCCCAGCCCTCGACGCCGTCATTACAGACGTCCGAAGCCGACCAGAAGGTTGGCTTCTTAATGCCGCCCTGGAAATGCGCGATCACGTTCACAAGGATTTTGCAGAGTTCACAAAGGGATAGTCGACCATGGAAGAGGAAACCTGCATCGATGACGGGATGGATTGGATGAGACCAGTCCTCTCCATCCCCCATCGATCCGAATTCCTCCCCTATTTCCTACTCCCCACCCCCTATTCCCTACCCCGACACCTAACTTCGGCCTATTCCGGGTACAGTCTCCTCGCATGCTGGCGCCATTCGCCGGCTGGAGGAAGTAATGCCGAAGAAGAATATGGGCAGCGGCGACAAAGCCGGCCGCCCGAAGACCTATAACAAGGGAAAGTCCCCGAAACCCGCCGGACAGGCCCCGCCGTGGGCGAATGCTCGCATGACGGGAAAGCGCCCCAGTGACGATACCGGGCCACGCAAAGAGCCGCCGTCCGCGCGCCCCAATATCTCCGAATCTACCGGGAAGCCGCCGCGCAAAGAAAAGACCGCCCCGCAGCCGCAGCAGACCAGCCAGACCGCGGATCCGCCGCTGCCGCGCGAACCCCGTGGTAAGGCAGCCATCACGCCGCCGCCGCCCCGTGAGCCGATCAGTCACGCCGCCGCCGCGCCCAGTCCGGAAGCTGCCGCGAAATCAAAGCCCGCTCGCGTCAAACCGGCCAAAGAAAAACCGGTGGACACCGCGCCGGTCGAAATCGACGACGACCTCGACACCGAGTCGCCGTTCACCTTCGCCGACCTCGACCTGATCGAGCCGATTCAGCGTGCAATCGCCGGTCTGGGATTTGAGGCCCCCACCCCCATCCAGGCACGCGCGATTCCCGTACTGTTGGCAGGCCACGACATCGTTGGCCAGGCACAGACTGGCACGGGTAAAACAGCCGCGTTTGCTCTCCCAATGCTGCAAATCTGCGATCCCAATCAGCTTGGCGTGCAGGCCATCGTCCTCGAACCAACGCGAGAGCTTGCCGTTCAGGTAGGTGGAGGCATCTTCGAGCTCGGGCGGCACACTGGGCTGCGCGTAGCCACCGTGTTCGGCGGTCAGCCGTTCGACCGACAGATCCGCGCACTCCAGGCGGGCTCGCAAATCGTCGTCGGTACTCCTGGTCGACTCCTCGACCACATCCGGCGCGGCACCCTCGACCTGTCGAAAGTACGCTACTGCGTACTTGACGAGGCCGACGAGATGCTGGCGCTCGGCTTCATTGAGGACATCGAGACCATCCTCGCCGAACTGCCCGAGGAGCGCCAGACGGCCTTCTTCTCCGCGACCATGCCGCCACGCGTCGCCGGCCTCAAGGACAGGTTCCAGAAAAATCCCGTCCGCGTCGCCATCGAGTCGAAGCAGCGCACCGTCGACACCATCGAGCAGACCTTCTACGACGTCCGCCCCGGCCGCAAGCTCGAAGCGCTCGGCCGCGTCCTCGACATGGAGACGCCCGGCGCCACAATCGTGTTCTGCCGCACCCGTCAGGAGACCAACGACCTAGCAGACGCCCTTCGGCTTCGCGGCTACTCCGCCGATGCTCTCAACGGCGAGATGGCCCAGTCCGAGCGCGACCGTGTCATGCGACGGTTCCGCGAGGGCCACTCGGACCTGTTGATCGCCACCGATGTCGCCGCGCGCGGCCTCGACATCGACCACGTCACCCACGTCGTCAACTACAGCATCCCGTGGGACGTCGAACAGTACATCCACCGCATCGGCCGCACCGGTCGCGCGGGACGCACCGGGGACGCCATCACGCTCGTCGAAGGCCGTGAGCGGCGTCAGCTTGAGTTCATCGAGCGCGCCATCGGCGCGAAGATCAAGCCCGCTCGCGTCCCCACCACCGCCGACATCGTTACCCGCCGCCGCGAAGTCCTTGCCGATTCCCTACGGGAAACCCTCGAAGGCGGAGCGTTTGAGGGCTTCCTTACCACGGTCGGGGAGCTATGCGAAGAGTTCGACGCCACCGATGTCGCCGCCGCCGCCCTCCAGATGCTCTGGCAGGATCGGCATCCCAGCGAAGCCGGCACCCAGGAAGAACTCGCCGCAGATTCGGAGCAGCCCGAGCAAGGCATGACCCGCCTCTTCATCGGCATGGGCCGTCAAGACGGCCTGCGCCCCGGCGACCTCGTCGGCGCCATCAGCAACGAGGCCAATGTCTCCGGCAAAACCATCGGCGCCATCGACATCCTCGACCGCACCGCCTTCGTCGAAGTCCCAAGCCGTGAAGCCACAGTAATCGTCAACGCCCTCCGCAACACCAACATCCGCGGGCACAAGTTCAAGGTGGAAGTGGTGATGCAGGAGAAGGGCGGAGGAGGATCGCGGAAGAACGGACCTCCCCCGCAGGGCGGCAAAGGCAAGTGGCGTCGGTAACAACGTTCATACCGCTTTCATATTAAGAGCGTATCCTCAGAGATATGAAGATGCTCCAGAACAAGAAGAGGGTAGCGATAGCGTTCGCCAGATACGCTGTCGTTACCCTCACATTTTGGCTGCTGAAGCTCGTCGCAGACCTGGCAACCTTCGCGGGCCTCAGCGTACTTGACGACAAACCAACAGTCCACCATTCCCCACCCGTCGCGGCCACCATCGTCGATAATATCGTCAACTTCCCCGTGTTTACCTTCACGACATGGGCTCAACAATTTCCAATCGGTCAACGGTATCTGTGGGGCTCATCGCATACCGTCGACTTTGCCTGGTGGGCATGCTACCTACTCAGCGGGTTGTGGTGGACGTCCTTGTTGGGTATCGCCGCTCGCATCGTAAAAAGACCCAGATCTCGTAGTGCTAGACTGTAATGGTTGACTACTTGTCAAGCAGTTAGGCGGTACAATTTATCTGAAGCCACTCGTTTTCGACTGTCACGGCAAATTCCCGCCAACTATCTTTCCGACTTTTCCATCTCGCCGCGAGTGAGCAATAAACCGTAACCGATGGAGCTCCTATGCATTGTCCGGCACGCACAATCCTAGCTGTCGTCTTAGCCTCATTGACCGTTTCAGTCTGCCGCGCCGACGACACCACCGCCTCCGACGTCTATAAGAAGGCGTTACCCTCGGTCATGACTTTGGAATTCAGCACCGCTGACGGCGGAGGCACCGGCACCGGCTTTCTCGCCATCAAAGACGGCCTCGCTATCACCGCCTGGCACGTATGCAAAGGGGCCACGTCGATGAAGGCGAAGTTTGCCGACGGCGAGGTCGACGATGTCACCGGTGTTGTCGACAAGGACGAAGCCAACGACGTCGCAATTATCCGCGTCAAAGAATCCGGTCGGGCAATGCTCCATCTAAGGCCCGATAACCCCGACATCGGCTCGAAAGCCTACGCGCTGGGAGCCCCGCGCGGCCTCGACTTCAGCATCAGCGACGGCATTATCAGCCAGATGCGCGAGGTCGACGGCGGCCAAAAGCTCCAGTTCACCACCCCAATCTCGCCCGGCAACAGCGGCGGTCCGCTCATGGCCTCCGACGCAAGCGTTATCGGCGTCGTCGTGAGCACCCGCGTCGATGCACAGAACGTCAACTTCGCCGTCCCCATCCGCAAGATCCTCGCCCTAGACCCGACATTGCCGACAACGCCGTGGGCATCAGTCGCGTCGAAAGATCGCGCAACTTCCATTTCTGATGATCAAGCTATCGGGGACGCTCTCGTGGCTTGGAGTGACGCAGGTGTTGGCTACGACCTGGCCTTTATGGAGGGAGGCGGCCAGGGATATCAAAATGGGGTTTCGTCTGAAGTTTATGACATTGAGATAAGAACTGGTGATGCCATAGACAAAATCGATGAATATTCAGGAGAAAACGCGACCACGACAAAGCTCCTTAAAGATCTGCGTTTCAGGTTGGAAAGAATCAGATCGTCGATTGACCTCCTTTCGAAAAGTATCCAGAGCGCACATTCCGTTGGAACATCGACGAGTGTAGCACTCAACTACTTCCGAGAAGCCCAGGCGGCACGCGCGTCAGAATCGGAAAGGCCATTGCCTGACGAGCTACAAACGTGGATCCACTCGGATTACGCCACAAAGCGGTTCTCCCCCGCACAACTCAGTGTGCTCGGCTTCACACCCGGCAAGACAAATATCCGCTTTACATGCGCGGGCGCTCTATTGAAATCGCCCAATACTATTCTCGGCGTTTATCATAAAGGGCTCGCGGAAAAGCTCGGATTGAAATCCAACGACACTATCGTCTCTGCGAACGGCGTACCGATAACCTGCCTCGAAGATCTAAAGGAGCTTATCGACAAAAACCGTGACCAGAAGATGACTATCATGGTTGAGCGGGACGGCGAACAGAAGGAACTCGACACGAAAATTCCGAAGAACCCGGAAAAAGAATAGCTCTGTGACCGATCCAACTATCAGCCTTAAATCTACAAGGCCGCCGCGTCGACGGACGCGGCGGCCTGACTCCCTCTACTCCGGCATCAGCCCTACAAACAAACGACTATCCGTCGACGTCAGCGGGTCGACTTCGCCGACCGCCGCGGCCCTGGCGAAGACGGCCCCCGGACACTGCGCCCGCATAGCGCGCGCCAAGACATGGTAGCCACTGACATTCGGCGCATCGACCGTGACCGATCGCCCCGCCGCAAGCATCGCCGAGATCGGCGAGCCTCGACGCATCTCGCGGTAGAAGCTCTCGTACCATCCGCGGCGCAGTCCAAAGGCGAGCAGCGTCGATTCCTCAGGCGTAATGCCCTCGACAAGACTGTGCGGCATCGGCACAATCTCCCCGTCGACGCCCTGCACGCTTCCCCATCCTGCCACGTAAGTCAGCAGCTGCCGTACAAGTCCGCGCGCGCCGCACATCACGGACATGCGGGCCGGGTCGATGTCGCTATCGTCGAAGGTCGTCTTTCGGGTCAGAATGTCCGTCACCTCCTCGACATACCTTGGCCACGCCTCCGCCCAGTCGTCGCTGGCCGGTTTAGGCGGCAGGTTCAGCGAATGGCCCAGGAATGGCCCCATCGACCAGCCGGATCGCCGCGCCACCTCATAGCCCTTGTCACGCATGCGGTCGGCGGCATCGATGGCGGCGTCGATGCCGTCACGCTCATAGATACGGGTCAACGCCGACGTCACCGTAGATTTGGTCAGCAGGCCAACCGGCAGGGGGTCGATCCCTAGTTCCGCTAGCTCACGTCGACCAGCGTCGTCCAGACTCAGCCTCGCCAGCCCCCACATCGCATCCATCGACGGCCGCAGCGCCTCCAGCACCCCCGGATCGCGTCTGATATACGCTTGCGGTGTCAACAGCTCTTCGGCCTCGCGCTGACCCGCTTCAGTCACCGGCAGGAACACGGCGATCTGATCCCCGTCGAAGTCGATGTTCATCAGCGACGTCACCCGGTTATGGATCCGAATAACGACGCCATCGCCGCGCCTGGGCCGCACCGCAAGGAGTGGCGCGTGAGAGTGCTCCGGCTGAGCGTAAAGGTACACTGAATAGAGGAGCACCCGACTGGCCGCCATGACGTCGTCGAGGGCCTGGGTAGCGGCTGGTGTGCGCTTGGCGACAGCCTCCGCGTCCCCAAGCTTCGCGACCACCATCGGCGAAAACAGGCCCCATGCCAACGATTCCGGCATAGAGACTTCGTCGAGTGTTAGGCCGCTGCCTGGCGACAGCACGGCGCGACCGCTGAAGACCACATTCTCACTCCAGCGAAGCACGGCGGGGTCTATCAGCGCCTCGAAATATGCCACCACTGCCGCCTCTAGCTCGACCACGCCCTTCTTCACGAGCCTCTCGGGAGCGCCGGATCGAATCAGCCGATCGACCTGCGCATTGACACGCTCGATTTCGACGTACTCATTGATGTCATACTTCCCAATGGTTGTCACCTGAACATCACGCAGCCAGGGATGAGCAACCGGACGCGCGAGCGAACGCGGATCCGGCGGTGTGATAACCGAGAACGCCAGCCTTCCACCGTCGACCGCGGCCTTAACGCCTGCCGCAGCTAGTCGCGCGGTCAGGTCGGCGAAGGCCGGCGACGGAGCAGTCGATTGATCGACCGAACCGCTGGCAACCCGAGCAGCAAGCGTCCCAACGTCCGCATTTCGGACCGACCGCGTATTGTAGTGCTCACGAATAGTCTCGAACGCACCGATGTCGCGCAGCGCCGCATATTCCAGATAACCCTGCCGCTGAGATGACACGGGCAGATTGTTGTTGTAGGAGTCCAGTCCTTCCAATGTTATCGCGGGAGTTGCGAAGGCGAGCCTGTCCGCCGGCTCATGGTCGAGCCGTCCCCAATAGACCCACCCCACGCAGCTCGCGCGCTCCAGAGGCGGGCCGTCCGCTCCTGTCGTCAGTTGAGCGAGACCGTCTTCCGGAAGCCCCAGGTCGACGAACGTCGCGCGCAGTTCCTCCTGAGTTTGCCCGTGGAACGGCGGCGCAATCAGAGGCTCGCCGGTAGCCTGAGCGATGCGGCTGGCCGCGGCCTCCCAGAGCTGGCCCAGGTTGAGCCGCGATATCACCCCCGACGGCGAGTAGACCAGGTCGACCGGGACCCCGGCGAGGTGCGGCATCTCAGCGTCCGGCAAGATGCGCCCGATCGTACACTTGGCCCCGTGCCGATTTGAGAGCCAATCTCCGGCCTGGACGGGATGGTAGGCATCACGGTACGACTGAGTAATTGCGATTTCGGTTGGGAAGCGCTTCGCCGCAGACTCGCTGATGACAACGGCGTCCTCGAAGGTCGACTCCCCCCAAGGGATATACGCCGTCAACAGATTTCGACCACACCAAAAGCCGGGCGCGTCGGGCTCCCAACCAGTCTGCACCAATGCGGGCTCAGGGCTGAGTGTCGGCAACCACTGTCGCTGCATATTGCAGGACATCACTAGCCGCGCATCGCTGCTGTGCTCAATGAAAGGGATCAACAGCGCCGGAAGCCCAAACCCGGCCTCCGGGCTACTGTCGACCGAGATCAGCCTGCCGTCCTTAATCGTCGCCCCGGCGGCAATTGAGCAGATCTTGTTGACATTCGGCCCTTCGGGCGTCTCCAAAGGACTGACCAACCCGATATTCCCGAACTTGAGATCGCCGCTCGCACCCGGGATCACCAGGCGCCGGATGTGTATCTGCGTCGCCAGCCAGTTCGTCTTGTCGAGCCACTGCGCCTGCGGGTTGTAGAGTCCGATTCCCGGCTTCGGCCGGTCGTGGTACATGGCGTCGAACCACACGTCCAGCGGCGCCCACGACCTCAAAAGCGTTTCATCCCAGGGCAAGCCCTCGCCCGCCTCCCCCAGCCGTTCCTCGACATAGTCATACAGACGCTCACCGATGCACTTAATATTCGCCACCGTGAGGTCCTCATTGTCTGCATAGGGCAGAACGATTTTCGCATGACGCCATAGCGGCCCGTGCTCACGCTCGTTGTTCGACACGTCGCTCCAGAGCAGCCCATCGACATCCGGTCGTGCCAGATCGTCGAAAGTCGTCGACACCTCGCCTTTTGGGCCGTTGATAGTCACCGTCACCCGCGCCGTCGTCTCCGACGTAAACTCGGCTTTGTATCCCGTCAGCGGAATACGGTCCGCCAGTAGTTCCGGCAGTCTCTCCTGCAGGAATCGATCATATGACTCTCTATGCCATGTCGGTTCGGTAAACTTAGTCACGTGTTATCTCCACTAAAAGCTAGCATGCGCAGCGACCGCCCGGTCAAACGGCCGCCGCTCCTCTCGCGCTGGACGCCCCAACGCTAGTTGGCGCTGGACGCCCTAACGCTAGTTGGCGCTGGACGCCCTGACGCTAGTTGGCCCAGTCCTTCACAACCTCGTTCCACTCCCGTGCCAATTGCTGACGCGCATGATAGAGCCTTGACTTGACGGTGCCGGCGGGAATTCCGAGCGCCTGCGCTGTCGATGCGGTGTCCATATCGTGCTCATGGACCAAGTCCCACACCGCGCGCTTCTCCTCGGAAAGCTCGTCGACAATGCCGTACAGAGCCCGCGTGCGCTCCCTGCGGATGACGGCCTGGTCCGGGGCTTCCTGCTCCGAATCGACCATCCACGCCATCGACTCCGCATCGCGCTCGCGATCGTCCTCCATCGACGTCGGCGGGTCGAGCGAACTCTCCCGTCGACGCCGCACCGATCTCAGGTGATTGAGAGCCAGATTAGTCGCGATTCGATACAGCCACGACTTCACGCTCCCGCCGTCCCACTGATCCGCCCGCGTCCAGATCTTAAGAAGCAATTCCTGAAGCAGATCCTCAGCAGTCTCGGCGTCACGCACCGTCGACATCAGGTGACGCCGCAACGGCTCCTGATACCGGTCGGTGAGGATGTCGAACGCCGCCTCGTCCTGCGCCTGGATCGACTCCATCAGATGTGCGTCATTGTTGGTCATTGGGTTTCTCGTACATGACACCGACAATCCATCGACGGTTCAACACGCAATCGAAAATCCTACAGTTTCATCGGAACTCAACGTGGGAAAACGACATTCAGTATCTCGTATGAAACCCCAACGCATGAGAAAACTGAACAAAGCCGGCGAAACCGACGGCCCTATCCTCTACTGGATGAGCCGCGATCAGCGGGTCCGCGACAACTGGGCGCTCATCGCCGCGCAAGATCTCGCGCGAGAACGTCGACAGCCGCTGTGCGTTTGCTTCGCCCTGGCGACATCATTCCTCGGCGCGCCCTGGCGACACTACGACTTCATGCTGCGCGGCCTGCGCGAAGTCGGGGCCGAGCTAACGAACCTCAATATCCCGTTTTATCTCCTCCTCGGTTCTCCGCTTGTCACCGTTTCTGAACTTGTTCACAAGCTCCAAGCTGCCGCAGTCTTCACGGACTTCACCCCGCTCCGCATCGGCCGCGAATGGCGCGAGACCGTAGCACGCAAGATCGACATCCCCTTCTACGAAGTCGACGCGCGCAACGTCGTCCCTTGCTGGTTGGCGTCGCCGAAGCTCGAGATCGGCGCGCGAACGCTACGCCCCAAGATCCATCGCTTGCTCGCCGACTTTCTCGACGACTTCCCGACCGTACATCCCCAAGACGCAGACCATCATCTGCCGGCGGCTAAGGCGATCGACTGGGACGAGGCAGCGAAGTCCCTGCACTGCAACCATTCGATCCCCATCTGCAAGGACTTCGATCCTGGCGAGGACGCCTCTCGCAAAGCCCTGGTACACTTCATCGACCACATCGGCAGCTACGACGAAAAACGAAACGACCCA
>Ga0070658_10001066_pt1 | contig 23438 bp, 16 predicted proteins | sample KBSC13metaG_FD_64664 | JGI IMG/M metagenome (GOLD analysis project Ga0070658, IMG submission 64664) | Corn rhizosphere microbial communities from Kellogg Biological Station, Michigan, USA - KBS C1-3 metaG | ecosystem: Host-associated > Plants > Roots > Rhizosphere > Soil ...
GCCCGGGCGATGATCGAGGACAAGACCTTGCGCGCGCCGTGGGAGGGACAGGTGATCCGGGTGCTCAAGGAGGAAGGCGAAACCGTAGGCCGCACGCAGGAGATTTTTCAGCTTCTCGACTATTCCCAAGTCTATGTGCAGATCTACATCGACTCCCGGTATCTCCCGCAGATCCACGAAGGGACGGCGGCGGAGATCAAGTTTGCGGCCGATGGCAGCCGGCAGTCGATCAAATCCGTTCCAGCGAAAGTGTTTTTTGTCGACCCGGTCGTGGATGCGGGGAGCGGGCTGTTCCGGGTCAAATTTCTGATTCCCAACGACGATTTCACCATCAAGCCGGGCCTCTCGGCGACAGTGATCTTCACCAAGATCAGCCGGGACTGACCTCGTGACCCAGACGCGATGAAACCGGAGCCCACCGCCGTCGCCTTGACCAGGAAACTGGATCGCAGCTTGCTCGCGCTGCATGCCGCCCAGACCCCCATCACGCTGGGCCAAGCCGCGTTTGGGTGCGCCAATGTCCTCGTCGCCGCCCAGCGAGCGCTGGTGATTTTTTCTCCCGGGCCCGGACTGCCGCCCAAGCTCTTCCAACTCGACACAAGTGGCGCCGTCGCCGAATCGTGGTTGCACGACTCGTGGCCGCATGACCCACTGATCCGGCATCTGTTCGAACGGCAAACCGCGGGGCCGCTCCACCTGAATCGGATCCTAACCAGCGCCGAATTGGCGCGATCGCGATTCGCCGCGAAGTGGCTGCAACAGCCCGCGCAGGCCTACATCGTCGCCCTGTCCGCGATCGTCCGGGAATCCTCCTCGGTGCTCATGTTCATTTTTCGGGAGGCGGAGACCGGGGATTACGGCACCGCCGCGCTGGAGCAACTGGAATGGTTCTACAGCCATTTCAAGATCGCGTGGCTGCGGGTCTTCGTCCGCGAAGAGACGCTCGCGATCCACCACTCACTCCAGACTTTTCTGCGCCAGTCTCCCAATGGGCTCACCGTCCTGAATTGGGATACGGACGTCGTCTATCGCAACGCCGAGGCGGCGGAATGCTGCGCGCTGTGGAATTTCGGCCCCGATGGAGCGCGCAAAGTCCAGCCCTCCACCGTCTTCCGCTGCCCCGAGGCGGTGATCGCACTTTGCCACCAGCTCAAGGCGGAATACCAACAAGGCCGGTGCAGACCCGTCAGCGAAGGGGACGATCTCGCCGAGAATGCCGCCGCCGGCACGACCTTGGTCAGCCAGTGCAGCGCGCCCGGCCCCGGCGGAATGCGGGCCATCGTCCGGTTGGTCGTGCTCAAATCGTCGGCCTTGGAGAAACCCGTTTTCCAGGTGCGATTTTCCCGGCGGGCGGCTTCCGCGCCGGGCCACGAGCGGGCCGGCCGCGCCCCTCGCCCAGCAAATCTCCCCAGCCAGTTCTCGAACCTCACCTTACGCGAACGGGAGGTGGTGGATTGCATCTGCCGGGGGATGTCCAACGAGGCCATCGCCCAGCATCTTTCGAAGAGCGTGCCGACCGTGAAGAACCAACTGCACTCCATCTTCCAAAAGCTGGCGGTGCCGAGCCGGGCCGCCCTGATGGCCCTCATCCAGGCGGAGAGCAGCGGCCGCTCGCGCGCGGCGGAGAAAGCGGGTTAGCCGTCGTACGGATGATGAAACTGCGGTTCCCCCTGTTCGCGTCGGTCGTGTTCTTCGCGGCGGTTCACTCCCCAGCCGCTGACGATCTGCCGCCCTTCGCCCCCGGGTTGCACAACATTCGCTTTACCGAATCCGCCGAACAATCGGCAGCCGAGGAAGTAAAGTGGCGCCTGCATTCGGTGGAGAATCCGGGTCCATTCGACATCACGCGGGAGCAGTTTCAACTCGTCGTGCCGAAGAACTACCAGTCGATCGAGCCGTGGGGGCTGTTCATCTGGATCAGCGCGAGCGACAATCCGCGAGTGCCGGCGGAATGGGAAGCGGTGCTGGCCGCGCGGAAGCTTCTCTTCGTGGGCGCGATGAAGTCCGGCAACCCGCGCAATATCTTCGACCGGATCCGCATGGCGATCGACGCCAACGTGGGCATGCGAAAGCGTTACCGCATTGACGCGGCACGGGTCTACGTCTCGGGGTTTTCCGGCGGGGCACGCGTGGCGAGCATGGCCGGCGTGGCTTTCGCCGACCTGTTCACCGGCGCGATCCCATTCATGGGAGTCAACTTTTACACCGACCTGCCGGCGGAGAACGGAAAACAATTCGGACTGAACTACATCCCTGACGACGATGTGCTGGCGATTGCGAAGAAGCGATGCCGCTACGTGCTCGTCACCGCGGAGAAGGATTTCAACCGGGTCAACACCCACTCCGCCGACGAGAACGGTTTCCGCAAGGAAGGATTCGCCAGCGTGCTCTGCCTCGAAGTGCCTGGAATCGCCCATGCGATGCCGGATGCCGGGTGGCTGGAGAAGGGGTTGGAGTTTCTGGATGCGGGAAAGGTTCGCTGACAAGGACGCCATGCGTCGTGTGCATCCATCCCGGAGGGATGAGAGACATTAGCCCTCCGGGCTGCCTCCTGACAACCGACCACTTGTCCTCGCCAAAACGTTCCATGGACACAACAAGAACGTTCTCAACACGGCGCTTGAAATCGCCCCAGCTTGGCGTGTTGTTGCCACCCCAGCTTATCAGTCTCCTCCTCATGACTTCATCTCTCCCGTAAATGTGGATCGTCCGGCTCGCCCTTAACCGGCCCTACACGTTCATCGTCCTCGCGCTGCTGATTTTCATCATCAGCCCGGTGATGATCATGCGGACGCCGACGGACATTTTCCCGAGCATCGACATCCCGGTGATCTCCGTAGCCTGGCAGTATTCGGGACTCAATTCGGAAGAGTTGGAAGGCCGGTTGACCACCTCTTACGAAAAGGCGCTCACGGCCCTCGTCGACAACATCCAGCACATCGAGTCGACCACTTACAGTGGCACGGCCGTGGTAAAAATTTACCTCCAGCCAGATTCCAGCCTCGACACCGCCAACGCGCAGGTCGGCGCGGCGTCGGAGTTCATGCTGCGCTCACTGCCTCCCGGAACGCTGCCGCCGGAGATCATCAATTTCAGCGCCTCGAGCGTGCCGGTCCTCCAAATCGGGCTATCGGGCGCCGGACTTTCCGAGCAGCAGTTGAACGACGCCTCGCAGAACTACGTGCGCCCCCAGCTCATCACCGTGCCCGGCGCGGTAGTGCCCAATCCGTATGGCGGCAAGCAGCGGCAGATCATGATCAACATGGATCAGCGGCTGATGCAGGAAAAAGGCGTCTCGGCCACCGATGTGCTGAATGCCGTGAACGCGCAAAACCTGGTCGTGCCGTCGGGGACGGTCAAGATCGCGACCCGCGAGTACGACGTGCGTACCAACGCCGCCGCGCGCAGCCTCGCCGAACTGAGCGACATCCCGATCAAGCAAGTCGGCACCACGACCATCTTCGTCCGCGATGTCGCGGTTGTCGCCGATGGCTTCGCGGTGCAGACGAATATCGTCCGGCAGGACGGCCGGCGCAGCGTGCTCGTGGCCGTGCTCAAGAATGGGCGCGCTTCCACCCTCGAAGTCGTGGCCGGCGTGCGCGCCATGCTGCCGCGTATCTCTGCCATCGTGCCGCCGGAGCTGAAGATGACGCTGCTCTCAGATCAATCCGTCTTCGTGCGCGGCGCGATCGGTTCGGTGATTCGCGAAGCGGTCATTGCGGCGGTGCTGACCGGCCTCATGATCCTGCTGTTTCTCGGCAGTTGGCGGAGTACGGTGATCATCGCGACGTCCATTCCTCTTTCCATCCTGAGTTCCGTCATCGTGCTCAGCCTGCTCCACGAGACGATCAACATCATGACCCTGGGCGGGCTGGCGCTGGCCGTGGGCATCCTGGTCGATGACGCCACGGTGGAGGTGGAAAACATCCATCGCAATCTCGCGATGGGGAAGGAATTGCGGCAGGCGATCCTCGATGGGGCCCAGCAGATCGCCGTGCCGGCTTTCGTGGCGACGCTGTGCATCTGCATCGTCTTTCTGCCGATGTTCATGCTCGGAGGCGTGGCCCGGTATCTCTTTGTGCCGCTGGCCGAGGCGGTCGTTTTTGCGATGCTGGCCTCCTACATCCTTTCGCGGACGCTGGTGCCGACGCTGGCCATGTATCTGCTCAAGTCGCACGAGCACGATACGCCGGGAAGGAGTTTTCTCGGGCGCATGCAACTCCTGTTCGAGCACGGCTTTGAACATGTTCGCCGCGTTTATTGTACGACCCTTCGGACCCTGGTCGATGCCCGCAAGGTCTTTGTCCCCGCATTCCTGGTCGTCTGCGCGTTATTCTTGTTGCTCATCCCCTGGCTCGGCGAGGACTTCTTCCCAAGCGCGGACAGCGGCGAAATTCTCCTCCACGTGCGCGGCAGCACCGGACTGCGGATCGAGGAGATGGCCCGGCTCTGCGACCTGGTCGAAGGAACGATTCGCAAGGTGATTCCCGCGGCGGAAGTCGCGAGCATCCTCGACAATATCGGCATGCCCTACAGCCCGATGAACACGATGCACATGACCTCGGGCACCATCGGATCCAACGACGCGGATATCCTCATCTCACTGCATCACGATCACCATCCGACCGCCGACTACCTCCGGACCCTGCGCAAGCGCCTTCCCCAGGATTATCCCAACGCCACATTTTACGCACTGCCCGCGGATATCGTGACGCAAATCCTGAACTTCGGCATCCCGGCGCCGATGGATATCCAGATCGAAGGCGCGGACGTGAAGTCCAACCACGACATCGCCGCGAAGATGATGACTGAACTGCGAAGCATTCCCGGCCTGACGGATCTCCGCATTCAGCAGCCCATGGACTACCCGACGCTGGACATCGCGGTGAACCGGGCAAAGGCGCTGCAAAGCGGATTCACGCAGCAGAATATCGCCAGCGTCGTGCTCAATACCTTGAGCGGGAGCATGCAGGTCACACCGATGTTTTTCCTGAACCAGAAGAACGGGGTGAACTACAATCTCGTGGCCCAGGTGCCGCAGTACCGGATGAAAACGCTCGGCGACCTGGAAAACATTCCCATCCTGGCCGCGCGGAATGCCATAGGCGATCAGCGCCCCGAGATCCTTGGCGACCTCGCCAATATCAAACGATCCCAGGAGATGCAGATCATCTCGCAGTACAACATCCGCCGCGTGGTCGACGTGTATGGAACCGTGCAAGACCGGGACTTGGGTGCCGTGAGCCGTGCGGTGGAGCGGGTCGTGGAGAAGGCCCGGAAAGGTCTGCCGCGCGGGACATTCATCACGTTGCGCGGGCAGGTGCAGACCATGCGCGATTCTTACAAAGGACTGCTGGCCGGCCTCGCCTTTGCGATCCTGCTGCTCTACATGCTCATCGTCATCAACTTTCAGTCGTGGCTCGATCCTTTCATCATCATCACGGCGCTGCCCGCGGCGATCGCGGGCATCATCCTGGCGCTGCTCTTCACCCACACGACGATCAGTGTGCCGGCGCTCATGGGGGCGATCATGTGCATGGGCGTGGCCACGGCCAATAGCATCCTCGTCATCTCCTTTGCCAAGGAGCGGTATCAGGAGCATGGCGATGCCATCGCCGCCGCGCTGGAAGCAGGCGCCACGCGCTTCCGCCCCGTCATCATGACGGCCCTCGCGATGATGATCGGCATGGTGCCGATGGCCCTGGGCCTCGGCGAAGGCGGCGAACAGAATGCGCCCCTCGGCCGCGCCGTGATCGGCGGCCTGCTCTGCGCCACGATGGCCACATTGATCTTTGTTCCCGCCGTGTTCAGCCTCCTGTATCGCAACAAGCCGGCTCATGGCACATAATCCACATGTCTCAACTCGCTGACGTCCCACCGCTTCATCCCGGCGAGGGATCCAATCCACCGGAGCAACCGCCCGTCGAGCCACCGTCTCGCGCAAAATCAGCGCTCGCCCGCGGCGTCCTGATTGTGACCGCGATTCTGGCGGTGGCCATCGCGTTCGCCCTCGCTTCGCGCGCGAAGAAGAATGCCACGATGCGGCGGGAGGCCCAGGAGAGCGCGGCGGTGATTTACAACGTCGTGCACCCATCCGCCGTCGTTTCCGAGGGAGAAATCTCTCTCCCCGGCAGCGCCCAGGCCTTCACGGATACCGCGATCTATGCGCGCACCAATGGTTACCTCAAGAGTTGGAAGGTGGACATCGGCGCGCACGTGAAGCAAGGCGATCTCCTGGCCGAAATTGAGACCCCGGAAGTCGACCAGCAACTCGAGCAAGCCCGCGCGGACCTGAAGAACGCCGAGGCCAATTTGAACCTGGCCCAGATCACCGAGACCCGGGCCGAGGATCTGTTCAAGAAGAAGACCATCTCCAGCCAGGAAAAGGACCAGGCGACCAGCGATCTCGCCGCGAAGCACGCCCTCGTCGATTCCGGAAAGGCCAACGTGCGCCGTCTGGAACAGTTGCGAGGATTCCAGAATGTGGTGGCGCCCTTCGACGGCGTGATCACGGCTCGCAGTACCGATGTGGGAGCGCTCATCCAAAGCACCGGAACCACCAGTGGAACCTCCAGCGCCAGAGAACTCTTCCACCTCGCTGACAATCACATCCTGCGCATCTATTTCGCCGTCCCCGAAATTTATGCTTCGTCGATCAAGCACGACGAAGAGACGATGATCACCTTCGATGCCTTTCCGGGCGAAAAATTCACCGGCAAACTCATCCGCGACTCAGCATCGCTCGATCCCCTCTCTCACACCTTGAATGTCGAGGCGGACGTGGAGAACCCATCGGGACGCCTCTTTCCCGGAGGCTACGCGACCGTGCACCTGAAAATCCCCGGCACCGCGGGTGCGGTCACCATTCCAGCCAATACCCTGCTCTTCCGCGCGGAAGGTCCGAGCGTGGCCGTGATCCGGGACGGGCACGTGGCGCTCGTCTCCATCGAGATCGGCCACGATCTCGGCAACACCCTGGAGGTGATCAACGGACTCACCGCCCAGGACGCGGTCATCCTCGACCCGCCGGATTCGCTTGCCGATGGAGAGCCGGCCCGGATTCAGGAACAGGCGAAGCCGTCACAGGAAACGGCGAAGCCCTGAGCCTAAAACCGGAAATAGGATTTAAACGCAGAGGCGCAGAGACGCAGAGAAGAGGCTGTTACGGCTTGGCGTGGGGCTAGCGGGGCTCACCCCTCAGGTGAACCCTTCTTCGCCGCTCGCCATGCGCAGATCCTTCTCCTCTGCGTCTTTGCGTTTCCCTTTCATCGCCGTTTCAAGGCTGAGTGCAGGCCCGTAGGGCCGACATCGTTATAGAACCCCACGCCCCTTACGGATCAGTTCCGCAGGCGCGGCATCCAAACAAGGGGATGCAAGAATTCGGGGGCGGTTTTTCTATGTCATACTCCTACCAGCGCTGGTGCACGCGAGGGCGGGCGTAGCGGTCGTAGATGCTCCTGACCGCCGCCATTTGCGCATCGTCCAGCGGAGGGAGATCCGCGGCCCGGGCGTTGTCTTCGACCTGTTGCGGGGTCTTGCCTCCCGGGATGGTGCAACTGACCGCGTCGAACATCAGGATCCAACGGAGCGCGAATTGCGCCATGGTGGCGCCGGCGGGAACGAGGGACCGCAGTTCCTCGACGGCTTTCAATCCTTCGCCGTAGTCCACGCCGGCGAAAGTTTCGCCGACGTCGAACGCTTCGCCGTGGCGATTGAATTGGCGGTGGTCGTTGGCCGCAAATTTCGTGTCGGGCTTCATCTTCCCGGTGAGCAGTCCGCTGGCCAGCGGCACCCGCGCGAGGATGCCCACATGTTTCCGCTTGGCCTGCTCGAAAAACAGATCAGCCGGGCGGTGGCGGAACATGTTGAAGATGATCTGCACGGACTGGACGTTGGGATATTCGATCGCCTTGAGCGCTTCCTCGATGCGCTCGACGCTCACACCGTAGAAGCGAATCTTCCCGGCCGCGACGAAATCATCGAGGAGGCCAAAGACCTCGGGCACGTAGTAGAGATCCGTCGGCGGGCAGTGGAGCTGCACGAGATCGAGGCAATCCATGCCGAGATTCTTCCGGCTTCGATCGATCCATGCGGTGAGATTTTCGCGGCTGTAGCCCGCGACTGTTTGTTTTTCCAGGCGCCGTCCCGCCTTGGTGGGGATGACGATGTCTTCCTTGCGCTCTTTCTTGAGCCGCGCGAGGAGACATTCGCTGCGCCCATCGCCATAGACGTCGGCGGTGTCAAAAAAATTGATCCCGAGATCGATCGCCCGATGCATGGCGGCGAGGGAGTCGCGATCATCCACCTCTCCCCACGCCCCGCCCACGGCCCAGGCGCCGAAGCTTACTTCCGAGACGCGCCAACCGGTTCGACCAAACGGACGATAGTTCATAGATGGTGGGGTGTTTCCACTCCTTCGTATTAAGGAGTGGAGCGGGTGACGCGACTCGAACGCGCGACATCTTCCTTGGCAAGGAAGTGCTCTACCAACTGAGCTACACCCGCGTGGCAGGAGGCGGAAAATAGAGGAGGCACGGCATGATGCAAGAATTTTTCTGACCGAAATTGTGCACTCTGGGAACGGAGTCCTTTTGCCGGATCCCGATTTATCGCCGTTTCGTCTACCGCCTACGTAGGCACCTACGTAGAGACGCGGGTCCACTCCTGCCTCCAAAAGTCCGAACTCTCGCGATCTCAGTCCCCTACGATCGGATCAGGGCAGACCTCGCTGAAAACGATTGACGACGACGACAGTTTTTCTACTCTCCGGGCCGTTCATTTACGGCAACGTGCCGGGAGCAGTATTGACGCATTTAGGGAGTCGAAAGGGTCTTATGTTAAGTCCAAAAAAAGAAAGCTGCATTAAAACGCAGGAAGGAAACGCTGGCGGGCCGGCGTACGTCACCGGTTTTTTCGACCGGGCGTGCCCGATCGACGAGTTTCCCGAGACGCTTCGTCTTCGCGACAAAGCTTTGCCGGATCGCCTCGTGGTGGCGACCCTCGTTTGCGACACGATCGTGATCGTCTATGGGCTCATTTTCAGCTTCTGGCTGCGCTTTCAGACGCCTCTGCGTCAGTTCGGCATTCCTTCTTCGCCCGAGCTGCGGGATTATGCGAACTACATCGCTCTCGGCGCGATGGCCCTGATCGTCATGCTCATGAGTTTCGGGATCTACGAGCGGAATGCGCTCCTGCGGTTCCGGTTCGTGGCGCTCCAGAGCCTCAAGGCCTGCTCCTGGTGGTCCATGGCCTTCCTGTCGATCTCATTGATCCTGCGGTTTTCACCGCCGGTCTCGCGTCTGTTTGTTATCACGGCAGGAGTCCTGACCACGTCCTCCCTGCTCGGCTGGAGGTGGCTGCTCCATCGCTACCTGTCACGCTCCTTGGTGGCGGTGAACCTGCGGCAGCGTATCCTCTTCGTCGGCTGGAACAAGGAAGCCGAACGCCTCGCCCGGGCATTCGAGCATGACCCGGTGTCCGCTTATCAAGTCGTGGGCTGTATTGGGTCCAAAGGAGCCCGGGTGCCCCGCACGCCCCACGCGGGCGTCCTGGGACAGTACGAGGATCTCGTGGAAGTGATCCGCAACAAGGCGATCGACATGGTCATCCTCACTGACGTCAACGGGGTGAAGGGGGACATCGTCCGCCTCGCCAATACGTGCGAGCGCGAATTGGTCGATTTCAAGGTGGTACCATCCTATTTTCAGATCCTGGTTTCCGGATTGCACCTCGAGACGGTGAGCGGCGTGCCCGTCCTCGGGGTCTCGCGGCTGCCCCTGGATCGTTCCGTCAATATCTTCCTCAAGCGTGTCGTGGATATCGTGGGCGCGCTTGTCGGCCTCCTGCTGGCCCTGCCGATCATCGCCGTCTTCGGCAGCATCGTCTATTGGGAATCGCCCGGGCCGATCTTCTATCGCCAGCGGCGGCTGGGACGCAGCGGGGTCGAGTTTGATATCCTCAAGATCCGCAGCATGAAGCTCGATGCCGAGGTGGGGGGCAAGGTGGGCTGGACGACCAAGGATGACCCGCGCCGCCTGCGCATTGGCGCCCTGATGCGCCGCTTGAATATCGATGAGGTGCCGCAGTTCTGGAACGTCCTGAAGGGGGAGATGAGCCTGGTCGGACCGCGGCCGGAACGGCCGGAACTGATTCGCAACTTCAAGCATGAGATTCCCCACTACAACGCCCGCCACAACGCCAAGCCGGGGATCACTGGGTGGGCGCAAGTGAACGGGCTGCGGGGCGACACGGATCTCGGCGAGCGCATCAAGTGCGACCTGTGGTACGTCGAGAACTGGAGCGCCATCCTCGATTTCCAAATCATGTTCATGACCTTTGTGAAGAACAAGAACGCGGCATGAGCCGCCCCGCCTCGAACGACCACCGCCGTGATATCCCAACTCCATCGATGAATTCACAACCCCCATCGACGGGCGAATCCTCCCGGGAAATCGATCTGATCGGCATCTATTATACCCTGCGCGGGCAGGCCTGGATCGTCCTGGCTTGTGCCGCGGCGGCGTTGCTGATCGCGGGGATCTATTTGTGGTGGACGCCGAAGGTGTATGAAGGGCAGGCCGTCATCCAAGTGGACCAATCGGAACGCAAGGTCGTGAAGATTGACGACATCAATAACGAAAACTTCGAGAGCATCGAATCGCTCAAGACCCTGGAGCAGAATCTCAGCAACTGGACGCTGCTCCAGCGGGTCGTCCACAATCCCAAGTTGAATCTCACCCCGGAGGCGCTCGGCCTTCATTCCCACGGCGGGAAGCCGCCCTCGGATGGCGAACTCATCTACAAGCTCGGCAAGGGAATCTCCGTAAGCCTCGTGCGGGGCACGCGGCTGATCAGCATCAAGGCGGAGGCGGTCGACCCAGACGTCGCCGGTATTTTGCCAAACACGATCATCGAGGAATACAAGGCCCTCATGTTCGAAATCCATGGGCAGATTTCCCTCGAAGCGAATAACTTCCTGATGGGCGAAGTGAAGCGGCTCAACACCAAGCTCCAGAACTCAAAGGAAGCGCTGCAGGCCTACCGGGAGCAAACGAAGGCCGTGTCCCTGGAGGAATCGCACAACATCACCGATGCGCGGCTGCGCGAGCTCAACGCCAAGGTGACGGAAGCCAAGACGGCGCGGCTCAAGCTGGAATCGGATTATGCGCAAGTGCGCGCGCTGACCGGCCAGAACGCGGAATTGCTCCTGAACGTGAGCAGCATCGCGAGCACGCCCATCGTGCTCGAGCAGAAGAAGAACCTCACCGCGCAGGAAGCGGAACTGGCCAATCTCAGCCAGCGCTACAAGTCGAAGCACCCCAAATACATTCAAGCGGCGAGCCGGTTGGACGAACTGCGAGCGGGACTCGACCGGGCGATCAAAATCGCAGCCGATGGCCTGGCGACTTCGGTCGAATCCGCGCGGATCACGGAACAGAAATTTGAGGACGCCCTGCGCGAGCAGGAAGGCAAATCGCTCGAGCTCGGCCGGCTGGCCATCAACTACGAAACGATGGCCCGCGAAGTGGAATCGGACACCACGCTCTACCAGTCGGTGCTCACCCGGCTCAACGAAACGGACGTCACAAAAAAGATCGGACCGGAAACCGTGCGCGTGGTCACCCCCTCCTCGAAGCCCATAACGCCCGCCAAGCCCCGCAAGAAAATGATTCTCATCATTGCGCTGCTGGTGGGGCTGACCCTTGGCGGCGGCGTGGCGCTCGGACGCGTGGCAATCGATCGATCGCTCCATACGGTGGATCAGGCCGAAGGCTTCCTGGGCCTGCCCGTGCTCGGCTCCGTTCCCCGCGATGCGACGCCCGTCCATAAAGCGGATGATTCCCCGATTGTCCGAGAACCGCACGGGGCAGCGGCGGAAAATTTTCGCACCTTGCGCACGTCGCTCGCGCTGCTCGCTCCGCCGATGGACCGGCGGACGTTTTTGTTCACGAGCGCCGTCCCCGGCGAGGGCAAGAGCTATTGCGCGACCAACTACGCCATCGCTCTCGCGCAACAAGGCCTGCGCACACTCTTGATCGATGCCGACATGCGGCTCCCGGCGCTGGACCGGCTCTTTTTCGATTCCAAAACCCACTCGGGTGTAGCGGACGTTCTTTTGGATCGTGTGTCGCTCCGCGAAGCGGTCCAGGCGTCAAGCCAGCCCAAGCTCTCCGTGCTCACGGCCGGAGTCCGCCCGAGACAACCTGCGGAACTGCTCGCCGGCCAGAGATTCACGGAGATGATTCGCGAGGCGGCCAACGAATACGATCGTGTGGTCATCGACACGGCGCCGGTCAATGCGGTGAGCGACACGCTCCTGCTGGTGCGATCGGTGGACTGTGTGGTGATGGTCGTGCACGCCGCTCGCACTCCCCGCAATGCCGTGGCTCGGGCCCGGCAGAAGCTGGCCAACGCAGGCGCCCCGCTCGCGGGGGCGGTCCTCAATCAACTCCCGCAGGGAAGCGGCCGCGACTACTACTACCACTACTCCTCCGGCAGCTACGGCGATGGAGTCTACGGCGCGCCCGAGCATTCCGGCTAGAGCGCCCGCTTTCGCTATTCTTCTTCATGGGATTAGTCCCATTAGACCTGTCGCCCAACGTGTTCAATCATCTCCAGCGCAACGTCAGCCTGAACCAATTTCCGTCCGTTGAGCTGCGATCGATCGCGCTTTCGGATCACGAAGGGGAAGCAGTCATGACGCTATCGGACCCGAGTGCGAACAACGACGGGACAGGAACGCTCGAAGCTCCTCACGCCGAGGGGCCGCAACATACGGTGAAGCCCTCGACCTTTGACGCGGAAATCGGCGCGCGGAATGAGCCGGTGAAACTCATCGAGATCGACGCGGAAGGCCACGAGATCGGGGTCCTCAAAGGAATGCAGGAGTCACTGCGAAAAGGCCTGGTCCAATCGCTGATCGTCGAGATCGAACACACAAGGATAAGCTCGATGATTTCGTGGCGTTGCTGCCAGGGTTTTCGTTCTATCCCCTGCCGCCCGGGAGCGAGCGGCTCGACCCGTCGAAATTGAACACGGTATACGACGTGTTCTGCACGAAGGACTGAGACGCATCTCACCCCAGCCGCCCGTAAATAAAATCCGGATTCTTGTACGCCGGATTCGCGGCGGAGACACCGAACCCGATCTCCAGCATCAGCCGCGGCTGGTCCCGGCAGACGGAACCGGTATGAAAGACAAATGGATCTTCCGCAAATCCAAATCCTTTCTCCCCGGTGATCGTGATGAAATCCTCGCGCGGGTAGTAGCTCTCCAGTTGCGGCGTGGGCCGGCCGGTGGTCATGCTGAACTGGTCCTTGAGCCGGCGGCGATTGTGACTTCCGCGGATGTACTGATGCGGCCCGGATCCTTCATCCGCCGGGGTCAGGTAGAAGAAGAATTTCAAGGTCCGCCAGCCGTCGATGTCGAAGTGAAAGCGGTTCTGCGCCGCCATGTGCAGGTCTCCCTCCGTGATGCGATCCGCCGGAAAGCTCCACCACAGCCGGGTGCGAATGAGAAGCGCCGGTTCACCGAGGTAAGCCGAGGCGATGCTGCGGAGCGCTTCATCCTGGCGCAGCTTCATCACGGCGGCGCAACCCTCCACCGTGTTGAAATAGAAGGCCGCCAGCATGTCGGATGCGCGTTGCTTGTCTTCCTCGCGAAAGGTGCCGGGCAGGAAACCCCGGGTAGGCTCCTGCTTGGTGAAACAGGGATGTGTTTCCGCAAAGGACACGATCTCGTCGACGATCGGCCCGGGCAGCTTGAGGCCTTGATAGACTCCATCCTTGATCAAGCTGGCCACAGCGCCATCGAGGTCGAGTTCCGGAAACACCGTCTGACTCACTTTCTCCGGTTTCTTGTGGCGGGCGGAAGAAATGAACCGCTCGATCCCGCGCGCTGCGTTAATGCGAGAGAAGGCAAACATCACCGCCCAAAGCGGCTGCTCCTTCATGAGCGGCCAATACGCCGGGGCTCGCGCCTGGACGCGACTCAACAAGGTGGCTTTCTTCATAGGATTGGATTCAAGTGGAAAGGATCGGATCGGGACGAGAAAGGGTACGACCAGTCAGTGCTGGTGGTGAAGGGCGGAGACGGGCTTGCTCACTTCGAAATCACCCGTCGCGCCCGGCGAAAGCAGGGCCCCGCGATATTCGGCCAGCAGTCGCGCGTAGCCGGTCTCGATGGAGAACAACTCCGCTGCGACGGCTCGATGATTGCAATTCCCGGCGCGCACATCCGGCCGGCCGCCCCACGCCAGCACCGCTTCGGAAAGCGACGCGGGATCTTGCGGGGCCGCCCAAAATACGCGGTCGAGGGCCAGGTTCGCGAAGTCCTGGTTGCCGGGCGCCCTCGTGAGGATCAGCGGCAGGCCGCAGGCCAGGGCTTCGAGGAGCGCGTACGACATTCCTTCGTAGAGCGACCCAAGAACAAAGCCATCGAGCATCCGATAAAAGGGCGCCGTATCCGCGAGGTAGGGAATGCGCAGGCAACGATGGCCAAGGCCGCTTTGGGCCAGCAAGGCGTCCACTTCCGGCTCGAGCTCACCCTTGCCGAGATGGACGAAAAACAAATTTGGAAGTTCCCGCATGGCCCTGGCCAGCGCCGCATAAGTCGTGACCGGGTCTTTCTGCGCGGAAAATCGGCCGACTGTTCCGAGGAGCAAGGCCTTCTCCGGAATCCCCAATTGCTTGCGGAGCGCCAGGACTTCCTCGGGCGTGCCCGGACGAAAACGGGCGCAATCCACGCCATTGGGAATCGTGCGCTGGTCGCCGGGCGAGACCCCGATGTAATCGCGGGCAAAAGCGGCTTCGTCAGACGAACAGGTGATCGTAGTGCCGGTCCGCTTGAGCAGCCGTTCGATCCCGTGAAAAAACCGGGCCTTGATCCCGTCCGGAGCATTCATCCGGTAGTAGGCGTGCGGAGTGTAAAAGACGCGCGACTTCATCCCAAACAAAGCGAGGCCGCGCACGAGCGCCCCCGCCTTGGAACTGTGCGCGTGAACGATGTCCGGAGAGTGCTTGCGAACAAAACTTTGCAGCCGCAGCAAGGCGGAGAGATCCGCCGGTCCGGGCTGATTTCCAATGCGAAGATTGAGCGTGCCGCCCCCGGCGGCCGCGACGTGCGCCACGAGGGTTTGGAGTTGGTCGCAAGCTGCGCGATCCGAATAGGCCAGGTGCACGCGAACTCCTTCATCGATCAGGTAATGCGCCAGGGCTTCCACATGGCGGAAGACGCCGTCCGAAGCGGGCTGCGAAACGAGGAGCACTTTCACACCGAAGCGACCTCCGGCGCGGAAATGCCCAGCACGCGTTCGTAGAGCGCGAGGAGATCGGAGACGTGCTGGTCGAGCGTCCACGGATCCTGCCAATACCAGTCGTAGGCGTTGCGTCCGAGCCGTGCGGCCAAAGATGGATCCTGCATCCGGGTGATCGCGGCGCACAGGGAGTCGAGCGAGCCGTGGCGAAAGTGCAAACCGCGTTCGCCATCGTCGAGGAAGTCCGTGGCCGCGCAGCGATCGGAGATGATCGCCGGCACCCCGGCGGCGGCCGCTTCGACGACCACCAGTCCGAGCGTTTCGTACCACTGCGGAGGAAAGAGCAGCGCGCGCGCGCGGTGCAGCCAGCTGCGGATCTCCGTGGCGGAAAGCCATCCGGTGAAGGTGGCATGAGGACACAGCGCCCGCGCTTCGGCGGCCAATTCGCCGTCGCCAATGAAGACGGCGGGCACGCCCAGCCTCTGCACCGCTTGCGCCGCCAGCAGGACGCCCTTCTCCGCCGAAAACCGGCCGATGAAGAGAAAGGGAGCGGAGTCCGCCACGGGCGCCGCACCCAGGTCGAGAGCATCGACCGGATTGCGGACGATGATCATCGGACTTTCCGGCGGCAGCCAGGGCCGCATCAAATTCGCGCTGAGTTGGGAGACGCAGACAAACTGGGAGATGCCCTGAGGAATGCGCAGAATTTGATTTTGCAATACCGTGCGCGCGGTGCGCCAAAGCTTGTGCGCGTAGTGACGCCGGTCGCACGAGCAACGGATACAATCCCAGGATAAGGGCTTGTAGGTGCAGATCTCCTCCGTCTTGTGAAGGAAGAGTCCGCCGGTCGGGCAGCCGATGAAGAAATCGTGGAGCGTGACCAGCACTTTGAATCCACGCCGGATCGCCAATTTCAGCACTGAGGAAGAGAGCGCCTTGGTCCACATGTGCACGTGCACCACGGTGTCCTCCGGATCATGCAAAGCCAGTTCCCGATCGAGCGCGCGCCAGGCATGCTGGTTCCACAGGCCGCCGGTAAATGCCCGAAGGCGATTGGAATCGTGGCCGATCTCCTGCCCGCCGAGGCAAACGACGCGCAAATTAGGGACGCCAAGGAGTGACGGATCGAGTGGTTCGACGGAAGTGAAGTAAGTGGTCGGCACGCCGGTCGCCGCCAACCCGCGCGCGGAGGAGATGGCGACGATGCTCGCGCCACCACTGATGAACGCGTAATCGTTCAGGACGATCGCTCGCACGGTTAGCGGGATTGGCCTCCACCCATGAGAATCTTATTGCTGGAGACCCAGCCGGCGGTCCGACTGCGGGCAAGATAACGGGGGAGATTACAGACTCGATAACGCGACTTCGCCAGAAAACGATCCAGCACACCGCCCGCCTCGGGAAAAAGGCGGCGGGCGATTTCATCCTGTTCCCGGATGGTGAGGTTCACATCGCCGGAGATCTGACCCTTCCGGACGCGGAACCTTCCCACTTCGACGGGGTAATACCGGAAACGATGCCCGGCGGCGAGCGCGCGCGCCCAGAAGTCGAGATCGGCGCAGATGCGGTATTTCGTATTGAACTCCTTCAACTCCTCCACCACGTCTCGCCGAAAGAGCATCCCTTGCTGGTTCAAAGGGCTGATCCCCGCGCGGAGCAATGCCGGGATGAACCGCGGCGTATTCTCCGTCGTCAAAAGACTGATCGTCGCACCGCTTTCGTCGATCACGCGGACATTGCCGTAGACCACCGGTTCGGGATTGGCCCGTTCAAAGTGAAGTTGTGCGACTGTGGAAAAGCCCGGCGCCAACTCGTCGTCATCATTGATGTAAGTGAACCACTGCCAGTCCTCACCGGCTGCTTGCAGGGCCACGTTGATGGCGCCGTAAAGGCCGGCCTCCTTGCCGGCATCCGCGACCACGATGGCATGCGGAAACCGCTCCCGGAGTTGCTTCACGACCGGCCCCGGACACGAAAGCACGTGCAGGTACGGAATCTGGAGCGCAGTAACACCGCGCACGGTCTCTTCAAGATAAGTGGAGACCCCCAGAGTCGGGGTCACCACCAAAAGCCGTTGCCGGCCTGGAACTACAGTCATATTTCCCGATGAACTTGCTTGTTTCAATCATCAACGCCCTGATCCTCCCGCGGCGATGGTTCGCCCGTGAAAAGGATTCGCGGAGGTTGCCAGACGATGGCCCGGAATGCAAGGGCCAATGCAGGTTGCGCGGCGTTTCCCCACTCTCATTTCTGAGCACGATTTTAGGATTCCAACCTTGACGCAACCAGATCCCTACCTGTTAATCTCCGCCTAGGTTTAAGCCGCATTCGAACGTGCAAACGCGGCTGCAAGATAGGGAATACTTGAAACTAGAATCTCAACCGCGTGGGCGGGACCTAAAGTCTTTGCCTTCAACCCACTTCTGGCCAGGAAGCCGGAGCTTTGAACGCCTCCTGAAGCATTATCGGGCCGCCCTCGGTCCTTCCATCAGATTAAGCGCCGAATGCCGGTTCCGCCCACTTGTTAAACACAGTATCCGCTGTGTCTCGAAGACGCGGGGATGACGCATAAGAAGTTCCAGAGCATCCAGGCATTGCGCGGATTAGCCATCCTGCTCGTCCTGACCCGCCATCTCTTCGTCATGGAGGGGCATTTTGGACATGGAGAACGATTGCTGCCCGACTTGTGCAAGGTTGGCGATGGAGGCGTGGACCTATTCTTTGCGATCAGCGGCTTCATCATGGTCATGATTAGCCATGGGCAGTTTGCGAAACCGGGTTTCGTCGGTTCGTTTCTCTATAAACGGGCGACTCGCATCTACCCTCTCTACTGGTTTTACAGCCTGGTCATCCTTCTCGCCTTTGTGGCGTCACCGGCCTGGGTGCCCGCGTTAAAAAGGGGACACGTCGACCTCTTCGCATCGTTCCTCCTGCTGCCCCAACTCATTCTTCCGCTGCTGGGGCAAGGGTGGACGCTTTCCTACGAAGTGTACTTTTATCTGATGTTCGCCCTCGCGTTGCTGCTTCCGGAAAAGCGCCTACCACGCTTTCTCCTCCTGTGGGGCTTGGGTGTCGCGGCGGGATATAATCTCTACGTGAAGAATGGCGCCCTGGCGGGCAACGCCTGGCTGAAGCTCCTCACCGATCCGGTCACGATCGAGTTCGTGCTCGGCGCTTGTGTGGCTTGGGTTCTCCAGCGCGGCTGGCGACGAGGTGGCTGGCTTTGTTTGATTGCAGGGTCACTCCTGCTTCCGGCCAGTTCGCTCTTCTTCGATCCGCTGCAAATCGAAGGTCTGCGCTTCTTCTGCTTCGGATTGCCGGCACTGCTCATTCTCTACGGTGCGGTCTCGCTGGAAGCGCGGATCCGCATCCGGTTTCCAAACTGGCTGCAGGCGATCGGCGACGCTTCCTATTCCATTTACCTATCCCACATTCTGGTCATCACCGCGGTGGGCCGGGCCTGGAGCCTGATCGGCAGGCCTGGGCTTTGGGACAACGCCATGGCCATCGCCGCCATGACCGGCGCGGCTCTCGGGTGCGGCATGGCCAGCTACCGCTTCATCGAGCAGCCGATGCTTCGCGCCCTCCACGCGGGGTCCATGCGGCGCAAGGTGGAGCCGTTCGCGACGGATGTTGGCATCGTCACGAAGTGATCGTGCCGATCAGCCCGAAGACTGGCAGAGTTCCTTTTCCTCGACCAATGCGGCCCGCGGAATGAACCGTTCATACAGTGCCTCCGCTTCCCGCAACCGGGCTTGCGCGGAAGGAGTCTCCAACTGTTGCACGAGTTCCCGCTTCAAAATGTCCCGCGCCTTCGATGGCCGGTGGACGGTCAATTCGCTCACGGCGCCGCGCGCGGAAATGTTATCCTTTTCGATCTGTTGAAAGATCTCCTCGGTCGTCGGGTGAAAGGACGTGGACTCGAGGCCGAATTTGGCGAAAAATCTTCCGAGGAGAGGCTGGATGTCGTTCGAGAATTCCTCAAAGACCGCGACAAACATTTGCGGCAAAACCCCGAGCAGCGTCTGGTGGAAGTCGATGTAGTAGTCCAGCAAATCAACGACCGGCATCTCGGAATAGATGGCCCACGAAGTCACCGCATCGGCCGGCCGGCGCAGGACAAGGATCCCAGGCTTGCCGGCTTGCACGGCCGCTCGAATGTAAGCGGGATGATGCGTGTGCGTGCGGAGAGTGATGTGGTCGGGCAGGCTAATTCGCAGCGCCTTGGCGGCAAAGGTATTGCCCGAACGAGGGAATCCATCGAGCCAGCAGTCAAAATCCAGGTTGCGAACGCTGCGACCCTGCAAGAGCCAGCCCAGCGGGGCGTAGAGGGCGGGGTATCGCCAAAGCACCCGGCGCATCGCGCGCTTCAACCTTTTCGGCAGCAAGCTGGTCAGGCGCGGACCGATCCGCGCGCGATCCACTCCGGTCTTTTTCGGGTCATAGGGGGTCCACAACGGCGCGGCGGCGTTTGGCGCGGGCCGTTCGATCTCGCGGACCGGTCGGCACGGAACACCCATGGCCAAATGTCGTGCGGGAATCGACCTAGTCACGAGTGCGCTGGCCCCGATCACGGCGTCATCCCCGACGGTCACCCCGCAACAGACAGACACCCGCATTCCACACCAGACGCGCGCCCCAAAGGTGACCGGCTGATATTCGGGCTTTAAGGTCACGAGGTCGTGGCTGCCGGTATTGACCAGCAATAACGGACCGGACATGAAATCGTCGCCGAAGGTGACAGTCGCCCAACCGGTGATTCGCGAATCCGGGCCGATCTGCACGCGGTTTCCGAGGACGACGTATTCGGGATTGTCGAATTGTGTTCTCGGTCCGATCCAAACTTCGTTTGAAGGACAGGTCACTCCCATCCGGCGCAACGCCCAGGACTGAAAGAGGCAAAACGGATACTCCCCTGGCTGGCTGAGTTCGCCCACAAAACTGATGAACCGGCCAAGCAGCATCCGCCACAGGCGCCGGAAGAGCGTCTGAAGTTTACGGGTGAAAGTTCCCGAAGCTGGACTGCTATACGGCATGTTTCTCGACCATTTTTAAGGGGCTTTCGACCGGCGTGGATGGAACGTTGCGGAGAAAGCGTTGCGCCTCCACGATGCAGCCGACGAAGAGCACCGGCAAGTAGCCCACGAGCAATCCCACCACAAGCCCGGGTGCTCCGGCGATACGAACGAGAACGTTCATCATGACCAGGGACAACACCGCCGTCGACGCGGAGTAAATAGCCACGCGACGGATCTCGGAGACTCCGGCCAGCAGATAGGAGAAGGGCTGCTGGAGGAAGAGCATTGCGTTCCAAAAAAGGAGCAACCACAGAAGCGTGGGCGAAGGAAGGATCACTTCCGGCCCCACCCACAGATGGAAAATCGGCCGGGCAAAAAAGCCCGCCACGACCATCGGAAAAATACTCATCCCACAGGTCGCCAGGATTGACCGCCGCAAGGTGCGCCGCATCCAAGGATACTCGCCACGGGCATTGGCCTCCGAGTAAGCTGGCCAGAGCGGAAGCATGAGGGCGTTTTGCACGACGCTGAAAAGATTGAAGAGTCGCTGGGCGAGATTGTAGGGCGTGACCGCCGCGGCCCCCACTGCGGTCGAGAGGATGATCTGCGGCGCCGCATTGAGGATGAAGGTGGCGACCTGTTGGATACCAAACATTCCCCCCAAGCTCAACAAATCGCGGACCAACGGCCGCGAAAGGAGGAAGTCACGGAACTTAATGGGCCGCAATCCGTGCAGGAGTTGAATGAGCAGCACGGCATTCGCAAGAATCGGTGGTATCGCGGCGGCCAAAATCAAAACGGTGATCCGCCGATCGCCCGACCGGACCACGAGATAGAGCGCACCGAGAGCCGCCACACTGCCAATCGCCTGGGCGACGTTGTGCATCCAGCCTCGTTGTTGTCCCTGGGCAATCCGCTGAGCGAGCGCAAATGGCAAAGCCACGCAGAAGGCGCCGATTGTCGCGGCCACCGCAAAGGGCGCCTCTCGGATGAGCGTCGCATCATGCAACCTAAAGATCGCCGCGAAATCGAAGCACCAGGCCAGCGGAGTCAGCAGCGTGAGGAAAGCCAGCGTCAACCCACCAAAGAGCGCCAAAGACAGGCAGATGACTTGCCGGGCGCGTCCCACGTCGCCGACACTCCAGGCTTCCGCCACCCGGTTCTGGACGCCCAGCCCGATGCCGAAATCGGCAAACGCGATCAGCATCCCAAAGCTGCTGAGCGTCATCCAGAATCCGAAGGCTTCGGTGCCAAAGGCGCGCAGGGCCAGCGGCACCTGGAGGATCTGGCATCCGATGCCGACCCCGCGCGCCGCCAGTGAGCTGGCGAAAAAGAGGCCGATCGCCCGTGCGCGCCCGGACTGCCAGCCCGCGAGCTTCTGTTGAATGCGCTGGCGAAGGCTCATGAAATCTGGGGAACCAACGCATCCGCATTCGCTCCCAGGCGGCTGCGCAGGGCCTCGACGCTTCGGAAATCAGGCGCCAGTTGGCGCAACTTTTCCTCCGACCAATTCCACCATTGAGTCTCCTGCAGCCACGCGATCTCATCCGCGGAAAAGCGGTCCCGGATAAATTTCGCGGGGACTCCCGCCACGATCTGATAGTCGGGCACGGACTTGGTGACCACTGCCCCGGCGCCCACGATCACGCCGTTGCCAAGCGTCACCCCGGGGAGGATGATCGCTCCGAAGCCGATCCAAACATCGTGCCCGACGACCGTGCGAAGGTTTCCGTCGAAGAGTGTCCTGGAAACGAAGCAAGCCTCCTGGCGGCTTTCCTGCATGCCGTAAAAAACGGGCGCGGTGGAGACCCAATCGCGCGAAGGGTGGATTCCTCCGCCGATAGTCACTCCCGCGGCGATCGAACAAAACGAGCCGATTTCGGTATTCGCAATCAGGCAATCTTCGCCGATGTAAGAGTAGCGCCCGATGTTAGTCCCGCTGATCGAGGCCCGGCGCCGGACGCCGACGTATTCGCCCAGCGAAGTCCGGGTGTCGATTTCGGCACCGAACTCGATGCGAACTTTCCGCGACCCGAGCATCCAACGGCACCAGACGAGCTTGTTCTTGACGAACTGAGGGAGATAGCGACCGAGAGAGAGCGGCATGGAAATTAAGAAGCGGTGGAAGCGGATGCGGGCACTGTCGTGCTCCAGCGGATGAATTTGAACGTTGGGAAATGTCCGCGGCTCCGGGCTTCCCGGTGGAGCACGGCCACAAAGGCGGCGGCGAGCGCGATCAAAACCCGGTGTGTGCCGGAAAACGGACTGAGGAAGAGATGCCAGAACGCGGAAATGAGGGTGAACAAATAGACAGGCGTCGCCCGGTGCCAGGACTGCTTCAAGACGCAGTAAAGAAGCGCCCAGAACAGGCCGAGCCCATAGACGACAAAAAAGACGCCCCCCAGGACGCCACCCTCGGCCAGGCCCACCAGGATCTGGGAATGCAATGCCATATCGTCTCCATCGGTCTCGGCGAAACCGCCCATGTGGGCGATCTGCGCCTCCTGCCAGCGAATCGCGGCAAAATTCTCCATGACGTTTGAATTACTGAACCACGAACCGTGACCAATGAGCGGTGACTCCACGAATGCCTCAGCCGCCGCCCGCACCATGGCGCTGCGCTCGAGATTCGAACGATCGCTCCGGTTCACGTCATCGCCTCTGGAATGCAGATAGACGGCGCCGATGCCGGCGAGACCGAAGGCCACGAATACCGGCAGGACGACGGGGCGCACCCGGCGCGGCAACGCCTGGACCAGCAGGAAACTGCCGATCAGGAAGCAGAATCCGCCGTAAGCGCGGTAGTCCATGAAGAAATGCAGAATCCCCAGAGCGAAAGACGTCCCGACGGCGATCCATCGGCTCATCCATCCGGCAACCAACAACGCAGCGACGGTGACGAACGGCGCATACCCAAATTTCCACATGTCCCCAAACAAGGCGCCAAGCAGCACCGCGCTCGCAAGCACGCCGAAGGCGCAACCAACGGCGCAATAGACAACATTCCGCATCGATTTTCCGAGCAGATAGGCCATCGCAAAAATATCCAGGCCCTGGAAGACGATGCGCGCCCATCCCCGCGCGATGTCGCGAGTGGCGCTCTCGCGATAGAAATCGGCCACGATGTATCCGCAAAAGGCGACGGCCAATCCCGCGAGAAAAATCCA
>Ga0070658_10001067_pt1 | contig 23403 bp, 19 predicted proteins | sample KBSC13metaG_FD_64664 | JGI IMG/M metagenome (GOLD analysis project Ga0070658, IMG submission 64664) | Corn rhizosphere microbial communities from Kellogg Biological Station, Michigan, USA - KBS C1-3 metaG | ecosystem: Host-associated > Plants > Roots > Rhizosphere > Soil ...
CCGGGCGAGATGCAGATCGCTTCCGGATCGCCGCCGGTGGTGATGCTGCTCTTGTAATTGCCGTCATTGTCGAACACCTGGATGCGCTTGTTGCCGCGGTCGCCGACATAGACGTTCCCGTTCGCGTCCACCGCCACGCCGTGGGCGGTATGGAACTGGCTGTCGCCGGTGCCCCGCGAGCCCCAGCTTTTCACAAACACACCGTCGTGGGTGAATTTGGCGATGCGGGCATTGCCGATGCCGTCGGCGACGAAGATGTTGCCCTGCGCATCCCAAGCCACGTCCGTGGGTGACTGGAACAGGTCGCTCTGCGCGCCCGAGCCCGGCGGATTGCCGCGGCCTTCGTCGGGCTTGGAGGGCACGTCCACCGACTCCGGCTTTCTGCCGAGCAGCATGGCGACGCGGCCCTGCGGATCGAGCTTCATCACCATCGAGGAGTAGCGGTCCACCACCCAGATATTGTCATTCTTGTCCACCCGCACCTGCTGGGCGGCCAGGAAGCCATAGGCCTGCTTGCCGATCTGGCGGATGAATTTCCCGTCCGGCCCGAACTCGTACAGGCTCGAGCCGCCATGCGCGAAGCTGCGGCTGCCGGCCAGGGTGACGGTCGGATCGCCGTTGCGGGTATAGACGAAGACATTGCCCTTGGAATCCGTCGCCACGCCCGCGGCCATGCCGAAGAAGGTGTCATGGGGCAAGGTCAGCGGCTGGGACGTCGCGTAGCTGAGTTCCTGCGCCGTGGCGGGCAAAGCGATCACGGCCACGGCCGCAAGCAGAAGGGTTGCGAAGCGTTTCATGTTACTTGCTCCCCTTCAGGACAAATTTCTGCATACGCCAGGATTCGATCTCGCCCACGACGATCTGGTTGGGATTGCGGCAGTCCATCATGTGGACGACCTGGAAACCCGGCGCCAGCTTGCCGGCATGGCCGAACTTGCCGACGGGGGTGCCATCCAGCTCGGCCTTGTAAATCTGGCCTGTCTTGGCCCAGCTGCCCGGCGAATTGCCGTTGGGGTTGGAGTTGGACATGAAGAGATACTGGTGCGCCCCCTCGGAGATGCAGTCGGACCAGGCGGTGCCGTATTGGGTATAGGCCGTCTTCCATTTCAGATTATTGTCCAGCACCACATAGCGGTTGTTGCCGCGGTCGGCGACATAGACATTGCCCTGGTGATCCACCTGCAGGCCGTGGGGCAGATTGTATTCATTCTCGCCCTTGCCGACCGCCGAACCGCCATTCTTCGCCAGGAATTTGCCGGTCGGTGAATATTTCAGCACCCGGTTGTTGCAGTAGCCGTCGCTGATGAAAATGTTGTCCTGCTGGTCCCAGGCAACATCCGTGGGCCGGCACAGCGTATAATTGTTGTCCGGCGGATTGGGGCCGTGCGGCGTGGCATAGGGACCATCAGCCTGACTGGGGCGATGGCCGACCACCATCAGCACCTTGCTGCCGGTGGGATCGAACTTGGTGACGACGTTGGTGCCCTCGTCCACCGTCCAGATATTGTCGTGGCGGTCCACCCGCACCGAATGGGCGAACTGGAAGCCGTAAAAGCCCTTGCCGATTTCCTTGATGAATTTGCCGTCAGGGCCGAATTCCCACAACCGGGTCTGGGGCCCGCGGAAGAAGGCAAAGGTGTTGCCCTTGGAGTTGGTGGCGACGCCCTGCAGCTCGCCCATATAGTCATTCGCGGGCGCCTGGAAGAAGTTCGGCACCGCCTCATAGGGCAGGTCGGGCGCCGAGCCCGAAGCGGTTGCCGCGGATTGCGGAAACGCAGCACTGGTGCTGAGCAACAGGGACAAAGCGGCAGCCGCCGCCAGATGCATCTTCACGAGAACCTCCCCAGCTAACCCGCGCTCTTTGGCGCCTGGTTACGGGCGGGGAGTGTATACGCGCAAACGCCAAGGGCAAGACGCGCTTACCGTCATTTGGGCGTCTTAAAACCCCTACGCTGCGCTGCAACTAGTCCGTCGTGGGGACCCGCTTTTGCGTCTGTGCCGTCCTGGTCTTGGCTTTCTTCTTCTCGGCCGGCTCTGTCATTTTGTCCGCCATCTTGTGCGAGGCATTGGCGGCGGCCATGGGGCCAGCCACGGCAGCAACGCTCTTGTCGTTGGCGTTTCCTTGCGCAGACGTGACGGTCTTGGCACCAGCGGCGAGCGTTGCCACCGCAAAGGCCGCGACCACAATGAATACGGCGATGGGTTTCATGGCCATTCTCCCTGTCCTTTTGAAAGGAAACAGGCGAGGACAGCCTCCGGTTCCGGCAACCGTACGGAACCGGCGCGAGGATTTTTGCCCGATGAGCAGGTTTGCCTAGCGACAGCGTAGGCAACGCGCGGAGCAATCCCCACGGCCGCTCGCTTAGGCTCGCGGCGTTCGCCGCTTTCGCAGGTCCACCGACCTGCTCACATGCTTCGCATGACGCGGCTCACAGCACGCGCGACGCACTCAGCGGGCAAAAAGACCGCGCGTTCGCCGCTTTCGCAGGTCCACTGGACCTTCTCACCCGCTTCGCGGGCCTCGGCTCACTTTTTCAACATAGGTTTGCCTTCATGCGCGACCAGCAGATCGTGCATGTCATTGGCATGCTCTTCCTCGACCCGGAGAATGTCCTCGATCATGTTGCGGGTGCCCGGATCGTTGTTGCCGAAATAGCGGACCAGCTCGCGGTAATGATCCACCGCGATGCGCTCGGCCACCAGATTCTCCTTGATCATGTCGACCAGATTGCCGCCCTGCGAATATTGCGAGGCTGAGCGCGTCAGAATCCCTTCGGGATTGAAGTTGGGGTCCCCGCCCAGCTGGTTGATACGTTCGGCCACCAGATGGACATGCTCCATCTCTTCATTGGCATGCTCCTGGAATTCAGTCCGGACGCCCTCGCTGGAAAGGCCGGTGGCGGCGACAGCATTCTGGGTGTAGCGCAGCACGCAGACGATCTCGGTGGCCAGCACCGCCTGCAGGATCTCGATAGTCTTCTTCACGTCGCCGACATAGGTGCTGCCGATGGCGCCTTCGTTGAGGTTCGCCCTGGCCCGCTCGCGCAGGGTTTTGACATCCGACAGGAATGGCTGGGAATCGTTGCTCATCAAAAATCACTCCTTATGAAAAATCAGTACCGGCGGGCCATGCTGAAGCCGAGCTTGTCCTCCTCCCAGCCCGCAGAAATGGCGGAGGCGACGGCCAGCACCGCACCGAATAACAGCGCGCAAGCCATCCACAGCGCCGCATAGCCGGCGGCCTTGCGGACTGCATTCAATTCATCGCGCATGCGCGCTTCGACAAAATCCACCCGTGCGCTCGTCGCCTCATAGGAGCCACCGGCGTCCATTGCGGTAAGACGGATCAGATTCTCCCGGTTGGCATTGTGCGCGGCATTGCCGGGATGAAGGTCGGCCGCCAGCACGCGGGCGGCTTCCAGCTTGTCCTGCGCCAGTTCCTCGCCGCGCACAGGCGCATGTTCTCCCATCGGCGTCAGCAGCACATCGGCCCAATAGGTGGCGATACTGCTTTCACTGCGCGGGGCATCGCCATGCAGGCGCAGGGTCCCGCCGACCGCAACCAGCGCCAGCAGTACCAGCCCTGCGGCCACAGTGATGGCCCACATCACCAGCCCGGCCAGACCTGCGCGCCATTCTTCTTCCCTTTTGCTTTCCAGCGCCGGCCCGATCAGGCGGCCGGTGACATGACCACCGGCAACAAAGCCGAAAGCCTGTGCGGCAAGGAAATAGATCGCTCCCAGGGTGAAGAAGCCGCCGCCCGGCTCGCGCGGCATCAGGGTCAGGCCGAAGCCGACACCCAGGACAATGAGAAAGAAGGCGGTTGCCACCGCCACGGCGGCGCCCCCAATCGCGGCGCTCCAGTTGAAGCGTGTTTCACTGAGGATGGTGGCTCTCCCGCCAGAGCCTTCGGTCAATACGGTCGTCATGGTGCGCCCCTTGTTTTACGGGTTAGCGCGATAACGGGATCGAGACCTGATCGTTCCGAGGCGGAACGGCTAAGGCGCGGCCGCGTTCTCGCACCGGATCCTCAAGGCAAGGTTCGGGGACAAAGCGATGCGATCTGGCTGTCTGTGGTTACTCGGCGTTCCGCTGCCGATCATCCTTCTGCTGTGGCTGATCACTGGCCACGCGTAAGCCGTCTGCTGTCAGGTAGAAATGGTGTCCGCGGAGGTCGAACAGCCGCCATCCGCCGAAGCAGGCGTCGGCACCAGATCATCGTCATCTGGCACCGTCTCCATACTGTCGAGACAGAAAGAGGAATCGCTGGTTTCTGCCGGAACCGTCTCGCTGTTCGAAACGGCCATCGCCGCCACTTTCGCCGCCGCCATATTCGCGGCCTGAACGGGCAACCCCGCCGCCAGCCCGCAAGTCACCAGAGCAAAGAAAAACTGCTTCATCACAGCCCGCCTTTATGGGCCTTTCCTGTCCGCCCCCGGACAGTGGTGGAAAGGCCGGCCACAAGCATGACAGGATTTTTGCACTGCAATATTAGTTTCACGTTAGCGGGACGCGGCAAAAGCGCCCGTGGGACGTCAAGTTCCTGATCTGCTAAGGAAGTTACCGGTATCTCGGGAACTTGCCGCGATGAGAAAGCTGCTCCTCTCCGTCCTTTTGCTGGTCGCCGGGAATGTCGCCGCGTTGGCGCAGCCTGGCGCCTCTTTTTTGACCACCAGGCTGGACGATCCGCGGGCCATTCCCCTGACCGGCGCGGTGGGCGATGGCAGGGCTGATGACAGCGCCGCCATCCAGGCCGCCATCGACAAGGCCGCCTCGGACCGCGAGGAAGGCATCGTCTTCATTCCCCAAGGCCGCTATCGCGTCACGCGCACCATTTATGTCTGGCCGGCGGTGCGCGTGATCGGCTGGGGCGCCAAGCGTCCCATCTTTGTCTTGGGTGACAACACACCGGGCTATGGGAGCGGGGTCGCCGCGATGGTGATCTTTGCCGGCTTCCGCCCCGGCGCCGGCGCGAGCTCGCGCCCCGAACGCCCCGGTTTCCGCGTGCCCTTCCCGCCGCCCGACAGCGTGCCACCCAATCCCAACATCGCCGACGCCAATCCCGGCACTTTCTATTCGGCGATGAGCAACATCGATTTCGAGATCGGCAAGGGCAATGAAGGTGCCGTCGCCATCCGCTTCCATGGCGCGCAGCACGATTATCTGAGCCACATCGATTTCCATATCGGCTCAGGCCTGGCTGGGTTGCATCAGGTGGCCAATGAAGCCGAAGACCTGCGCTTCTTCGGCGGCCGCTATGGCATCCTGGCGGAAAAGCCCTCGCCCGCCTGGCAGTTCACCTTGATCGACAGCGTGTTCGATGGCCAGCGCGAAGCGGGGATCCGCGAGCATGAAGCTTCGCTGACCCTGGTGCATGACACATTCCGCAATGTGCCGGTGGCGATCGATATCGACCCCGACTATTCCGACTGGCTGTGGGTCAAGAACACGCGCTTCGAGAATGTGAGCCGCGCCGCGGTGGTCATCAGCGCCGAGAACAATGTCTATACCCAGATCGGCTTCGAGAATGCCGTGGCGGCGAAGACGCCGGTCTTTGCCCGTTTCCGCGAGAGCGGGAAGACTCTGGGCTCGAATGGCATTTATGAGGTTCGCAATTTCAATCATGGCCTGATGCTGAAGGCGCCGGGCGAAATGGGCGAGATCGGCACGCGCTGGGACATCGCGCCCCTGAAAACGCTGCCCGCGGCGCTGCCGCCCGCCATCCGGCCACTGCCGCCTTCCAGCCAATGGGTGAATATCCGCACGCTGGGCGTGAAGGGCGACAACAAAACCGACGATACCGCCGCGATCCAGCACGCCATCGACACTACCCGCGTGCTTTATATCCCCAGCGGCCGCTACATTGTGCACGACACCATCCGGCTGAAGCCGGACACGGTGCTGATCGGCCTGCACCCGTCCATCACCCAGTTCGACCTTCCCGACAACACGCCCGGCTTTGCGGGTGTCGGCGCGCCCAAGGCGCTGCTGGAGGCCCCCAAGGGCGGTGACAATATCGTGGCCGGCATCGGGCTTTTCACTGGCGGCATCAATCCGCGCGCGGTGGAGGCCCTGTGGCAGGCGGGCGCCAGCTCGCTGATGGACGATGTCCGCTTCCTGGGCGGCCACGGCACCAACAATCCCGACGGCTCGCGCTGGGATCCCTACAACGCCACCCACAGCGCCGACCCGGACATGCGCAAGCGCTGGGACGGGCAATATCCCTCGTTATGGATCGCCAATGGCGGCGGCGGCACCTTCACCAATCTGTGGACGGTGGACACCTATGCCCAGTCCGGCGTCACTGTCTCGGATACGAAAACGCCCGGCCATCTCTATGAGATTTCCAGCGAGCATCATGTACGCAACGAATTCCAGTTCCGGCGCGCCGAGAACTGGGAAGTCTATGCGCCCCAGACCGAGGAGGAAGCTGGTGAAAGCCAGGAGGCAATTTCACTGGAGATCATCGATTCCCGTAACATCACCATCGCCAACTGGCACGCCTATCGCGTGACGCGTACAGTGCGGCCGGTGGATACCGCAGCCCGCATCGTCAATTCCAGCGGCATCCATTTCCGCAATGTGCATGTCAATGCCGAGAGCGGGCTTGGCACTTGTGACGCCAATGGCTGCGGCACCTTCCTCAGGCCGAGCAAATTCCCCGCGGAGAATGCGATCCGAGACCTGACCCATCATATCGACACGCGCGAGCGGGAATTCGCGATGCTGGATTATCCGGCAGCACCTGCTATGCCCGCGCTGTCCGGCCAGGTCGAAAAGCTGGAGGACGGCTTTTATTCCATCTCCGGCGCGGCGGTGGATGCGAAGGGCAAGCTCTACTTCGTGGACAAGCATCAGCAGCGCATCTATGGCTGGTCGCGCGAGGAAGGCCTTTCGATCGAGCGCGACAATCCCGTCGATCCGGTGAATCTGGTGTTCGACAAGTCCGGCAATCTGCTGGTGCTGTCGTCGCTGGGCGCCGAAGGCACCCTCTACAGCTTCAAGCCGGGTTCGCCCGCCACCGAGATGACGGTGATCGCGCCCACGCCGGCGCGGGCTCATCCCGAAGCCTCCGCGGTGCTCCCGGTCAATTACTGGAACAATGGCGAGTTCAGGGATCAGCTCGATCCCCAGACCTACCGCTACACAACCCTGCACGAGATGTTCGCCCGCGACATGGCCGCCCCCAAGGCCAGGGAATATGTCTCGCCCGACGGCAGCCTGTTCCTGCCTGCGTCCCGCACCTTCCAGCAGGGTCCGCCGGACGGCACCGGCTGGCGCTTCTCCGACACGCTGGACACCTATGGCTTTGTGACGGTCAAGCCGGGCACCCGCGTCTTGGTCAGCAATGAATCCGAAGCGCGCACGTTCAGTGGGCTGGTCAATGCCAATGGCACGGTGACCGATCTCAAGCTGTTCGCCGAGCGTGGCGGGGAAAGCGTTGCGACGGCGGCCAACGGCAATGTCTATCTGGCCAATGGCCAGATCTTTGTCTACGACCCGTCAGGCAAACAGATCGGCCGCATCGATGTGCCGGACCGGCCGCTGCAACTGCTGTTCGGCGGCGCGGATGGGCGAACCTTGTTCATCCTCACCCATCACGCGCTCTATGCCGTGAAGACCTAAACCTTGCCTTTCAAATAGACGAAGCTCTGGCGCACCATTTCCATGGGCGAGGGAACATAAGGTTCCTCGATCTCCAGGAAGGCGCGCTCCACCTTGGTCTTGTGGATCGCAGGCAGCAGCTTTTTCCAGTCGATGATGCCTTGGCCGATGATGGCGCTGACCATCTTGCCATTGGTGTTGGGGATGCCCTCGTTCTTCAGGTCCTTGATATGCAGGGAACGAAAGCGGGTGGGATATTTGTTCAGATAGGCCACGGGATCGGCGCCGCCCGCCACGACCCAGCCGATATCCATTTCCATCCCGACCAGCGCGGGATCGGTGTTCTGGATCAGATAGTCGTAAGGGGTGACGTCGCCGACCTTGTGAAACTCGATATTGTGATTGTGGTACGAGAAGGTCATTCCCGCCGCCTTGCAGGCCGCGCCGATCTTGTTGAAGGCATCGGCATTCTGCTTCCACCCTTCCAGTCCCGGGCCCGCCATGATGGCGCCGCGGTCCAGCGGATAGATCGGGAAGGAACAGGTGATGTTCTTGATCCCGACTGACTTGGCCTCGGCGATGGTGGCGTCCAGGTCCTTGCGCAACCCATCGCCGCCGGCATGGATGCTGATCCAGGTGATCCCCAGGCTGTCATAGAGCTTTTTCTGGTCCTGTGAGGACTTGCCGCTCATGGTCAGGTTGGCCTGCACATGGCGGATGCCGTATTCGCGCAGTTTTTTCGTGGTGCCGTCAAAGTCCTTCGCCAGATCGGCGCGCACCGTATACATCTGCAAGCCCAGCGGGATGGGCCCACTTTGTGCCCAGGCCAACTTCGCAAACGAAGATCCCGTCATGCTCAAAGCGGCGGCTCCCAGAAGAAAATCGCGGCGGCTGGTCATATGATGCTCCTTAACGCTTGGGCGGGTGGGTTTCGATGAAATCGATCTGCTTTTCGTTCAGCGTTTCCATAGCCGTGCCATTGTCGCCGAAGACCGTGCGCTGTTCGTGTTTGGGATCATAGCGCGGAATTTTCACCTCCGCCGTATTGGGATTGCCGCTTTTGGCAAAAGCCACCAGCACATCCTGCATCTGGTTGGACAGCTTGTAATCGTAAGGCGTCCAGTCGCGGGTGTGGCGGAAGATGTTCAGCGAATCCAGGGTGCCGTACCAGAAAGGCAGGTCGGAATTGTGATAGGCGCCCGCCGTCTTCACATCCATGTCGGTGATAACCACGCCCGGCGGATAGGGATGGGGATGGTTGTATTGCACCAGCCAGATCGGTGATTTGGCATGCGCCGACGCGTCCTTCGCCCAATCGCGGGCCACGATGCCGAAGCCGGAGATGCGGGCGATGGCTTTCGCCTGGGTGGCCGCTTCCGCATCGCTCTTGGCCGGGAACAGTTTCAGGAACGCCGCGGCGTCGGGGCCATACCTGTCCTGAGCCGCCTTGGTATAATCGGCCAGGGTGCGGGCATCGGTCACCGCGTTCTTGCTGAAAATGTCGTTGCCCACGGAGGCAAGCAGCAGGGGCACATCCTGCTGCTGGCCGGCCGCGTAGACCTTCTGCGGGTGATCCGGGATCACAGCACCGTCAATGGTGGGGCCCGAAAACACGATCTTGTTGGCGGCGGCAATGTTGGTGATCTGGTCGGCGGGAATGGTGCGCATCTGCGCCACGTCCCGCGCCTTCAACGCCTGTTGCAGCTTCACGCCCTTGGCCTCGGTCTCGGCCAGATTGTCCAGGCCGGGCGTCGCCACGCCATGATAGCCGCCGGACAGCGCCGCCATCTTGGCGTAGAGCCCCTTGGCCAGCGGGCTGACCTGTAGCAGATCCAGCGCCATGGCGCCGGCTGACTGACCGATCACCGTCACATTGTTGGGATCGCCGCCAAAGGCCGCGATGTTGCGCTGTATCCATTTCAGGCCCGCGATCTGGTCGAGCAGGCCGTAATTGCCCGAATGATTTGGCGAAGCCGCCGTCAGCTCCGGATGGGCCAGGTTGCCGAAGATGTTCACCCGGTAGGAGATGCCCATGAAGATCACGCCCTTCTTCGCCAGCGGCTCGCCGCCATAGACGTCGAAGTTGATGGAGCCTTCCTGGAAGCCGCCGCCATGGATCCACACCACCACCGGCAACTTGTCGCCGGCCTTGGCGCCGGGCGGCGTCCAGATATTGGCGTTGAGGCAATCCTCGCTGGATTTTATCTCACCGAAATAGTGATTCAGCGTGGTGGCGCGCAGCGCGATATAGCAATTGGTGATCTTGGTGTCGGCATTATAAATGCCCTTCCAGCTTTTCGCCCGCATGGGATCGTGCCAGCGCAGCTCCCGCACCGGCGGGGCGGCAAAGGGCACGCCCAGATAGGCCTTCACCCCGCTGTCGAGCAGGGTGCCCGACAGTTTGCCGGTCTCGATGGTGATGGGATCACCGGGGATCGGATTCATCACCCCGGCCTGCGCGCCGCCCCAGGTCAAAAACGCGAGTGCGGTGCAGCAAACAAATTGGCGAAGACGGTGCATAACTCCCCCTGACGGGCGATCTTTTAAGCCAATTCCCCTGTCCTTGCACGGCCCCTGCCCGCATCTTACGCTTTGAAAAAAGAAAAGCTTTTTTGGGGAGACGGGGATGGCTTTTCGCAGATTTCTTCTGGGTGCGGCGCTTGTCATGGCCACACCGGCCCTGGGCGCGGGCGATACCGCGCCGGCCAACAAAAGCTTCACCGGGGCGACCGCCAACCTGGCGCCCGGCGATGCGCCGGGCCAGTGGACGCGGCAGGCGCGCGATTATGCCAACACCCGCTACAGCCCGCTAAGTCAGATCAACAAGGCCAATGTCGGCAAGCTGCGCATCGCCTGGACGTTCAGCGACGGGCAGATGTACGGCCATGAAGGCGCGCCGCTGGTGGTGGGCGACACCATGTATCTGGTCACGCCCTATCCGAACATCGCCTATGCGCTCGACCTCTCCAAGGCCGGCGCGCCGATCAAATGGGTGTTCCAGCCCAATCCCGATCCGCGCTCCATCGGCGAGGCCTGTTGCGACAAGGTGCTGCGCGGCTGGGCCTATGCCGACGGCAAGCTGATCTACAACCTGCTGGACGATCACACCGTGGCGGTGGATGCGGCGACCGGCAAGGAAGTCTGGCGCACCTTGCTGGATGACGTGACCAAGGGCCCGACCATGACGCAGGCCGCCTTCGTGGTCGGCAACAAGGTTTTTGTCGGCTCCAGCGGCGGCGAGCTGGGCACCAATGGCTGGTTCGCGGCGCTGGATGTGAAGGACGGCCATATCGTCTGGAAGGCGCTGACCAACGGCCCCGACTCCACCATGCTGATCGGGCCGGACTTCAAGCCCTTTTATCCCTGGATGGTAGGAAAGGACCTGGGTGTCTCGACCTGGCCGAACGATATGTGGAAACAGGGCGCGTCGGCGCCATGGGGCTGGGTGTCCTACGATCCGGACCTGAACCAGATCTATTACGGCACGTCCAACCCTGGGCCGCGCACGCCGTCACAGCGGCCGGGCCTCAATCTGTGGAGCGCGGCGGTATTCGCGCGCGATGCCGATACCGGAGCGGCGAAGTGGGCCTATCAGTTCACGCCGCATGACGAATGGGACTATGACGGCATCAACGAGAATGTGCTGATCGAGATTCCCTGGAAGGGCGCCCGCCGCAAGGTGATGGTGCACTTCAACCGCAACGGCTTTGCCTACACCATCGACCGCGCCACCGGCGAGGTGCTGGTGGCCGAACCCTTCGGTTTGCAGAATTGGGCCAAGAAAGTCGATCTGGCCACCGGCATGCCGATCGTCAATGACGCGGCCCATCCGATCGTGGAAAAGAAGGTCGAGAATATCTGCCCGCCGGACATCGGCGTGAAGAACTGGAATCCATCGGCCTTCAGCCCGCGCACCGGCCTGCTCTATGCCGGCGTGTTCAACAGCTGCATGGACCTGACCAATCACGAAGTGAGGTACATTCCCGGCGCGCCTTATGACGGCATGGAAATGGTTCGCCATGCCGGCCCCGGCGGCAACTGGGGCGAGTTCATCGCCTGGGATCCGGTGAAGGGAAAGCGCATCTGGTCCATCAAGGAAAATCTCTATGTCTGGAGCGGCGCGGTGGTGACCGGCTCGGACCTGGTGTTCTACGGCACCATGGACGGCTGGTTCCGCGCGGTGGATGCGAGGAGCGGCAAGGTGCTGTGGTCGCAGAAGCTGGGCAGCGGCATCACGGCGGCGCCCATGACGTTCCTGGGCCCCGACAAGCGCCAGTATGTGGCAGTCTATGCCGGTGTCGGCGGCGGCGCCGGCGTGTTGCGGCGGGAGAACGGCTTCATGCCGGGCGGCAACACGCTCTATGTCTTCTCGGTGGACGGCATGGGCATCGGCAGCGGCACGACCCAACTTGTCTCGCATGCCACAGCGGCGGCGCCGATCTCGGTGCCCCCGGCGGCGGCACATAACTAGCGGCGCATAACGGATGAAATACTTGATTGTGGTTCTGGCGCTGGCCTCGACGCCGGCCTGCGCGCAGGTGACGGCGGACACGGCCAATCCTCTAGCCGGCAAAGCGGACGCGATCGAGGCGGGCCACGCCCTGTTCGGGCAGATGAACTGCGCCGGCTGCCATGCCTATGACCTGACCGGCGGCATGGGCCCCGACCTGACCGACAATAGCTGGCAATATGGCGGCAAGCCGGGTGAGATTTTTCACACCATCGCGGAAGGCACGCCGCGCGGCATGCCGGCCTGGAACGACAAGCTGACACAAGACCAGATCTGGCAGATCGTTACTTACATTCAGAGCAAGCACGCCAACTGACGGCCAACTGACGGGAGAAGGCGAGATGCGCAAGATCGCAATGGCGCTGGGGTTGCTGTGCGGCCTGATCGGGAGCGCGCAAGCAAAGCCACAAGAGGACACAGCATACGACTTTGCCGCCGTCACAACTGCCGATGGTTCGGTTCTCGGGCTGCGTGAAAATGGCGTCAATAGATTCCTGGGAATTCCCTTTGCGAGACCGCCGATTGGCGCTTTGCGCTGGATGCCCCCACAGCCGGTCGCAAAATGGACGGGTATGCGTAAGGCCTACAAGTTCAGTCCTACTTGCGCGCAAGTCACGACTCTGGGGCCCTTCGCCGGTCCACCCAACAGCAATGAAGATTGCCTCTATCTGAATGTCTTCACGGCCGACACCAAAGCCAAGCAGCCGGTGCTGGTCTGGATTCACGGCGGCGGTTATTTCGACGGCGCCTCGAATGACTATGACCCCAGCAAGCTGGTCACCAAGGGCAAGCTGGTCGTCGTCACGCTGAATTATCGCTTGAACCTGTTCGGCTTCCTGGCGCACCCGGCACTGGATGCGGAAGGCCATGCGTTCGGCAACTATGGCCTGATGGATATGCAGGCCGCACTCAAATGGGTGAAACAGAACATCGCCGCGTTTGGCGGTGATCCCGGCAACGTGACCCTGGGCGGCCAGTCGGCGGGCGCGGGCGCGACGGCCGCGAACGTCCTTTCACCCGGCGCCAAGGGGCTGTTTCATCGCGCCATCTTCCAGAGCGGCGGTTATACGCCCTTCGTCCCCAAGTCTGTCGCCGAGGACAAAGGCAAGAAGTTTGCCGCCGCCGCTGGTTGCACATCTGGCGATATCGCCAAGTGCCTGCGCGCCCTGCCCGCTGCCAAGATCGAAGCCTTGGCCGGCACCGCCAGCGAGACGAGCCCCTTGATCACCAATCCCATGGTGGACGGCACCGTGATCCCGGAGCAGGAAATCGATCTGGTTCGCGCCGGCAAGTTCAACCAGATGCCCATCATGATGGGCACCACCCATGACGAAGGCAATTTCAACAACGGCATTCTTCAGTATTTCAAGAAGGACCGCGCCCCGTTGAACGAGGCCGACTATCGCGGCTATCTGCAGCGCACCTATGGGGGCAATGCCGGGGCCGGCGGCAGCCCGCCCGCTTATGCCAAGGATACCATCGACAAAGTCGTCGCCCGGTATCCTGTCTCCAAGGCGGGCGCACAGATGGCCTGGGATTCAGCCCATAGCGACGCGCTGGCCTGTCGCGGGCAATACACCGCCGAAGCGCTCAGCGCCCATGTGCCGGTTTATATGTATCTGTTCGACGATCGCACCGCGCAGACTTATTTCCCCAAGATGCCGGGCTTCCGGCCGCTGGCTTATCACACCGCCGACATTCCTTATGTCTTCACCGGCTATCACGGCGGCCCGAATGGCGTGCCGTTCAAGCTGACGCCGGCGCAGAGCCAATTGTCCGATCGGATGGTCACGGCCTGGGCGAACTTCGCGCGAACCGGCAATCCCAACGCCACAGACGACAAACCCTGGCCGCGCTGGAGGGCCGGTGACGCTTCGCCCGCTTATCTGCTGCAGGACAACAATTGGAAGACACAGACCAACGCCCAGTTCGCGGCTGCGCGTAATTGCGCATTCTGGAACAAGCTTCTTCTCTACAAATAGGAATCTGACGATGCGCCTGTTGCTTTCCACCGCCCTGCTTGCGGCACTGACCGTTTCGGCGCACGCCGCCGAGATCCGGGTGCTGGCGCCCGGCTTTGTCTATAACGCCGCGCTGAAAGAACTGGCCGCCGACTTCACCAAGAAGACCGGCGTGAACGTGATCGTCAGCGAAGGCGGCATGAATGTGATCGTGGGCCAGATCAAGACAGCCACGCCGCCCGCCGACGTGATCGCCCTGCCTGCCGATCTGATGAACACGCTCTATCTGGACGGCGGCATCGTGCCCGGCAGCTATACCCCGCTGGGCCGTGACGAGCTTGGCCTGGCGGTCAAGAAGGGCGCGCCCCATCCCGACATCTCCACCGTGGAGAAGCTGGCCGCGGTGCTGAAAAGTGCGCAGGCCGTGGAGGTGAACGATCCCAAGGCCGGCACCATGCAGGGCGTGATCATCGACGGCATCCTGAAGCGTCCCGAATTTGCCGGCGTGCATGTGGTGCCAGTAGCCAAGGGCGAAGGCGCGGGCGCACTGGCGCGCGGCGAAGGCGACATGGCCATCCAGCTGGTGCCGGAGATCCTCAACAAGCCGCCGATCGATCTGGTGGCGCCGCTGCCGGTCGAACTGGGCGGGCACATGGATGCGATCCTGGCGGTCTCGTCACGCACTGCCGATCAGAAGAACGCGCTGGCTTTCGTGAAATTCCTGGCCAGCCCCGAATCGCGCGCGGCATGGCAGACGAAGGGGCTGAAACCCTTCTGATTATTTCGGGGTTTCCACGATGCCGCCGGCTTTCCAGACAGAAGCGGCTTCAGGCCGGGTGACATAGCGCAGGAAAGCCTCCGCGTCGGACTCATTGGTGGAGGTCTTCAGCACGGCCGCCGACACGTCCACATGCAGGCCGAAATCGTCGGGGAACGGACCGACCACCTCGGCATCCTTGACATTGATCTCTTCGGTAATGGCGCCGCCGCCGAAAGGCGCATCGCCGCGTGCGATGGCCTCGCCGATCAGGCCCTTCACCGGACGGCGCTCGACCCCGACGAATTCAGGGCGCTTGAGCATCTCTTCCACCATGCCCCCGGTCAGGCTTCCAACTTGCGGATTGGCAAAGCCCAGCACACCCGCCTGCTTTATGGCGGCGACGAATTTCTCACGACTGGAAATGTCGGGATGCGGACCGCCCGCCTTGACCACCAGGCCGAACAGGATGCGGCCCAGCGGCCGTTCGCTGCCGGACGCCAGCTTGGGCTCGAAATCCTTGAAGTCGCCGGTGGGAGCAACCACCACGTCGGCGGGCACCGCATCGGTGGTAACCGCGGTGCGGATGCGCCCGACATTGAAGCCGGCGAAGGTCACCTTGTTGCCGGTTTCCGCCGTCCAGGCCTGTGCGAGCTGAGTCAGCGGTTTGTTGACGATGCCGGGAGAATAGACGGTGATCTCGGCTGCTTGCGCAGCAGGAGAGAGCAACAGCAACACGGCAGCGAGGTGCAGGCGGCGCATGGCGTTCCCTCGTTCTTGTGACAATCAGTCAAGCGCGAATTGCCGGTCTTGGCAATGCAGCTTACAACGGCGCGGTACCCAAGACGTCGCGCAATGGCGACAGGCTCGTGATGGATGTACCGCGCATCCGCCTGCACGAAGTGGTGGCGGTGGATCCGGTCTGACTACTTTTTTGTCCAGGCGCCGCCAAGCGGCTTGATGTACTGGCCGGCGGGCGTGTTGGCGATCAGCTGCGCACCGGTCGCTTGTCCCGCGGCATCGGGCGTGACGCCCGACTTGGTCGCGGTCTGGGTGTAGACTTGGCGGCGCCCGTTGTTGATTTCATTCACCGCCGCCGTGACGGCGCCGTCGGCGCTGCTGACGATGCCGAGATAACCGTCGGCCTGTTCGCCCACCGTGCCGGCGGCCTTGGCGGCGGTCACGGTGGCCTTGTCGCTGGCGAGGTCGGCGAATGCCGGAGAAGCCAGCAGCAACGCGGCGCCGGCGAAAATCACGGATTTGAGGTTGCGCATGTTCGGCATCCTTCAGGCTAGAAGAGATCGGGGTTTTGCTGGATGGCGGTCTGGACTTCCTTGTCCAGCCGCACCCGCACATCAGCGTCGAGCTTGGCGTAGATATTGATCGGGGCCACTTCCACCCGGATGGTGGGCGTGCATGCGCCCAGCGTTGCCGCGACGCAGGCGGCGAAAAGCACTTTCTTCATGGCTTCGCTCCAGGCCCCGGATGCCCCTCCGGAGTAAGTGTTTTTGACCACGCTTCGGCATAGGACTTCAAGAGTTCGTCAAAATTAAGGGAGGTATCCAGGGTCAAATCAATGGGGGTACCGCTGGGCAGCGGGATGGGCTTGTAGAGGGCCGTGCCGTTGAGAATGTCGGTAACCGCGACATCGGCGGTCTGTGGCTTGGGCGGGGCGCTTTTGCCTTTGATATGGAAGACGATTTGCAGCCGGCCATTGGCGACGGAATTAAGCTCGGCCGACATCTGGTCGAAAGCGAGATTTTCCAGCGCCTGATAGGCGAAGTCCTGCACCGCATTGCTGTTGATGGCCGCATCCCCCTGGGCCCAGACCGAGCGGCTCACCGACAGCCGCCCCGGCCCATCGGCCGCGACATGGCCATTGGTGATGCGAAAACCGTCCGGGCCCATGGCAAAGGGGATATGGCCCGAGACCTTTCCTTCCAGCTTGACCTTGCTGCTCAGGTTGGAAGCGGTGACCAGAGAGTTCAGCGAAATGCCTTTGATGTCGGCGGCGCCGGCAACAGTGCCCGGATTGGACAGCGAGATCGTTATGGCGCCCAGGCTGACATGACCTTCGGCAATGTCGGTGTCGGCCTTGGCAAGCTGGACGGTGGTTGGGCCGAAGCCGAAGCGGATATCCACGGCGCTGAACGGCAGGGTCCAGTCGATGCGCGAGATGGTGAGAGCCTGGCCCGGCGCTGTGACGGGCGGTAATAGCGACGTCAGCGCGATCTCGCTTTTCACCGCATGCGCCTTGCCCAAGGGCGTCAGGAAATCCAGGCTCAGTACCGTCACCTTGCCCCGGCTGGTGATCGCACCCTGCGTCCAGTCGATGTCACCGGTGAGCGCGGCGCTGCCTTCGGCGCGGCGCAACGCCACCAGCAGCGGCGACAGATCCGCCGGCTGCAAACCGTTCAGCGCGAACGTGATCTTCGGCGCATCGATATGGGCGGTGCCGGCGCCCGTCGCCAAGGTGTGCAGAAATGTCGCCTCGCCCAGGACAGTCTTTTTGGTATCGGTGGCGACAAAGCGGCCGCGCCATACGCCATTCGCCAGCGAAGCGGTCCCGGTGCCCAACAGCGGCTTGAAGCGCTGGCTGGGGGCACGGTCCGAAATTTCTCCGGCGGTGACGGTGGCGGTGCCTTTGAGGGGAGCGCCCTCGCCATCAAAGGCCAGTTTGGCGGTCACTTTTTCCACATGCGCGGTCGCCAGCGGCAGATCGGCGGCGGCGTTGCGGGCCTCGCCGGTCAAGGTCCAGCCCGTGCCTTCGCCGGTCAGCAGCGGCTGCCCTGGTGGGGCGCAAATATCGCCTGTCAAATTTTTCGCCAGGTCGCTGGCGCCAGGATGAAAAGACGCCAGCGAGGCCTGCACGCAGCCCGAAGGCGTGAAGGCATATTGCCCGTTCTGCCAGGACAGTGTGCCGTCGCCGCGCAAGGCCGCGTGCCGCAGCATGGCATAGTCGAAATTGGCATTGAACCGCGCATGGGCGGTGAACCCGCCACCGCTCCACAGCAGGTCTTTGACCTCGGCGTTCAGATTGGGCAGGCCGCCGCCGCCAAAGGCGGCCTGAAAGCCGGCCGAGACACTGTCGGAACCACCGGCGAGTTGCAGATTGCGGAGGGTGAGCTTGCCGCCACGCGCGCCGGCGATTTCCAGCGGGGCGGCAAAGCTGATGACGGTGCGGCCGTCACGCAGCGCCAGATGGCCCGCGCCTTTAACATCCAGATGAGTCAAATTCGCCGCGAGTGCCCTGTCCAGATGCGTATCGCCGGTATGCGGCACCGGCATTATGGCAGCGGGATCGAGCCCGCCGTTGAAGCGCAGATCGGCGGAAGCCTGCGTGCCGGTATAGGAAAAACCGGCGATAGTCGCGTTCAGGGCCGTGGCGCGGGCACCGTTTGCGGTGGCGGCCGAGAGGGACATATCCGCGGAGGCAAGAGAAAAAGACGGCGCTGGCGCCGAAGACCAATGCAGGTCCTTGGCCTTGAGATCGGCTTTCAGACCGTTGAATACGAAGCCCTTGCCTTGAACGTCCGCGGCACGAACGCCATTGGCGCTAGCGGCCGACAAGACCAGATCCGTGGATGTCACAGAAACAGACAGCGCGGGCGCCGAAGACCAGCGCAAGCCATCGGCCTTCAGGTCGGCTTCCACGCCGCTGAGATTGAAGCCCTTACCCTGAACATCCGTGGCGACATGCGCCGATACCTCTCCCGAGCTCGCATAAGTCAACCGCCCTGCCCTGACCCGCGCCCTCATGCCGTTCCAAGTGAGGCTCGCGGGTTGCAAAGAAAGATCGGCGGATACCGGGAGATTTTTCACCAGCCGGACATTGCCGTCCACTTCCGCAGCTCCTGCCGGCGTAGCCAGCAGCGCCCGCAGCCCCTCCAGGGAAACGATCAGATCATCACTGACAAAACTCGACTTACCTTGGCTCTGGCGCAGGGAATCCAGCCAGGCCTGCAACGAGCCCAAAGTCACCTTGCCGTCGGCCGTCACGCGTGCCCGCAGGACGGGTTGAATCAGCCGCACTTCGGTGACGAAGGGAATCCAGCGCAGGGGGTCGAAACGAAGCTCGATACGCTCGGCGGAGACATCGGGCGCATCAGCCGAACCGAGCGCGAAGCTGCCGGAAACCCCGGAAAGCCCCAGCGCCCCGATCTTCACCGAGGCGGTGACGCCATGAGAGCGGAAATAGTTGCGCGCGAACTCGGCGACAATGAAGGCGCGCGCCAGCCACAGCGCCAGCAGTACCACCACCAGACCTATTGCTGCCGCCAGCCAATGCCGCCGCTTCAAACCAATGCTCCTGTGCCCCTGGGGCAAATATTACGACAGGCTTGGCGACAAATCAGGCGTGGATATGGCGGGTTTCGGGCCGGTAAAGCCGCAGGGCGTTGCCGCCCATCACGGCCGGGACGGCGCTTTCCTGTTTGGCGGCAATGGCCTCCCGCGCCAGGGCGAACCAGTCCGGATAGGCGCCGGCCAGAGTAAGCACCGGCCAGTCGCTGCCCCAAACCAGGCGATCGGCCCCGAACAGATCGAACAGCACGCCAATGGCGCGGGCCACGTCATCGCGCGCGCCGCCGGGGATCAGCTCCGTCAACAGGCCGCTGACCTTGCAGGTGACATTGGGCAGGGCTGCCAGTTTTTCCATCTCCCGCGCCCAACGCAACATGGCGTCGGCATCGCCCAGGCGCGGCTTGGCGCCATGATCCAACATGATGGCGAGCCGCCGGTGGCGCCGGGCCAGTTCGGTAATGGCGGCGATCTGGTGCGACAGGATGAGAGCGTCGAACACCAGGCCTTCGGCGGCGATGGCCTCGAGCGCGGGGGCCAGAGCAGCCTGCAAAATCCAGTCGGGATCGGGCAGGTCCTGCAGCATGGGCCGCACACCCAGGAACAGCGGATCGCTGGCGCAACGGCGTACCTCCCTTGCCGCGTCGGGCGCCAGCAGATCGATCCAACCCACCACGCCCAGCACCCAGGGCGTGTCGCGGGCGATGCCCATCATATAGTCGGTCTCTTCCCGTGTCGGCGCGGCCTGCACCAGGACGGTCGTATCCACGCCGGTCTCGGTCATGAGCGGCCGCAGATCGGCGGGGGCAAACACGCGATGGATGGGGCTTTCCGGTTTCAGCCAGCCATAGTCACCGCGCGCCGGATCCCAGAAATGCTGATGCGCATCAACGATCATGCAGGCCCACTTCTAATTGGGAACTGGAGCGTCAACCCGGATCAGATTTTCGTCGCGCAAGTCCTGCCACAACGCCGCTGGTATCTTGTGATGGTAGAGCGACAGCGTCTGTTCCACCCGCTGCGGCGAATCCAGGCCGGGGATCACACTGGCGACCAGAGAATGTGCCAACGGAAACTGCAGCGCCGCCGCAGCCAGCGGCACCTTGTGGCGATCGCACACCGCTTCGATGCGGCGAACCTTGTCGATGACATTGTCGGGCGCTGGTTCATAATTATAAAAGAGCGGCGCGCCGGTTTTTGTCCCCACTGCCAGGATGCCGGAATTGTAGGGTCCGCCGATCACGATCGCGGTGCCCGCTTTCTCGCAACACGGGAACAGGACATCCAGCGAGGTCTGCTCCAGCAAGGTGTAGCGGCCCGCCAGCAGGATCACATCCAGCCGGGCATGGTCCATCACCTCCAGGCAGGCGGCGATCTCATTGACGCCCATGCCGAAGCCAGCGATGGCGCCGCCCTCGCGCAATTCCTCCAGCGCGCGCAAGCCCCCGCCCCTGGTCAGTTCCGTCATGCGGGCGGCGTTCTGCTCGCCATGGGTGAGCGTGCCGATGTCATGGATATAAAGAATGTCGATGCGCGACAGGCCCAGCCGCTGCAGGCTGCCCTCATAGACCCGCATGATCGCGCTGTAGGAATAATCGAACACCGGCTCGAAGGGCATGGGCGTGGCATAGCCGTGCCGCACGCGTGTTTCGTCCACCGGGCCCGGCACCGGCGCCAGCAGCCGGCCGACTTTGGTGGAAAGCACCACGCTTTCACGATGACGCAAGGCATCGCCCAGCCGCCGCTCCGACAGGCCGAAGCCATAGAAAGGCGCGGTGTCGTAATAGCCGAAGCCGGCTTTTTCCGCGGCTTGCAGGGTGGCGCGCGCTGTCTCATCCGGCAGCGGCCGGAACAGATTGCCCAGCGGCGCGGTGCCGAAGCCCAACTCCGTCACCGACAGTCCGGTGCGGCCAAGGGTACGAAGCGGAAAGCTCATGCCGTCTTCAATCTGGGTGCAAACAATCCGAAGCTCACCACCACCGCGTAGCAGGCGGCCAGGATGAACATGCTCCAGTGCAGCGCGCCGGTGAAGGAGGCGAACAAGGTCATCACCGGCGGCACCACCGCGGCACCGCAAATCGCCATCACGATGAAGCTGGACGCGAACTCGGTCTCATGTCCCAGGCCCTCAAGCCCCAGTGCGAAGATGGTGGGGAACATGATGGACATGAAGAAGCTGGTGGCCACCAGCGCCCAGATGCTGGGGAACCCGCCGATCACCGCAGCCAGGCAGCACAGCAGGATATTGCAACCGGCATAGAGCATCAGTTGCCGTGGCGGGTTGATGGTCCGCTGCAGCCAGGCGCCGAAAAAGCGGCCGACACAGAAGGCGATCATGGTCGCTTCCAGATAGACCTGGGCCCCCACCCTCTCGGGCACATGCGCGGCTTCCTGCGCGAAATCCACCAGCAGGCTCCAGGTGCCGACCTGCGCGCCGACATAGAAGAATTGCGCCACCACGGCATAGAAAACCCGCGGCTTGCGCAGCACGGCAAAGGGCGAACCGCTTCCCTCCGGCGTGACGTCGGCGCGCAGCGGCGGATATTTGGTAAGCGCGATGGCGGACGCGATCACCACCATCAGGATTCCCAGCACCAGATAGGGCGGACCGACGGCGGCCGCCTCCTGCGCGCGCCAGTGATCCACCGCGGCCGGCCCCATCGCCGCCATCTGCGCCGGGGTATATTCGACGCCGGAGAAAATCACATAACCGCCCACCAGCGGCCCCAGCACGGTGGCGACACCATTGAACGCCTGGGCGAAGTTCAGGCGCGGCGAGGCGGTTTCCGGCGCGCCCAGAATGGTGATGTAGGGATTGGCGCTGGTTTCCAGAAACCCCGCGCCAATGGCGATGATGTAAAGCGCCGCCAAGAAGATGCCATAGACGCGCATATGGGCCGCCGGCACGAACAGGAAGGCGCCGATGGCATACAGTGACAGACCTATGATGATGGTCTTCTTGTAGCCGAGACGGCGAATGATCATGGCCGCCGGCAGGGGCGCGCAGAAATAGCCGATATAGAAGGCGAACTGGGTCAGGCTGGCTTGCGGCCGCGTCAGGTCCAGCGCCTTCTGGAAGTGGTGCAGCAACAGATCGTTGAACTGGGACGCCAGGCCCCAGGCGAAGAACAGGGTCGAGGTCAGCGCAAAGGCGACCAGATATCGGCGCTCGACAACCGGAAGTTTCGGCATTTCATGTCCCCCAAGCGGATCTCAAAGCCCGCCTTCTCCGCCAGTTAAGCGGAAATCGGAGAGATGCGCTACATGGTGGCGCCGATCTGCCAGGGCACGAATTCGGCATCGCCATAGCCGAGCTTTTCGGACTTGCTGCGCGTGCCGGACGCGATCTTCAGAATGTGCTCGAAAATCTCCTTGCCCTTTTCCTGGATGGAGACGCCGTCCAGCACATCACCGCAATTGATGTCCATGTCGCCGGTCATGCGTTCATAGACCGGCGTGTTGGTGGCAAGCTTGATCGAGGGCGTGGGCTTGCAGCCATAAGCCGAGCCCCGCCCCGTAGTAAAGCAGAGGATATTGGCGCCGCCCGCCACCTGGCCCGTCGCAGAAACGGGGTCATAGCCGGGCGTATCCATGAAGACGAAGCCCTTGGCCGTCACCGGCTCGGCATATTCATAGACCGCCTTCAGGCGCGTGGTGCCGCCCTTGGCGGCGGCGCCAAGCGATTTTTCCAGAATGGTGGTGAGGCCGCCCGCCTTGTTACCCGGCGAGGGGTTGTTGTTCATGCTGCCGGAATTGCGGTCGGTGTAATCCTCCCACCAGCGGATGCGCTCGATCAGCTTCTTGCCGACGTCAGGCGCGGCGCGGCGGGTGAGCAGATGCTCGGCGCCGTAAATCTCGGGCGTCTCAGACAAGATGGCGGTGCCGCCATGGGCCACTAGCAGATCCACCGCCGCACCCAGCGCCGGATTGGCCGTGATGCCGGAATAGCCGTCGCTGCCACCGCATTGCAGGGCCAGCATCAGTTCGGACGCCGGCGCGGTTTCGCGGGTGGCTTTGTTGACGGCGGGCAGCATGTCGCGCACCGCGGCCAGGCCCGCTTCCACCGCCTTTTGCGTACCGCCGGTGTCCTGAATGGTCAACGAACGGAACGTGTCGCTTTCGGCGATATTATAGGCCTGCTTCCAGCGCGCGATCTGGAAGGTCTCGCAGCCCAGGCCGACCATCAGCACCGCGCCCATATTGGGATTGGCGGCATAGCCCCACTGGGTGCGCTTCAGCACCTCATAGCCTTCGCCCTTCGCATCCATGCC
>Ga0070658_10001070_pt1 | contig 23389 bp, 25 predicted proteins | sample KBSC13metaG_FD_64664 | JGI IMG/M metagenome (GOLD analysis project Ga0070658, IMG submission 64664) | Corn rhizosphere microbial communities from Kellogg Biological Station, Michigan, USA - KBS C1-3 metaG | ecosystem: Host-associated > Plants > Roots > Rhizosphere > Soil ...
CTGCTCGGCGAGATCGGCAGGGCGTTCCACGCCACGACGGTCACGGACATCGCCGACAGCGTCGCCTACCTGTTGCCGTTCGAGGCGCTCTATCGCGACGCGCTGTCGCGGCTGTCGCCGGAAGGGCCGCTGGGCCAGCTCGTGCAGCTCGGGCCACTCGGCGGTGCGCGCGCCGGAGGTGTCGGCCTCTGGCTGTTTGTCGTCGCCTACGTCGTCGGATGCCTGCTGCTGGCCCGATGGCTGTTCGGCCGCAGCGACCTCTGAGCGCATCTGTACCCTTCCGCGGATGAAGGACTTCCGCGGGCGGGTCGCCGCCATCACAGGTGCTGGGTCCGGGATCGGTCGCGCGCTCGCGCAGAACCTGGCCCGGCGCGGCTGCCACCTGGCGCTCTCCGACATCAACGAGACCGGGCTCGCCGAGACGGTCGGGCTGTGCGAGGGCTCCGGGGTCAAGGTGACCTCCCAGCGGCTCGACGTCGCGGATCGGGACGCCATGTTCGCCTGGGCCGACCAGGTCGCCGCGGAGCACGGCAAGGTCAACCTCATCTTCAACAACGCGGGCGTCGCGTTGGCCGCGACCATCTCCGACGGCACAGTCGAGGACATCCAGTGGCTGATGGGCATCAACTACTGGGGTGTCGTCTACGGCACCAAGGCATTCCTGCCGCACCTGATCGCGGCCGGTGAAGGTCATGTCATCAACATGTCGAGCGTCTTCGGCCTGATCTCGGTGCCGACGCAGTCGGCGTACAACTCGGCGAAGTTCGCGGTGCGCGGGTTCACCGACTGCCTCCGCATGGAGCTCGAGATCGCCGGCGTCAACGTGTCGGCGACGACCATTCACCCGGGTGGCATCAAGACCAACATCGCGCGCAACGCTCGCGTCGACTCGGCGTTGGAGGCAGAGGCGGGCAGCCGTGAGGAGCCGGCTGCGCGCTTCGAGAAGATCGCCCTGACCTCGCCGGCGAAGGCGGCCCGGCAGATCCTCACCGCGGTCGAGCGCGACCGCAGACGCGCCCTGATCGGCCCGGACGCGAAGGTCATCGACCTCATCTCGCGACTGCCCGGCAGCGTCTACCAGTCGATGCTGGTCCGCGGCGGCAAGCGCGGCGCCCCGCCGATGGTCTGAGGCGCAGAACTAGGCGACCACTTCGCCGCGCAGGATGATCCGCGCGGGGTGGTCGAGCACCTTCGGGTCGAGGCTCGGGTCCTCGTCGTAGACGACGAGGTCGGCATCGTCGCCGTCCTCGAGGCGGTGTGAGAAGCCCAGCCACTCCCGCGCCCGCCAGCTGGCGCTGGCAAGAGCGTCCAGCGCTGCAAGCCCCGCGCCGGCCAACGCGGCGACCTCGTCCGCGATCCGGCCGTGCGCGAGGGAGCCGCCGGCGTCGGTGCCGGCGTAGATCGGCACGCCCGCCTCGTACGCCGTCGCGACCACGTCGTTGACCCGCCGGTGCAGCGCGCGCATGTGATCGGCGTACGCCGGAAACCTGGTCGCCTGCGCGGCGATCGAGGGAAACGTCTCGATGTTGATGACTGTCGGCACCAGCGCGACCTGGTGCTCGGCCATCCAGGTCAGCTGCTCACCGGACAGTCCGGTCCCGTGCTCGATGCAGTCCATGCCCGCGGCCAGCAGGTCGGGCAGCGCGTCCTCTCCGAAGACGTGCGTGGTCACGCGGGCGCCGTGCGCGTGAGCGGCCGCGACGGCGTCGCGGAGCACGTCCGCCGGCCAGCACGGCGCCAGGTCACCGCTGTCCCGGTCGATCCAGTCGCCGACGATCTTCACCCACCCGTCGCCACGGCCGGCCTGGTCGACGACGGTCGCCACCAGCTCGTCCGGCTGGACCTCGACTGCGTAGTTGCGGACATAGCGCTTGGACACCGCGATGTGCCGGCCGGCGCGCACGATCCGGGGCAGGTCGACCCGCTGGTCGATCCAGCGCGTGTCGGAGGGCACGCCGCAGTCGCGCGCGAGCAGCACTCCGGCGTCGCGGTCGGTCAGCGCCTGCTGCTCCTGGGTCGCTTCGTCGACCGCGCCGCCGGCATCCACGCCGATGTGGCAGTGCGCGTCGACCAGGCCTGGCACCACCCATCCCTTGGCGACGGTCGTCGCGCCGGCGACCGGCGTGTGGCTGATTCGGCCGTCGACGATCCACAGATCCCGCGGCTCCGGGTCGGGCAGCACGACACCTGTCACGTGCAAGGAGGGCATGCGCCGATCTTGCCCTGCCTACCTCGGGTGACGTGACGGGTGTGGGTTGGCACGATGGCGGCGACACCGAACGTCGTTCTGTTGAAGGAGCTCTCATGCCGGAAGCCGTCATCGTCGCGACCGCGCGCACGCCGATCGGTCGGGCGGGCAAGGGGTCGCTCGTGGGCGAGCGCCCCGACGACCTGCTTGCACACGCCATCGCCGCTGTTGTCGAGTCCACGGGCATCGACCCGGCGAGCATCGACGACGTCATCGCCGGCTCGGTCGGCCAGTCGCAGGAAAACGTCGGCCGCAACGCGGCCCTGCTCGCCGGTCTGCCCGAGACCGTGCCGGGCACGACGGTCAATCGCTTCTGCTCGTCCTCGCTGCAGGGGATCCGGATGGCCTTCCACGCCATCAAGGCCGGCGAGGGCGACACCTACGTCTGCAGCGGCGTCGAGCACAGCAGCGGCCCGCCGAAGACCGACGACGACAAGTCCTCGGCGCCGCGTCGGATGGGCTACGGCCCGCACCCGAAGTTCTTCGGCCCGGACGCGCTGTGGCAGGTCTACGTGCCGATGGGCGTGACGGCCGAGAACGTCGCTGAGAAGTACGACGTGCCACGCGATCGCATGGATGAATACGCGCAGCGCTCGCAGGAGCGCGCCGTGCAGGCACAGAAGAATGGGTTCTTCGACCGCGAGATCGTGCCCTTCACCACCAAGGAAGGCATCACCGTCAGCGCCGACGACGGTCCGCGCGCCGACTCGACGCTCGACCGGTTGCAGTCGCTGAAGTCGGTCTTCAAGGAGAACGGCAAGGTCACTGCCGGCAACTCCTGCCCGCTCAACGACGGTGCGGCTGCGGTCGTCGTGATGTCCGACGAGCGGGCGAAGGCGCTCGGTCTCAAACCGCTCGCGCGCATCGTTGCGACTGCCGTCTCCGGTCTCGACCCGGCCATCATGGGCGTCGGCCCGATCGAGGCCGTGCGCAAGGTTCTCGCGCAGGCCGGCATGACGATCGACGACATCGACATCGTCGAGCTCAACGAGGCTTTCGCCGCGCAGGTGCTGCCGGTGGCGGACAACATCGGCATCGACCCGTTCGGCGAGAAGCTCAACCCGCACGGTGGGGCGATCGCTCTCGGCCACCCGTTCGGCATGACCGGCGCCCGCATCATGGGCACCCTCATCAACGACCTGCACACGCTCGACAAGCGCTATGGCATCGAGACCATGTGCGTCGGCGGTGGTCAGGGCATGGCGGCAATCATCGAGCGCCTGGGCTGACATTGCGGAAGAGGTGAAGTCATGACAGACCCGTCGTACGACGTCATCACCGTCGAGGAGCAGGGGCCGGTCGCGCTCATCACGCTCAACCGTCCTGAACGCATGAATGCGTGGACGTGGCAGATGAGCACCGAGCTGCAACATGCATTCGGCGCCCTCGATGACAGAGACGAGATACGGGCGATCGTCGTGACCGGCGCCGGCCGGGCGTTCTGCGCCGGCGCCGACCTCGACCCGTCCGGCGCGACGTTCGACGGATCGCGCAGCCGGACCGAGTTCGACGAGCGCTACTCGGGTCCGCGCAAGCACGCCGCGCAGCTCAAGACACCCGTCATCGGCGCGGTCAACGGCGCGGCGGTCGGCGCCGGCCTGACGATGGCGCTGGAGTACGACCTGCGTGTCGTCGCCGAGGACGCGAAGCTCGGTGCGGTGTTCAACCGGCGCGGTGTCATCCCGGATGCGGATCTGTTGTGGAGCCTGCCGCGGATGATCGGCTATGCCCGCGCGATGGACCTGCTGCTGACCGGACGCATTTTCAGTGGCCGCGAGGCGGTCGAGCTCGGACTCGCATCGCGGGCGGTGCCGAAGGAACAGGTCGTGCCGACGGCGCTCGAGATGGCCCGTGACATCGCCACCAACGTCGCACCCGTGTCGGCGGCTATCACCAAACAACTCGCCCGTCAGTTCCAGACCGAGGTCGACCGGTCGGCGGCGTTGCGGCTCGAGTCCGAGCTGTTCGCCTGGGCCGGCCAGCAGCCGGACGCCAAGGAAGGCGTCGTCGCGTTCCTGGAGAAGCGCGACCCGCAGTGGACGCTGTCGAAGACCGGCGACCTTCCGGAGAGGGCACGGCCATGACGACGATTGACCTGGGTCCGCGGACAAAGGCTTTCCGCGACGAGCTTCGGCAGTGGCTCGAGGCCAATGCGGATGACGAGGCGCGCTCGCTCCAGGAGGAGCGACGGCCGAGCCGCCAGCCGAACGAGGCGTCGAAGCGCTGGGCCGACAAGTTGCTCGAGGCGAAGCTGATCTGCGTCGCATGGCCGGAGGAGTTCGGTGGCCGCGGGCTCACCGGCATCGAACTCGCGGTGCTCAACGAGGAGTTCGTCCGCGCCGGCGTTCCCCGCGTCACCCGGGGTATGGGCGAGGGGTTGGTCGGACCGTCGATCATCGCGCACGGCACGGACGAGCAGAAGGCAACGTTCCTCCCGCGCATCATCACCGGCGAGGACACCTACTGCCAGGGATTCTCCGAGCCCAACTCGGGCTCGGATCTGGCGTCCTTGCGGACGCGAGGGGTGGTCGAGAACGACGAGGTTGTCGTCAACGGGCAGAAGGTGTGGACGTCGGGCTACTGGGCGGCGAACATGTTGTTCTGTCTGTGCCGCACTGACCCGGACGCGCCGCCGCACCGGGGCATCTCGTATGTGCTGATTCCGATCCGGGTCGACGGTCAGCCCAACGGCATCGAGTTCCGTCCGATCAAGCAGATGACCGGCGATGCGAACTTCGCCGAGACCTTCCTCACCGATGCTCGCGCTCCGTTGTTCAACGTCATCGGCGGCCTCGGCAACGGCTGGCGGGTCGCGATGACGACGCTCGGCAACGAGCGTGGCGGCAACGCCACGACGCAACACCTGGCGTTCGAGCGGGAGTTCTGGTCGCTGGTCGAGCTCGCTCGCGACACCGGTCAGATCGAGGACCCGCGGGTGCGTGACCAGCTCGCTTGGGCTTACAGCCATGTCGAGCTGATGCGCTGCCAAGGGCAGCGCATCCTCCGGACGCTGGCAGCCGGCAAGCAGCCGGACAGCGGCGGGGCGGGGTCGGTCAACAAGGTGTTCTGGTCGGAATACCAGCGGCGGCTCGGTGAGATCGCGATGAACCTGCAAGGCGCCGGTGCACTGCTGGTCGGCCCGGACTACAAGCTCGGTCGCTGGCAGTCGACGTTCCTCACCACCCGGTCCCACACCATCTGGGGTGGCACCGCGGAAATCCAGCGCAACATCATCGCCGAGCGCATCCTCGGCCTGCCACGAGAGCCGTCAGTCCGATGACGACGACCACGATCGAGGCGCGGGAGGAGCTGCGTGCGTCGTTACGCGAGTTCCTCGCCGACCGCGCACCGTTGTCCGCCGTACGCCGGCATGTCGACCTCGATGAGCCGCTCGACCGCAAGCTGTGGGAGGCGCTCGCCCGCGACATCGGTGTGCAAGGGCTCGCCATCGCCGAGGCAGAGGGCGGAGCCGGCGCCGGCTGGGCCGAGACCGCGGTCGCGTTCGAGGAGACCGGCCGCGGGCTGACACCGGTGCCGCTGCTGGCCACCATCGGCCTCGCACTGCCGGCGGTGCTTGCCGCCGGTGACGACGACGTGCGCGCCGAAGTTCTTCCACGGATCGCGTCCGGCGAGGTCGTCGCGACCCTCGGTTGGATCGGCGAGGACGGCGACTGGAATGGCGCGGGCGACGCGGTTCGCGCTGTCCGCGATGGGGGTCAGTGGCGGCTGTCTGGTGCCCTCGGCTTCGTCCTCGACGGCCAGTCGGCCGACATCCTGCTCGTCGTTGCGGCCACCGATGCGGGACCGTCGTTGTTCCTCGTCGACGGCGATGACGGTCTGGTGCGCACCCCTCAGCCGACCCTCGACCAGACCAGGCGGCTCTCGGTCATCTCCTTCGACGGGACTGCGGCGCGGCTCGTCGGCACCGACGGTGGCGCGGCCGCTGTCCTCGCCGATGTGCTGGACCGGGCGAGGGTCCTGCTGGCGGCCGAGATGCTCGGTGGCGCGCAGGCATGCCTCGACATGTCGGTGACCTACGCGAAGGGCCGCGAGCAGTTCGGCCGGCCGATCGGTTCGTTCCAGGCCATCAAGCACAAGTGCGCGGAAACGCTGGTGCAGGTCGAGCAGGCCCGGGCCGGTGTCGAGGCGGCCGCTCTGGCGCTCAACGAGGAACCGGAGCGGGTCGCGGTGCTCGCGCCGTTGGTGAAGGCCTACGTCGGTGATGCGTTCTTCCGTGCCGCTGCGGAGAACATCCAGATCCACGGCGGCATCGGCTTCACCTGGGAACACGACGCGCATCTTTACTTCAAGCGGGCCAAGTCCTCCGACTTGCTGCTCGGCGACGCCGCCGCCCATCGGGCCATCCTCGCCGACCGGCTCGGCCTGTGACACTCCCTTCCCAGATAGGTTGAGTCAGTGCGCATCGGAGTAGGGGTCGACACCAGCACCATCGCGACGACGATCGACGGAGCTAAGCGCGCTGCAAGCGCCGGCTTCGACTCGGTCTGGTTCTCCAACATCTTCGGGCTGGACGCCATCGCGACCGCCGCCGTCGTGGGAAGTCACGTGCCCGACATTGCGCTGGGCACAGCCGTCGTACCGACGTTTCCGCGCCATCCGCATGCGATGGCGCAGCAGGCGGCGACGGCCGCGGACGCGACCGGTGGCCGGTTCATCCTGGGCATCGGGCTGTCGCATCAGGTCGTCATCGAGTCGATGTTCGGGTTGTCGTTCGACAAGCCGGCTCGGCACATGCGGGAGTACCTGTCGGTGCTGATGCCGCTGCTGCGCGAGGGCAAAGTCGCGTTCAAGGGTGACGTCTACTCGGTGCAGGCGACGCTGGACCGGCCGGGCGGCGCACCGCCGGTGCTGGTCGCTGCGCTGGGGCCGGTGATGCTGCGCACCACTGGCGAACTCGCCGACGGCACCATCACCTGGATGACGGGGCACCAGACGCTTGCCAACCACGTCACCCCGACGCTGCGTGCGGCAGCAGAGGCGGCCGGCAGACCCGAGCCGCACATCGTCGCCGGCGTGCCGGTGTCCGTGACGGCCGACAAGAACGCGGCGCGGGAACAGGCCGCGAAGACGTTCGCCATCTACGGGCAGCTGCCGTCCTACCGCGCGATGCTCGACCGCGAAGGGGTGGAGGGCCCGGCCGACCTCGCCGTCGTCGGTGACGAGGACGAGGTCGCCGGCGAAGTGCGCCGTTATGCGGACGCCGGGGTCACCGACTTCAACGCGGTCGTGTACGGCGACAGCGACACGCGCGAACGCACGATGAAGGTGCTCGCCGCCCTGCGAAGCTGACCCGCCCGCCCCGACCAGTCAGGCGCGGGTCCAGATCGCGCTGGACGTGTAGCGGCGCAATCCCATCGTGAACACCACCACGGCCGCACAGCTGAACACGGCCGCGGCCGCGAGCAGCTCGGCCAGTCGACCCGGTGTGACGTGGTCGATGAGCTTCGCGGGCACGGCGGAGACGAACGCGGCCGGGATCGCCGTGTAGAGCAAGGTCTTCGTGATGCCGGAGAAGATGTCGACGGGGTACGACGCGAGCAGGAGCACGGCCTGGAAGCCGAGGTCGCCGACTTCGCTGCGACGCGTGAAGAATGCGATCGAACCGACCAGCACGAGGAAGCCGGCGAGCACGAGCGCGCCTGCCGCTGACCCGATCACATAGAGAGCGGCTCGTTGTGGGGTGGGCGAGCACGCGACCACGAACAGCGTGACGCCGAACAGCATGTCGCCGAAGTTGACTGCGTCGACGCGGCGCACGAGTAGGAAGGGCAAGGTGCGCACCGGCAGCGCGAGAGCCGCGTCGATGCCGCCGTCGGCCACGAGCTGTCCGATCCGCCGGGCGTTCGACAGCAAGCCGAGCACGATGCCGGCACCGGTCGTAATGACGGCGAGCAACAACAAGACGCGCGAGCGGTCCCAGCCGGCGACCGTTCCGACCTTGCCGAAGAACAGCACCCAGAACACGACCCAGACGATGTCGTTGAGCGCCATTGCGGCGAGCTGTGTCCAGAACGCGGTGCGGTTGGCCCAGGCCTCGGCGAACGCCGTGCGCATGGTGGCGAAGACCGCGGTCATCCGCCCACCACCTGAAGTCGTCGCTCCCCGGCTGCGAACACCGCCACCGCAGCAGCACCGAGCACGACGAGCCAACCCATCTGCAGAAGCAGCAACTGCGGTTCGAGGTGTCCGGCGGCGAGGCGGGCCGGCACATAGGCCATCGCCAGGAACGGCAACGCCAATGCGGCCGAATGCAACCAGCCGGGCAGTGCCTCGGCGGGGATGAGCATCGCGCCGAGCAGGAACACCAGCTTCTGGTAGAGGAACCACGCCGATCGCGCATCGCGCACCCAGAACGCCGCGCCGGCGAAGGCATGCTGCGCGGCGAGATTGCACGCAACGGCCAACAGCAACGACGGCAGCGCCAAGAGCAGCGCGGCCACCTCCACCGGCGGTCCCGAGGTGATCCAGGCGAGCGTCAACCCGATCGCCGTACAAGCGGCGAGGCGTGGCAGGCAGCGGCCGAATTCGGTTGCGAGCCGCAACCCCACAACGGACACGGGACGCAGCATTTCCACCGCGATGGCACCGCTGACGATGTCGTCGCCGGTCATCTCGATCTGCCGCTGCTGCAGTGCGGTGACTGCTGCCTCGGCGAAGTACAGGTACCAGGTGAGCTGGACACCGGTGTAGCCGGCAACCTGACCGCCGTGCGCGGTCGCCGCTGTGCGCCACAGGGTGGAGATGACGGTGGCCACGATTGCGTAGAAGCCGACCGCGACAGCGACGGCGATCGGGTCGCGCGCAGCGCGCCGTGATGCCGACCGCGCAGCGGCCGGTGCCCACGCGCTCATGTCCGGGGCCTCTCGTAGATCTCGGCGATGACCTGCTCGAGCGGCGGGTCGGTGACGGTGATGTCGCTGACCTCGGCCGTCGTGAGCAGCACGTCGAGGACCTCGCGCACCGGACGGATGGTCGTGTCGACGACGAGCCGCAGCGTTGATGAGGTGTGCTCGGTGGCCTCGACACCCTTCATGTCGTTGAAGCACACCGGAGTGGCAACTGCCGCCTCGACGATTTTGGTCGCGAGCAGCTCGCGCCGCATGACGGCAACACGGTCGTCGTAGATGACGCTGCCGTGGTTGATGACGATGGCGCGTTGGGCGACCTGTTCGATGTCGGCCACGTCGTGCGAGGTCAGGAAGATGGTCGTCCCGCGTTCCTCGTTGAGCCGCACCAGCAGCTCGCGGAAGCGTTGCTTCGCGAGCAGGTCCAAGCCGATCGTGGGCTCGTCGAGAAACAGCACAACGGGTTCGTGCAGCAGGCAGGCTGCCAGCTCGCAACGCATCCGCTGCCCCAGCGACAGCGCACGGACCGGGAGGTCGAACAGCTCCTCGGCATCCAGCAGCTCGGCCAGCTCGCCGACTCGGGCCCGAAGCGCCGCGGCCGGGATCTTGTAGATCGAGCCGAGCATCCGGAAGGTCTCGCGCGGGGTCAGCTCGAACCACAGCTGCGAGCGCTGCCCGAACAGCGTTCCGATCTCGCGAGTCAGCTGCCGCCGCTCTTGCCACGGCACCCGGCCCAGCACGCTCGCCGCGCCGGCGGTCGGATGCAGGATGCCGGTGAGCATCTTGATGGACGTCGACTTGCCGGCGCCGTTGGGCCCGATGTAGGCCACTCGCTCGCCACGCTGCACCAGGAAGTCGATGCCGCGAACGGCCTCGACCAATCTTCGGTGGCGGCGGCGGCCGGTTGTGAACGCCTTGGTCAGCCCAGTTGAGCTGATGGCGACGGTGTCCGTGCCTCGGACCGCGGTCACCGTCATGCACGGATGATGCCGGTTGCGTCCGGTTATGCGCGCCCCAATTTCACCGACCCAGCGTCATCGACCCAACCGGTAGACGGAGACGTGCGAGCGCGAGTCGGCGGTGAACTCGGCGCCGCTCCAGTCGGCATGCCGGCTCTCCAACGCGAATCCGGCGAGCTGCGCCATCAGGTCGAGCTCGGCCGGCCAGATGTAACGATGCGGGCTGCGGAACAGCCGCGCGTTGTTGTCCGTGCCGAACACGAAGTGATGCGACACGACTCGCTGGTTGAGGACGTCGTAGGTGTCGACCCCGATGTAGCCGTCGTCGGCGCGGAACAACGTGCCCGGTTGCCCCGGCGGCAGCTTGCGCAGCTCCGGCACCCACAGCTCGATGACGAACCGGCCGCCCGGCTCCAGGTGGCGGGCCGCGTTGCGGAAGCAGGCCACCTGCTCGGCTTGTGTCTGCAGGTTGGAGATGGTGTTGAAGACCAGATAGACCAGCGCGAACCGACCGGGTGCCTGTGCGGTGGCCATGTCACCGCGTACGACGGGGATCGTCGTGTCGTCCACCTTGGTGCGCAACTGGTCGATCATCGGCTCAGACAGCTCAATGCCGACGACCGGGACGCCGCGCTGGGCGAGAGGAATGGCGACGCGGCCGGTGCCGATCGCGAACTCCAGCGCCCGCCCGTCACCGGTCAGCTGCACGAGCCGCTCAACGGTCGGGTCGAGCACCTCGGACGCGAACATGCCGGTGCCAGGGGTGTCGTAGCGCCGGGCCGCCTCGACGTCCCAGATGTCCTCCTGGCGCACAGCTCACCATTGCGGCCGACGTAGCAGCCCGTCCACCGATTTGCCACTCCGCCTCCGAATCGTTCTCGGCCTACCCTTCCGCCATGGCTGTCCAGTTCGACCACCTTGTCCTGCGCGTCCCGGCCGGTGACCTGCCGCGTGTGCGGTCAGAGCTGGGCAACCGCTCCTGGGTGATCGCCGGTGGCGGGCTCGGCATCGGTTGGCATAGCGACGAGTTCGCGGCGATCGTCGCCGGCGCCGGTCCTTCGCCCAGCTTCGACGGCGCGGATGTGACCGAACGGCGACAACTGGTCGCCACGGCGCGACCCGACGACGCCACGCCGCCGGCCCTCGATCCCGGTGTCCTCGCGCTGCGCTGGTTCGAGCTGGACTCCTCGGACTGGCCGGAGTTCCTCGACCTGTCTACCAACGCCTGGCCGGCCTTCGAGCAGGCCTACGATGCGCGCATCCTCGGCCTCTTCCGGTCGCTCGATCTGCCCGAGCCGCAGGCGGGCGCGCTGCTCGTCACGTGGTACCCGTCGCTGTCGGCCTGGGAGCGTTCCCGGGGGACGCTTCGCGCCACCGAGGGTGGCGAGGCCGAAGCCGGTCGCAAGTTCCTTCGCCGGCGCGAGATCACCAAGCGCTCGATCGTCCGAGTCAGCCCCTGCTAAGGGTCGGCGCATCAACTCCCTCCGCAGGTGCGGGCCAGCTGGTCCGTACCTGCCACGCAGGGCGTGGGCAAGGCATTGGGGTGAGTGACGGGACTTGAACCCGCGACACCCGGGACCACAACCCGGTGCTCTACCTGCTGAGCTACACCCACCAAGGCGGCCGAAGCCGCGCATCCAGTCTAGTCGGAAATCACGTCCGACGGCGCCGGCGTTGCGACCTGGGCGGCGGCTGCCCGGGCCGCGTCGGAGTCGGGGCCCGGCATCGGTACAAAGACCGTCGAGCGGTAGTAGCGCAGCTCGGTGATCGAATCCTCGATGTCGGCGAGCGCGCGGTGCCCGCCGGTCTTGACGGGCGCATTGAAGTAGACCCGGGGATACCAGCGCCGAGCCAGTTCTTTGATGCTCGACACGTCGATCATCCTGTAGTGCAGGTGATCGTCCAGCCGGGGCATGTGCCGGACGATGAAGGCGCGGTCGGTGGCGATCGAGTTGCCGCAAAGCGGCGCCTTGCGCCGCTCGGGAACGAACCGCATCACATAGTCGAGCACCTGCTGTTCGGCCTCTTCCAGCGTCGTGGTCGCGGTCGCCAAGGCCTCCAGCAGGCCGGACTGCGTGTGCATGTCCCGGACGACGTCCGCCATCCCGGCGAGCTTGGCCGCGTCTGTCACGATCAGCAGGTCGAGCCCCTCGTCGAGCTGGTTGAGCTCGCTGTCGGTGACGACCACCGCGATCTCCACCAGGACGTCCTGCTCCGGGTCGAGACCGGTCATCTCGCAGTCGACCCAGACCAGCGGCTCCTTCGCCTGCACCCGCTCAGCCTCGCACGCATGGTGAACCGAAGGGGGGAGCACCGCCGAATAGAGGGGGCTGGGCGGGCGGCGCATATGTTGAGCGGGTCGGCAAAGGAGGACGACGTGCGGGTTGGTTCAGTGGCGCTCGGCTTGGCCGCGGCGGGGCTCGTGGTGACCGGTTGCGGCGGAGGCGGCTCCGGCAGCAATGCCAGCGGCAACCCCGGTCCGGTCCAGCATCCCGCCTCACTCGTCGCCGATGTCGGGCACAACGACGAGTTCGTCATCTCGCTGAAGGATCCGTCCGGCGCGGCGATCCGCAACCTGGCCGCCGGCACCTACACGGTCAACGTCGATGACGAGTCGGGCATCCACAACTTCCACCTCACCGGCAGCGGCGTGGACAAGTCGACGACCGTCCCTGCCGTGGTCAAGCAGACCTGGACCGTGCGGTTCAGCCCCGGCACCTATTCGTTCGTCTGCGACATCCACGTCTCGCAGATGCACGGCAAGTTCACCGTTACCTGACCCACGTCACCAGCGGCCGTGGTGGACCACGTCCGTCAGCGGCCGCCGGCCGCGGCGCAGCGACGGAGAGCGGCGATCCTCCGCGCGGTGGCCGATCGCGAGGGCCCCGATCGGCAGGTACGCAGGTGGAACCGCGAAGGCGTCACGAAACGGCCCAATTCGGTCCGGCGGGATGCCGAAGAAGCAGGCGCCGAGCCCCTCGTCGACGACGGTGAGCAGCATGAGCAGGCTTGCCATCCCGGTGTCGATGTCCCAGTAGGGGACCGGCCAGCGCGCTTCATCGCGGTCGGCCCATCCCTTGTCCGGCTCGGCGTAGCGGTCGAGGTAGGCGTCCTTGTGCGACAGCGGGACGACGAGCAACGGCGCGCGACGCATGCCTTGCAGCCAGTTGTCGGCCTCCTCCGCGTCGCCGCCGGTCGTCGCCCAGAACCGATCCCGGTCGGCCGGCTGCTCCAGCACCAGGAAGGCCCAGCCCTGGGAGAAGCCCGCGCTCGGTGCGTGCAACGCATTGCTGAGGATGCGGTCGCGCTGCGTTGCTGACACCGGCTCGTCGGAGAAGTTGCGCACCATCCGACGGCGGTCGACTACGTCTTGGAACTGCACGTCCCCCTGGCAGGATTCGAACCTGCGACCGGCGGATTAGAAGTCCGCAGCTCTATCCACTGAGCTACAGGGGGCTCGTTCCAGCCTACGAAGAATCGGGCAACTGGTCCGGAACCAGTGCGCTACCCGATCACATGTCGGTAAGGTCCCAACAACGTTCACGGAGGTGGGGCGTTGCCAGCGCTGCTCGACGTCAACAGTGTGACGGTGCGCTTCGGCGGTCTGGTCGCGCTGTACGACGTGTCCGCGACCGTCGACGACAACGAGATCGTGGGTGTCATCGGCCCTAACGGCGCGGGCAAGACCACGCTGTTCAACGTCATCTGCGGATTCACGAGGCCGACCTCGGGGCGACTGAACTTCCAGGGCAAGGCGCTCAGCCGGCACCATCCGCGCCAGCTGGCGAGCTTCGGCATCGCTCGCACGCTGCAAGGGCTCGGTCTCTTTCCGCATCTGAGCGTTCTCGAAAACGTGATGGTCGGCGCCCACAAACACGGCAAGGCGGGCACCGCCGCCGCGATGCTGGCGTCGCCGACCTCCGACCGCGACGATCGCGCCCTTCGCGAGCGGGCGTTGAAGGAACTCGAGGCGCTCGAGATCAGTGACTACGCCGCCCGGCTGCCCGGCCAGCTGCCTTACGGCGTGCAGAAGCGGGTAGCTCTCGCCCGTGCGTTGATTGCGGAGCCCAAGCTGCTGCTACTGGACGAGCCTGCCTCCGGACTGTCGAGCGATGAGATGAACGAGCTCGGTCAGCTCATCCGCAGTCTCCGCGACCAGATGTCGGTCATCTTGGTCGAGCACCACATGGACCTCGTCATGCAGGTCTGCGACCGCATCGTCGTACTCGACTTCGGCCGGGTCATCGCCACTGGCACGCCGGCGCAGGTGCGCGACGACCCGAAGGTTCTCGAGGCCTACCTCGGTGAACAGGTCTCGGCCGAGACACAAGGGGTCAGCGATGCTGGCAATTGAGGACGTTGTCACGACGTACGGCGCGGTCCGCGCGCTCGACGGCGTCTCGCTGCAGGTCGAGACCGGCACGATCGTCGCCGTCCTGGGTGCCAACGGGGCGGGCAAGACGACGCTGCTGCGCACCATCAACGGGTTGGTCCGGCCGCATCAGGGCCGGATCAGCTATGACGGACGCGACCTGCTCAAGATGCGGGTCGAGCACGTCGTGCAGCGCGGCATCGCCCACGTTCCGGAAGGGCGTGGCGTCATCACCGAACTCACTGTCGAGGAGAACCTCCGGCTCGGCGCCTTGTGGCGGGGGGACCGACCCGGCTCGACGCAGTCGATGCGACAGGTCTACGAGATGTTCCCGCCGCTCGCCGAGCGCCGGCAACGTTCGGCGGACACGTTGTCCGGCGGGGAACGCCAGATGCTCGTCATCGGCCGCGCGCTGATGGCGAAACCCAAGGTGCTGCTGCTCGACGAGCCGTCGCTCGGGCTGGCGCCGCGCATCACCGCTCAGATCTTCGCGACACTGCGGCAGCTCCGCGAGGAGCAGGGACTGACCGTTGTGCTCGTCGAACAAAACGCCCGCAGCGCTCTGTCCGTCGCGGACGAAGCAGTCGTGCTCAACCTCGGCAAGGTCGTCGCCCAAGGCAAGGCGTCAGACCTCGCCGCTGACGAGAAGCTCCGGCACGCCTACCTGGGGTTCTGAATGTTTCGGTTTTTGAACCTGACGCTGAGTGGAGTCAGCAACGGCATGATCTATGCCGCGGTCGCGCTTGCCTTGGTGCTGATCTGGCGCGCGACCCGCATCGTCAACTTCGCGCAGGGCGCGATGCTCATGTTCACCACTTTCATCGCGTGGGACCTGTCCCAGCAGCACAACGTCAACTACTGGGTGTGTCTCATCGTGGCGGTGGTCGCGGGCCTCATCCTCGGTGGTGTGACCGAGCGCCTGCTCGTGCGTCCGGTCGAAAACGGTCCACCGCTCAATGCCGTCATCGTCACGCTCGGGCTGTTCATCTTCCTGCAAGGACTGGCCGGCGCGATCTGGGGCAACGCGCAAGCGCACTCCTATCCGCCGGCCTACTCGATCATCGGCTACAAGGTCGGCGACAGGACATTGCTGTTCGCACCGAACGACCTCTACATCGTCATCGCCGTGGCGGTCATCCTGGTGGCGCTCTACCTGATGTTCAACCGCACCCCGGTCGGGTTGCGGATGCGGGCGTCCGCCTTTGCACCGGAGGTCGCGCGGTTGCTCGGCGTCGGTGTCGGCCGGTTGCTGACGGTGGGGTGGGCACTCGCCGCTGGCGTCGGCGCGGTCGCCGGCATCCTGGCCGCTGGCACGCAGCCCGGCTACGTCGCTCCGACCGGCTACTTCGACGCGCTGCTCGTCTACGGCTTCACCGCGGCGGTCCTCGGTGGCCTCGACAGCTCGGTGGGTGCGGTCGTTGGTGGGCTGCTCCTCGGCGTCCTGCTGTCCTACGGCGATGGCTACATCGACAACAACATCGAAGGCATCTACGCCTTGCTCATCCTGATCGGGGTGTTGATGATCCGGCCCAGTGGGCTGTTCGCCCGGCGAAGCGTGAGGCGAGTCTGATGACGCAACAGGAGACTCCAGCCGGCGCTGTGGTTGTCCCGCGCAGCGTCTCGACCACTGACCGCTTCGGGATACTGAGCCGGTCGACCCTGCTCCGTCACACCTTGCTCGCGCTGATCGGCTTCGGGCTCTTCCTGGCGCTCGTCGAGGTGATGAGCGACATCCACCTGTCGGTCTGGGTCACGCCGATCGCCTACACCGTGTGTGCGGCGGCCGGTCTGACCGTGCTCGTCGGGCTGACCGGACAGATCTCGCTCGGCAACGGCGCGTTCATGATGGTCGGCGCCTACACCGTGGCGCTGCTGCTGGAGCACTGGCAGAGCTCACACGGCAACCTGCAGCTGATCCCGGTGCTGCTCGCTGCCGCCGCAGTCTCGGCGCTGTTCGGCCTGGTGGTTGGCCTGGCCGCAGCCCGGCTGCGCGGTCCCTACCTGGCCGGCGCGACGCTGGCCTTCGCGATCGGTTTGCCACAGATCGTCAACTACAGCCACCTCGCCAACACCCTGGGTGGCAACAACGGCATCTCCGTCACTCCCCCGAACCCGCCGTCGTCGTTCGACCTCTACCAGTGGCAGGCCATCCTTTGCGGGATCTCGGCCATCGTCATCCTCTGGGTGCTCGCCAACATCACCAAGAGCCGCCTGGGCCGGTCGATGCGGGCGGTCCGTGACGACGAGATCGCCGCGTCGCTCTGCGGCCTGTCGGTTGCCCGGGTGCAGGTCTTCGCCTTCATCGTCAGCGCGGCCTGCGCCGGCGTCGGCGGCGGCCTGTTGGCACTCGTGCGGCTGGTCGCGGGCCCGGGCGCATTCGGTCTGGCGCTGTCGCTCAGCCTGTTGGCCGCCGTCGTCTTCGGTGGTCTCGGCAGCCTCGCCGGTGCCGTCTACGGCTCGATCCTGGTCATCATGCTGCCGTTGTGGTCGGACGACGTCAGCAGCGCTTTGTCCATCCACTCCGGAAAGGTCACGAACAACCTGCCGCTGCTTGTCTACGGCGTCGTCCTCGCTCTGGCGATGTTGGTGTTCCCCGGGGGTCTCCAGGGGGCCGTTATCAAGCTGCGAAGGCTGGTCGTGTCCGCAGTGCGTAGATAACACCACGGAAACAATGTGGCCGGGCGTGGTGATCTATCGCGAGGTAATGGTTACGGTCCGCTCGACGGACCGTGTCCCCATGTAATGGAGGAAGCATGACGAGACCGCGATACCGGGTCGCAGCCCTCGGCGCCGTACTGGCACTCGGGCTCGCCGCGTGTGGTGGCAGCAGCAGTGGCGGAAGCAAGTCCAGTAGCTCTGGCACGACCAAGGGCAACACCACCGGCGTGACGGCGACGACCATCACCATCGGCAGCACGCAGCCGCTGACCGGCATCGCGGCCCCCGGCTACAGCGAGATCGCGCCTGCCGCCAAGGCGATGTTCGACTACATCAACGCGCAGGGCGGCGTCAACGGCCGCAAGATCATCTACAAGTACCTCGACGACGCCTACAACCCGACCGAGACGGTCACCAAGACCCAGCAGCTGATCCTGCAGGACAAGGTGTTCGGCATCTTCAACGGTCTGGGCACACCGACGCACCTCAAGGTGGTGCAGTTCCTCAACCAGCAGAAGGTGCCTGACGTCTTCGTCGCGTCCGGCTGCCTGTGCTGGGACAACGTGAGCCAATACCCCTTTACCTTCGGCTGGCAGCCTGACTACACGGTCGAGGGCAAGATCCTGGGCAACTACATCAAGCAGAAGTTCGCCGGCCAGAAGGTCGCCTACTTCTACCAGGACGACGACTTCGGGCAGAACGGCGTCAAGGGCCTCGACATGGAGATCCCGTCGAGCCAGGTCGTCTCGAAGCAGCCCTACCAGCTGACCAACATCAACATCCAGTCGCAGGTCCAGAAGCTGCAGTCCTCCGGCGCGAAGGTCGTCGTTTCCTTCTCCGTCCCGGCGTTCACTGCACTGCTGAAGCTGAACATGCTCAAGGCCGGCTACAACCCGACGCTCGTGGTCAGCGATGTCGGCTCCGACCCGCTGACGCTGTCCGGGCTGCTCGAGGCGTTCGCCAAGCAGGGCGGCGCCAAGGTCCAGGGCAACCAGCTGATCCAGGGCATCATCACCGACGGCTACTTGCCGCCGTGGGGTGACACCGGCAACAGCTGGATCCAGCTGTTCAAGAAGGTGCACGACCAGTACGACGCCAAGGCACCGATGGACGGCAACGTGGAATACGGCTTCGCCGTCGCCTACACGTTCGCCGAGGCGCTCGCGAAGGCCGGTAAGGACGTGACTCGCGAGAACTTCGTGAAGGCGATCGAGGCCGGGCTCGACCCAGGTGCCGGTCTGGTGCCGTTCCGCTACTCGTCGAGTTCGCATGCGGGCTTCACCGGCGTGCAGGTCGGCGTGATCCACGGCACGACGATCGTGCTGCAGGGTCAGCCGCAGACCACTGACGACGGCAGCGGCGGCATCACCGACTACACCCAGACACAGTCGCAGGCGCCGGCCAACGGCGTCCCGACCGGCTGATCACCGCACAGTTCGCGCCGGCGGCCGCACCCTTCCGGGTGCGGCCGCCGCTCGTTGCGGGCCTTGCGTGCGGCAGACTGCTGCGTCGTGACCGACCCGATCGCCGCTGACACCGACGTCGCCGCACTGGCGCTGCGTGCGGCACCGCCGGGCGAGGTCGGCCGCTACCTCGCCGCGGAGCTCGGCGACGAGGCCTGGCGCGACTGCCGGCTCGAGCTCGTGTCGGGTGGCAAGTCCAACCTGACCTTTGTCGTGACGTCGGCCGCGGGTGACGTCGTACTTCGCCGGCCGCCGCTGTCGACGGTGCTGCCGACGGCACACGACATGCGGCGCGAGCACCGGGTCATCACCGGGTTGTGGTCGACGGCGGTGCCGGTGCCGCGGACCCGTTTGCTCTGCACCGACGAGTCGGTTCTCGGCGCGCCGTTCTATGTGATGGACCGCGTCCGCGGGCACATCGTGCGCGAGCAGCTGCCGGAGGGATATGCCGACCGGCCGGAGCAGCGCCATGCGATCGGATTGGGCCTGATCGACGTGCTTGCCGACCTGCACAGTGTCGACCCGGCCGAGGTGGGTCTGAGCGACTACGGGAGGCCGGGTGGCTACCTCGAGCGCCAGGTGCGGCGCTGGACGTCGCAGTGGGAGGCCAGCCGCCAGCCTGACGAGCCCGACGGACCCGAGCTCGACCGGATCGCGGCGCGGCTGATCGAACAGTTGCCGGCGTCGCCGAGCGGGCCGATCGTGCATGGCGACTACCGGCTCGACAACACGATGCTCGACCCTGACGAGCCCGGCCGGATCGCGGCGGTGCTCGACTGGGAGCTGTCCACGCTCGGCGATCCACTCGCCGACCTCGGCCTGCTCTATGTCTATTGGCCCAACAGTGACGACGGCCCGGAACGCGAGGGCACGCTGGCGGTGGCGTCGGTGACGATGCTCGAGGGCTTCCCGAGTCGCGAGGAGCTGTTCCAGCGCTACGCGCAGCGCACCGGTCGCGACCTGAGCCGGCTGCCCTGGTACGTCGGGTTCGGCGCGTTCAAGCTCGCCGTGGTGTGTGCCGGGGTGGCGGCACGCGGCCGGGCCGGCGCGATGATCGGTGAGGGTTTCATCGAGATGGCCCAGCGCATCGGCCCGCTGGTGCGGCTCGGCCATGCCGCCCTCGACGGCCGCTTGGTGTGATCGCAGGCTAAAGGCGTCGCCCGAAGGTGCCGAATTACATCCATGTAGTTCCCACCTACGAAGGGATGCGACGTGACGACTTCCCCCGTCATGCGCTGGCTCGCCGAAGGCGTGCCCATCACTCTGCTCTGTGACCTGGTCGCCGCGCGCGACCCGGAGTCGCAGGCGATCAACCTGTCCGAGCGGCCGCCCGGCGACTTGTCAGACCCTCTTAGCGCTCTGGGGCTGTCGGCGTTTGACACGTCGCAGCGTTGGGCTACCGCAGGCTGAGGCCGCCGTCGACGACCCAGACCTCGCCGGTCACGTAACGCGACTCGATCAGGCCGAGCACGGCCGACGCGACGTCATCCGGTTGTCCTGACCGCTTCAGCGGCGCCATCGCGCTGACCCCGGCACGCACGTCGTCCCAGTCGGCCGTCCACGGCGTGTCGATCAAGCCGGGTGCAACCGCGTTGACCCGCACCTCCGGCCCGACGACGTTGGCCAGCAACCGGGTCAGGTGGTTGAGCGCCGCCTTGCTCGTCGCGTACGGGATCGACGAGCCGGTCGGACGCACGCCCGCCAACGAGGAGACGTTGACGACACAGCCGTCGGCTCGCTCGCGCAGGTGCGGCATCGCCGCGATCGTGAGCTGCCAGGTGCCGACGACGTTGACGTCGTACAGGCGCCGGAACACGTCGGCGGTCGCCGCCTCGAGGTCATGGTGCGGGATGCGGACCGTCGTACCGGCGTTGTTGACGAGCACGTCGAGCCGGCCGAAGTGCTCGACCGTCTCGCGCACCAGCCGCGACACATCGGCGTCGACGGAGATGTCGGCCTGCACGTAGTGCGTCGCCTCACCGAGCTCGGCTACCAGGGCTTTGCCCGCGTCCACGGACTTCACCGAGTTGATGACGACGCGCCAGCCGCGTTCGACCAACCGTCGCGCGACGGCTTCGCCGATGCCGGAGGTCGAGCCGGTGACGAGCGCCACCCTGCTGTCGGCCATCACGACCCACCCCCGTCGATGACAACCGTCTCGCCGGTGATCCAGGACGCGTCGTCGGACAGCAGGAACGCGGTCAGCTTGGCGGTGTCATCGGGAGTGCCGAGACGCTTCATCGGATAGGCGTTGGCCACGGCCTCTTCGTTGTGCTCGTACAACGCGCGGGCGAACTTGGTCTTCACGACCGCGGGCGCGATCGCGTTCACACGCACCTTCGGCGCCATCTCGCGGGAGAGCTGCTTGGTCAGGTAGATGAGGGCCGCCTTGCTCATGCCGTAGGTGCCGAGCGGGCCGCCCGCACGCAGGCCGCCGACCGAGGCGATGTTGACCACTGCGCCGCCGTTGTCGCGCATCCACGCCTGCCAGGCCTTCTGCGTCCACGACAGAGCCGAGACGACGTTGACCTCGATGATTTTCCGTACGGCGCGCAGCTCCGCGTCGATGGTCGGACCGTAGTAGGGGTTGACCGCGGCGTTGTTGACCAGGAAGTCCAGCCGACCGAACGTCGCGACCGCTTCGTCGATCGCCGCTTGCTGGTGCTCCTCGTCGTCGGCGCTGCCCCGGGCTGCGATCGCCCGTCCAGCGCCGTCGGGGTCGAGGGTCTTCACGGCCTCGTCGAGCTCTTCCGGCTTTCGTGCGGTGATGCATACCGATCCGCCCCGCGCGACGATCTCCTGGGCGATCCCGAAGCCGATGCCGCGCGTCCCGCCCGTGACGAGCGCGGCCTTCCCGCTGAAGTCAGTCATGGCGGGCACCTTCGCACACGGCAGGTCATCCACACGAGACCGGTTGCTGCTGCTGTCCACTGTGGTCGGCTCGCGGGCCCGGAACGCCCGGCGGGGCGGTGATCCTGATGGTCGCTTCTCGACGCCACGAGACCAAAGGAGCATCGCCGATGGAGCCGCAGCTTTCCCTGCAGGGCAACCTCACCCAGGATCCGGCACAGCAGGTCGTGGCCGACGGGCTGCGCGTGACGAAGTTCCGCATCGCGTGCAGCCGCCGGCGCTATGACACCCGGACCGGGGAGTGGGGCAGCACGCCGCCGGTCTATCTCAACGTGAACTGCTGGCGCCAGCTTGGAGACAACGTCATGCAGAGCCTGCGCAAAGGCGACAGCGTCGTCGTGATGGGCCGGCTCACCTACCGCGAGTGGGACGACGCGAACGGTGGTCGCCGGCACGACTACGACGTCGACGCGAGCGCGGTGGGCCCCGATCTGACCCGCACTGTCGCCCAGCTGGTCCGTCCGCTGCGCGAACTGCCCGACGCGGTGCCGGCGCAGGCCACCTCGGGCGTGACCGGCGAGGCATCGACCGACGAGCGTTCGGCCGAGCGCCCGTCGACGGCGGAGGTCGCGGCATGAGCGGTCCGTAGTCTTGTCCGCATGGCGCAGTACATCTACTCGATGCGGAGCGTCCGCAAGGCCGTCGGTGACAAGGTCATCCTCGACAACGTCACGCTGGCGTTCCTGCCGGGCGCGAAGATCGGTGTCGTCGGTCCCAACGGCGCTGGCAAGTCCACCGTGCTCAAGATCATGGCCGGCATGGACACGGCGTCCAACGGCGAGGCGTTCCTCACGCCCGGCTACACCGTCGGCATCCTGCTGCAGGAGCCTCCGCTCGACGACTCTCTTGACGTGCGCGGCAACGTGGAGCTCGCGGTCAAGCCGATCCGCGACATGGTCGACCGCTACAACGAGATCGCCGAGAAGATGGCGGTCGAATACACCGACGAGCTCGGCACCGAGATGGGCGAGCTGCAGGAGCGCATCGACCACGCCGGCGGCTGGGACCTCGACTCGCGCATCGAGATGGCCATGGAGGCGCTGCGCCTGCCGCCGTACGACGCGGACGTCACGGTGCTGTCCGGCGGCGAGCGCCGCCGGGTGGCGCTGTGCAAGCTGCTGCTGGAGCAGCCCGACCTGCTCCTGCTCGACGAGCCGACCAACCACCTCGACGCCGAGAGCGTGCAGTGGCTAGAGCAGCACTTGGCGCAGTACCCCGGCACGGTGCTCGCGGTCACCCACGACCGCTACTTCCTCGACAACGTCGCCGAGTGGATCCTCGAGCTCGACCGCGGCCGTGCCTACCCCTACGAGGGCAACTACACGACCTATCTGGACACCAAGGCATCGCGCCTCAAGGTCGAGGGCCAGAAGGACGCCAAGCGCAAGCGCGAGATCGAGCGCGAGCTCGACTGGGTGCGGTCAAACCCGAAGGCCCGCCAGGCCAAGAGCAAAGCCCGGCTTGCGCGGTTCGACGAACTCGTCGCCGAGGCCGAGCGCAACCGTCCGGCCGACAGTGACGCGATCCAGATACCGCCGGGCCCGCGTCTCGGCACGCAGGTCATCGAGGCGCAGAACCTGACCAAGGGCTTCGGCGATCGCGTCCTCATCAAGGACCTGTCGTTCACCATGCCCCCGGGCGGCATCGTCGGGATCATGGGTCCGAACGGCGTCGGCAAGACCACGCTGTTCAAGACAATCGTCGGGCTCGAGCAGGCGGACGCCGGCGCGGTCAAGGTCGGCGAGACGGTCGACATCTCCTACGTCGACCAGTCGCGGGCCGGGCTCGACCCGAAGAAGACGTTGTGGGAGGTCGTCTCCGACGGCCACGACTACATCCGGGTCGGCAAGACCGAGATCAACAGCCGCGCCTACGTCGCGTCGTTCGGCTTCAAGGGTCCCGACCAGCAGAAG
>Ga0070658_10001072_pt1 | contig 23384 bp, 23 predicted proteins | sample KBSC13metaG_FD_64664 | JGI IMG/M metagenome (GOLD analysis project Ga0070658, IMG submission 64664) | Corn rhizosphere microbial communities from Kellogg Biological Station, Michigan, USA - KBS C1-3 metaG | ecosystem: Host-associated > Plants > Roots > Rhizosphere > Soil ...
TGCAGGACGGCGACCTGGTCTCCCGGCTCGGCGTCGGGGCCCCGCCGCGTCGTGGTGAGGAAGTCGTCGGCGTACTCGCCGTAGGAGACCGTCGGTGCCTGCTTGACGAGGCTGCAGGTGCCGTCCGGCTGCGGCTCGACCGAGGAGACCGAGCGGCTCATGTCGCCGCCGGTGCCGACCTCGGAGGTGACCGACCCGATGAGGCGCTGCTCACGGGACAGGTCCGCCAGGTAGGACCTTCCCCAGGACCAGTCCGTCGAGAGCAGGCACGCGACCTCGATCTGGTGCATCGCGAAGACCATGCCGGCTGCGGAGCACGCACGGCCCAGGACCTGACAGGCCTGTGCGACGTCGGCGAACGGCACGCCGTCCGCGAGAGCGGACAGGGCGTGGGCGTCCTTCAGCGCGTCGAGCGCCTCGACGGGGAAGCGAGCGGCGCGGTCCACGTCATCGGCGTGCGCGGCCGCCACGGTGGCGGCGGCGGTCACGCCCGACAGGAACTGCGCGCCTGCCGGCGTCACGCGACGGCGGCCAGCTCGGTCAGCGCGGCCCGGATGCTCGCGATGCTGGAGAACACCTCGCGGGTCAGCATGCGGTCCGGGAACTCGACGTCGAAGGCCTCTTCCAGGCCCAGCATGACGCTGATGCTCGCGTGCGACGTCATGCCGGCGGCGTAGAGGTCGTCGCGTTCGCCGAGCTCGCGCGGGCCCAGCGGCAGCCGGCCGTGCTGGGCCAGCACAGCAAGGATCTTGTCGTCCATGTCGTCAGGCATCGGCGGGCTCAGGCACGTCCTTCAACATGTCCTTCAACATGCCCTTCGGCAAGTACCACCGCGCACGCGGTGTCGCCCTCGTGGCTCAGGCTCACCGAGAACGCCGCGAGCCCCTCGTGCTCGGCGCGCTGCGCCGCGAAGCCGGCCAGCCGCAGCTCGGCCCAGCCCTCCGCGTGCCGCACGACCTCGATGTCGCTCCACGGGAGCGCCGTGTCCGCACGCGGCCGGAGCACCTTGATCACGGCCTCCTTGGCCGCGAAGCGGCCCGCCAGCCGGGCCGGGTCGCCGCCGCAGTCCCGCAGCTCGCGCGGCGTGTAGACGCGCTGGAGGTAGCGGTCGCCGTGCGTGGCCACCGCCTCACGCACGTCCGACACCGATGTGAGGTCGATCCCCACGCGCGAACCCATACCGGACATCATGCCGCTCCGCAGCGGCACCTGCCAGGATGGTCGGCATGGACAAGCAGCAGGAGTTCGTGCTCCGGACGCTCGAGGAGCGCGACATCCGGTTCGTGCGGCTCTGGTTCACGGACGTGCTCGGCACGCTCAAGTCCGTGGCGATCGCGCCGGCCGAGCTCGAGGGCGCGTTCGCCGAGGGGATCGGCTTCGACGGCTCCGCGATCGAGGGCTTCGCGCGCGTGCAGGAGAGCGACATGCTCGCCAAGCCGGACCCGGCCACCTTCCAGGTGCTGCCCTGGCGCGGCGAGAACCCCGGCACCGCGCGGATGTTCTGCGACATCACGATGCCGGACGGCACGCCGAGCTGGGCCGACCCGCGGCACGTGCTGCGCCGGGCTCTGGCCCGCGCCAAGGACGCCGGGTTCACCTTCTACACGCACCCGGAGATCGAGTTCTTCCTGCTGCGGTCCGCGGACCTTCCGCCCGAGCCGGTCGACCAGGGCGGCTACTTCGACCTCACCCCGCACGACGTGAGCCACGACTTCCGCCGCACGACCATCACGATGCTCGAGCGGCTCGGCATCTCCGTCGAGTTCAGCCACCACGAGGTGGCGCCCGGCCAGCAGGAGATCGACCTGCGCTACGCCGACGCCCTCAGCACCGCCGACAACATCCTCACGACCCGGCACGTCATCAAGGAGGTGGCCCTCAACCAGGGGGTGTACGCCACCTTCATGCCGAAGCCGTTCAGCGACCAGCCCGGCTCCGCCATGCACACCCACCTGTCGCTGTTCGAGGGCGACCAGAACGCCTTCTTCGACGGCAGCGACCCGCTGCACCTGTCCGGCGTCGCGAAGCACTTCATCGCCGGGCTGCTGCGGCACGCCGCGGAGATCACCGCGGTGACGAACCAGTGGGTCAACTCCTACAAGCGCCTGACGTGGGGCGGCGAGGCGCCCAACTACATCTGCTGGGGGAGCAACAACCGCTCGGCCATGGTCCGCGTGCCGATGTACAAGCCGACCAAGGGCAACAGCACGCGCATCGAGGTGCGCAGCCCGGACAGCGCGACCAACCCCTACCTCTGCTACGCGCTCCTGCTCGCCGCCGGCCTCAAGGGCGTCGAGGAGGAGTACCAGCTGCCCGCGGCCGTGGAGGACGACGTCTGGGCTCTCACCGATGCGGAGCGACGCAAGCTGGGCCTCCTCCCGCTGCCGGGGTCGCTGTCCGACGCGATCCACGTCATGGAGGGCAGCGAGTTCGTCGCCGACACCCTCGGCGAGCACGTCTTCGACTTCTTCCTGCGCAACAAGCGCGAGGAGTGGGCCGCCTACCGCCAGCAGGTCACGCCCTTCGAGCTGGACCGCTACCTGCCGGTGCTGTAGATGGTCGCTCTCGTCATCACGCACACCGAGTCCGAGGACCCCGGGCTCATCGGCACCTGGCTGCCGGAGGCGGGTCTGGGGCTGGACGTGGTCGAGCCGTGGCGGGGCGACGACCTGCCGGACTCGCTGGACGGCTTCGACGCGCTGGTCGTCATGGGCGGTCCGCAGCAGGCTTACGACGACAGCTCGGCGCCATGGCTGCGGCACACCAAGCAGCTGCTGAGAACCGCTGTGGCGCAAGGGATCCCGACGTTCGCGGTCTGCCTCGGCGCACAGCTGCTGGCTGAGGCGGCAGGCGGCCAGGTGAAGCCGGGGGAGCACGGCCCCGAGCTCGGGGCGAAGCTCGTCGCCAAGCGCGACGTCGCCGGCAACGACCCGCTCTTCTGGGACCTGCCGCTGTCCCCCGTTGTCGTGCAGTGGCACTGGGACGCCGTCACGGAGCTGCCGCCCGGCGCGACCCTGCTCATGAGCTCGACGTCCTACCCCCACCAGGCCTTCCGCGTCGGCGACCGGGCCTGGGGCATCCAGTTCCACGTCGAGACCGACGCCGCGATGGTCGGCCGCTGGGCGGAGCACAACGCAGGGGACCTCCGGGAGCTGGGACTCGACCCCGACGAGCTGCTCGCCCGGACGGTCCCCGAGATCCCGGAGATCGAGGAGGTGTGGGGCGAGGTCCTGCGCCGCTTCGCCCGCCTGGCCCTCGAGCGCGCGTGATGCAGCTGCGGGCCGTCCCCTTCGAGGACGCCTGGCACCTCGCCGACGCGATGTCGGAGGAGATGAAGGCGCTCTACGAGGACGACGAGGGTGCCTCGCCGGCGGACCCGTCCGACTTCCTGCCCCCGCTCGGCATCTTCCTCGTCGGCTCCGCGGGCGGGACCGACATGGCCTGCGGCGGGCTGAAGCCGCTCGCGGACGGCATCGGCGAGGTCAAGCGGATGTACGTCGACCCGGCGCACCGCGGCCGCGGCCACTCCCGGACGCTGCTGAAGGCGCTGGTCGCGCACGCGCGCCAGATGGGGATGCGCGAGGTCTGGCTCGAGACGGGCACCCGGCAGGGCCCCGCGGTGGCGCTCTACGCGTCCGAGGGCTTCACGCCGATCCCAGCCTACGGCTACTGGAAGGACCACCCCGAGACGCTCTGCTTCGCGCTCGTGCTGTGAGCGATCTCGCGTCTCGTCCGGCATCGGCGTCGTGCCGCACGGCGCGCCGTGGCACAGCCCTCGGACCGGACGGCCGGCGGCGGCCGCTCGTCGGGCATCGGCGTCGTGGCGCGCGGCGCGTCGTGGCGCCCGGCCCGGAGAAGAGGGCGAGCCGGTGAGCGAGCGGGTCAGCGAGGTCGGGCGGCTCGTGCGGCTGGGGTTCGCGGAGCCGCGCGCGGCGGCGGAGGCGCTGACCGCCGCGGCGCTGTGGGCCGACGGCCGGCCCGTCGACGAGGACGCGGAGCTGGTCGTCGAGGCGATCGCCGACACGGCCGATCCCGACCTCGCCGCCGCGGCTCTGGCCCGCCTGACGGCCGTGGTGCGGCACCCGTCCGAGCTGCTCGGCGGGCTGCGGGAGCGAGAGGGGCTGCGGGCCCGGCTGCTCAGCGTCCTCGGCACCAGCCCCGCACTGGGCGACCACCTGGTCGCCCACCCGGAGCACTGGTACGTGCTGGCGGACGACGACGTGGTCAGCGTGCGGCCCTCCCTGCTGGGGCTGCAGTGGCAGCTGCTCGCAGCGGTGGGAGCGGACATCCGTGACGACGCGCCGAGGGCGACGGTCGCCGACCCGGTGCCGCGACTGAGGTCGGCGTACCGCCGGTGCCTGGTCGCCCTCGCGGCGCGCGACCTCAGCGGCACCATGGCCGTGGAGGACGTCGCCGCGGAGCTCGCCGACCTGGCGAGCGCCTGCCTGTCGGCCGGGCTCGCCGTCGCGCGCGCGACGCTGCCGGAGGACGCCGCGGCCGTGCGGCTCGCCGTCGTCGGGATGGGCAAGTGCGGCGGGCGGGAGCTCAACTACGTCAGCGACGTCGACGTCGTCTTCGTCGCCGAGCCCCCCGAGGGTGCCGACGAGCAGGCCGCGTTGCAGACCGCGACCCTGCTGGCGAGCCGGATGATGCAGGTCTGCGGCGACGCGGCCTGGCCCGTCGACGCGGCGCTGCGCCCGGAGGGCAAGGCCGGCCCGCTGGTGCGCACCCTCGCGAGCCACGCTGCCTACTACCAGCGCTGGGCGAAGACCTGGGAGTTCCAGGCGCTCCTCAAGGCGAGGCCGGTCGCCGGTGACCTCGCGCTCGGCCAGGACTACTGCGACCTCGTCGGTCCCCTCGTCTGGTCGGCCGGGGAGCGGCCGGGGTTCGTCGAGGACGTGCAGGCGATGCGCCGCCGGGTCGAGGGGACGCTGCGCGGGGACACCGCCGACCGCGAGGTCAAGCTCGGTCCCGGTGGTCTGCGTGACGTCGAGTTCTCCGTGCAGCTGCTCCAGCTCGTGCACGGCCGCGTCGACGACACCGTCCGCAGCGGCACGACGCTGACGGCCCTCGACCAGCTGGCCGCGGGCGGGTACGTCGGGCGCGAGGACGCGCGCCACCTCGCGATGGCCTACCGCTGGCTGCGCACCGTCGAGCACCGGCTGCAGCTGCACCGGCTGCGACGCACCCACCTGCTCCCGCCGGAGTCGGACGAGGTCGCGCTGCGGCGGCTCGCGCGCAGCATGGGCTACCGCGGCGACGTGCTGCCGTTGTTCCGCCGCGAGCGGTACGGCCACCAGCGCGAGGTGCGCCGGCTGCACGAGAAGCTCTTCTACCGGCCGCTGCTCGCGGCCGTCGCCCGGCTGCCTGCCGCCGACGTCCGGCTGAGTCCCGAGCAGGCGCGAGAACGGCTGACAGCACTCGGTTTCCGCGACCCGCGGACGGCCTTGCGCCACCTCGAAGCACTGACGAGCGGGGTCTCGAGACGAGCCAGCATCCAGCAGACGCTGCTGCCCGCGATGCTGGGCTGGTTCGCCGACGCGCCCGACCCGGACGCAGGGCTGCTCTCGTACCGTCAGGTCAGCGACGCCCTCGGCACGACGCCGTGGTACCTGCGGCTCCTGCGTGACGAGGGCGAGGCGGCCGAGCGGCTGGCCCGGCTGCTGGCCACGAGCCGCTACGCCGCGGACCTCCTGGTGCGCGCACCGGATGCCGTGCGCATCCTCGCCTCCGACGACGAGCTGACCCCGCGCACCCGGGAGTCGCTCGACGCGGCCCTGCTCGCCGTCGCCCGCCGTCGCGACGACTGGGAGGCCTCGGCGGTCGCGGTCCGGAGCCTCCGCAGGTACGAGCTGCTCCGCATCGCCTGCGCCGACCTGCTCCGGGTCACGACCGCCGTGGGCCATGCCCTGTCCGACGTGAGCGGCGCGACCGTCGGCGCCGCCCTCGAGATCGCCACCCGCAAGGTCGAGGCCGAGCGCCGTGGACCGGTGCCTGTGCGGATGGCCGTGGTCGCGATGGGCCGGCTCGGTGGCCGCGAGCAGGGCTACGGCTCCGACGCCGACGTGCTCTTCGTGCACGAGCCGCTCGTGGGAACGAGCGAGTCGGAGGCCGCCGCGGCGGCGCACGACATCGCCAACGAGCTCCGACGGCTGCTCGCCCTGCCCGCCCCCGACCCGCCGCTGCTCGTCGACGCCGACCTCCGGCCGGAGGGACGGCAGGGCCCGCTGACCCGCAGCCTCGGCAGCTATCGCGCCTACTACGCCCGCTGGTCCCACGTGTGGGAGGCGCAGGCGCTGCTGCGTGCCGCGCCGCTGGCAGGCGACGGCGACCTGACGTCGCGCTTCCTGCAGATGGTGGACGAGATCCGTTATCCCGCAGGCGGTCTCACCGATGAGCAGCTCGCCGAGATCCGCCGCATCAAGAAGCGCGTCGAGCGGGAGCGGCTGCCCAAGGGCGCCGACCCGTGGCTGGCGCTGAAGATCGGGCGGGGTGGCCTGGCGGACGTCGAGTGGACCGTGCAGCTGCTCCAGCTGCGGCACGGGGCGGCCGTGCCGGCTCTGCGCACCCCCATGACCGTGCCCGCCCTGCGCGCCGCCGCCGAGGCAGGGCTGCTGGCGACGGAGGACGCGCGGGTCCTCGAGGAGGCCTGGACGCTCACCTCGCGGGTGCGCGACCTGCTCGTGCTCATCAAGGGCAGGCCCGTCGAGACGCTCCCGCACGAGGGGCGGGAGCTCGTCGGCGTCGCCCGCGCGCTTGGTTACCCTGCGGAGGCCCAGGGCCACTTCCTGGAGCACTACCGGCACCTGGGGCAGCAGGCCCGCGAGGTCGTGGAGAGGGCGTTCTACACATGACGGTGCAGCCCGCGGTCAGGAACGTGCCGGTCGCCGAGACCCGCTTCCTGGTGCAGGAGCACGGCAGTGGCGACGGCAACCCTGTCGTCCTCCTGCACGGCGTGCCCGAGACCTCGTCGGCCTGGAAGGACCTCGCTCCGGCGCTCGCCGACGGCCGCCGGGTGCTCTGCCCGGACCTGCCCGGGCTGGGTGGGTCGGCGTACTCGGGGCCCTTCGACGTGCCGTCCGTGGTGGGTCAGCTCATGGCGCTGCTCGACCAGGAGCTGCCGGGCCGGCGCATCGACCTCGTCGGCCACGACTGGGGCGGTTCTCTCGCGCTGGCCATGGTCGGCGCGCACCCGGAGCGCTTCCGCTCGCTGGTCGTCGCCAACGCCCCGTACCGCAAGCTGCCCGTGTTCCGTGCGGCGCACATCCCCTTCTTCGCCCTCCCGGTCGCGCCCGAGCTGCTCTTCCGCTTCGGCGGCCCGCACGTCGTGCACGCGATGTTCCGGGCGGCCTGGAAGGGCGAGCGGCAGCTCGACCCGGAGGTGATGGCGGAGTACACCGCGGCCTACACCGATCCGGGCAAGGTCAAGGCGATGCTCGGCTACTACCGCGGCGTCGCGCGGCCCCGGGCCAGTGCCCTCGTGAAGGGGCTGGTGACGCGCAGCAGCGAGCCGAAGCCGCCGCGGGTGCAGGCCGACCGGATGCTCGTGCTGTGGGGTGCCCTGGACCCCGTGCTGCCCATCTGGGTCGGGGAGTCGGTCACGAAGGACCTCGGCTCCAGCTGCTCGATGGTCACCGTGCCGAAGGCCGGCCACTTCGTCGTCGAGGAGGCGCCCGAGGTCTGCCTCGAGGCGATCCAGGAGCTCCTTGCGTAGGTCGCCGGAGGCGTTCGCGGGACTGATCGCGCTCGTCCTCGCCCTGCTGCACCAGGAGCTGATCCCGCTCTCGGGCACGGACCTCGCCGCCCAGCTGGCCAGGGCGGACTTCGCCCGTCACTTCCCCCTCACGCCGGTCGACTTCAGCTGGTACGGCGGCGTGCACCCCTTCGGCTACAGCGTCCTGAGCCCGGAGCTCATGGCCCTGCTCGGCGTGGGCGAGTGCAACGTGCTGGCCGCGGTGCTCGGTGCCGCGCTGCTCACCCGGCTGCTGCGCGACCAGCTGCGGCCGTGGCTGGTCGCGGCGCTGGCCGCGGTGTTCTCGGTGGCCGACATCGTGAGCGGCCGCACGACCTTCGCCCTCGGGGCGGTCGCGCTGCTCGCTGCCCTCCTCTGCCGCGAGCGCCGCCCGTGGGCGATCCTCTTCGCGGTGCTCAGCGGCCTGCTGAGCCCGGTCGCCGCCGCGTTCCTCGGGTTCTGCGCCGCCGTCCTCGTGCTGCACCGGCGACCTGGCGGCTGGACGCTCGGCATCGCAGCCACCGTCCCCGTCGTCGTGGTCGGCGTGCTCTTCCCGAGCGGCGGCGTGCAGCCCTTCTCGGTGGACTCCGGCGTCCCGGCGATCGCGGTCGCCCTCGCCCTCGCCCGGGTCACGAGGTCGCCGCTCGTGCGGACCGGGTCGCTGCTCTACGCCCTCGCGGTCGTCGGCTTCCTCCTGCACGCCGACGCCTTCGGCAGCAACGTCCTGCGTCTCGGCCTGCTCGCGGCCGGCGCCGTCGTCCTCGCGACCGTGCGCCCGACAGCGCTGATGGTGCTGCTGCTCGTGGGCGCGCTGGCCTGGCAGACCGACCCGCTGCACGGCGACCTCGGCCGGCATTCCGTGCCGGATGCCACCGCTCTGCGCGCGGAGCTGGTCGCGCTCGGTTCGCAGCGCGCCGAGGTCGTCGCGCCGCGCGAGCACCGCGAGTCGTGGCAGGTCGCCGTCTCGGTCCCGCTCGCCCGCGGGTGGGGGCGGCAGGTCGACTACCGCGACAACCGGCTGTTCTACGGCAAGAAGCTGACCGCCGCGGCGTACCTCGCGTGGCTGCACCGCCGGGCCGTGGACCACGTGGCGGTGCCGCGCCGCGGCCCCTACGACTTCGGGTCGCAGACCGAGGCCACCCTCCTGCGCAGACCGGTGGCGGGGCTCCACGAGGTGTGGCGCGACGCCGACTGGGTCGTCTACGCCGTCGACGCCCCGACGCCGCTCGCCGCCGGCGCGACCGTCCTGTCGTCGACGCGGACCGGCCTGACGCTGCGGGCCGACGCCGCCGGGGACGTCCACGTGCGGGTGCGCTGGTCGCGCTGGCTGACGCTCGACGGTCCCGGCTGCCTGACCGAGGACCACGGTGAGGTCCGGCTGCGCGTCACGGCTCCTGGGACGCTGCGGCTCGGCAGCTCACTGAGCCCGCACGGCGCCTGCTGACAGGGCCTTCGCGAGATCGCCGGCCATGAGCCGGTAGCCGCCCCGGCTCGGGTGGATCCGGTCGTGCGACAGGAAGGTCGCGGGCTGCTCGCGGAACGGCCGCTGGCTCACGTACTGCACCCCGTCGTGGGCCGCGGCAGCGGCCAGCAGCTCGTCCATCAGGGCCATCCGGGCGTTGTCGCGGCCGGGTGGCACGTAGCCCCCGACGAGCACGATGCGGGCCCTCGGCTGGAGCCGGCGCACCAGCGCCAGCCCCTCCGCCACCTTGCCGGTCAGCTCTTCGAGGTCGCCGTAGAACGCGTCGTTGGTGCCGCCCTCGAGGACGACGACGTCGAGGTGCCCCCGCAACGCGCTGTCGTGCTCGAGCCGCCACTGGTAGGGACGGCCCCTGTGCCCGCCGGTCGTCCAGCCCGTCCCCGGCCACGCGTCGACGACCGGTCGCCAGCCGAGCCGTCGCGCCACGTCCGTGACCTGGACGGGACGGCGCGGCTGCGTCCCGACGCCGGCGATGAGGCTGTCGCCGAAGAAGAGCGCGCGAGGACCGGTGCCGGCCTGCGAGGTCCCGTGCAGGACCACGGGGAGCAGCGCCAGCGCCACGAGAGGGGCGAGGAGCCGTCGGAGCACGGGATCACTGTGAGGCGCGCCGAGCGTGCTCGCAGGAGAACGCCCTGACTGTCACCCTCCCGCGACCTCAGGCTGACGCGGTGAGCTCCAGCTCGTGCTCCGGCCGGTCGGCCAGCGCCGGGACGATCTTGCGCGTGACGAGCAGCGCCAGCCCCAGCGCGAGCAGGACCGGCACGCCGTAGAGCGGTGGTCGGACCCAGTTGCGGCCCCCCGGCAGCAGGTAGAGGGTCAGCGCGCCGGAGAACGCCGCGAGCAGGACGGCGTGGCGTCGGCGCACGACCGTGGCGAGGGGCACGAGCCCCCAGGCGAGGTACCACGGCTGCACGCTGAACCCGAGGACGAACAGGGCGAGCATCGCGAGGCCGGCCCCGGTGACCGGGTGCAGACGGCCGCGCAGTGTCAGCAGCCAGACGGCGACCAGGGACACCCCGAGGGCCGCGAGCATGAGCACACGCACCGAGGTGTCGACCGCGCCGCCCGGGCCGCCGGCGTTGCGCGCCAGCGCCCGTACGCCCCAGGCCAGTGACCAGAGGCCCGGGTGCTCGCCCTGCTTGGACAGCACCCGGATCCACCCCCACCCCAGGCCGGTCGCAAGGGCCATGCCCTCCGCGACCGCGCCGACCACGACGGCCGCGACGGGAATGCTCACTGCCAGGCGCCGTCCGGCCAGCAGCGGCAGGAACGGCACGACGGCCAGCGCCGGTGCCTTGATGAGGGCGGCGAGGGTGACGAGGGCCGTCCCGGCGATCAGCGACGCCCAGCCCGGGCGCCGGGCCACGACGGCGAGGCCGGCCGCGACGAGCCCGACCATGAGGATGTCGTTGTGCCCGCCCGCGATGCCGTGCAGCAGCAGCAGCGGGTTGAGCAGGACGAGCCAGAGCGCCCGGTTGACGGGTACGCCATAGGTCCTCGCGAGCCGCGGGACGGCCCAGGCGAGGAGCAGGAAGCCGAGCACCTCGATGCCGCGCAGCAGGTAGAGGCTCACCAGCAGGTGGTTGCCCGGGATGCCCACGGCGAGTCCCGACAGCCCCAGCCACAGCGGCCCGTACGGCGCAGGTGAGTAGCGCCACACCGGGTCCATGTTGAAGCTGAACTTGCTCGTCGGCTCGTAGTCACCCGGCCCGTAGACGTAGGGGTCGATGGAGTTGGCGACGAGGTGCCCCTGGCCGGCGTAGGCGTAGATGTCGCCGCTGTAGAGCGGGGGAGCGACGAGCAGCGGGACGAGCCAGGACACCGCCAGCACGAGGACCTCGCGCCGCGAGAAGCTGCGGAGGTAGCGGCCGGCCAGCCCCCAGCAGGCGAGCAGGCCCAGGACGGCGACGAAGCTGACCCAGGTGCAGATCCCCTGCGCGACCGGGTTGTTGCGCAGGAACAGCAGGTGCAGGGCGTTGGCGAGCGCGTCCTTCGAGCCGACCTTGTACACGGCGCCGGAACCGACGCCGGCGACCGCCAGAGCCGAGGAGCAGAGGAACCCGACGACCTGCAGGGTGCGCTTGTGACCCGTCGGCAGCAGCCACGGAGTCGTCGTCACCTGCACGCCATCCAGTCTCCCAAGCGACGTCACCCTAGCCTTCAGGTGACCCGGTTCACGGGATTGTCACCTGCCTGAACGGGGCAAAACCCGCCCGTGGCACCGGCATCGCGCACGCTCGAGCTGGCGCCAGGACCAGGCTCGCGGGTGCTGGGCCACGCGAGGGGCCTCGACGGGGTGCGCGGCGTCGCCGTGGCGCTGATCGTGATCTACCACTTCGCCGGGCACTACGTGATGCGCGGGGCCGCGATCAGCCTCGACGTCTTCTTCGCTCTGTCGGGCTTCCTCATCACCGCGCTGCTGCTCGACGAGCGCCGCTCGGCCGGCCGGGTCGACCTGGCCGCGTTCTACGTGCGGCGGGCCAGGCGGCTGCTGCCGGCTCTGTTCGCCATGCTCGCCGTGTGGTGCTGCCTGCTGCTCGCCTTCCACGACCAGGGCTGGATGGGCTCGACGCCCGCCGGCGACGGGTCCGGTTCGACGGTGCCCGTCGGCCCGGCGCTGCGGTCGGTCGGGCTGGCGCTGCTCTACGTGGCGAACTGGGACGTGCTCTCCGGGATGGGCGCCCCGTTGCAGCACCTGTGGTCCCTGGCGGTCGAGGAGCAGTTCTACGTCATCTGGCCGAGCGTGCTGCTGCTCCTGCTGCTGGTGGGACGCCGCACGCGGTTGGCGCTCGTCGCCGCGGCGGTCCTGGCCTCGGTCGTGTGGGCGCACGTCCTGTGGTTCTCCGGCTCCGGGCAGAACCGGCTCTACTTCGGCACCGACACCCGGGCCGCGAGCCTGCTGACCGGTGCCTTCGCCGCCCTCGTCTGGCATCGCCGCCGGGTCCAGGGCCGGGGCACCAAGCTCGCGCGTACCCGTGCCTGGACGGCGGCGGTCGTCTTCGCGGTCCTCGTCGTCAAGCTGCCGGACGCCTGGCCGAAGTACACGTTCGTGCCGTTCGTGACGGCGCTGCTCACCGTGCAGGTGCTGCCGTTCGTCGTCGACCGGCCCCGCGACTGGCTGGCCCGTGCGCTGGCGCTGAAGCCGATCGTCTGGCTGGGTCAGCGGTCCTACGGGCTCTACCTGTGGCACTACCTCTGGGCCACGTGGACCCACGGTCTGCCCCTGGTCGTGGGGATGCCGCTCGGCATCGCCGGTGCCCTGGCCTGCACGGTCCTGTCGTGGCGCTTCGTCGAGAAGCCGGTGCTCTCCCGGAAGACCGCCCCGGTCCGGACGCCGGTCCGGACGCAGCAGCCGGCGCGCGTCGCAGCCTAGGGGCGCTCTACGGGCGCCGCATCCAGTGGAAGAACGCCCAGCCGACACCCGCGTCGGCGGCGAGGAAGAGAGCGACTCCGGCGAGCTCGAGCAGGGTCATGCTTCGACGGTACGACGTCTAGAGCGGTCGCTTGTAGCCCACGAGGTGGCGATACCGCGGCGTCGAGGTGAACTGCTCGAACGTCCAGACCGTCGGCGTGCCGACCTCCTTGCAGAGGTGGACGACCTCCGTCGCACTGCACACCACGCCGACGTGCGCACCGAACGCCTGCTCGCGGTCGTGGAAGAGGACGAGGTCGAGCGGCTCCGGGGTCAGGACGACGCGTGTCGCCTCGTTGTCCCGCCACAGCTCTGCCGACCGCAGGTCGGGGATCCGCTTGCCGAACAGCGCGAGCAGCTCGTAGGCGAACAGGTTGTCGTCCGCACCCTTGGCGAGCTCGCCCCGCGGTACCGCGCCGGGGTAGCGGTCGGCGTCCCAAGGCGTCTGCCAGTACGCGGCGGGGACGTCCTTGAGCAGAGCCGGCAGGGTGTCCATCGCCGGAGGGTAGATCGGTGATCGACTTTCGGGAACAGCTGAAGGGCCTGAGGTTGCTGGAAGGTGCATGACCACTGCTGTCACCGGCGCGACCGGCCGGCTGGGCAGCCGCGTCGCGGCCGCCCTGCCCGACGCCAGGCTGCTCGTGCGGGACCCCTCGAAGGTGCCAGGTCGCGAGGCGGTGAGGTCGTCGTACGACGAGCCCGCCGGCCTGGACGGCGTCGAGACGCTGTTCATGGTGTCCGCGGCGGAGCACCCCGACCGCGTGGCGCAGCACGTGCGCTTCCTCGACGCCGCCGCGGCGGCGGGTGTGCGTCGCGTCGTCTACACCTCGTTCCTGGGCGCTGCGCCGGACGCGACGTTCACCCTCGCCCGCGACCACTGGGCGACCGAGACGCACCTGCGCTCGTTGGGCATCCCGTTCGTCGCGTTGCGCGACTCCCTCTACGCGGACTTCGTGCCCCTCCTCGTGACGGACGGCGCCTTGCGCGGCCCGGCCGGCTCGGGGCTCGTCGCGCCGGTGGCGATCGACGACGTGGCGCGTGCCGCGGTCGCCGCCCTGCTCGACCCGTCGCTGGTGGGCGTCGTGGACATCACCGGGCCGTCGCTGCTGTCACTGGCGGACGCCGCCGCGCTGCTGGGGGTGCCCTACGTCGAGGAGACCGTCACCGAGGCGTGGGAGTCCCGGCGCGGCCTCGCCGAGGACTGGGAGGTCGAGGGCTGGATCAGCACCTACCTCGCCATCGCGGACGGCTCGCTGGCCGTCGTCTCCGACGGCGTCGAGCGGCTGACCGGGCGCCCGCCGCTGTCCCTGCCGGACGTGCTGGCCGCCGCGCGGTCCTGACTGTCACCCTTCCGGGGAGTTGACCCGCTTCGGCCCAGGTCTTACGCATGGCGCAAAGCGGACGTCGTCGTCGTCGGGGGGATCACATGCGCAAGGCACACCAAGTCCTGGCAGGGCTGCTCGCGGCCATGGTCGTCGTGCAGGCCATGGCCATCGCGTACGCGATGGCGGGCCTGGGTCACTGGGTCGACGAGGACGGCGGCGTCCTCAACAAGAAGGTCCTGGACTCGTGGGACAAGCACCCGCCGTCGTGGCGCGGCTCCGGCGGCTTCGCGCTGCACGGCATCGACGGGGTCATGATCATCCCGGTCGTCACGATCGTCTTCCTCGTCGTGTCGCTGCTCGCCGCCAAGCAGGTCGCCGGCGCGGGCCGGCGCGCGGCCGTGCTCTTCGCGATGGTGGCGCTCCAGGTGGTCCTCGGGCTGTCCGCCTCGAGCGTCGTCGTCCTCGCGCCGCTGCACGCGCTCAACGGCATGGGGATCTTCGCCATGGCGATCTTCACCGTGCGCAAGGCCGCCGAGGCCGGCGCCGCACCAGTGTCCGCACCTGCTGCCGCAGAGGCTCCCGTCTGAGCCTGGGCTACTGCCCGGTGCGCCCGTCGATGCACTCACGCAGCAGGTCGACGTGGCCGGCGTGGCGGGCGTACTCCTCGACCATGTGCACGAGGACGTCCCGCACCGCCGCCGTGCCGCCGCGGGGGAGCGGGACGTGGTCGGCGAGGTCGTGCTCGACGTCGAGGTAGGCGTCGGCCGCTGCCACCTCACGGCGCCACGAGGCCCACGCGTCGTCGACGCACGCCTGCGTCCCCGTCGCCCCGTTGAAGTCGAGGTCGTCGTCCTCGGCCGACCAGTAGATGCGGTCGAGGTGGCCCTGGCCGTCCAGGACCCGGGTGAACCAGTGGTGCTCGACCCGCGCCAGGTGCCGGACCATCCCGAGCAGCGACATCGTCGACGGCGGCACCGAGCGGGTGGCGAGCTGCGCGGGCGTGAGGTCCGCGCACTTCAGCTCGATCGTGAGGCGGTAGTGCCGGAGGTAGCCGACGAGGGTCGCCCACTCGCCCTCCGGGTCGGCGTACGCAGAACGCGGATCCTCCGCCGGGTCCAGCCAGGTGCCGCTCATGCGGCCATCCTGCCTCTTCGCCCGAAAGCCCTGCGCCGGGCCGCCGGCGTCACTACCCTTGCTGAGTGGTTCGTGCTGTCGCCCTGGCTCTCGCGCTGTCGTTCGTCGCCGAGGTCCTTGCCCTGCTGACCGGCCGGATCCCCTACGTCTCCGGGCTGGTCGCCCTCGCGTCGGTGTCCTACCTCTTCGAGGCCGTGGACCAGTGGCGCAAGGAGCGCGCGCCCGAGCCGGAAGCGGCGGCTGAGCCGGTGACGGCGGCTGTGACGGAGGCCGTGTCGGAGGCGGTACGCGTGCCGGTGCCCGTGCAGGGCGGCGCGACGAGCTTCCAGCTGCCGCTGCACAGCACGATCAGCGTGTCACCGGGCGGGCCGAGCCGTCTCACCGCGCTTGAGCAGCCGCGCGGCGCCGGGGATGCCGCCGAGCAGCGCACCGACATCGGCGACCGTCCGGTCGAGGCTGTCCACCTGGGTGCCGAGCTGGCTGACGACCGGCACCAGCTCCTGCAGCGAGCGTAGGGCCGGCAGCAGCTCCACCGCCTCGCCCACCAGGCCCGACACGACCTCGGGCTCGAGGTCGGCCAGCGCCCGCACCGCCGGCTGCACGGCCGCCAGGGCTGCACCCGCCGAGGCCACGAGGGACTGCACGTCGTCGGCGACCGACCCGCTGCGCAGCAGCAGGGCGTCGATGCGGTCCGGCACCGCCTCCGCGCGGTCCAACAGCGCCTCGATCCGGGAGGTGATCGGCTCCGCGCGGTCGACGACCCCCGCCGCACGCGTCGCGACGTGCGTCGCCTGCTCGATCACCGACTCGATCCCCTCGACCAGCGTCAGCGGCAGCCGGGCGAGCGGGACGACCGAGCCGAGCACCTTGTCAATCATGGGTCAACCATGGGTCGATCCTGGGTCGATCACGCGTCGATCATGTCAGGAGCCCGGACAGCTCGTGCCACAGGTCGCGGTAGGCCTGCGCCACGGGCGACCGCGGCTCGGTGACCACGAGCGGTGACCGGCGCACGGCCATCCGCTCCACCGAGCTGGACGCAGGGATCCACGCGGTGAGCACGGATGTCGTGCGGCGCATGAGCTCGGCGTGGAGCTCGGCGTGCACCTTCTTGCGGCCGTCGACCATCGACAGGAACGGGTGCACCCGCGGGCGGTGGTCCTCGAGACCCTCGAGGAAGTCCAGCAGCTGGTCGTAGGTGCGGAGGGACAGCGGCGTCGGGATGAGGGGCATGAGCAGCACGTCGGCCGCGCGGAACACGTTCTCCGACAGCAGCGTCAGGCCGGGCGGGCAGTCGAGGAACACGACGTCGTAGCTGTCGCGCACCGGCTTGAGCATCCGGTTCAGCTGTCGCTCGGCCCGCTTGGTGTCGTCCAGGGCCACATCCGCGTTGCGGATCGTCCCGTCCGCAGGAAGCAGGTCGAGCCTCTCGATGCCGGTCTCGCGCACGGCGTCCTGCAGCTCGCGGTCACCCGTGAGCAGGCCGAGACTGCCGCCCTTCACCTTCGGCTTGACCTGCAGGAGGTAGGCCGCTGCGCCCTGCGGGTCGAGGTCCCACAGCAGCGTCCGCTTCCCGCTCTGCGCTGACAGCGCCGCGAGGTTGATGGCTGTCGACGTCTTCCCGACCCCGCCCTTGATCCCGTAGACCCCGACGACCCTCACTCGATCAGCCCACCAGTCGATCGCGCCGCGCGCAACAGGCTGTCATGCGACCTTCCGGCGCCGTTCACCGCGACGTGTCCGATTCGCCCCAGGAGCCTCTGCACCCTTGAGGCCATGAGAGTCGCTGTGATCACCGAGTCCTTCCTCCCTCAGGTCAACGGCGTCACCAACTCCGTGCTCCGCGTCTGCGAGCAGCTCACGCAGCGTGGCCACGACGCCCTCGTCATCGCCCCGGGCCCCGGGCCCGTCGAGTACCTCGGCGTGCCGGTCGTCCGCACCCCGGCCTTCGGGCTCCCCGGCTACCGCGACTTCCGGGTCGCACGACCGTGGCGCCCCCTCGCGGAGACGCTGCGCGCCTTCGAGCCCGACGTCGTCCACCTCGCCTCTCCGGTGTCCCTCGGCGCCCAGGGCGCCTTCGCCGCGCGCCGGCTCGGCATCCCCGTCGTCGCCGTCTACCAGACCGACCTCGCCGGCTTCGCGTCGCGCTACCACCTCAGCTCGTCGCAGAAGACGGTCTGGCGCTGGCTCCGGATGATCCACGACGAGGCAGCCCGGACGCTCGCCCCCTCGCGCGCTGCCGTGCAGCAGCTGCAGGACAACGGCATCCCGCGCGTCTCCCGCTGGGCTCGGGGCGTCGACCTGCGCCGCTTCCACCCGGGACGGCGGGATCACCTCGTGCGCCGAGGCTTCTCGCCGTCGGGCGAGGTCGTCGTCGGCTACGTCGGACGGCTGGCCCACGAGAAGGAGCTCGCGCTGCTGGCACCGGTCCAGCACCTGCCAGGAGCGCGACTCGTGATCGCCGGCGACGGCCCGGCGCGCAAGCAGCTGGAGCGACAGCTCCCGCACGCGGAGTTCCTCGGCTTCCAGTCCGGTACCGAGCTCGCGACCACGTTCGCGAGCCTCGACGTCTTCGTCCACCCCGGCTCGCATGAGACCTTCTGCCAGGCAGCCCAGGAGGCACTCGCGAGCGGCGTCCCGCTCGTCGGACCGCGAGCCGGTGGCCTGCAGGACCTCGTCATCGACGGCCGGAACGGCCTGTCGTTCGAGCCGGGCTCCGCCGACGACCTCACCCTTCAGGTCGCGCGGCTCGTCCGCGACGCGCCGCTGCGCAGGCAGCTGCGCGGACAGGCGCGGCTGACGGTGCAGAACCGCAGCTGGGACGTCATCGGCAGCGAGCTCGTCGGCCACTACGGCGAGGTGCTCGCGGCATGACAAGAGTCCTGCAGGTCGCGAACTTCGTGACGCCCACGTCGGGAGGCATGCGGACGTGCCTTCACCACCTCGGCGAGGGGTACGCGGCGCAAGGTCACGACGTCGTCCAGGTCACACCGGGAGTGACGGACTCCGTCGAGCAGATGCCCTGGGGCACAAGGGTTCTCGTGGCCTCCACCCCGCTCCCCGGAACCGGCTACCGCGTGGTCACGAACGTCCGTCGCCTCGAGCGGACGCTCGCCGAGCTGGAGCCCGACCGGCTCGAGGTCCACGACCGCACCACGCTGCGCGGCCTCGGCGCGTGGGCCGCACGACACGGCGTCCCGTCGCTGGTCGTGAGCCACGAGCGCCTCGACGTCTGGCTGAAGCAGTGGCTGCCCCGCCGGGCACCGCTCCGCGGGGCTGCCGACCGGTCCAACGCCGCGCTGGCGTCGTCCTTCGACCAGGTGGTCTGCACGACGGCCTGGGCCGCCGAGGAGTTCACCCGGCTCGGCGCCCGCAACCTCTGGCAGGTGCCGCTCGGGGTCGACCTCGACGCGTTCCCGCCGCGCCTGCACCGCAGTCAGACGGACGAGCTGCTGCTCGTCATGGCGAGCCGGCTGTCGAAGGAGAAGCGGCCTGAGCTGGCCGTCGGCGCCGTGCGCGAGCTGGTCCGGCGTGGACACCGGGTGCGGCTGTTGGCTGCCGGGGACGGGCCGATGCGGCCGGCGCTCGAGAAGCAGTCGCGTGACCTGCCGATCACCTGGCTCGGGTTCGTGCAGGACCGGGCCGAGCTGGCCGCTCTGCTCGCGGGCGCGGACATCGCCATCGCGCCCGGACCGGTCGAGACCTTCGGCCTGGCTGCCCTGGAGGCGCTGGCGTGCGGGACCCCGGTCGTCGTCAACCGGCACAGCGCCCTGCCGGCCGTCGTCGGCGACGCGGGGCGCAAGGCTGCCAGCAGCGGGTGGGTCTTCGCCGACTGCGTCGAGGAGCTGCTCGAGGTGGGCGAGCTCGACCGCCGAGCGGCAGCTCGCGCCAGGGCCGAGACGTTCACCTGGGACGCCACGGTCGCGGGCTTCCTCGACGTGCACCGCCTGCCCTCCGCCCAGCCGCTGCAGCGGGTCGCAGCATGACGCTGCAGGCCCTCGGCGACAGCTTCACGTGCGGCGAGGGCGTGGGCGTGCAGGTGCCGCTCTCGGGGACGTGGGCGGCCTTGCTGGCTGAGTCCCTCGGGCTCGAGCACGTGTCCCACGCGGTCGCCGGGTCGCGGGTCCGGGACGTCGTGGGACGGCAGCTCCCGCACGCTCGCGAGGCAGAGGTCAGCACGCTGCTCGTCGGCCTCAACGACGTCGCCCGCGGCGGCTTCGACGGTCCCGCCGTCCGCGCCGGCCTGCTCGGCTGCGTCGGCCTGCTGGTCGGGCTCTCCGACGCGGTCGTGCTGGGCCGGCTGCACGACCCGAGTCGGCTGATGTGGGTCCCCTCGCCTCTGCGTCAGGCCCTTCGCCGCCGGCTCGCGATCGTCAACGAGGCGGTCGACGAGGCGGCGACCTTCCCGCGTGTGCGGGTCGTCGACCTGGCCGGCGTACCGGAGCTGCAGCACCCGGCCGGGTGGGCCGTCGACCGGGTGCACCCGTCAGCGGCCGGTCACCGTGCCCTGGCGCGCGCTGCGTCGGCCGAGCTCGGCCGCGTGCTGCCGGCGTCCGTACCCCTGCCGGACGCCCCGGGGCTGGTGCGTCGGGCGGTCTGGGGGGCGCGGCACGGGGCTCCGTACCTCGCCGCGCAGCTCATCGGACGCCGGAGCTGAGTCCCAGCTGGGCGGCGAGCCGCCCTGCCTCGATGAGGGCGGCGGACTGGGTGAAGTCGCGCGGGCCGCGGGGGACCTCGGCCAGCAGGCCCGCCGACCAGGCGTCGCCGATGTGCGGAACCACGACGACCCGCGGGTCGGCGACGGTGCCGCCCACCGTCGCTCTGTTGGCGACGGCCCGCGCGACGGTGAAGGCCCTGAGGACGACCTCGAGCGCGCCCGGTCCGCTGTCGCCCGGCGCGAGGTAGTCGCCGCGGCCGACGTCGCCGATGTTGCACGGCGTCTGGTCGCCGGGGCGCGTGCACGTCACGGGTGCGAGCCCGCAGTCGAGCACCACGACCGTGTCGTCGGGCCCGGAGTCGTCGAGCGCCGCCGCGACCGGGACGCCGGCCACGACACCACCGTCGACGTGCTCGTGCCCGTCCGGCAGGCGGACGGGGGAGAAGATGCCGGGCAGGGCGCACGACGCGACCAGCGCGTCGACGATCGGACCGCGGGTGTGGTGGCGGGCCTGCATGCAGTCGAGGCAGGTCGTCGTCACCGACAGGGGGACCGCGAGCTCCGACAGGTCGTGCGCCGCCACGTTCGCGGCGACCAGTCGGCGCAGCGGCGCGCTGTCGAGTACGCCACGCCGGTCGCGCAGCACGCTGGGAAGGCCGCGGAGGTGGCTGCGCCAGGTGGGTGCCAGCACGGACGTGTGCCGGCCGTCCGACCACCAGCTCGCCAGCTCCCGGGCCCGGGACGCGTCCGGCCGGGCGGCGAGGAACGCCGCGTTGAGGGCGCCGGCCGAGCAACCGTAGAGGGCGTCAGGGACGACCCCGCGCTCGAGGAGGCCGAGCAGGGCGCCCGCCTGGAAGGCGCCCATCGCGCCGCCACCCCCGAGAACGAACCGCGTCATGGCCACCGCTGCAGGCTAGGTGCCGGACACCTGCTCGACACCTGAGTTCGTCAGCTGTTCACCCAGTACCGGCTGCACACGCGAGGAGCCCCACGACACGACGTCGTGGGGCTCCTCGGCGAGCAGGGTCAGCTGCGGGTCTTGGCCTTGGCAGGGTCGGCGGCCGGCTCGCTGCGCGGCGTCGGCAGCGCACCGCTGACGTCCGGGCGGGTGGCCGGCGTCTCGCCCTGGGCGCTGCGACGGCGACCCAGCCCGAAGGCGAGGCCCAGCAGGATCACACCCAGGGCACCGAGCGCCCACGGCGCGGCGCTGAGCATGCTCAGCTTGCGCTTGTCGCTCTTGGCCATGTCGACGCGGTCCTTGACGGTCGCGGCGGTGGGCACGAGGGAGTCGATGAGCAGGGCCTGCTTCACCGACCCGTCGGCGAACTTGATCGAGATCTGCGGCGCCGTGGTCGAGGAGACGATCTCACCCGTCTTGGGCTCGACGAGCACCGTGCGTCCGGCATTGCTGTAGATCTCGTCCGTGTTGGGCAGCACGCCGTACTGGCCGAGGTGCTGCTCGGGGACAGTGCCCTTGAACTCGTACACGGAGAGGCCGTCGACCGTCGTGGTGCGCGTGTAGGTCACCGGCCAGGACTTGCCCGAGGTCTGGTCGAAGTACTGGTAGGTGCCCTTCTTGGTGTTGAAGGGGAACTTCACGATCTGGCCGGTGGTGTGGTAGGTCTCGCCGTCGACGCCGATCTTGCCGGCCCCGGTCGAGCGGTCGAACGCCATGACGCCCTGGCTGGCCGTGAGCCCGATGAAGCGGCCACGCGCGTCGATCGTCGTGACGGAGCCGTCGGCGCCGACGCGGGTGAGGGCGAGGACCTCCTGGTACGCCGCCGTGCTGCTCGAGCCGAGGGCCTTGCCGTTCTTGCCGTGCGCGGTGGTGAGGTGGCGCGTCAGCTCGACGGTCGCCGACTCCAGCTCGCCGGTCGCAGCGTTGAGGATCTGCGCCGCGCTGCGCGAGTGCGTGGTCACGTCCTCCTTGAGGGGTGCCTTCTTCAGCGCCGGCGCGGCCACCGTGGGGGTGAGTGCGGCCATGGCGATCGCGAACGCACCGACGCCGGTCAGGGCCGTCGCAGTCTTCGTGGGCAAGGAGTCTCCTCGGGTCGGCACAGGCCGCAGCGCTGCGTCTGTTGCGTGTCAGTGTCAAGAAAAAGACGCTTCTGAGCCATGGCACGAAAGGACCAGATTCGGACAGCCCCGGCAGACCGACCGCGATCCGTGGGACCGGACCAGCCTGAAGTAGTCCTTTTTGATCATGTTGTCCGAAGTCCCTATGCGGCAGGTGACCCGACTCACACACTTCCGGCACGTGCTTGACATCGTCACGCAACTGAACGGGAGCTCGTGGACACCTTTCTCGCCCTTGGCGTGACCGGGATCGTGCTGGGCTGCGTCTACGCGCTGACGGCCTGCGGGCTGGTCGTGACGTACACGACGTCAGGTGTCTTCAACATGGCGCACGGCGCTGTCGGCATGGTCGGTGCCTTCGCCTACTGGGACCTCACCATCTCGCACGGGATGCCGCGGCTGGTGGCGCTTCCCCTCGTGGTGCTCGTGCTCGCGCCGATCTTCGGTGCCCTCGTCGAGCGCTTCCTCGTGCGCCGTCTCGCGTCTGCCCCGCTCGAGGTCTCGCTGACCGTGACCATCGGCCTGCTGCTGGCGCTCATCGGCACGACCAACCTGCTCTGGCCGCCGACCGACGTGCACCGGCTCCGTCCGTTCCTGCTCGGCAAGCAGGTGACCGTGCTGGGCGTGGTCCTCACCGCCCACCAGCTGATCATCGTCGGGACGGCCTTGGCGGTGTCGGTGGGGCTGTGGGCCTTCCTGCACCTGGCACGCGCCGGCGTCACGATGCGGGCGGTCGTCGACGACCGCGAGCTGGCCGCGCTGACCGGCGCCTCACCCGCGCGCGTCGGTGCCCTCGGGTGGGGGCTCGGCTCGGCGCTCGCCGCGCTCGCCGGCATCCTCCTGGCCAGCCAGGTCCAGCTCGACGCCTTGACGCTGACCCTGCTCGTCGTCAACGGCTATGCCGCGGCGGTCGTCGGGCGCCTGTCCTCGCTGCCGCTGGTCTTCGTCGGCGGGCTGCTGCTCGGCCTCGCGCAGTCCATGGCAGTGGGGTACGTGACCCTCGACTGGCTCAGTCAGCTGCAGCCGATCATCCCCATGGTCTTCCTGTTCGTCGCACTGCTGCTCCTTCCGCAGACCCGGCTGCGCACGGGCCGGCCGACGGTGCTGGCCGCGCCGCGCGTGGCGGGCGCCCGCGAGTCGCTGGTCGTCGGGGCCGCCTTCGTGGCGCTCGCCGTGGTCGTCGCGGTCGTCCTGCCGGCGGCGAAGGTCAGCTCGATGACGCACGGCGTCGCCGTGGGCATGATCATGCTGAGCCTCGTGCCGCTCACCGGTTACGGCGGCCAGGTGTCGCTGTGCCAGCTGACCTTCGCCGGTGTCGGTGCCGTCACGATGTCCCGCGCCGACGGTGGCTCCGGCTCGGTGCTGGCCCTCGTGCTCTCCGTGCTGGTGCCTGCGGCCATGGGTGCCCTTGTCGCCCTGCCGGTGCTGCGGCTCCGCGGGCTCTACCTGGCCCTGGCGACCCTCGCGTTCGCCTACGCGATGGACACCGCGTTCTTCACCAACGCCGACGTCATGTCGATCTCCTACTCCCGGCGGGTGCCGCGGCCGGACCTCGGCATCGACCTGTC
>Ga0070658_10001077_pt1 | contig 23305 bp, 26 predicted proteins | sample KBSC13metaG_FD_64664 | JGI IMG/M metagenome (GOLD analysis project Ga0070658, IMG submission 64664) | Corn rhizosphere microbial communities from Kellogg Biological Station, Michigan, USA - KBS C1-3 metaG | ecosystem: Host-associated > Plants > Roots > Rhizosphere > Soil ...
TACATCCTGATCCACGAAAAGAAGATCAGCAACATGAAGGACCTGCTGCCGCTGCTCGAGCAGATCGCGCGCGCCGGCCGTCCGCTGCTGATCATCGCGGAAGAAGTCGACGGCGAAGCGCTGGCGACTCTCGTGGTGAACAAACTGCGTGGCACGCTGAACGCCGCGGCCGTGAAGGCTCCGGGCTTCGGCGACCGCCGCAAGGCAATGCTCGAAGACATCGCGATCCTGACCGGTGGCAAGTCGATCATGGAAGAAACCGGCATCAAGCTGGAAGGCGTGAAGCTGGAAGACCTCGGCCGCGCCAAGCGTATCACGATCGACAAAGACAACACGACGATCGTGGACGGCGGCGGCAGCCAGAAGGCGATCGAAGGCCGCATCAAGCAGCTCCGGACGCAGATCGAGGAAACCACCTCGGACTATGACCGCGAGAAGCTGCAGGAGCGCCTGGCGAAGCTCGCCGGCGGCGTGGCGATCATCAAGGTCGGCGCGGCGACGGAAACCGAAATGAAGGAAAAGAAGGCTCGCGTCGAAGACGCGCTGCACGCAACGCGCGCGGCCGTCGAAGAAGGCATCGTTCCGGGCGGCGGCGTTGCGCTGCTCCGCGCGGCGAAGAAGCTGGCCGGCATGAAGGCCGATGGCGATGAGCAGATTGGCATCGACATCATCAAGCGCGCCTGCGAAGAGCCGATCCGTCAGATCGTCAACAACGCGGGTGTGGAAGGCGCCATCATTATCGGCAAGATTCGCGAGAACGATAACGCCCACTTCGGCTACAACGCTCAGACGGATGTGTACGAAGATCTGGTGAAGTCGGGCGTGATCGATCCGGCCAAGGTGACGCGCTCGGCTCTGCAGAACGCGGCGTCGATCGCCGGTCTGATGCTGACGACCGAAGCAATGGTCTGCGAGATTCCGGAGAAGAAGGCTGCTCCGGCTCCCGGCGGCCATGGCCATGGTCCGGAAGGCATGGACTACTAAACCAGTCGTTCAGTTGAAATGTTGTGAAAGCCGCGGCTCCGAAAGGGGCCGCGGTTTTTTTGTGGCCTGCCATGGTAGGATTTTAAGTAGTATTCAAGGTAGGATTGTGAGTCAGATAAACGAGCGCGCGAACCGCAAGAGGAAAACGAAGAAGAGTTATACGTTGTCACATGAATCGATTGTGTTTCTGGAGAACGTGTCGAAAAAGCGGCGTGGCGTATCGGTCTCTTCCGTTCTGGATGAAATGATTCAAAATGCTCTGCGGGAACAAGAACGTCAGTCTCTGGGCCAGGCAGTTGAGGCATATTATTCGGGCCTCTCTAATCAGGAGGCGCAGGAACTCGAAGAATGGGGCGATTTTGCAATGAGCCAGTTTCCCGCGGAGGACCGAACTAAGTGATCTCCGCGGCGCCCCCCCCTGTCCGCGGTCAAATCTGGTTTGTTCAGGTACATACCGATCCGCCGGGCAAGGGACGGCGGCCGGTAATCGTTGTGTCGCTCGATGAGCGGAATCGGCATCCGCGCGCAGACACCGTGCTGGTGGTTCCACTGACGACAAGCATTCACAAGGATTTCCAAACTCACGTTTTTCTTTCTGCAGGAGAGACCGGACTGCAGAAAGATTGCGCGGCCCGTGCAGAAGACATCATGATTGTCAAAAAGGAATTCCTGGTTGCGCCTCGAAACCGCTTGAGACAACTGAGCAACACACGGATCTGCGAACTGGCCTCGAAGGTCAGCCTCGCAATGGGGTGTGGCCTCCAATCCTGATATACTGCAAGTGCGCCGACTGAAAAGCGGCGACATTGGATGCTGCTGCCCCCCGGGCCGCATGTAAGTCCAGGACTTGATCAGGCTCTGACAGGTACCGAGGCGATGCTGACGAATTCTTCTCTTTCTCCGATTTACTCGCCCTTGTCATCCCTTCTGCTGGAGGTGCGCCATGGCTGCTCCCGACTTTCTCCGCGCTAAGAACGAACACCGCCGACTGTCGATGGTAACGTGCTACGACTACACGTTTGCGCGTCTGCTGGCGCGTACAGATGTCGATGGCATTCTTGTCGGCGACAGCGCGGGGATGGTGATGCACGGCTACCCCACCACGCTCTCGGTCACGCTCGACCTGATGCGCATTCACACGGAAGCCGTTTCGCGTGGAGCTCCGGAGAAATTTATCGTTGCGGATATGCCGTTCCTCTCCTTCCGCAAGGGCCTCGAAGCGGCGATGGATGCGGCGTCCATCCTGATGCGCGCCGGAGCGCATGCCTTGAAGCTCGAAGGCGTGTTCGGGCACGAAGATGTCATCGCCCGTATGGTGGAGAGTGGGATTCCCGTCATGGGACATATCGGGATGCAGCCGCAGTCGGTGCGTTCCTATGGTGGATTCCACGTGCAGGGAAAGGCCAACGGCGCGGCGGGCGAGATCAAACGCGAAGCAAAGGCGCTTGAAGAGCTCGGCGTTTTTTCCATTGTGCTGGAATGCATTCCGTCCGATCTGGCCGTGGAGATTACAAATTCTCTCCGCGTTCCGACGATCGGCATCGGAGCAGGCGCTGGCTGCGACGGTCAGATTCTCGTTCTTCACGATCTGCTCGGCCTCAATCCGGATTTCCACCCGAAGTTCGCCCGCCATTTTCTGGCCGGCACGGAGGGCGTGGTCGGCGCGATCGCCGGTTTCGACGAGGCAGTGAAAGCGGGAACCTTCCCCGCGCCGCAGGAGAGTTATTCGTAATGCGCGTTTCGAACACTCTTGCCGAATGGCAGCAGCGCCGCCGCGGGCTCGGTGGCCGGTCGATCGGTTTCGTGCCCACGATGGGCGCGCTGCACGAAGGCCATGCCTCGCTCGTCAGGCGATGCCGCGCGGAGAACGATTGCGTCGTGGTCAGTCTGTTCGTGAACCCCACGCAGTTCAACGATCCGGCCGATCTCGCGAAATATCCGCGCACGCTCGAGAGCGATCTTGCGATTCTGCGCGAACTCGGCACGGACGAAGTTCTAGTCCCCACGATGGACGCCATGTATCCGAACGGCTATCAGTTCAAAGTCACGGCGCCCGAAATGACGAACCTCATGGAAGGCGCGTTCCGTCCTGGCTTCTTCGAAGGCGTGATGACGGTCGTCCTGAAGCTTTTCAATCTGGTGCGCGCTGATCGCGCGTACTTCGGCGAGAAGGATTATCAGCAGATGAAAATCGTCAAGGCCATGGCGGCGGACCTTTTCATCCCGACGGAAGTGATTCCATGCCCGACCGTCCGCGAATCTTCTGGCCTCGCGATGAGCTCAAGCAACGTGCGGCTCTCGCCTGAGGGCCGCGAAAAAGCGGCGCTGATTTCGAAAGCTCTGCGCGGCGCCGATGCCCGCGTCGTTCTCGAACAAGCCGGCTTCACTGTCGACTATGTTGAAGAACACTGGGGCCGCCGTCTCGCCGCCGTGTTCCTCGAAGGCGTCCGGCTCATCGACAATATTGCGATCGAAGGAGAATCCCGTGCTCCTGTGTCTTGACGTCGGCAACAGCCAGATTTTCGGCGGCGTGTATGACGGCGGGTCGGCGCTGAAGACCAGCTTCCGGCGCACGTCTGCTGTGCGCGCGTCATCCGACGAGTACGGCACATTTTTTCGGACAGTCCTGAGAGAAAACGATATCGACCCGGCCAAAGTCCGCATGGCCGCCATCTGTTCGGTAGTGCCCGACGTTCTCCATTCGCTCCGCGGCAGCTTCACGAAATACTTTGGTTTCGAGCCTTTTATACTGCAACCCGGCACCAAGACGGGCCTCAGGATTCGTTACCGCAATCCCTCGGAAGTTGGCGCGGATAAAATCGCGAATGCTGTGGGCGCGATGGCGCGCTACCCCAACCGCAATCTTCTGATCGTCGATTTCGGCACCGCCACCACGGTCTGCGCCGTCACGAAAGACAAAGATTACCTGGGCGGCGTCATCACGCCGGGCATGCATATTTCGATGACCGCGCTCGAATCGAAAACCGCGCGGCTGCCGGCAGTCGAGATCCTGCGGCCCGATGACGTTCTCGGCCGGTCGACCGTCGAAAGCATCCAGTCGGGCCTCTACTACGGAACACTCGCGACCGTGCGCCTGCTCGCCGAGCGCGTGACAGCCGAACATTTCGCGTCCGACAAGCCGCTCATTCTTGGTACCGGCGGTTTCGGCCGCCTCTTCGAAGCGGAAAAGCTGTTTGACGAATTTATCCCCGAACTGCCGCTCATGGGACTGCGGCGCGTAGTCGAGCTATCTCAATGAACCTGAAAATCCTGAAGTGCAAAATCCATCGCGTCACTGTTACGCGCGCCGATATCAACTATGAAGGCAGCATCTCGATCGATCCCGCGCTGATGCGCGCGGCGGGCATTCTGGCGTATGAAGCGATTCAGATCTGGAACGTCAGCAACGGCCAGCGCCTTGAAACCTACGTCATTGAGGGTGAAGAGAACTCCGGCGAGATTGGCGTAAACGGCTCGGCTGCCCGGCACGTGCAGGTGGGTGACATTCTGATCCTCGCTGTCTTTTGCCACATGGACGCGGCAGAAGCGGCACAGCATCATCCGAAAGTTGTATTTGTCGACGAGCGCAACCGCGTTAAGGCGTAGAAGCTACTGCTGCCTGCGCTTCGGTAACGTCGTCCGCCTGGCGGAGTTCAAAGTGGTAGTCGGAATAATCGATCACCAGATCGGCCTTCCCGAGCCATATGTTGTCGATGTAGGAGTGCCGTCGCGACGCCCACCAGTTGCCATCGAGCTTCGTGAAGTCCTGGATGATCATCGGCTTCCCCACCCAGAATGAAAGGCTTTCCGTCGGCTTTCCTTCCACGTGCACAATCCCGAAATCTTCCTTGTTCAGCCAGAGCTTCCCTTTGAGCAATCGCTTCTCGTGCTGTTTCGGTTCGGTTTCGAGAACATAGCACGGGCGCCCTTCAAAGGTCGTTTCGCGCGTGAGCCGAAACGAATAAAATTCGCGCGTCAGCAACTCCGGCGCCTGATGACTCGTCTGGACTTCCGCTTCGAGCAACGGATCGAATACGTGGCTCTGAATCACCTGCGAACCGCTGCGGCTGATCACTTCGTACGTTTTTCCATGCAACCGGTCGCGATGGATCCGCGCCACCAGATCCGCCTTCAGGCCGAACCGGTCGGTGGTGACGGAATAGCGCTGAAGACGGCTGAAAGAGCTGATTCGGTCGAACCGGGCCTCCTGATGACGGATCATCTCGTCAACCACGCGGTCGGTTTCCGGAGTGGCGGCGGGGAAGCCGAGCACCACATCGTAAGCGCCCCAGAGCAGCAGCGCCGCCGGCATCACCGTCGCGAGAATCGGATACCCGTTTCGCATACCTGCGGGATCCTCCGGTGCAATTGTATCTCCAATCGCATAACACACGTCAAGACGGAAAATAATGAGGGAAGGAACCTGCGGGACATGCGTCTTTAGGGGTGGCACAACACGAAACCATGGTGCTCGAAGAAACCGACAGGGAATTGGTTGAAGCTTGCCAGCGCGGCGAGGCCGAGGCATTCCGCGCGCTGTTTGAGCGCTACAAGGACAAGGTTTATTCGATTGCGCTTCGCTACAGCGGCGATTCCGCATCGGCCGAAGACATCGCGCAGGAGTCCTTTCTGAAGCTGTTTGTCGGGATAACCGGCTTTCGCGGCGAATCGAGCTTCAGCGCGTGGCTCTACCGGCTCGTGGTGAACAGTTGCCTGGATCAGAAGCGCCGGGCATGGCGGCTAACCCCGCTGCTCGACGATGCGCTCGATCTTTTGCGGTCGCCCGGCCAGAACGCGCTCGACGGCATCATGCGCGAAGAGATCAGCGCGCATCTGCGATCTGTCATCGCCGGACTTTCGGACGAACAGAGAATGCTGCTTGTGCTGCGCTACACGCAGTCTCTGGGTTATGACGAAATTGCCGAGATCCTGGGGACTTCGACTGGCACGATCGCGTCGCGGCTGAACCGCATTCATCGGATGCTCGAACGGCGGCTCTCGCGGTTTGCCGGAAAAGGAGGCAGACGTGGCTGACGCAAGACTGGAAGCCGAACTCGCCCGGCAGTTGGGCGCCGTGAGCGCGCCGGATTCGCTCTGGCTGCGAATTCATGAGCAGCGCCGTCCGCTGCGGGTGCGGCCGAATCCGTGGGCGGCGTGGTCGATTGCCGGGGCATCGCTGCTGGTGCTGTTGGCCGGGCTAGCCTGGCGGCTGGGCGCCGCATCGCTTTTGATGGGGACCCCCAATCCCGATCTTGCGCTGGTTGCGCGGCAGGAGTTGCGCGACATGGCCCATGGGACGCAGAAACTGGATCTGCGCTCCGCCGATCGCGCCGAGATCCAGCGCTGGGTGGAAGAGCGCACCGGCGTCGATCTGAAGCTGACGGCCTTCGCCGGCGAGGGAGCTGAGCTTTGTGGCGCGAGGATTTTCCGCTCCGGTGGGTATTCCGGGGCCGTGATCTCCTACCGGGTGGACGGGCATTCCGCGGCGATGGTGGTAACGGCCGGATCTGGAACGGTGGGGCCACGACATACGTCGTTTAACGAGAAGGTCACCGGGGATATACTGCTCTATTCGTGGCAGCGGGATGGTGGCGAGTATACGCTCGCGGCAATGGGTACAGAGAAGCCTCACCGGCCCTGCCTGCTGTGCCATGCCGCATTGCTGCTGCCGAGGTAAAGCACGCCATGCGGGCGTATAATTGTAAGGTTAGGGGCATCTATGCGTAAATACTGGAAGTTCGGCGCTTTGATGACGGTGATTGTGGGGTCCCTGGTGTGGTTGGCAACAGCGGGGATCTCCAGCTCGCAAAGCTATTACAAGACCATTTCCGAGCTCAACCAGATGGGCCCGACGGCCCAGACGCGCCACCTGCGGGTCAGCGGCGATATCAAGGCCCATTCCATCACCAAGGCAGACGGCATCGTGAAATTCACGCTCGTCCAGGACAAGCTCGCTCTGAACGTGGCTTATGAAGGCCGCGATCCGCTGCCGGACACATTCAAGGACGGTTCGCAGGCGCTGGCCGATGGCCGCATGGGCCCGGACGGTGTTTTCCACGCGCAGGAAATTCAGGCGAAATGTGCTTCCAAGTACGCCCCCAAGCCGGGCGTGGCGCCCGATAGTATTCAGAAACAGGTTCAGGGAAGTAAAGCGGCCTACGGATCGTAAACGGCCGCCCGCGGGCCGCTCGAAACCAACCAGGCAGGAAGACCGAACGACATGGAAAATATAGGCGCGCTGGCCCTGTTGCTGGCGTTTTGCATTTCGCTGTACGCCATCGTCTCGAGCGTAGCCGGGAAACTCAAGAACAAACCCTTTCTCGCGCTGAGCGGCGAGCGCGCCGTGCTCGCGGTCTGGGTGCTGGTCACCGCCGCCGCCGGAATCCTGGTTTATTCGCTGATGAGTGGCGATTTCCGGCTCGCCTATGTCGCGTCGCATACCAACCGCGACATGGCGCCGTTCTACAAGTTCGCCGCATGGTGGGGCGGCATGGAAGGCTCGCTGCTGTTCTGGAGCTGGCTGTTGGCCACCTACGCCGCAGTCGCGGTGCTCACCACGCGGAAGGGTTATCGCAATCTGCTTCCCTGGGTAATCGCGATCATCTCCTGCGTTCAGATTTTTTTCCTCATCCTCAATAACTTCGTGGCCAGCCCGTTCCAGGTGCTGGCGCAGGATCAGGTCATCGTCTCCGCCACGGACGGCCAGGGCCTGAATCCGCTGCTCCAGTACTGGGCGATGGTGATCCATCCGCCGTTCCTCTATTTGGGCTACGTCGGCTTCACGGTGCCATTTGCGTTTGCCATGTCCGCGCTGATTTCGAAAGCGCCCGGCGAAAGCTGGATCCACACGACGCGCCGCTGGACACTGGTCACCTGGCTTTTCCAGAGCACGGGCGTGATGCTGGGCTCCGCGTGGGCGTATCACGTTCTTGGCTGGGGCGGCTACTGGATGTGGGATCCGGTGGAAAACGCGTCGCTGCTGCCGTGGCTGGCGGGCACAGCCTTCCTGCATTCCGTCATGATGCAGGAGAAAAAAGGAATGATGAAGGTCTGGAACATGGTGCTCATTTCCGCCACCTTCTTCCTCTGTATCTTCGGCACATTCCTGACGCGATCGGGCATTGTGCAATCGGTACACGCATTCGCGGATTCGCCGACCGGGCCGTACTTCGTTTCATTCCTTGCGCTGGGGATTGCGGCCGTGATCTGGCTGATTCTGGATCGCCTGAGCTTCCTGCGCAGCGAAAACGAGCTGGAAAGCCTGGTGTCGCGCGAATCGAGCTTCCTGTTCAATAACCTGATTCTGCTGGCGAGCTGCTTCGCGGTTCTGTGGGGAACGCTGTTCCCGGTCATTTCGGAAAAGTTTTCGACCGAGAAGATCAGCCTGGATGCTGCCTGGTTTAACCGCCTGATGGTGCCGATCGGATTGTTCCTGCTGCTGCTGACGGGCCTCGGTCCGTTGTTTGCGTGGCGCCGGACGTCGGTTGCCAGCATCCGCAAGAATTTCCAGATCCCGGGAATCGGAAGCCTGATTGTCGCCGCCGCGCTCATCATCGGCGGCATGCGCTATCCGTACTCGATCATTTCGCTGAGCTTCTGCTTCTTCGTCGCCGCGACGATTGTGCTGGAATTCTTCCGCGGCGCGAATGCTATCCGCGAGAAATCGGGCGCGGGTTTCTTTCCCTCGGTGGTTGAGCTGACCCACCGCAATACGCGCCGGTATGGCGGCTATTTGGTCCACATGGGCATCGTGATCATGTTCATCGGATACAGCGGCCACCCGTTCAACCTGACCGAGAAATTCGATGTCAACAAGGGCGATACGGTGAAGATCGGCCACTACACGCTGCGGGTGAACGGCCTCACCGAAGGCGATACGCCGAACTACGCCTGGGAAGCCGCGCAACTGGAGGTTTCGAAGGATGGTAAGTCGCTTGGCGTGCTGGAACCGTCGCATCGCTTCTACAAGGCCAGCCAGCAGTCCACTTCGGAAGTGGCGCTGCGCTCGCGTCTGAATGAAGATCTCTATCTGAATTACGCCGGGCATGAGGGGGATAAGGCGACGATTGACGCCTATGTCTTCCCGCTGGTGAGCTGGATCTGGATTGGCGCGCTTGTGCTGATCGGCGGCACGCTCGTCGCCCTGATTCCGAGCAAAGTGGCGCGCTCATATGCGCGCACGGAAGTTGTCGGCACTGTGAGGACTGATGTCAAGGTTGAAGCGTAGTCTGCTGTTCCTGCTGGTCGCGGCCGCCGCGATCGCGCAGACTTCATCGCAGATCGAAAGCCCGGCGGTGCAGCGCATCGGTGAGCATCTGCAGTGCACGTGCGGCTGCAACATGAACCTGAACTGCACCATGTCGAGCGGGCAGTGCCACATCTGCAAGCCCGCCCGCACGAAGATTTTCGAGATGCAGCAGCAGGGAATGAACGATGAGTCGATCATTTCGTTCTTTGTGCAGGGCGGCCAGTTCACGCGGCTGAGCGATCCCAATTCGTATTTCTGGGTGGTGCCGTATTTTTCGCTCGCGCTGGGCGGTGTGGTCGTGTGGTTCGTGCTGAAGCGGCTGCGCGGCAATAACCGGCTGCATCCCGCCGTGGCAAGCGGACCGGCGATCGACAACGATCCCGATTTCGCGCGCTACCGCGATGTCATCGAGAAAGATACTGAGAAGTTAGACTGATAAATTCGTGGACCCAAGCCTCATAGTTGGAGCGCTGCTGGGAGCCGGTGCGATTGGCTTCCTGCTGTTTATCCGTTCCCAGGACCTGCCTAAGCCCGAACCCGTTTCGCCGTTCAAGCATCTGGACGAACGCAAAGCGGTGATCTACGAAAACCTGCGCGATCTGCAATTCGAATATCGCGTCAACAAGCTTTCGGATGAGGATTACCAGACCACGAAGATCGAGCTGCAGAAGGAACTGGCGCGCGTGCTGGCAGAAGTGGACCGGATCAAGGCCGGGTTGGGTGTAGCGAGCGTAGCCCCTGCCGCGCCTGTTCAGCCGGCGCCCGCGGCGGCGGCAAAACACACCTGCCCGAGTTGCGGCGCCGCTTTCGAGAAGGCGTTGAAGTTCTGCGGCGAATGCGGAAAGTCGATGGGGGTGGCGTCGTGAGATTCGCTATCTTCGCCCTGCTGGTTTTCAGCACAGTTGCGTATGCCGCTGTGGACGGCACAGTTACGAACGGCACATCCGGCAAGCCGCAGGCAGGCGCCACAGTAACGCTGTTCCAGCCCACCAATCAGGGCCCGCAATTCATCGACAGCGTGAAGACGGACGCCGCCGGCAAGTTCTCCATCACGAAAGAAGTCCCGGCTGGCGGCCCGGGTCCACTGCTCCTCCAGGCCACTTACGCCGGCGTCCAGTACAACAAGATGCTGCCGCCCGGCACGCCGACGACGGGCGTCGATATCCCGGTGTACGAATCCTCGAAGCAACAGGGCGACGCGAAGATCAAGCTCCACGCTATGCTGCTGGAACCGAACAACGGCATGATGGTGGTCGCCGAGTCGTACCAGTTCGAGAACGACGGCAAGACGGCGTGGAACAATCCGGATACCGGCACGCTGCAGTTCGCGCTGCCCGCCGCCGCGCAGGGCAAAGTAACAGTGAACGTTCTCGCGCCTGGCGGGCTTCCCATCCGCCGCGCCGCCGATCCCGCAGGCAAGCCGAACACGTTCAAGGTCGATTTCCCCATCAAACCCGGCATCTCCGAAATTCGTCTGGAATGGTCGATGCCGTTCACGAGCCCCGGCGTTTTCGAAGGCGAGAACCTGGCGAAGGGCGCGCCGTCCATGAAGATCGTGTCGCCTGCCGGAGTCACCCTGAAGGGCGATGGCGTAACCGCTCTCGGCCCCGAGCCCGAAATGCCGGGCACAATGATCTACGACGTTGCCAACGCCGCCTACCACATTGACGTGACAGGTACGGGTTCTCTCAGCACGAATTCCGGCGGAGGCGAAGGTCAGGATGACGGTACTCCGCGCGTCACGGAAAACATGCCGAAGCTTTACGGCCTGGTCATCGCGAAAGGCGAACTGCTCTCCACTCTCCTCTCGGTGAAATGGGTTCTGCTGTCCGTGCTTGGAATGCTGGCGGTCGGCTTCGCCATGCTCTACCGCAAGGGCAATCCCGCGGCGCCCACCGCCGCCTCCGGAGCGACGCATGAACGCGATCGAGGCTGATCGCGTCTGGAAGTATTTCGGCGATTACCCGGCGTTGCGCGGCGCAACATTTGAGGCCGCTCCGGGAGCCTGCGTGGCGCTGCTCGGACGCAATGGAGCGGGGAAGACGACGCTGCTGCGAATCCTCGCCAATCTCTCGAAACCCACTAAAGGTGAAGTGAAAATATTCGGCGAGCCCGGCGGCGGAAAGACGCGCGAGCGCATCGGCTATCTGGGCCACGGCATCGGCGTCTATGACGATCTTTCGGCGATTGAAAACCTCACGCTGTTCGGACAACTGATGGGCGTGGCCGATCCAGCCACCGCCGCCGCCGCCGCGCTTGAACGCGTAGGCCTGGGCCGCGTGCGAGAAGGCTTCGCCCGCGAATTCTCGCGCGGAATGCGGCAGCGTCTTGCCATCGCGCGCGCGTTTCTGCACAAGCCGGAAGTTTTGCTTCTCGATGAGCCCTTCACTTCGCTCGACGATCGGGCCGTCGCCGTGCTGCACGATCTGCTGCGCGACGCACTGGCAAAGGGCGCGACCATCGTCATGTCAACCCATCAGATCCGCGAAGCTATGGAACTCGCGACGCAGGTGGCGCTGCTCGAACGCGGCCGGATCGTGCATTCCGGCCCCCGGACGGTGGAAATGCTGGCCGATCCAGGCTGGCTCTATCGCAAATATGAGGAGAAGCCGCAGTGAAACGCGACCTGCTCGCCGCCCTCTTCATTGCGCGCAAAGACCTGCGCACGGAGTTCCGCACCAAGGAAGCGCTGAACGCCGCGGTGTCGTTCGCGCTCGTGGTGCTGGTGCTGTTCAGCTTCGCCTTCGACCTCGAACGCAGCGAACTTTATGACATTTCGGGTGGCTTGCTCTGGATCATTTTTCTGTTCGCCGGCTCGCTGATCGTGAACCGCAGCTTCACCCGCGAAGTCCCGAACGATTGTTTGGATGTTCTGGTCGCCTCACCTGTACCCGCGTGGGCGCTTTTCCTCGGCAAGTCCATCTCCAGTTTCACGCTCCTGATGGTCGTCGAGCTGATCTCGCTACCATTCTACGGACTCTTCAACAACATCATCTGGATGAAAACGTTCTGGCCGCATTTCGGCCTGATGCTGCTGACCACGTGGGGCATTACGGTAACCGGTGTGGCATTCAGCGCCGTGACCGTCAACGTGCGGCTGCGCGAGCTGATGCTGCCGGTGCTGCATTACCCGCTTCTCATTCCGCTCCTCATCGGCGCGATGGAAATGTCCACCGCCCTCCTGCGCGGCGACGCGGTCGATAACGGCCCGAACCTCCGGCTTGTCGCGGTTTTCGACGCCATCTTTACAGCGTTATCGCTTTACCTGATAGAGTTTATTCTGGTCACATAACAGGGCTTTCATGCGCGAAAAAAAGATCTACGTCCTGGCGATTCTCGGCACCATTCTGATGGTGGCGACGATGTATGACATCCTCGTCGCCATGCCCGACGAGGCCCAGCAGGGGCCTATCGGCAAGATGCTGCTCGTGCACGTTCCGGCTGCTTTCGCCGCGTTCACGTTTTACGGCGTCGCGGTCTGGAACAGCATTAAGTTTCTGGTCAAAAAAGATTTTCACGCAGATTCCCTCGCTGTGTCCAACATCGAAGTCGCGCAGGTTTTCACGCTGATCAATCTGGTGACCGGCAGCCTCTGGGGTCACATCATCTGGGGCATCTGGTGGACATGGGATTTCCGTCTTACCAGCCAGTTCATGTGCTTCATGCTCTATCTCGGCTATCTGCTGATGCGGCCTGCCGTGTCGGACGCCACACAGCGCGCCACCATGTCGGCTATTCTGGCGATCCTGGCGGTGGCCGACATTCCGCTGGTATTCTTTGCGATCCGCCTGCGCGATGCGCGTATGCAGCATCCTTCGCCGGTGCTCGAAACCGGCAAGATGGACCCGAGCTGGTGGCCGCCGTTTCTTCTGATGTGGGTGGTGTATCTGCTGATTGGCGGGGCGCTGATTATGCTGCGCCTGCGCCAGGAGACGGTACGGCGCGAAATGGATTCACTGCGGCGCGAACTGCACGCGATGTAACGGGGACTTAAACGAATGGAAGCGAATCAACTCTACTTCTTTTACGGCTATTCGGCGGCATGGATCATCGTGCTCGTCTATGTCTTCATGCTGGTGCGGCGCGGCCGCCGGATCGACAGCGAACTGGCGCGCCTGAAGTCGTTGGTTGAAGACCGCGAGCGCTGACGCTCACGCAAAAAAATGCGGGGTGGAGGACACCTTCCACCCCGCATTGACGCGACAGACAACGCCGCTCCTGTCTGAATAACCAGTCTTACTGGCCGCGTCCAAAGCTATAACCGACGGACAGCGAATACTCCGGCACCGCGTTGCGCTCAAACTGGAACAGATTGTGCACATAGTGCAGGTCGATTCCCGGCCGTATGAACACATGGTCGGTCGCATAAATTCTCGCCGCCGCCGCCAGATGCCACTGGAAGTGCGAAGAACTTGTGACGCCCTGATTCGACGTCTGGCATCCGCCGAATGGATCGCATTGCGTCTGCTTATAGGAGTAGCCGAGACGCATACCGCCGACGCCGGCATGGAGTTCGGGCTCGAAGCGGCTGGTCGAAATTGGCGTCCAGATAGCGTCGAAATTATAGAATGTTGGCCGGTAGAGAAGGCCCGCATAATCAGTTCGGGCGCCGCGCCACGTCACGTCCGCGCCCACGCCCAAATGCGGAGTCCACATCAGGGATGCGCCGATTTTGGGGAATACGCCTTCCAGTTTGGGAGTTCTGAATAAAGTACCGTCACCAAACGTATCGATTAACTGCCCGTTCGAACCGTCAGTTGCCGTCGCCACGCCGACGTAAACGTTCGCGCTCTGCGCCATCGAAAGCCCTGCCGTGAGCAGTAAACCCAGAGATACGCAAATAGCCTGCCGTTGTAAACGCACAATAAACCTCTCTATTGACATCTGAGTTCAGGGAACGCGCCGGCTCCATTCTGAAGCCCTTTTCGCGCCGGGCCACCAGTCACGCAAAGACCGCAGCCACAGAAACCACCTGCTGCTTTCTCCTACGCGTGTGCGGGAAAATTGGTTTCAGTTGTTTGTAATATTGCGCCCATTTCTGCGCGTCGATAGCGTTGTAAAATTCAGTCGATGGTGCGATCTATTCTGTTTTGCCTGCTGCTGTTCGCAGGTCTTTCATTCAGTCAGCAAGCCGCGCCCCCACCGGCTGCTGCGCCGGCGCCCGACCCCAATGCTTCCGGCCCCGGGCTTTACGCCATTTTCGATACTTCGATGGGACAAATCGTTGCGCGGCTGCTCGAAGATAAGGCTCCGGTAACGGTTAAGAATTTCGTCGACCTCGCCACGGGAGCGAAAGAATCGGCCGATGCTTCCGGGACACGCATGGTGAAGAAGCGTTTCTATGACGGCTTAACTTTTCATCGCGTGATCAAAGGCTTCATGATTCAGACCGGCGATGTGAACGGAACCGGCGGCAGCAAGTGCGGCGTGGACCCGATTCCCGATGAAATCAGTGACATGAGATTCAACGTGGCGGGCCGTCTGGCGATGGCGAATCTTGGCCGGCCGGACAGCGCTAACTGCCAGGTCTTCATCACGGTGGGACCGGCGAACCATTTGAACGGCACGTTTACGATCTTCGGCGTCGTGTCGTCGGGTCAGGACGTAGCGGACAGGATTGCGAGCGTACCGACCTTCATGGACCGTCCGAACACACCGGTCATTCTCAACAAAGTCACCATTGAAAGAAGGGATCACTGATGCGTCTGTTTGTCCTCCTGATCGCGTGCGGCGCGCTGCTTCTGCCCGCCCAGCAGGCGAGACCTGACTATGATCTCTACGCGCATTTCGATACTTCAATGGGAGAGATTGTCGCGCAACTATATCGCGATACGAGTCCGAAGACCGTTGATAATTTCATTGCGCTCGCGGAAGGGAAAAAGGCGACGTATGACAAAACCGGCGCCAAAACCGCGCGGCCGTTTTACAACGGCCTCACGTTCCATCGCGTCGTGAAAGATTTCATGATCCAGACCGGCCAGGTGAAGGATGGGATGCCCTGCGGAATTCCCAATCTTCGCGACGAGATCGATCCATCGCGCACGTTTGCGGAGCCCGGCGTCCTCGCGATGGCTAACAGCGGCAAGCCTAACACTTCGAGCTGTCAATTCTTCATTACGGTTGTGCCGCAGAAAGGGCTCGAAGGCAAATACACCATCTTCGGACATGTGGTTTCCGGGCAGGATGTTGCGAACCAGATTTCCCAGGTTCCCGTGAAAGGCGAACGCCCGGTGAAGCCTGTGGTGATCCGCAAAGTCACGATTGAGCGCCGCCCGAAGTAGCTTCTGTACACTCAGGACATGAAGGCAGCCGCGGCTCTCGCTCTGGCCGTCACACTTGCGCCCTGTCTCCTTGCCGCTTCCGATTCATCGATGGCGCGCCTGGAGCAGCAACTCGCACTCCTCGCCAAAACCACGGATGCGACCGTCGGTGTCGCCGCGCTCCACGTCGAAAGCGGGCGCTACGTCTCGCTAAACGGCACACAGCGTTTTCCGCAGGCGAGCGCGGTGAAGGTACCGATCGCGGTCCAGATCATGGCGCTTGCGGATGCAGGCCAGCTTTCGCTCGACAAGATGATCACGCTGCAACCGTCCGATCTTCATCCCGGCAGCGGCCGCATCACCGATCTTCTGTTTCATCCCGGCGTCTCCCTTTCGATTGAGAACATCATGGAGCTGGCAATCGTCATCAGCGACAATTCCGCCGCCGATTTGATGCTGCGCGAAGCCGGCGGCCCCACGGCGGTGACCGAGCGCATGAAGATGCTTGGACTTGACGGTATTCGCGTCGACCGTTCTATCGCGAAATTGCTGGCCGATTGGGGCGGCATCCGGGCTCTTCCGCCCGAGACCGAGTGGACACGAGATATGTGGGATCGCCTGTTCGCCGCCGTTCCCGAGGAGGAGCACATGGCCGCGCGCCGTCTCCAGACGCGCGATCCGCGCGACACCGCAACCCCCGCCGATATGACGAAGCTGCTTGCGCGCATTTACCGGAAGGACCTGTTTACTCCCACATACGCGACGAAACTCTGGGAAGTGATGGAACGCTGCCAGACCGGAAAGTCCCGCCTCAAAGGCATACTGCCGGAGGGAACCGACGTCGCGCATAAAACGGGATCAGTAGGCGGCGTGGTGAATGACATTGGTGTGATCACGCTTCCCGGCAAAGCGGGCCATGTCGCGATCTCGGTTTTTACCAAAGGCTCCGCGCGTCCCGAAGAGGTTTCCGAAAGAACAGTGGCTGAAATTTCACGCACCATCTACGATTACTTTGCTCTTGTCCCGGCGGTGACGCAGTGAACGCGCACAAATGGGATAGCGCCCTCTATGACGACCGGCATTCGTTCGTGTGGCGCGCCGGGGCCGGTCTGCTCGATTTGCTGAATCCGCAGGCAGGCGAACGCATCCTGGATCTCGGCTGCGGCACCGGCCATCTCACCGCGAAGATCGCGGAGGCTGGCGCAGTAGTCGTCGGCCTCGATTCTTCGCCCGCCATGATCGCGCAGGCGCGTCAGAATTTTCCTTCGCTTCGCTTCGTGCTGGCGGAGGCGCGCGAGTTTCGTTTGGAGGAACCCTTCGACGCGGTATTCTCCAACGCAGTGCTGCACTGGATCCACGATGCGGAATCCGTCGTGAAGTGCGTTGCGGCGGTTCTCCGCCCCGGCGGACGCTTCGTACTGGAGATGGGGGCCCGTGGAAATGTCGAGAGCATCCGGAGAATGCTCGAAGAGGTGCTGACGGAGTCCGGCCGCACTCCGAAATCCCCGTGGTTTTATCCAAGCGCCGGCGAATATTCCACGCTGCTCGAAAAGCATGGTTTCGAAATCCGCACCGCCCAGACCTTCGAGCGCTGGACGAAACTGGAGCATCCCGATCGGGGACTTCGGGAATGGCTGGAGATGTTCGCGGGCTCCTGGTTCGAAGGAATTTCGCCGGCGGATCGCGATGCTCTCATTGGTACGATTGAGGACCGTCTCCGCGCAACCCTATATAAAGACGGCTCCTGGTGGGCCGATTACCGCCGTCTCCGCATCGAAGCGGTGAAATAGATTCGTCGCAATAGGTTCCATTCAGTAAATCGATTGGACGGTATTCCCGGCAGTCGATATCCTGAAGTTGCGGGGCCAGACGAGCTTCATCAAACGCGAGGCCAGAAGCGCCGGGACCGTGTGTGTCCGATTCAGGCGCCTCGTTTAGTAGTCCACGGCTGATTGTCGTCCGTGGACATTTTTATTTCGCCCCTCAGTTCCCGTCACGGATTTGCAGTGCAGGTGAATATACGTGCCGATACGTTTTTATCAACCGGCGGAGAAGCCGGAACTGTCCCCCGAAGCCGCTGTCGCCGCGGCGCCGCGAATCCGCGCCTGCGCGACGCACTGTCCGTACTGCTCGCTGCAGTGCGGAATGCATCTGGAACCGGATACGAACGGGGTATGGAAAGTTACGGAGAGGAATTTCCCTGTCAATCGCGGTGGCTTGTGCCAGAAGGGCTGGACATCCGCCGAGCTGCTATCGAATCCGGAGCGTCTGCTCACGCCTCTCGTGCGCGATTCGCGCACTGAGCCATTGCGGCCTGCGACGTGGGAAGAAGCAATCGACCGAATCGCGTGTGCGATTGAAGAGACGCAGGCAAAATATGGGCGTGATGGCGTCGGCGTTTTCGGCGGCGGTAGTCTGACGAACGAAAAGGCTTATCTCCTTGGTAAATTCGCGCGCGTCGCGCTGCGCACGTCGCAGATCGATTACAACGGCCGCTTCTGTATGGCTTCGGCCGCGGCAGCCTGCATCAAGGCTTTCGGCATCGATCGCGGGCTTCCGTTCCCTCTTGCTGATATCGCACGCGCAGAGACGATTCTGCTCGTCGGCAGCAATCTCGCCGAAACCATGCCGCCCGTGATGCAGTATTTTCAGGCGCAGAAAAACAATGGGGGATCACTGATCGTAGTGGATCCGCGCGCCACGCCCACGACGGCCGCGGCGACCCTGCATCTACAGATCACGCCGGGCGCCGACGCAGCGCTTGCGAATGGATTGCTCCATCTCGCGATTCGCGAAGGCTTCATCGACGAGAACTTTATCGCGGAACGAACAAACGATTTCGATCTGGTGAAGCGCGCTGTGTCGTCGTATTGGCCCGATCGAGTGGAAAGAATCACCGGAATTCCGGAGCATCAGCTCCGCCGCGCGGCCGGCATGCTGGGCCGCGCGAAGTCCGCGATGATCCTGACAGCGCGTGGACCGGAACAGCAGAGCCGCGGTGTCAACAACGTTCTCGCGTTCATCAATCTCGCGCTCGCCCTCGGTAAAGTGGGCAAGCCGAATTGCGGTTACGGCTGTCTCACGGGGCAGGGGAATGGGCAGGGCGGTCGCGAGCACGGCCAGAAAGCCGATCAGCTTCCCGGTTATCGCAAGCTGGATAACCCGACGCATCGCGCGTATATCGCCGAAGTGTGGGGCATCCCGGCAGGCGCTTTGCCAATGCCCGGCCGGTCCGCCTACGAAATGCTCGACGCCATGGGCACGCCCGACGGCCTTCATGCCCTTCTGGTGTTCGGTTCGAACATGGCCGTCTCCGCGCCGCGCTCGCGGCACATTATGGAGCGTCTGGATGCTCTCGATTTCCTCGCAGTCTCGGACTTCTTTCTTTCCGAAACCGCCGAGCGGGCAGACGTCGTGCTGCCTTCCGCGCAGTGGGCGGAAGAAGCCGGCACCATGACGAATCTGGAAGGCCGCGTCATTCTGCGCCAGCGCGCGATGCTGCCACCAGCCGGTGTCCGTACCGATCTGGAAATCATCTCGCGCCTGGCAGCGCGCCTCGGCCATGAAGACAAATTTTACGCGCAGGCCGAAACGGTGTTTGAAGAACTGCGCCGCGCCACCGCGGGCGGCGCTGCCGACTATGCCGGCATCACCTGGGATCGCATCCGCAACTCGGACGGTCTCTTCTGGCCCTGCCCGGAAGAGAATCATCCCGGCACGCCGCGTCTCTTTCTCGATCGCTTCGCAACCGAAGATGGCCGCGCACGATTCCACGCCATTGCGTTCCAGGCTGCGGCCGAGCAGCCCGATGACGAGTATCCGCTCTACCTGACGACGGGCCGTGTGATGGCCCAGTACCAGTCAGGCACGCAGACGCGGCGCGTCGCAGGGCTGAAAGCCGCCGCGCCCGAAGCTTTCGTCCAGATTCACCCATCGATGGCGCAGACCTACGGCATCACGGGCGGCGACGAGGTGATTCTCACAACGCGCCGCGGCAACGCTGTCATGAAAGCGCAGCTCACGCCATCGATCCGGCTGGACACGCTGTTCGTACCGTTTCACTACGCAGGGAGGGGAAGCGCGAATCTGCTGACGAATCCGGCGCTCGATCCCGTGTCCCGTATGCCCGAATTCAAAGTCTGTGCAGTCCGCATTGAAAAGAGCGGGGAGATCCACTCATGAAAACGAACAAGAAGAAGCTGGTGGTCATCGGTAATGGAATGGCTGGCGCGCGCACGGTCGAAGAGATCCTCGCGCGCGGCGGCGCCGATCAATTCCAGATCACGATGTTCGGCGAGGAGCCCACCGGAAATTACAATCGCATTCTTCTCTCGAACGTTCTGAACGGGTCTTACAGCGAAGAAGATATCTTCCTGAATCCACTCGTCTGGTACGAAGAGAACAACATCCGGCTGCTCTCGGGCAAGCGCGCCTCCGGTCTGCTGCGGCGCGCGAAGCTCGCGTATGGCGAAGACGGCGTCCCTGAGCCGTATGACAAGCTGATCATCGCGACCGGCAGCCGCGCGTTCGTTCCGCCCATTGAAGGCGTGACGATGATTGACGGCAGTCTGAAGCCCGGCGTCTTCGTTTTCCGCACGCTGGAGGATTGCCGCAACATCGCGGCCTGGGCCAAAGGGAAGAAGACGGCGGCGGTCATCGGCGGTGGACTTCTGGGTCTCGAAGCCGCGCGCGGTCTCCAGAACTTCGGGCTCGACGTGCACGTTGTCCACAACTCCGGCCATCTGATGCAGCAGCAGCTCGATGCCGGCGCTGGCGCCATTCTGAGGAGCAGCATGGAGGCGCTCGGCCTGCACGTCCACCTGAAAAAGAGCACGACCACCGTTATTGGTCCGGAGCACGTGCTTGGCCTCCGGTTCGCGGATGGCGGCACGCTCGAGTGCGACATGGTCATCATCTCGGCGGGTATTAAAGCGAACTGGGAAATCGCGGCCGGCTGCGGTCTGCAGGTGGAACGCGGCATCATCGTCGACGATCAGATGCGGTGTCCGGACGATCCGGATATCTACGCCGTTGGCGAATGCGCGCAGCATCGCGGCCACATGTACGGTTTGGTCGCTCCCCTGTGGGAGCAGGCGAAGGTACTGGCCGATCACATCACGGGTAAGAATCCGAGTGCTGAATATACGGGGTCGAAAGTCGCCACCAAGCTCAAGGTGATGGGCGTCGACGTTGCCTCCATGGGACTCGTCGAGCCGCAGACGCCGGAAGACGAAGTCGTGCAGTTCTCCGAACCGAAGCGCGGCACCTACAAGAAGCTCATCATTCGGGACGGCCGCCTCGTGGGCGGTATTCTGCTGGGCGATATCAGCAAGGCCGCCTATCTGATTCAGGCCTTCGACCGCAATACGCCGCTGCCCGAAGAGCGTTTGCATCTGTTGTTCGATATTGGCGATCCTCCGAAGCAGGTGACATTCGCCGAGATGGCGGCGAACACTCAGATCTGTAACTGCAACGGGGTCAGCAAAGGCGCGATTGCCGCCTGCGTCAACGCGGGCAAGCGCAGCCCGAAAGCCGTGATGGATGCAACGCGCGCCGGCATGGGCTGCGGCTCGTGCAAGGCGATGGTGACGGAACTCGTGGAATGGGCGTGTGGCGGCGAGACGGAAGAAGATCCGTCCGTCCACTACTACGTGCCCGGTGTTCCGCTGACCAAGCCCGAACTCATCCGCGCCATCCAGCAGCATAATCTGAAGTCCGTCTCGGCGGTGTTCGATGTCCTTGCCGGCGGTAAAGAAGACGCGGCGAGCAAGCCCGGGCTCGCCTCGCTGCTCAAGACGCTCTGGAAGGGTGAATACGAAGACGAGAAGGACGCGCGCTTTATCAACGAGCGCGTCCACGCCAACATCCAGAAGGACGGCACGTTCTCCGTCGTCCCGCAGATTCCCGGCGGCATCACCAGTCCCGAGCAGTTGCGGCGCATCGCGTTCGTTGCCGAAAAGTATCATGTGCCGCTGGTGAAGCTCACCGGCGGTCAGCGCATCGATCTGCTCGGTATCCGCAAAGACGATCTGCCGAAAGTCTGGCACGATCTCGATATGCCGTCAGGCTATGCCTATGGCAAGAGCTATCGCACGTGCAAGAGCTGCGTCGGTTCGGATTTCTGCCGCTTCGGTCTGGGCGACAGTATCGATCTCGCCCTGAAGATCGAAAACGAATTCCAGGGTTTCGATAGCCCGCACAAGCTGAAGCTCGCGACCGCCGGATGCCCACGCAATTGCTCCGAAGCGATGGTGAAAGATGTGGGCGCGGTGGCTGTGGAAGGCGGCAAATGGGAGATCTACATCGGTGGCGCGGCGGGTTCTTCCGTCCGCAAGGGCGATGTGCTCTGCACGGTCGACAGCCATGAGGATGTCCTGAAGTACATGGGCCGCTTCATCCAGTACTATCGCGAGAACGCGAAGTACCTCGAGCGCACGCACGGTTTCGTGGGCCGGCTCGGCATCGATCGGGTTCGGGCAGTCGTGGTCGAAGACAGCGAGGGCATCGCCGAGCGGCTCGACCGCGAGATCGCCGAATCGAAGGCCGCATACAAAGATCCGTGGAAGGACGCATGGCTGCCGCAGAACGACAGGCAGTTTGCTTCTCTGCTGCCGATTCTCCAGTAAACATATGACCCAGAATCTGACCGAAATCAAGCTGGGCCCGGCCAGCGACATTCCCCCGGGCGAGGGACGTGTGTACCAGATCGAAGGCGAAAGAATCGCGGTGTTTCGCACGCGTGCGCAGGAGGTCTATGCGGTGCAGGCGGAGTGTCCGCACAAGCGCGGGCCGCTGGCGGATGGCCTCGTTGGCGGTGAAACTGTGATCTGCCCGCTGCACGGCTGGAAGTTCGATCTGAAAACCGGCCAGGCGCTCTTCGGCGATTGTGGTCTGAAGACTTATCCGGTCAGCGTGGATGAGGCGCAGAATGTGGTTCTACGGCGCGAATCATGACCATCCGAAACAAAGCCGCCTCCATCCGGCTGCTGGATTTCAAAAGCATCCCGATGCGCGCTTTCCACATGTCGTGGTTCGCGTTTTTCCTGTGCTTCTTCGGATGGTTCGGCATCGCGCCGCTCATGCCGATCATCCGCTCGGAACTGCATCTCACGAAGGAGCAGATCGGCAATTCGGCGATCGCCGCGGTTGCGGTCACGATTTTCGTCCGCGTTCTGATGGGCTGGGTTTGCGATCGCATTGGCCCGCGCCGCGCCTATGCCGGCCTTCTGATGGCCGGATCGCTGCCCGTGATGGCCGTCGGCCTCGCGCACGATTATCAGACGTTCCTGTTCTTCCGCCTCGCCATCGGCGCCATCGGCGCGTCCTTCGTCATTACTCAGTTCCACACGTCCGTGATGTTCGCGCCGGAAATCGTCGGAACGGCCAATGCAACAACCGCCGGTTGGGGTAACCTTGGCGGCGGCGTGACCCAGTTCGCGATGCCGCTGCTCTTCACACTGTTGATGAGCTGGCGTCTCGCCATGCTGACTACAGGCGTTGTCCTGTTTTTGACCGGCGTCGCATACTATCTGCTGACTCAGGACACACCGGATGGCGATTGGCGTACCGGCGAACACGCCAGCAAAAAAAGCGCCTTCCTCGAAGCCTGCCGCGATCCGCGCGTCTGGTCGCTCGCGCTGCTCTACGGAATGTCATTCGGCATTGAGCTCACAGTCGATAATTTCGCCGCGCTCTACTACACAGACAATTTCCATCTCTCCCTGAAAATGGCGGGACTCGTCGCCAGTCTGTTCGGGATGATGAATCTCTTCGCCCGCGCGCTCGGCGGGATCGTGAGTGACCGCTGGAACCG
>Ga0070658_10001080_pt1 | contig 23285 bp, 16 predicted proteins | sample KBSC13metaG_FD_64664 | JGI IMG/M metagenome (GOLD analysis project Ga0070658, IMG submission 64664) | Corn rhizosphere microbial communities from Kellogg Biological Station, Michigan, USA - KBS C1-3 metaG | ecosystem: Host-associated > Plants > Roots > Rhizosphere > Soil ...
TCGACCCTTGGGGTACGCGGAGCTAAGAACGCGAATGATCTCCAGCGTGCAGCTCTCGAGTCCCGGCTCAAGATCCCGCTTCTCTTCGGCTTCGACGTAATACACGGCTATAGGACCTTATTCCCCATTCCCTTAGCACTCTCCGCGAGCTGGGACCCGGACATGGTCGAGCAGGACGCGGCCATCGCGGCGGCAGAGGCGCGCAGTGCGGGCGTCAACTGGACCTTCGCTCCGATGGTGGACATCGCTCGCGATCCGCGTTGGGGCCGGATCATGGAGGGTGCGGGTGAGGATACTTATCTTGGCTCGGTCCTCGCGGCAGCGTATGTACGCGGCTTCCAGGGCCTCGACATGAGCCGGCCTGACAAGGTCATGGCGTGTGCCAAGCACTTCGCGGCCTACGGGGCGGCGGAAGGCGGTCGCGACTACAACACCGTCGATATGAGCGAACGTAGGCTCAGGGATGTCTATCTACCTCCATTCAAGGCTGCGAAGGACGCCGGGGTGGGAAGCTTCATGACCGCCTTCGACGATCTCAACGGCATTCCGTCGACCGCTAATCCCTTCCTGCTTCGTCAGGTTCTCCGCAAAGAATGGAAGTTTGACGGCTTGGTCGTTAGCGACTACACCTCGGTCAAGGAACTCATCAATCACGGTCTCGCGGCGGATGACAAAGAGGCTGCAATGTACGCGTTGAACGCCGGCACCGAGATCGAGATGATGAGCCGGACCTACAGCCAGCATGCTGAGCAGCTCATTAAAGAAGGGAAGGTCTCCATGTCGACCATCGATAACGCGGTCCGTGACATCCTTCGAGCGAAGTTCCGGCTCGGCCTCTTTGAGCATCCTTTCGTCGATGAGAGCCTTGAGGCCAGAACGATAAAGAAGCCGGAGTTTCTCCAGGCTGCCAAGAGGGCTGCAGTAAGGTCATTCGTACTCCTCAAAAACGATCACGATGCGCTTCCCATTCGGAAAGACATTCATTCGCTTACCGTCGTCGGATCGCTTGCCGCCGATAAAGCGAACACTCTCGATTGGTGGGCAGGCGATGCAAAAGCGGAGGACTCGATCACGATCCTGGACGGTATTCGGCAGAAGGTCGGCTCCTCCATCGATGTTCGATATGCGGCCGGCTGCGACCTGGAATGTACTAGTGACACAGGTTTCGCCGAGGCGGTGAACGCCGCGAAACGGTCGGACCGTACGATAATTGTTGTCGGTGAAACACGTGATATCTCGGGTGAGGCGGCATCGCGCTCAAACATAGACCTGCCGGGGCGCCAGCTCGACCTGATCAAAGCGATCCATGCGACAGGTAAGCCGTATGTCGTGGTCCTAAAGAATGGCAGGCCGCTTACTATCGGCTGGATCGCCGAGAACTCACCCGCCATCCTCGAGACCTGGCATTCCGGAACGATGGGCGGAGCAGCTGTAGCCGACGTTCTGTTTGGCGATGAGAATCCGGGCGGTAAGTTGACGGCGACATTCCCTCGGTCCAGTGGCCAGATACCGATCTACTACAACCACAAGAACACAGGCAGACCGCTCGAGCCCGAGAACCGCTACACGTCAAAGTATTTGGACGTGCCAAATACTCCGCAGTTCCCGTTCGGCTATGGCCTGAGTTACACGACATTTGAGATAAGCGGTCTGCGACTGGACCACGACAGCATCCCTGTCAGTGGAAGCGCAAAGGTCAGTGTTGACGTAAGGAACTCGGGACCTCGGATCGGCGACGAGGTGGTGCAGCTGTACATTCGCGATGTCGCCTCAAGCGTGACACGCCCGATACGTGAGCTGAAGGGCTTTAGACGCGTCACTCTCGCTCCCGGTGAGTCGCGGAGGATCGAGTTCTCGTTGACTTCGAAAGAGCTTGCGGGCCTAAATGCCGAACTGCAGCCCACTGTCGAACCCGGTCTCTTCAAGGTGTACGTTGGAAACAGCTCGAATGCGACACTCTCTGCCGATCTGTACGTCGGGGTTCCCCGTCCCGCGCCTTCGTCGCTAGTGAGCTCGCCGTCGGTACAAGGAGCTGAAAACAAGTCCCCTGAGGAGCTGACCTCAGCCGATCTTGGTTTTATGGACGATCTGGAGAGACGTACATTCCGGTTCTTCTGGGAGCACTCGGACCCGACCACCGGTCTCACATTGGACCGCTCCAGGACGACGGGCGAGGCTCCGGCAAAGGGTGAGTCCCACTATCAGGTGGCGAGCATCGCATCTACCGGCTTTGCCCTGACCTCCCTTTGCGTAGCCGCCGATCACAAATGGGTCGGCACAGCCGAGGCCCGGCAGAGGGCACGGAATACTCTTGATTTTCTTGCCGACCGCGCCGAGAACAAGAACGGGTGGTTCTACCACTGGATGGATGCCCCAACTGGCGAACGTCGCTGGAATAGTGAGATATCGTCCATAGACACTGCTCTGCTGCTCGGCGGAGTCCTAACGGTGAGGCAGTGTTTTGGCGACGATCCGCAGATAAAGGGCCAGGCCGACAAGATCTACTCGCGGGTTGACTTCCAATGGATGCTCAACGGCGACCGCTACCTTCTTTCCCATGGATGGCGACCCGAGAATGGCTGGATCCCTAACCGCTGGCATGACTATAGCGAGGAGATGATCCTTTACCTGCTCGCTATCGGCTCACCCACGCACGCTATCGACCCCGAATCCTGGTACAAGTGGGAACGCACTCCGCGAGAGTACGCGGGCTACCGCTACATCGCCGCCGTACCCCCGCTTTTTATTCATCAGTTCTCGCACGCCTGGGTGGACTTTCGCGGCCGGCGGGAGGATCATGGCTCGCGGATCAACTATTTCGAAAACTCGATAGCTGCCACTCGTGCTCAGCGGCAGTTCTTTATCGACGTCCTCAGCAAGGAATTCCCTGCATACGGTCGAAATATCTGGGGCTTGACCGCTTCGGACTATGCCAAAGGCTATATAGCGTGGGGCGCACCGCCGCGTGACCCCGCGACTGACGGCACTGTGGTGCCCTGTGCACCGGCGGGGTCCCTGATGTTCACGCCCGATATTTCCCTCGCCGCTCTTAAAGAAATGAAAGCAAAATACGGTGACAAGATCTACGGCCGCTATGGCTTCGCCGACTCCTTTAATCCCCAGACGGGATGGGTGGATCGTGACGTTATCGGTATCGATCTTGGTATTACGCTCCTCAGCGCGGAGAATCTGCGTTCAGGGAAAGTTTGGACTTGGTTTATGCTGAATCCCGAGATCGACCGGGCCTTGGCTCTCGTGGGACTGCGAACGTTCTGACCGATCATGCCTCTACTCGAAATGAGAGACATCGTGAAGGAGTTTCCCGGTGTCCGCGCGCTCGACGGGGTCAGTTTTACGCTCGAGAGAGGCGAGTTTCACGCACTCGTGGGGGAGAACGGCGCCGGCAAATCAACCTTGATGAAAGTGCTCTCGGGCGTCTACCCAAGCGGGAGCTTCACCGGGGACATATTGGTCGACGATCAGCAGCAGAAGTTTCGCAGCGTACGCGAGTCTGAGGATGCAGGCATCGCGATCATCTTTCAGGAGCTGTCGCTCGTCAAAGAGATGACGGTCGGCGAGAACATCTTTCTCGGGCGTGAACCGGCCAATTTTGGGATCGTCGACTGGCCCCGGCTTTACCACGAGGCGACACGACTGCTTGCAGACCTCGGGCTTGATCTCGACCCAAGAACGGTCGTCGGCAGCCTTGGTATCGGACGCCAGCAGCTCGTCGAGATTGCAAAGGCTCTATCTAAGAACGCCAAGATCCTGGTACTCGATGAGCCCTCTGCAGCTCTTACTGAGAGTGAGGTAGAGATCCTCTTCACCATACTCGATCAGCTCAAGTCGCGAGGCGTCGGGATGATCTACATCTCGCACAAACTGGATGAGGTCTTTCGTATGGCAGACCGGATCACGGTGCTGCGCGACGGGCGAACGGTCGCGGGATATGCAGCAGCCGACACCGGCAAGAACGCGGTTATCGCTGCAATGGTGGGTCGTGAGGTCGGTGACATATTCCCTCACAGCACGCACGATCGCGGCGATGTCGCGATCCGCGTGAAGGACCTCACCGTCTTTTCTGTCGACGTACCCGGCAAGAAGCTTGTCGATCAGGTCTCTTTCGAGGTCAGACGTGGTGAGGTACTGGGAATTGCGGGGTTGATGGGAGCGGGACGAACTGAGCTGCTCACGGCGATCTTTGGTGCATGGGAAGGCAAGCACAGTGGTGCCGTCGAGATCGACGGCCGACCTGCCAGCATTGACACGCCGGCGGACGCGATCGGTTACGGCATTGGATTTGTCACGGAGGACCGCAAACGTTTCGGCCTGATACTGGAGCAGACCATCCTGGACAATATGACGTTGGCCGCTCTGCGTGAGATCTCCGGAGCTGTCGTTACGAACCGCACGCGCGAGACCCAGGCGGTTAAGACGCCGATGCAGTCACTTAGGGTAAAGGCCGGATCACCAATGACCATAGCGGGCACACTGTCAGGCGGCAATCAGCAAAAGGTCGTACTCGGAAAGTGGCTGCTGACCAAGCCAAAGGTACTCTTTCTCGATGAGCCAACACGCGGTGTCGACGTTGGAGCCAAACAGGAGATCTATGCTGAGATCAACAAACTGGCTGCTGAGGGGTTGGCCCTGGTCCTTGTTTCAAGTGAATTACCCGAGGTGTTGGGACTCTCTGACCGGATCATCGTACTACACGAGGGCTCGTTGACTGGTGAGTTTAGCCGGGACGAGGCTACCGCCGAGAGCGTTATGGCTGCCGCGACCGGTAACAATTGATATGACAGAAGCGAAGAAAGGCCTGGCGAATGCGTCTGCTCTACGTGCGTACATCATGCTCGCCGTGCTGGCGGTCATTTGGGCGTATTTCCACTGGGCAACGCCGGGCAATACCTTTCTGACGGCTCGCAACCTCTCCAACCTGATGACCCAGATGTCGGTGACCGCGATCATCGCCGTCGGTATGCTGATGGTCATCGTGTCCGGGAACATCGACCTCTCAGCGGGCTCCGTTCTTGGATTCGCGGGGGGTGTCGCGGCTTACATGATAACCGTGAACGGCTTTGGAACGCCGGTCGCGATCCTTACGGCGATCGTGATCGGTGTGTTGGTCGGGCTCCTCCACGGCACGCTGGTCGCGTATGGCAACATTCCGGCGTTCATCGTTACGTTAGGCGGGCTGCTCGCCTGGCGTGGAGCTCTTAAATGGCTCCTCGGCGGTAATACGATACCGGTAGCTAATGAAGACTTCGTGGCGATCGGCAACGCCAATCTGCCGCCGGCCCTCGGATGGGGACTGGCTATTGTGGCGGTGCTGATACTGTTCTTAATGGCGTTTCGCCGTGCCAGGAGCGTCGAGACGTACGGACTAGGGAAAGCTCATTATTCTGGCGAGCTCCTCAAGGCCGTGGCCCCCGCGATCGGGATCATAGCGTTTATTCTTGTTATGAACGCTTGGCATGGTGTGCCAGTGCCGGTGCTGATTCTCCTAGGCGTTGCTCTTGCAGGTGCCTTCGTCACAAACTCGACCGTCTTTGGCCGTTACTTGTACGCGATCGGCGGAAACCCCGACGCTGCGAGACTGTCCGGCATTGATAATAAACGCCAGATCCTGAAGGTCTATGCGGTTCTCGGAGCCGTTATAGGCATCGCGGCGTTGATCTTCACGGCCCGTGTCGGAAGCGCAGCTCCCGATGCCGGCGTTCTAAAGGAACTCGACGCTATTGCGGCCTGTGTCATAGGTGGAGCAAGCCTGATGGGCGGCCGCGGCACGATATTCGGAGCCTGCCTCGGAGCTCTGATCATGACGAGCCTGGACAATGGCATGTCACTGCTCAACGTTCGTGACTTCATGCAGGACATCATCAAGGGGGGCATCCTTGTGGCCGCCGTGGGCTTGGACATGGCCGGTCGCGGACAAGGCTAGAGCCCCGTCGCACAGCGCAGAAAAGGGCGGTTTACAGAACCTTCACGTTCCTGTAAGCCGCCCTTTCTCTAACAACTGGAGCCGATGATGGGACTCGAACCCGCGACCTGATGATTACAAATCAACTGCTCTACCAACTGAGCTACATCGGCGAAGTAGTAGATATTAGCAAATGCCCGGTCCTCTGAAAAGCAGAGGCGGGCATTACAGAAAGAGTTCGGGGACGAGGGTTATTATCCAGATCAGGCCCAGGGACACGGAGAAAAGTCCGGCAGCCATTCGCAGCCACTTGTCGAGGGCAACTGATCGCCCAGCCGTGAAGTGAAAGGGCAGGCCGATCAGCATGGACATGAGCATCATCCCGCCGATAGAACCCAGACCAAAGATCAGGATGTAAGCTATGGCCACACCGGGGGACGGAATGGTCGCGAGTATCAGGAGCATTAGTGCACCGCTACCCGCAAGACCATGTACCAGCCCGACGAAGAGCGGTTTTGGGTTCAGCTTGAGGCCGTGGTGCGTTGGAGCGATGCGGTGTGATGCCGCCTCTTTGGGATCGTGCACGTGCGGATGGACGTGTATCACGCCTCCATGTGCGTGCACGTGCGTGTGAACTGTCCCGCCGCGGAAAACCTTCCACAGCGTCTGAGCACCGAGCCCTAACAGCATCAGGCCCACCCCGAGCTCGAGCACGTTTGCGAGTCTCTCGCTGATCTCAAAATGGAATGCGACCACTGCGATCCCTGCGATCAGCAATGCAAGCGTGTGTCCGACGCCCCACATTCCACCGACGAGTGATGAAGACCAGAAACTCTTGCGGTCGGAGACGATAGTAGAAACTGCGGCGAGGTGATCAGGCTCGAGCGCATGCCTCAGGCCCATCGCGAAACTAAATGCCAGGAGAAGACCGACAGAGGATGTTGTTAGGCCGTCAGTGAGGAACATCAGCAAATGCGAGGCAGTTGCTCGCCAGAGAACATATCTACGATCCGCGTCGATCCGATCAGGCTCTTGAGCAAAATGCTCTGCGGAGCGTCCGTGACGGTTCCGGCCGTGGCAGCGGCGGCATCTCCGGCACGGGAGTTCATGATCTCAACGGCACGCTCGGCATGTACCTCGGGAACAAACAGGACGAACCGCCCCTCGTTGGCAAGATACATCGGATCGAAACCCAGTATCTCACAGGCGCCGCGGACGTCCTCCCTCACCGCGATCGATACTTCGTCGATCACGATCTGATGCCCGCAAACTTCTGATATCTCGATCAACGCACTCGCAAGGCCGCCGCGGGTCAGGTCGCGCATGCAGTGAATGTCGATGCCTTCGTTGATCAGATCGCTGACGATGAGATTCAGCGGGGCGCAGTCTGACTCGATCGCGGACTCAAACTCCAGCCCCTCGCGAGCGGCCATTATCGCGATGCCGTGCCGGCCGATGTCACCACTGAGAATGACCGCGTCCCCAGGCTTAACGGCTTTTGGATGGATGGCGAGCTCGTGCTCGACCACCCCGACACCTGCGGTATTGATATAGATCTCGTCGCCCTTGCCCTTGTCGACAACCTTTGTATCGCCCGTCACGAGATAAACGCCGGCTTCGTCAGCGGCTTTTTTCATCGACTGCACTATACGCCAGAGTTTCTCCGTCTCCATTCCCTCCTCGAGGATGAATCCCGCGCTCAGGTACAGTGGTCGAGCTCCGCACATGGCGAGATCGTTGACGGTGCCGTTCACCGCGAGCGAGCCGATGTCACCTCCCGGAAAGAAAAGCGGCTTCACCACATACGAGTCTGTCGAGAATGCGAGCCGTGCATTCGCCACGTCAAAGACGGCTCCGTCATGCCGCTCGAGAAGGAGGGGATTTTGGAATGCCGGGACAAAAAAGTCCTCGATGAGCCGATGCATCAGCCGCCCGCCGCCGCCGTGTGCCATTTGAATGGACGGGTACTCGTTGAACGGAATAGGGCAAACGGGTGCGAATTGCATTTCGGGCTTCATCTCAATACCTCAGGCCGCCCGTGCGGCATGGCGCCGGTAGCGATAGTACGCCGCGCAGGCGCCCTCATTCGAAACCATCGTCGCGCCAAACGGGTGCTGGGCGTGCATCGTGTGCCGAACGCGGGACACTCGTTCGGCTTCTTTATACCTTGCAGCACGAGCCCGCTGATACACTCCTCAGGCTCGTTTACGGCGATGTTACCCACGCTGAACTTCGTCTCGGCGTCGTAAGCCGCATACTCGCCGGTCAATCCGAGGCCGCTCGCGGGGATCTCGCCGACGCCTCGCCATTTCCTCGGCACAACCCGAAAGACCCTGGACACGAGATCCTGAGCAGCGGGATTCCCTTCGCGGCGAACTGAGCGGGCGTATTGATTCTCGACCTCATGCCGCCCCTCCTCCAGCTGCTTCACTGTCATGTAGATGCCCTGCAGAATGTCGAGCGGCTCGAACCCGGTGACGACGATCGGCACCTTGTATTTCTCTGCAAGGGGCAGGTACTCGTTGTATCCCATCACGGTGCACACATGCCCGGCAGCCAAAAACGCCTGCACTCGACACTGAGGCGACGACATCACTGCCTCGATGGCCGGCGGTACGAGGACATGCGATACGAGGATCGAAAAGTTATTGACTCCAAGCTCCTTCGCCTGATGCACAGCCATCGCGTTCGCCGGGGCTGTTGTTTCAAATCCCACAGCGAAGAAGACGACCTCTTTGTCAGGGCTCTCCTGAGCGATCTTCACCGCATCAAGCGGGGAATAGACGATTCTCACGTCGCCGCCCTCGCTCTTGACCATAAAGAGGTCCTTGTCGGAGCCCGGCACCCGGAGCATGTCGCCGAATGAGCAAAAGATCACATCCGGCCGCGAGGCTATCGTGATCGCCTTGTCGATCAGCTCCAGCGGAGTCACGCACACGGGACAGCCGGGTCCATGAACAAGCTCGACCTCCCCGGGCAACATCTCGTCGATGCCGTACTTAACGATGGAGTGTGTCTGCCCGCCGCAGACCTCCATCAGCGTCCACGGACGGGTAACGATCTTGTGGATCGCGTCACGAAAGTACTCGGCCGCTTCTCGATCCCGGTACTCGTCAACGTACTTCATGCCGCTGCCTCCAACTCTTCGAGTTCACCCGCCTCGCGTAAAAAGGCAAACACCTGATGAGCCTCTTCCTCATCCACGATGCTGAGGGCAAAACCGACGTGTACGACGACGTAATCGCCGACCTTAGCCTCAGGCACGTACGCAAGATTGACGGTCTTCACGATGCCGCCGAAGTTCACGCGGCCGGTACGAAACGTCGCATCCGCAGCGTCGATAGACTCGATCTTTCCCGGAACTGCTAAGCACATACGGCACCCGTCCTCCTCCCATTCGAATGTTCTCTTACGGCCGCTGCGACCTGGCCCAGCGAAATGCCGCCGTCGTTGGTCGGCACCCGCTGGTGCCAGTAAACACGGAAACCGTCGATCCTCAGCCGCTCGACCGTGTGCTCGAGCAGGTAGCGGTTTTGGAAGCACCCGCCGGAGAGAACAACGCGTTCCAACCCGACTTCACACGCGACGGCAGCGATCATATCGACGAGCGTGTTATGGAACTTGGCAGCGATCACACCCGGGCGGGCTCCGCTGTCGATATCCGAGATGATCTGCAGCAACATCGGTTCCCAGTCGAGCACCATCGATCCCGTATCTTTGTCGACCAGCTCAAAATCGTAGGCACAAGAGGCGGAAACCCGCGCGTTAGCAAGGGTGTGCAATGTAGAACTCATCTGACGGAGAGCCCCCTCCGTCAGGGCCGGGTTTCCGCCCTCCGTGCTATGCTCACTCGCCAGGAACTCCAACTCCATCGCGGCTTGTCCCTCGAACGCAACCCGCTCGCGAGCTCCCAGGATCGCCGCTACTCCGTCGAACATTCTTCCCGCGCTTGAGGTCACGGGAGCGTTGATGCCCTGGGCCAGCATGTGCCCGATAACCCGCAGCTCCGGCTCGCTAAACGACACCACGGGAAACAGATCGCGACGATCGAACACTCTGTCTCCCAAAACCTCATACAGCATCCCGAGTGCCGATCGCCGGGGTTCGCGGATAGCCTTATCGCCCCCGGGCAGGCGGAAAGCCCTGAGATGGGTGGCCCGCTCAAAGCCGGTCTCATCCACGGCCAGGAATTCCCCGCCCCAGATCGTCCCGTCCGTGCCGTATCCGGTCCCGTCCCATGCGACACCGAGGACAGGTGCCGTCACCTCGTTCTCTGCCATGCAGGAGAGAATGTGCGCGTAATGATGCTGCACGGGAACCGTTCGCAATCCCGACTCGGCGGCCCATCTGCTCGAGGCATAGTCAGGGTGCATGTCACACGCAGCAATGACGGGCTCAACCTCATAGAGCCGCTCGACATCATCAATGACCCGGTCGAATGCAGCGTCCGCCTGCTCATTCTCCAGGTCGCCTATGTGCTGGCTGACGAAGGCACGACCCTTCAAGGCGATCGCAACGGTGTTCTTCAGATGCGAACCCGCAGCAACAACGGATTCGCTGAGCCCCGCCACATTGAACGGCAGAGGCGCGAAACCGCGTGCCCGTCTGAGGATCATCTCTCGCCGCATCATGACGCGAAGTATCGAGTCATCGACATGCCGCTCGATCGGGCGGTCGTGCACGAGATAAAGGTCAGCGATCCCGGCAAGCCGCTCAACAACCTCGCACTCCTTAAAACAGATCGGCTCGTCTGAAAGGTTGCCGCTCGTGGCGACTATAGGGAAACCGAGCTCCCGCATCAGCAGATGATGCAGCGGCGTGTACGGCAGCATCACGCCGAGGAATGGATTACGCGGCGCGATCAGCCGTGACACGCCGTCGCCGCTCTTTCGCTCGAGCAGAACGATCGGAGACTCGGGGGAATTTAGCAGACGCCGCTCGAGGGCGGCGAGATGGCATAGTCCGAGCACGCTGTCGATCGATGGCACCATGGTCGCGAGCGGCTTCTCCTCGCGCCGCTTCCTATGGCGAAGCTCGCGTACCGCATTGTCGTTACGCGCATCGCACACCAGATGAAATCCGCCGATACCCTTTACCGCAACTATCTTGCCGCCGCGGATCGCTTCCGCTGCCGCCTTGAGAGCATCGTCGTGCAGTCCCAACGTGTCGCCCGCGGCATTCCAAAGCTCGAGATGAGGTCCACACTCGGGACACGCATTCGGCTGCGCATGAAAGCGGCGGTCGAGCGGATCGTCATACTCCCGCTGGCACGCCTCACACATCTCAAACGCGGCCATCGTCGTATTCGCCCGGTCATAGGGCAGCGAGCGAATGATCGAGTAACGCGGTCCGCAGTTGGTACAGTTTGTAAACGGGTAGCGGTATCGGCGGTTGTGCGGATCGAGAATGTCGGCCAAACAATCGGCGCAGGTCCCGATGTCCGGCAGCACGATAGCTGTCTTATCGCCGCTCGAATCGCTGTCTGCGATCACGAACTCAGAATGGCCTGAGGGGTCGAGCCACGACGACTCGAGGCTCTGTATGAACGAACGCGGCGGCTTTTCCTCTGAGAGCCGCAGCAGAAATGTGTGGAGCTTATCGGTGGGTCCCTCGACCTCGATCGTGACACCCTCAGGGGAGTTATTCACCGATCCGTAGAGCTCCAGGCCGGTCGCAAGGCGGTAGACGAACGGACGGAACCCAACTCCCTGCACGGCTCCGCGAACCTTGATCCGCAGCCGTTGCGGACCCGCCGATATGCTCCCTTTCCTCGCCGCCTCTCCGAGCATCCGTTCTCCTCGTCTCTGCCCGTGCCTGTCCCGAGCGCACGAACTGTTCTTCCTGCTGAGCACCAGCTTAGGCCTATGCCGCCTTTGCCATGTCTTCCCTGCCGATCCTGCCGGTCAGCCACTCGATCCAGGCATCAAGTCCCTCACCGGTGCGGCACGATACCGGGAATATCGGAGCCTCGGGGTTTACCTCCTCGACATTGCGGATCAGTTCCTCTGATGAGACGCCGGAGTACGGGAGCAGATCGATCTTGTTTAGGATCACCGCATCGGCCTCGTGAAACATCAAGGGATACTTCTTCGGCTTTTCAGCACCCTCGACAGTGCTGTAGACCATGATCTTGAGGTCCTCGCCGAGGTTAAACTCCGCGGGGCAGACAAGATTGCCGACGTTCTCGATAAAGAGGAGGTCAAAACCCGTGACATCAAACCCGTGAAAGGCGTTGTGCACCATCGTCGCATCCAGATGGCAGACGCTGCCGGTGGTGATCTGATACGCGGGCACGCCCATCGCTGCGATGCGGTCGGCATCGTACGTGGTCACGAGATCCCCCTCGATCACGCCCAGTTTGAAACGGTCCTTGATCGCCGCGATCGTGCGTTCGAGCACCGACGTCTTCCCCGCTCCCGGTGCCGACATCAGGTTCACGGCGTAGATCCGATGCTTTGCAAAGAACTCCCGATTTTCCGCCGCAGCTTCCTCGTTGGCTCCCATTACGTCCTTATTAACCGGGATCATGTGCATCAGTTGTTCCTCCTGCTCTCGAGTTCTCTGCGTCGCCTATCAGCGAACTCTGCGTTCATTCTAGTTTCAAAGGGGAGGCCGCAGAGGTCAGTCAATGTCCAGATACTCCACCCGCATTTCTCGCCCGCCGGTTACCGTCAATACGCCCCCGCAGGCATGGCAGATGAGATCGAGGTCGCTCACGAGGCATCTGGCGGGCCCGCATTTCGAGCACTCCGCCTTGAGAGGAACGACCTCGATCTCAAACTCAGCGTTAGCGGCCCGCGTGTCAGGCTTTAGCGCGATGAAAGCAAATTCCAGGGCCTCCCTGACCACACCGCTAAACTCGCCTATCGAGAGCTTTACCTTGTTCAGCCGCGTCGCCGCACGCCGGTCCATCTCGCCAAAGGCGATATCCAGCACGCTCTCTGCGATAGCCATTTCATGCATTGGCGCTCAGTGCCCGATAGCCGCACGGGCCTCGCCCGTTATCAGCTCGGCGGCAAGCGGAATGATCTCCTCCAGCTCGGGCGACATATCGAGCGTCATGTCACGCAGCGGCGGGATGGATATCGCGTACAGCGAAACCTCAGGCCGCTCCTCGCCCATCAGGTAAAACGCGTCGAGAAGGTCCTTCAGACCGATGTCGTGCGCGGTAAGCGTCGGCGGATACTCGGCCGAGTATCTCGGCCTAAGGCGGCGTATCGTACCCGCCGGATTACCGTCGATCGTCGCATCGATAAGAATGACCTTCTCGGCGTTTTGCATCGGCTCGAGCAGGAGAAAGCTGCCGGTGCCGCCGTCCAGGCATTCAATGCCTTTGGGCAGTGCAGCCTCGTCCACCGCATTGACGATGCGAACTCCGATACCTTCGTCGCCCATCAACACGTTCCCGATGCCGAGGATCAATACCTTGTTCTTTTTCTGTGTATCTGACGTTCTCATCACGGTCGCCGTCCTTCCCGTGCAAAAACCATGGGAGCCGGCCTCAGAGTTCCTGTGCTCTCTTTGGCTTTGGGGCCGTACTCCGACCGTTGGCGTCGGCAGGAGTCTGGCGTCAGTCAGTCTGAGTGGGTTGTCAGCATTTTGTAGGCGAATAGCGTTCCAAAAGGGGAGCCCGTAAACAAAGCTTTTGCGTGCATAGACATGCGTACAATTGCCTTTCGCCGTGATGTTTTACACACACGGCGTCTCTGGCGAAAATTCTGCCATCGTACCCCATGCGACCGTAATAGGCGTAGCATAGAACTAGACGTTTATTTCAATAGAATCTACCGCAATCGTTGAATCGACGGGTAAAGACACGATGTTCAAGAGAAACTGGACGGACGCTATCGCGTTCTCGCTGTTGTTGTTATTACAACTTGGATGCTCCGCGGGCCTGGGATACAACGATCAATCTGTATCTAAGACCTCTTCACCCACGCCCCATGTCGTGTCCCATGATACTGTCGCTCCCACCGCGACTCCGAAATCTATTACTGACACCGCCGTGAGCGAGAAATTTCTCGGCTGCTGGAGCGGCACTAAGGGCGGGGATCTCATGTTAAAGCCCGATTCGGTGGTATACGAATCTGAAGCTCACCATGAGTTACTAAGAATTCTCAGCCGGCGAACCTTTAGCGATAATGCTCAGTCCGGCGAAGGGCTTGAGCTTACAACGACTCCATCCACCACCGTTGGATCGATCATTCGGATACGTTTCAGCGATGCCGGTAATCTTTTCGTGTTTGGATGTGCTTCGGACAGCGATATCGAAGCAAGGAGATACACTTTCATGGGAGAGTTTGTACGATATCCATGTAGTAAGCGAAAGTAGAATACGCGAATCTGACTGAACCGGTCGCGTAAAATGAGACTCATTTCCCGACTGAAAAGCTCAGAGCTCTTTTCCCGAACATCTCCCATTTCGATCCACCGCCCGCATCTTGGGCTCCCCTCCGTCGCGTTTGACGGCTTTGGCTCGTCGACACGCGCGAGGATGTCCAGCGGGACGCGGCCGACACGTGTCCCGATCTCGTGGATCATGTGCTTGACCGCGGCCGTGGTGGTCACCCAGTCGCCGGCGTCGAGGTCATTGGGTGGAGACGGGACATGTTTCATCAGGATCGACTTGCGCGGATTCTTGATCCGGCCTTGGTAGCGGTCCTTCACTTTTTGGAACCGGTACACCTGGCCTTGATGTTGGTCAACATGGAATTCTAGGGGAAGATGAAGAACATGGCGCGATCTCTACTTTTCATTCTTCTGGTGACAACGGCTTTATGTAGCGACACGCTCGCCCATCAGGCATTTACCCTCGTCTCAAAGGACAAATTAACTGTGACGGCGGCTCAACTGGCCGATCTCCAGCGGCAAGCCAGCGTGGGCAAGATCAAAGGCAGCGATCTCACCTATTCGGAGGCCGATATCAAACTCGTGGCTACGACCGGGCCTGAGGACGACATGCTGTCGTTCCGCATTCAGGGCGTTCGGAATCCGAATATAGTCACACCCGGCGACGTTCGGATAACCGTCTGGTTCGTCAACCTGGACGGGGACATGCCTCATGACCTGCTCTTCGCTCACTATCCTGTCGATTTTCCTGTAAGCCCGGACGTCAACGGCGCGGTGGGAACGGAACGGCTAGCTGCACACGAAGACCCGAATTCACCGATCATGGCCGAGAAGATCGTGATCCAGTCGAATGAAGACGGTGCGTACCGGTACTTCTGCTCTGTTCGCGGTCATGCGAAAGGAGGCATGTGGGGGAATATTCTGGTCGGCGTGAGTCCCACGCCGGGACTACCGATGCCAACGAAACCAACTCACGTTCATACCGCCGACGAAGAGAAAATGGAGGACATGCCCGGCATGAAGCCCGCCCCAACTCCGGAGGCGGGCCATCAGCACAACATGCCAATGCCCTCACCCACGGCAACGCCGGATAACACGTCCTCCATGCCCGGAATGAACATGCCCGGCATGAAGCGCGCGCCGACGCCGACGCCCCGCGGCGGCCACGAGCACGACATGGCCGGAATGGACATGCCCGGCTCCATGGGAGGAATGCAGGACCATCACATGGCGATGTCTTCGACGGTCAACGTCGGCGATCCCATGGAGCGCGAAGCGTCCGGCACGGCATGGAACCCCGACTCCTCGCCGGTTTACGCCCGGATGAAGATGGCGGGCGGCGGAATGTGGATGTTCATGGGCTTGGGTTTCGTTCGCTATACCGATGTCGGCTCATCACGCGACGTCTCGGTCGCCGGAAAAGGTGACCGCGCGAGGTTCGATGCCCCGACAATGTTCATGGCGATGTACTCGCATCCGGTACGCAACCGCGGACAGTTCGGCTTTCGAGGAATGCTCAGTCTGGACCCTGCGATAGAGAGACCCTGGGGATATCCGCTCCTCTATCAAACCGGCGAAGTGTACGAGGGCCAGTCGATCCATGACCGGCAGCACCCGCACGACCTTTTCAGTGAGCTTGCTGTGACCTATTCGTATAAGTTCAGCGATAGTCGCTCGTTTTATATCTATGGCGGGCTTCCTGGCGAGCCCGCTCTCGGGCCGCCGATGTACCTGCACCGTGTCTCGGGCATGAGTATCCCGGACGCTCCTATCGGTCACCACTGGCAGGACGCGACTCACATCACCTATGGTGTGATCACCGCCGGATACTCGTTGGGAAAGGCAAAATTAGAGACCTCGATCTTCAACGGCCGCGAGCCTGACGAGAACCGCTGGAACATCGATCGTCCGCGGCTCAACAGCTACAGTGCCCGTCTCTCGGTGAACCCGACCAAGAACCTCGCTCTGCAGATATCGCACGGCTACCTTCGAGATCCCGAGCGTGCCGAACCCCAGGTCCGCATACTCCGCCGCACGACAGCATCGGCCATCTACAACAAGAAGCTCGCTGACGATCGGAATTGGGCGACGACACTGCTATGGGGCCAGAACTATGCGAACGCTGAACGGAGCGATTCGTTCCTGGTTGAGAGCGACTATGGTTTCGGCAAAAGTGACGTCTTTGGCCGATACGAGCGCGTGAACAAGAGTGGGCACGATCTCGTTCTCTCGCCCCCGCTCGAACACGAAAAGTTTTGGCTAAACGTCTTCAAGCTCGGCTACTTACGCGACGTCGTTCAGGGCAAGGGTATCGACCTCGGGATCGGCGGAATGTTTACCGTTGATCACAACCCGCAGGCCCTTGCACCCGTCTATGGCGGCGCTACCCACGCGGGTTGGCAGCTTTACATGCGCTTTCGACCGTCACGGTATCACTGAGCTCTTAACGTCTGCACATGAAAAAGGCCGCGAACGATCGCGGCCCTCGGTATTCCTCTCGGACATGCGGTTATTCATCCGCCAGCTTGTCGTGCCGGTCGAATTTCCAGCCGCCGACCATCGACGAGATGTCTCCGCGGCCCTCGACCCAGTCGTGGTAAAAGCTGAGATAGACGTGAATGATCGTGAACAGCACGAACGGCCACATGAAGATGTGGTGCCACTTCCTAACCACAGCGTCACCGCCCATGAGCGGGACGATCCAGGCAAAGAGCCTTGGCAGCCAGCCGTCGCTCATGTCGGCGTACAGGCCAAAGCCCGAGATCACCATAAAGATGAAGATCGCAAAGAGCGAAACGTACGTGAGCTTTGCCATGAAGTTGTGCCCGACAGAGATCTTGCCCCTGACCTTGATCTGCAGGATATCGACCTTGAGGGTATCGAGCAGATCGAGTAGGTCAGCTTTGCTCTTCGGCACAAAGTTGGACCAGCGTGCGTAGCGGTTGCCCACAAAACCCCAGTAGAGCCTGAGCAGGAATACAAAGAAGACCACGTACGCTGCCGCGAAGTGCGTGAAGCGCACCCATCCAAAGCGGTACTGGCCCCACGGCTCGACCGACGTATCACCGACCGTAAACGGATGACCGATGAGCCAGCCGCTGATGATCAGCAGGAACAACCCGAGTGCGTTTACCCAATGAAAGATACGCACCGGCAGCTCCCAGACGTAGATCCGCCTGAAAGGCTTACCGAGGTGATGGGCGTGAGCTGGATTCATTGCCATATCTCACCTCCTATTGCACCTGGACCTGATGCACCATTTTCCCGTCGGGGTCGTATACGTGGATCGCACACGCGAGGCACGGGTCAAACGAGTGTATCGTCCGGATGATCTCGAGGGGCTCGGCCTCTTTAGCGACGGGCGTCCCGATGAGTGCCTCCTCGTAAGCAGAACGCTGACCCTTTGCATCTCGCGGGCTGGCATTCCAAGTCGAGGGGACGACCAATTGGTAATTGTCGATCTTTTGGTCCTTGATGCGGATCCAGTGGGCGAGGGCTCCCCGCGGGGCCTCCGTCAGACCGACACCCTCGCACTCGGCGGACCATGTGGTCGGGTCCCACTTCACGCCGGCGTGCGTAGTGAGGTTGCCGCTCCTGATGTTGTCGACAAGCTGCGTGTAAAACTCCCGTGCCCAACGTGCGACGAGTCTCGTCTCGAGCCCGCGTGCCGCTGTGCGGCCGAGCGTCGAGAACAGAGCCGTGATCGGGACGTCGAGCTTTTTGAGCGCTCCGTCGACCTCTTCCTTTACTTCCTGATTGCCCTTCGCGTAGGCGACAAGAGCACGAGCGAGCGGGCCGACCTCCATAGGGTGGTCCTTCCAACGGGGCGTCTTCACCCATGAGTATTTGGACTGGACGTTTAACTCCTCGTAGGGCGGCTTTGGCCCTGTAAAGTTAAACTCCGTCTCGCCCTTCCACGGGTGCAGGCCCTCGTTGTCGCCGACGGAGTACTTGTACCAGCTGTGGGTGACGTACTCCTTGATCTCGTTCTCGTCCTTGCCGTTCACCTCGTAAACGTTTGAGAGATCGCGGTCGAGTATCGCTCCACGCTGAAACTTAAAGTAGTCAGGATACGCATAGCCCTTGGTCGGCAGATCGCCGTAGGCCATGTAGTTCTTCAGCCCGCCGCCGATAGCTCCCCAGTCCTTGTAAAATCCGGCGATCGCCATCAGGTCGGGGATATAGACCTGCTCAATGAAGTCGGCAGCCTGCTTTAGCAGAGAGCTGACGTAATTGAGCTTCTCGGTGTTGATCGCGTTAACGTCGTTGATGTTGAACGAAACCGGGACCCCGCCGACCAGATAATTCGGGTGAGGGTTTTTACCGCCAAAGATCGTATGGACCTTGACGATCTCCTTTTGCCACTCGAGTGCCTCGAGGTAATGAGCTACACCGATGAGGTTGACCTCTTTCGGCAGTTTGTACGCCGGGTGCCCCCAGTAGCCGTTGGCAAAGATGCCAAGTTGGCCGCTGTCGACGAATGACTTCAGACGTTTCTGAAGGTCGCTGAAATACCCCGGCGATGACTTTGGCCAGCTGGACAGCGACTGTGCAAGTTCTGAGGTGGCCTTTGGATCCGCCGACAGTGCACTCACCACATCCACCCAGTCGAGAGCGTGCAGGTGGTAAAAGTGCACGACGTGGTCCTGCATGTACTGCGTGCAAAACATAAGGTTTCGCACGAGCTCCGCATTCTCAGGCACCTGGACGCCTATCGCGTCCTCGACCGCACGGACGCTAGCGAGAGCATGTACCGTGGTGCAGACGCCGCATGCCCTCTCGACAAATGCCCATGCCTCGCGCGGATCGCGGCCCTTGAGGATCTTTTCCATCCCGCGGACCATCGTTCCCGAGCTGTAGGCGTCGGTTATCTTGCCGCCCTCAATGACGGCCTCTATGCGAAGGTGACCCTCGATACGTGTGATCGGGTCAACAACTATCCGTGTCATGATCTGTCACCTCCCTCGGCTTCATCGTCGTCGCTGTAGTCGTCGGTGTTTGGAGCGACGGAATCCTCGATATTCTCGTGAACGACCTGCCGCTTGCGTACGATCGACATCAGCCCATGGGCCGCAACGCCGCCGAGGGTTGCGACGCCGGCGATCGTGCCGACACGATCTGCGTTCGACTCGATGCCAAGACCCGGGAACTTCGGCAAACGCTCGTAGAGCGGGCCATTATCCCAGAATGACTCCTCGCTGCAGCCGATACAGCCGTGGCCGGCCTGGATCGGATACCCAAGGCCCTCGTTCCACTTGGTGACGGCGCAGGCGTTGTAGGTGGTCGGGCCTTTGCAGCCCATTTTGTAGAGGCAGTAGCCCTTGCGCGCCGATTCGTCGTCCCACGACTCCACAAACAAACCGGCATCGTAGAACGGCCGCCTGTAGCACGTATCGTGAACACGCCTCGAATAAAACTCCTTTGGCCGTCCCCGACCATCGAGTTCAGGCGCTTTGCCAAACATAAGTACGTGCGTCACGATCGCGGTCATCACCTCCGCGATAGGGGGACAACCGGGAACGTTTATCACAGGTCTATTCACCAGCTTGTGTATCGGTGTTGCCTGTGTCGGATTTGGCTTTGCCGCCTGCACGCATCCATGTGAAGCGCAACTACCCCAGGCCACGATCGCTGCTGCGTCGGCTGCCGCTTCCTTTAGGATCGCTTCCGCGGTACGTCCGCCGATCGTGCAGTACGCCCCCTCCTCGCCCGTAGGCACGGAGCCCTCGACGAGTAGGATGTACTTGCCCTTGTTGTTCTTGATAACGTCGTCGCGGCACTTCTCGGCCTGTGCTCCGGCAGCGGCTTGGAGTGTCTCTGTGTAATCGAGCGACAGAGTGTCGAAGATGACGTCGGCGACTATAGGGTGTGAGGAACGTATGAATGACTCGCTGCAGCAAGTGCATTCCTGAAAGTGAAGCCAAACGACCGGTGGGCGGGCCTTCTTTTCAAAGGCTTCTACGACCTGAGCAAAGCCCGATCTCTCGAGTCCTGCCGCCGAGACCGCGACTCCGCAAAAGTACAGAAAGTCGCGCCGACTAAACCCCTTGGCTTTCATGGCTCCCCAGATGGTAGGGGTCTCCTTTTCCATAAAGCTCTCCTTTGTTATCAAAGAACGCCGCCCGGCCGGGGCCAGAGTAGCCCTAGGAGGAGGTGTCTCGTCTGATCAAGTCGAGCCTCACGTACGCCGCCGAACATGAAGCACTGGTGCTCTAACCTTCGCTCCGAATGGCGCCCGGCAGGAGTCTACGCGTCACAGGGGGTGGTATTCCGCTCTCCAGCAGCGAATCCTGTTCCACACAGGGAGCATCCGCCCCGGAGTGTAGTTCCGCGTGTCACGCTCTTGTGTGACCACTGTCACTGTGGAGAATTGCCGCATTTACCGCGATGATTTACGCAGCGTGCAGCCTCGGCGGAGGGCGGAGATCCGCCGCACTCTAACACTCGCTCACCCCCGGCGTACTCAAGATCGCCGGCGCCGTTTACTCACTCGAACCGGCAAGGTCACCTCGCTCGAAGACGGACCGCTCCCGCGCAACCGCCGGAGCCGAGGAAAGGCCCTCCGTTTTGTGGCGGATTGGGTTATATTTAGTCAGCATTCCCTGCTGAACTAATATGAAACTCGGCCGTCTGTTGGTCTCGCTTTCGCTGTTCCTTACGCTGCTTTTCTCGAACGTGCTCCCGTGCGGGCCGGGGTATACGACGCCGCTTTTTGATACGGACTCGGCACCGGAACATCCGTATGTGGACTACGCGGCCGGAAGGCTCGGGATCGTTAAGCCGACATTCCGCCGTTCGGTGCTGATGGCGGCGTATCGATGGCTGAGCGGTAATGGCCTCACGGCCGATGAACAGCAGGCCATGGTCGATGTGTGGAAGGCCGAGCTCGACAACAAGGACTTTGTCGACAACAGCGTAGACGACGCGATCGCAAAGTGGGTCGAAAAACGAAGGGAGGTCCAGAGCAAGGAGGAAAAGCCTCCCGCGATCTACGCACGAGACAGCGGCAGTTACGAGTTCTTTCCAAACTGTACAAAGAATGCGTTTGAGACCGCGACCGACACGCTGGGCGAGCGCATCTCATCGCATGGTCCGTCGGACGGCAGTGTGGTGGACTGGGTCAAGGCACAGGACGTCGTCTTTCAAAACTGCGCACAGGGGAAGCGTTCGCCGGATGACGTGCCGGTGGGCGCACCTGACTGGCTGACAAAGGACCGGGCATACCAAAAGGCCGCCGCAAAGTTCTATTCTCTCGCCTACGAGGACGCCAAGCAGGCGTTCCGCGACATCGCACATGACTTCGATTCGCCATGGCGTGAGACGGCCGACTACCTCGTCGCCCGCACCCTCATTCGACAGGCAAGCCTCGCACGTGATCCGAAGCGCTCCAGCGAGTTGTATGACGAAGCTCAGAATCACATCGAGCACAACGTCTCGCCCTCGGGTAAGTTTGGCAGTTCCGCCGAACGCCTGCTGAATCTTATCGCCTACCGCCGCCGCCCCAGAGAGCGTGTCGCGGAGCTTGGCAAGAAGCTTTCGATCCGCGGCGGGAATGATAACTTTCGGCAGGACGTGATCGATTACAACTGGCTTCTCGACAAGTTCGCCTCAGAGGCCCTCAATGCCGAGGAGAAGCGCCGGCAGGAGGAGCAGCAAAAGCTGCACCCCGAGCAGACACCGGTACCAACGCCCGAGCCTACCGCCGCACCCAACACCGACGAGCTTAGCCTCTACCTCTACGCCAACGAGAAGACGTTCGAATTCAAGGTGAAGGCCGACGCGACGGATGCAGACGCAATATCCGCGGCTCAGGCTGCGGTGGGCCGAGCACTGACAGACAGCGAGAAGGAGCAGATCCGTAATGCTCGACAGTCGGCGTACGCATCCCGCTTTAAGGACGCCCGCGGCAGCGACTATGAGGGCGGCTACTGGGGCGAGGAAAAGCTCACGCCCAAGATCGTACCTGCCTTTCTCCGCCAGGATCCGATGACCGACTGGGTCTTCACGTACCAGATGACGGGGCCCGAGGCATACGCCCATTCGCTATCGATGTACAAAGCCTCGGGTGCTCCGATCTGGCTCATGACGGCGATCTCACAGGCAGACGTTTCGTCACCGGAATTGAATAGCCTTTTGGACAGCGCCGAACGATCGGACCACTCTTCTGCGGCCTATCCGACCATCGCGTATCACGCTGCTCGTATCCTGCTCGCACAAAACAAGCAGCCGCAGGCTCGCAAGCTCATCGAGGAGGCACTCTCGCTCGGCGACGAATATCTCAACACCTCGGCACGGAATTCCTTTATCACGCTTCGGCTTTCGCTTGCGCAGACGCTCGAAGATTGGCTGCATGACTCGGTCATCAAGCCATATGCCTTCGATTACGACGGTGAGGTCGGGACCATCGACGAATTCATCGCGGAACAGAAGAAATGGTTTGATCCCGAGTACAACAAAGAGGGCCGCGAGGCGTACGAAAAGGAGATCGAGGACCGCTACAAAGACGACAAGCTCTGGCAGGAGCGGCCGATGTTCGACGGCCCAACGATCGATGTGCTCAATCAGCACTTCCCCACCCCCGCTTTGCTTCAGGTCATGGACTCGCCGGCGTTGCCGGAATACATGCGCGAGCGGTTCGTCCTGGCCATTTGGACGCGGTCCTGGCTGTTGAGAGATGACGCTACGCTGAACAAACTCACCCCTGAACTGATCAAGTACCACCCCGACTTTTCAGATGGCTTGAATCGCGTCATCAACGCTAAGACGCCGGCTGCACGCGATAACGCCCTTCTGTTCTTTGTTTTGAAGAATCCGATCCTTAATCCCTTCATACCGGACGGCACCGGCCGCACGAACAACGAACAGGACCAGTTCGCCTCCGACAACTGGTGGTGCTCGTACGAGGCGACAGCGGGCGACACCGACGACAGCGGAGATCCCAAGCCGCTGCCGAAGAGACCCGCCTTCCTCACGCCCGCGCAGACATCCGCTGCTCAGGCCGAGCGCAAGAAGCTCG
>Ga0070658_10001082_pt1 | contig 23279 bp, 15 predicted proteins | sample KBSC13metaG_FD_64664 | JGI IMG/M metagenome (GOLD analysis project Ga0070658, IMG submission 64664) | Corn rhizosphere microbial communities from Kellogg Biological Station, Michigan, USA - KBS C1-3 metaG | ecosystem: Host-associated > Plants > Roots > Rhizosphere > Soil ...
GCGCCCTCGCGAAAGCGAGCGCCTCCCCAAAGCGGCCGGTGACCACGGACAAATCCGTGATCTTCCTCTTCATGCACGGGGGCCCTTCGCAGATCGAGACGTTCGACCCGAAGATGGATGCTCCCGACGGGATTCGCAGCGCGACGGGCGAGGTGAAGACTTCGATCCCCGGTATCACGTTTGGCGCGACGTTTCCGAAGCTCGCGCGGCTGGCGCATAAGTTCAGCGTCGTGCGTTCCTTCGTCACGGGCGACGCGAACCACGACATCAAGCCGATCGTCGGCAAAGCCACGCTGGGCGCGAACATGGGTTCGCTCTACTCCCGCGTCGCCGGCCCGCTCCGCGCGGAGACGACGATGCCGACCAATGTCGCGCTCTTTCCCCGTGCCGTGAACGCGGAGGCCGGTCCGGAGATCAAGACCTTCGGAAATTTTGTCTCCGGCGGTGAACTCGGCGCCGGGTACTCACCCTTCGTACCGGGCACCGGCGGCGGGATGCAGGACGACATGGCGCTGCGCCTGCCGCAGGAGCGCATCAACGATCGCCGCGGACTCCTGGCCTCGCTCGACGAATGGCGCCGGGGCGTGGACGCCAGCGGCGTGATGGAGGAATACACCTCGGTGCAACAGCAGGCCTTCGCCACGCTCCTGGGCGGCGTGTCGGACGCCTTCGATCTGTCGCGGGAGGATGCCCGGCTCATCGCGCGCTACGATACCGAGTCGCTCATCCCGCGCGACCGCATCAGCAAGAATTGGAAGAACCACCCGCACTACGCCGACCACGCCGCGACGCTGGGAAAACTGCTCCTCATGGCCCGCCGCCTTTGCGAGCGGGGTTGCGGATTCGTGACCGTGACGTCGAGCTTCGTGTGGGACATGCACGCCGACGTGAACAACGCGCCGATGGTGGAAGGGATGGGTTATGTTGGGACGCCGTTCGACCACGCGGTTTCCACATTCATTGAGGACGTCGAGTCGCGGGGCTTGAGCGAAAAGATCCTGCTCGTGTGCTGCGGCGAGATGGGCCGCACGCCCGCGATCAACAAGCAGGGAGGCCGCAACCACTGGGGCAATCTCGCGCCGCTCCTGCTCTACGGCGGCGGTTTGAAGATGGGCCGCGTCATCGGCCAGTCCACGGCCAACGGTGGCGAACCCGCCTCGGACCCGGTCACGATTCCGGATCTGATGGCCACAATCATGCACACCCTGCTCGACATCGGGGAACTCCGACTCATGGACGGCTTGCCGAAGAACCTTGTGGACGCCTTAACCGGCGGTCAGCCGATCAAGGGTCTCGTCTGATCTGCTCATTGCTCGGCAGCCAGAGAGGCGCAAATCAACTCCTCGTCGTTGCGGACAAAAACACACCGGTTGGCGAATGCGGGAGGAGGCCACACGACCATTCGTGTTTGTGGATGGGAACCCGAAGGAGTCGTGGGTCTGATCAGAGCGACGCGGCCGACCTCCCGGTAGCTTTGGGCATCGAGTTGGGCCCGGATCAATTCTCCCTGATTGGTGAAGATGAACAGGGCATCCCCGTTGCGGGTCAGGTGAATACTCGTCCCTGCCGGGTCGGGGGCTATTGCCTTGTCCGTGATCCACAGTTGCCGGCCCGTGCGCACTTCGCGGCACTTCGCGGCACGCCAGGAGTCCCTGACCGTCTTGCAATAATACCTTGTCGCCGTGAAACAGCGGCGTCGAAGTACTGCTCAGGTTCCCGAGAGCGTCGAGTTTCCTGAGCGGCCACAGGATCGAAATGGCGGGTTGATGGATGTCGACTAACACCATGACCCCGCCAATGAGCAGGTAATTGTCGTGAAATACCGGTGTCGGCACCCCGTTCCCACTGGCGCCTGCGATCCGTTCCCTCCAGAAAACTTCCCCTGTCTGCGGGTCACATGAAATCACCACGGCGGCCGACGAGCAGATGACCTGACGTTTTCCACCGGCCTCGATGACGATGGGCGAACTGTTCGTATGGCCCAGTTCGCCGGTCACCCGCCAGACCTCCTCGCCCGATTCTTTGTCGATGGCGAGGACATTGCTCTTCTGGAACTGCTGAAACAGAATCAGGAGCTTTCCCTCGATCAACGGCGAGCACGTGAACGGCACATTCGTGTGAGGGTAGTCCTTCTTCCAGAGAATCTCCCCTTTGACGGCGTCGAGGCACAGCAGTTGGCCAACGCATCCCCATGCATACACTTTTCCACCGTCGACGATCGGGGTGGAGGTGGGAATGTAGCCGCTTGCTCCCGGAGTCCAGGCGATCTCGGGATAATCGACCTGGTAGGAGCAGGTCCACAGGATCGCGCCGGTCGCTTCGTCAAAGCAGTGGATGCGTTCTTTGGCGCGATGCTGCTCCTCGGGTCCCAGATCGCAGTCCGTGACGAAGACCCGGCCTTGGGCCACCACGGGACTCGACCAACCCCGGCCCACCGGCACTTTCCAGCGGATCTTCAGCCCGTCTGCCGGGAATGTCTCGAGGATGCCGTTTTCGCGCCAGGCTCCATCGCGCCTGGGCCCTCGCCATTGCGGCCAATCGTCCGCCCGCAATGTCCCGGCCCACACGACGCCTATCACCAGCGCCGAAAATGCGAGATGCGAAAGAGCCCGGTTGATGAAGTCATTGTCCAATTCCACAAAGGGGCAACCATTGTGGGCGGAGTTTGCTGGCGCCGTTTGCGATTTTCGCCTCGCTCTCGATGGGGGATGATGGCGAATCACACGCTCTAACTAAGGCTGCGCCACCTCAGCCGTTATCCCGTTGACCCCTCCAATTTCATGAAACCGTTCCTCCCCTCCGTCTTTATTTTCGCATTGGTTCTCGTGAGCGTGGCCGTAGCCGAACCGCCGGCAACCCCCGCCCCAAAACTGAAGGTTCTCTTCGTCGGAAACAGCCAGATGTTTTATTACGATCTGCCGGGGATGATCACGCTCATGGCGGAATCCGCTCCCGCAACCAATGCCCGCATTGAACCCGGCAGAGCGCTGCTGGGCGGTGCGTCGCTGAAACGGCACTGGGACGCCGGCGTGGCCAAAGGAACCGCGCTCGGACTGCTCGCCGCCGACCACTGGGATTACGTGGTCATTCAAGAACTCTTCTCGGGAAAGGAGCCGGAGTTTGAAGAATACGCCACGAAGTTTGACGAAGAGATCAAGAAGGCGGGATCCAAAACGATTCTCTTCGCCACAGCCAATGTGACGGAATCCTACGCACCCGGGTACCATTATCCCGAGTCGTTCAAGACCTTGAACGACATGCAGATCGCCCTGGGAAAGAAACGCGGCATCCCCGTGGCCGCCGCGGGCTATGCCTGGATGAAGTATCTGGGGCCCAATCCCACCGATGAGGCGAGGCTCGATCTCTACCACACCGACAAAGGACATCCGGGCGCCAAGGGCAGCTACATCTACGCCTGTCTTCTCTACGCGGTCATCACCGGGAACAATCCCGAAGGGTTGATCAGCGAATTTCCGAAGATCCGCGGCGGGGTGTCGATTCCGAAGGAGGAAGCGATGAAGATGCAACGCGCAGCGTGGGAGCAGTATCAGGATAGTCTGAAGAAATAGCGCGGCGAGTCCGGTAGCACGCCTCGCTTCGAATCTGGCGCGCAGGACGGCGATGGTGTATGGTTCCCGCCCCCCATGAAAAATCAGTTCATTCTCGTCGTGGCGGCCGTCCTCTTGTCGGCTGGAAACCAGTTCGTCGCCGCCGAAGGTGACGGCATCAAAGTGGAAATACGCCCGGGAGGCAACCCGGCGGGTGCGGTGGTCTTGAATCCGAATCCCTATGGCGCTGGAGTCGTCAACGCGGGCGGATTCGGAGGCAAGCCGGCTGCCGCCTGGTATATCGAGAACATCGAAAAGACGGTGCCGTTGACGCCGGCGCAGAAGGAGGCCATGACCAAAATCATCGAGGCGCGGGATAGGGCGATGCAGGAATTCCAGGCGAAGAACGGAGAGAAATTGCAAGCCGCCAGGAAGGCACTGACCGACGCCTACCAAGGCAAGGACAAGGAGGCCATCGCCGGGGCGCAAAAGGAATTTCAGGAAACAAATGCCGGAGCGAGCCAGATTTACCAGCAGGCCCAGACCGACCTCGATAACGTGTTGACCGCCGAGCAGAAAACAAAGCGACAGGAGGCGATGGTGGCGCAGATGATCAAATCGCTGACGGACCCGGCCGTGCTCAGCGACGAGCAGATCGCGCAGATCAAGAGCCTTATCGCGAAGGAGAGCGCGGAAGGAGGGCGCGAGGGCGGCGAACGCCGCGAGCGCCAGTGGTATCAGTCGATCCAGGACATTCTGACAGCGGATCAAAAGGCGGTCATCGCGAAGCACCGGGCTCTCTCCTACACCAAGATGGTGCTTGGCCGCGCAAACCTGACCGCTGAGCAGTTGCAGAAGATCGAGGGCGCCTACGACGAGTTGGCGAAAACGCCGAATCTCAACGGCGAAGCCATCACGAAGAAGCTCTACGAAAAGAGCCTGGCGCTGCTCACGGAGGAGCAGAAAGAGGGGATGAAGCAGGGTGCGTGGACGGGAGTGGCCGTGGGCGGTCCGGCGCCCGGTCAGCCACTCAATCGCGCGCCTGGCGCGGCGCAATCGTCGCAATCTCTCAAGAATGGGGAGGCCCATGGGCCGGCTACTTTGGCCTTCACCACTGACGGTGTGCTTGTGGCGGGAAACGGAGCGCCGGGTGGCGCGACCAGCACCTGGGTGATCGGCGAAGGCCGCCGGGAGATGGAAAAAGGCCCGTGGCTTGGAATCGCGATGGAGCCCGTGTCCGAACCGCTCGCCGCGCAGCTCCCGCTGGCCAAGGGAGAGGGGCTGCTGATCAACCACGTCATCCCCAATAGCCCGGCGGCGGCCGCGGGCCTGGCCCAGTACGATGTCCTGGTGCGCCTCGACGACCAAATCCTCGTCGAGCCCATGCAGCTCAAGAAACTCCTCGCGATGAAGAAGCCCGGTGACCGCGTGAAGCTGGTGTATGTCCACAAAGCGGAGCGCAAAGAGACGAGCACCACTTTGGTTGAACACGAGATTGAAACCGCCCAACGCGTTCCCCAGAATTCGCCCCAAATGATGCCGGGCCAGCCGCAGCGACTGGAACCGTCCAATCGTGAAATGCGCGAAATGATGGAACGCCGGGATCCGCAGCAACCCAGGCAATTAAAACCCCTGGGCGCGCCGTTGCAGCCGGGTGCGCCATTGCCACCGAGGGAAAATCCTCCGGCCCGCGAGGAATGATGCGGCCCTGCGCGGCTCGGCGCGGCGGATCCGCAATCAAAAGAGGTGAGCAGTCCTTGGGCCGGAGCGGCCGCGGCGGCGCACTCAGGAACGCAGGCGCGCCGCGGAATCTCCCGGAGGCCGGAGCATTGTAGGCGGAGGCGGTGTCACAATTCGCCTAATTCCGGGCGGGGCGGCGGCTCATTCACATTGAACCCAATACCCAACGGGCTCTTTCACTGTGACTCCCCCGATCTCTATCACTGAAGACTGCGCAACCCGTGGTGCGTGCAATGGGACTTTGGCGCGCTGTGGGATCGCTGGGCGGCGGATGGCAAACATCGTCCGGCTAACGGTGGTAGGTATGGCGTTGGGGATGGTGACGGTCGCGGCGCATGCGGAGCCGGCGCCGCTGCATGCCCGGATCGATGCGCTGCTTGCGGAGGCGCATCCGGCGGGGCAGGCCCCCATCGCGAATGACGCGGACTTTTTGCGGCGCGCCTACCTGGCGCTGCACGGGGTGATCCCGACTGCGGCGCAGGCGCGCGCCTTTTTCGCCGATACGGCGCCGGACAAGCGCACGACGCTGGTGGATGGATTGCTGGCTGATCCGCAATTTGCCAAATGGATGGCGGTGCGCTTCGATGTGATGCTGATGGAGCGCCGCGGCGAGGTGCACACGAAAGCGCAGGCCTGGCGGGAATGGCTGGAGCAATCTTTCACTGAGAACAAGCCTTGGGATGCGCTCGTGCGCGAGATCCTGGCCGCCGATGGTTCGGACGAAAAGACGCGGCACGTCGCGCGCTGGCTGCTGGAGCGCGAGGCGGATCCGAACGCGCTGGCCAAGGACACGGGCCGGCTGTTCCTCGGGCGCGATGTCACGTGCTCGCAGTGCCACAATCATCCGCGCATCGATGACTACCTCCAGCGCGATTACGCGGGGCTTCAGGCGTTTTTCAGCCGCACGTATTTGTTCCGGCCCGATACGAAGAAGCCGGGCATTGTCGGGGAACAGGCCACCGGCAATACGACCTACCTCTCGGTCTTCACCAAGGTCGGTGGGGAGACGCGGCCGCGCTTGCCGGGAGAAGCGGAGTTGACGGAGCCGCCGTCGGGGGAGTGGACGGTGGCGCCTGATCCAAAAGACAAGACGGTGCGGCCTGTCCCGAAGAACAGCCGCCGGGCGCTGCTCGAAGCCGCGCTGGGCGACGGGCATCATCCGGCTTTTCGGCGCAACATCGCCAATCGCCTGTGGGCGGTGGTCTTTGGCAGCGGGCTGGTCGAGCCGCTCGATCTGAATCATTCGGCGAATCCACCCTCGAATCCCGCGCTCCTGGACATGCTCGCGAACGAGATCGCGGCGACGAAATTCGATATGCGCGCCTTCATTCGCGAACTGGCGCTGACCGAGGCTTTCCAGCGGTCCCTCGATTTGCCGGAGGCGCTGCCTCCGCCCGTCGCGAAGGCGGCGGCGGACCGGCTTCCGGCGCTGGAGCAGGAAGTGGCGGCGCTGGCGACGGCGGCCACCTCCTCTGAGGAAGCCTTTGGCAAGTTGCAGAAAGCCGTCGCGGAGGCGCAACGCACGGCGGCGCCGCTGGCGGAGGAGCAGGCGAAACAGGACGCAGAGGTGGCCAAGGTGAAGAAGGCGATGGAGACGGCGGCGGCGGATCAGAAGAAATCCGATGATGCATTGGCGGCAAAACGGGCCGCGCGTGAAAAGCTGACCCCGGTTGCGGCGCCGGCGGAGGAGGGCGAAGCAGCCGCCCCGGTGCCGAAAGCGTTGCAGGCCAAAATCGACGCCACCGATAAAGAGCTGGCCGCGGCGGAGAAGGACGCCGAGGCGAAAAAGGGGATCGCTGACACGCAGGCCAAGGCGCTCGCCGACGTGCAGAAAAAAGCGGACGAGGCGAAGGCGAAAGTGGATGAGTCGGCGAAGCAGATTGCCGTGCAGCAGGCGGAACTGGACGCGGCGGAAGCACGGAAGGAGGCGGCGCGGATCAAGGCCAGGCACGCCTCACAACTCGCCGCCGAAGTGAAGGCGGCGCTGGCCTGGTCCACGGCCGACGCCACCGGCCGCACCGCGGCCCGCGAAGCGCTTACCACGGCGTGGGACCGGTCGTTTGCCGCGATGGAACTGCTGCCGCTCTCGCCGGAACAGCTCTGCTGGTCGGCGATGCAAGCGACCGGGCAACTCGAGCAGATCCGCACCGCCGCGACAAAGGAATGGGACGCAAAGAACAAGCCCGGCGAGGCGGATCAGGAGGATCCCGTAAAACAGGCCGCGCGCGCGGCGGGCATCGAGAAATTGTCTCGCGATAAATTGCGGCCCACCGAGGACCAGTTCGTGCGCTTCTTCGGCGGCGCGGCGGGGCAGCCGCAGACGGATTTCTTCGCCACGCCCGAACAGGCGCTCTACTTCGAGAATGGCGGCGTGATCCGCGGCTGGGCCAGCACCCTTGCCAACCGCGCCGCCGCGCTGCCCGACACGAAGGCCATGGCGGAGGAAGTGTATCTCGCCACGCTCACCCGCCTGCCCGATGAAGCTGAAGTGGCCACGCTCGCGGCGACGGTGGCCTCGCATCCTCCGGAAAAAAAAGCCGAGGCGCTCGGCGATGTCGCGTGGGCGCTGCTCAGCTCGATCGAATTTCGTTTCGCCCACTAACCCCGCCCGCCATGAAGACTTTTGATCGGCATTATTCACAACGTAGAAGCGGCATCCTGCCGCTTTCCGTCCTAAATCCAGTCCCACTCCCATGAAGCCCTGCAACTATTCCTGCCAGACCCTCGATCACCTTGTCAGCCGGCGGCGCTTTTTCCAGACCCTGGCGGCGGGAGGAGCGGCGGCGGTATTGCCCAATTTTGGCCTCTTCACATCCCCGGCCGTGGCGGCGGAAATGGCGCGGGCGCAGAAGCGCATGATCGTGATCAACCTGGCTGGCGGCCTCTCCCAGCTCGAGAGCTGGGATCCGAAGCCAGGCACCCCGACCGGCGGACCATTCCGCGCCATCCCTACATCCGTGCCGGGAATTCACATTTCCGAGCTGCTGCCAAAGACCGCGAAAGTGATGCATCATCTCGCGCTCGTGCGCAGCATCAACACGCACGAGAACGATCACGGCAAAGGCGAATACCTGATGTCCACCGGGCGGCGGAAGACTCCGGCGCAGGCTTATCCCGTGCTGGGCGCGGTGATGGCTTGCGCGCTGGATGGGCCCGGCGGCAGCGCGCTCCCGGGACATATCGTCATCTCGCCCAATGGCGGGGGCGGGCGCAACGCGGACTCGGCGTATCTCGGGCCCAAGTATGGCAGCGTGACGCTGGGCGGAGCGAAGCCGCCGCAATTCTCCGAGCGTCCCGCGAGCCTCGCGGAAGAATCGTCGATCTGCGCGAACGACTTGCGCCGGCAGGTGAACGATCACTTTGCGCTGCGCCGGCGCACGGCGCAGACGGATGCCTACACGCAGAGCTTCGAGCAGGGGCTCGAGCTGATGAAGCAGCGGGACGTCTTCGACATCACCAAGGAATCGCAGAAGGACCAGGAGCGCTACGGCTCGCACGATTTCGGGCGGCACTGCCTGCTCGCGCGCCGGCTCGTCGAGAGCGGCGTGACGTATGTACGCGTCACTCACGCCAACTACGATACGCACTGCGAGAACTTCAATTTTCACCTCGAGCAGGTCGGCGAATTCGACGGGCCGTTTGCCACGCTCGTCACCGACCTGGCGGAGCGCGGACTGCTCGAGCACACGCTCATCGTGGTGCTGTCGGAATTTGGGCGCACGCCCACGATCAATCAAAATTACGGACGCGACCACTGGGGCACCGCGTGGAGCATCTGTCTCGGAGGCGCGGGCATTCAGCGCGGCGCGCTCATCGGCGAGACCAATGAGAACGGCACGGCGGTGAAAACGCGCCAGGTCGATGGCGGCCATCTATTTCACACCTACCTCGCGGCGCTCGGTGTGAAGAGCACCGGGCATTTCACCGTGGCGGGACAGAAGATGCCCATGGCCGATCCGGCCTTCGAGCCGATCGACGAACTGCTCGCGTGATCCCATGGCCGCCGACCCCAAGCTGGCCCACATCGCGCAGGAACTCGCCGCCGAGGCGCCCCTGATTGCGTGCCGCTTCGATCCCGCGGGCAAGCATGTCTTCGCCTCGGGGCAGAACCGGGCGATTTACCGCTGGGAAATCGTCGGTGGAAAGCGGATCGCGTTCACGGGGCACGAGTCGTGGGTCTTCGATCTGGCGGTGTCGGGCGACGGCCAGACGCTGATCAGCGCGGGCGGCGACGACACGCTGATCTGGTGGCCGGCCCAGGCGGAAACGCCGGAGCCGGTGCGGAAAGTGAAGGCCCACGAAGGGTGGATTCGAAGCATCGCGTTTAGCCCTGACGGAAAGTTCCTGGCGAGCGGCGGGAACGACCGCATGGTGCGGCTGTGGAGTGCCAATGACGGCGCGAAGGTGCGCGAGTTTCCCGGCGCCGAGCGCGACATCTACAGCGTGCTATTCCATCCGTCGGGTGAATGGCTGCTTGGGGGCGATCTTGATGGGAAGATCCGCCAGTGGGAAGTGGCCACGGGCAAGCTCGTGCGCACGCTGGATGCCTCGACGCTGCACAGCTTCAACGAGGGGCAGAAGGTGCACTATGGCGGGGTGCGGGCGCTGGCCTTCAGCCCGGATGGAAAGGCGCTCGTGGCGGGCGGGCTCTACAAGGCAACCAATCCGTTGGGCAATGTGCAGCAGCCGATCGTGCTGCGGTTTGAGTGGGAGTCCGGCAAATCCATCCGCAACCATCTCGTGGAAGGGACCACAGGAGAGCGCGTCTGGAGTCTCGAATATCATCCGCAGGGTTTTGTCATCGGCTGCCTCGGCGGCACGAAGAACCAGCTCGATTTCTGGAACGAAGGGGAGGAGAAGCCCTTCCAGGCCTTTGCTCTCCCGAATTCGGCGCATGGCATGAGCCTGTGTGCCGATGGAATCCAGGTGGCCACGACGCATCAGGACAGCAAGCTCCGCATCACGAAGCTGGCAGCGAAGGCGTAGCGGCGAAAGCCGCGGACGCTGCTGTCGGCGAGACTGTTTGCACAGATTTTGGGGACAAGCTTCGACTCGCTGGGCGGCGATCTCTTTCCCGTCATTCTGAGCGAAGCGAAGAACCTCTGATCTCTGCCTTTTCTCACCAGCGTGGTGTGTGATGTCGGAAGAGATCGGCTCGCCCGAAAGACACCTGCCTCCCACTTGTCCCGTACGCCGCCTCGGAGGTTCTTCGTGCCTCAGAATGACGAGGTACGGGGCGCCCGCCGGATGGTACGAGCGCGCGATGGCCGAGCGGCCTCTGGCACCTCCAGCGGAATGAAGCCGGCGTGCACCGCTATCCAAACAACCCCACCAGCGGCTTGCCGCTCTCGACGATGGGCATCGGCCGCCCCTCGCGGTTCACCAGGTATAGTTCCGGGTCGATGCCCAGCGCCCAATAGATGGTCTTGGCAAGATCTTCCGGAGTGACCGGATTTTCCTGCGGGAATTCGGCCTTGGCATTCGTCTTTCCGTAAACGATGCCCCCGCGAATGCCGCCACCGGCAATCAGCGCCGGGAAGCAGGTGCTCCAATGGTTGCGGCCCCAATTTTTGCTCGGCGTCGGTGTCCGGCCCATTTCGCCCATGGCCACGACGAGCGTTTCGTCGAGGAGGCCGCGCTCATCCAGATCGGCCAGCAGCGCCGCGCAGGCCTGGTCGAAGGTCGGGAGGAGGTGATTCTTCACGTCGTCGCTAGTACGATGTGAATCCCAACTGTAGCCGTCGACGCAATCGTAGTGCACCGTGACAAAACGCGTGCCTGCCTCGACAAGCCGGCGCGCCATGAGACACGACTGGCCAAAGAGATGGCGCCCATACCGGTCGCGCATCCGGCCGGTTTCCATGCGAATGTTCAGAGCGTCGCGGGCCTTGTCGGAGGCGACGAGCGCGAGGGCGCGTTGACGGTGGATGTCGAGCGCGTCCGCCTCGCCCGCGTCGAGACGCGTCCTCATGCTTTCGAATTGATCGAGCAGGGAGGCGCGTTCCCGGATGCGCTGGGTCGGAACCAGGGGCGATAATCCTTCGATCTCGAAGTGCAATTCGTCGTCCGTGCAATCCCGCCAGTAGGGATTATCAGACGGATCGCGCTTGTCGATCGCGGTGGTCATGGGGTTGAAGCCGTTGCCCAGCCAGCCGCCGTATTGGCCGGGCCGGCGATACTGGCCTTTGTCCTGAAGGCGGCCGAGCCAGTTTGGCAGGACGGCGGCGGCTGGCATATCGCGCTTCATGCCGCCCGGCGAATGCTGGCTGAGGTACTCGACCACCGAGCCCATGGACGGCCAATCCTCCGGGGTGGCGGAAAATCCGGCGCCGATGGGAATATGCCAGCGCTTGCCCGTCTGGATGTAGTGCCCGCCGCCGCTGTGGTCGTTGAGGGAGTGGGTCATTGTGCGAATGACCGCAAACTTGTCCGATATTTTTGCCAGCCGGCCGAGATGTTCGCTGATCAGGAGATCCGGCGTGCGCGACGCGATGGGACTGAATGGTCCGCGGATGTCCATTGGCGCGTCCGGTTTCATGTCGAACGTCTCCAATTGGCTGGGACCACCGAACAGGAAAAGGAAGATCACGGATTTCGCTCGTCCTTTGGTGAAGGCAGGGGCCGCGCTCTCCGCGGCGAAGACTTTCGGAAGGCACAAGCCCAGCAAGCCAGCACCGCCGATCTGGAGGAGGTCCCGCCGGCGGATGCCCGCGCAGGTCGTCTTGGGGAGGCCGTTGATCGTCAACATGGCAAGTCAGCCAGATGGAAGGGGTTCGATGGTTGGGGCTGGTTACAAGTGGGGCGCCCACCTGCAATAGAACACCATCCAAATCCGGCGATCTTAGTCGCGAAGGTCCGTTGACGAGCGTGCGACTTCGGTCCCTGCCGACTCCAAATCCCCCGAGGGCCGCGCGTATTGCCAGGCGAGGTAACGCCGGGCTTGCGGGCAAGGGCGGGTCAAGGGACGATGGAGACATGACCGAACGAACACGTCACGCGGCGGGCCGCCCCCGGGCACGGGGCCGCAAAGAAAATCCGTGGGACGCCGCGAAGCACACGCTGCTGCGGCGGTTCGACGCCGAGACGGGCACGGAGGTCGTGCTGGAACCGGGCGTCAATTTTTTCGTGCTCATGCTGGAAAAACTCGGCGCGACCACGCGGTTTTCCTGCGAAGGGCACCCGGACGGGTTCTACGTTTTGTTCGAGAGCTCGCCGGAATTGGTGCGCTCGATCACGCGGGCGGGGTTTTTTACGGTGGAAGTGGGCGACGGGGAAGCCGACTACACGATGCGAGTCAGCGAGCACCTCTTCGCACGATACGTCGGGCCGTGGGATGAAAACGCGAGGCAGGAACTTTTGCGGCTGGCGGCGGTTCGGTGGGTGGAACGATTTGGACCGCTAGCCGATTAGCCGACAACGACTTCGACGCCTTGGGGCCAGCGCTCCTGCGGCTGGTAGCCGAGCAGCGTGGCGGCGTCGGACATATCGAAGCGTTCGCGGTGGATGTGCCGGCTTGCGGCGTAGACGATGGCGTGCCGCACCGTGTCCGGGGCTTCGACGGCGCACGCGAAGAAGCGGCCGGCGTCTCCTGGGCTGAGGTAAATGTCCTGCGCCCAATCCGCGGCGGCGATTTCCTCCACCTGGACGCGAGTGCGAGGGCACCAGCCGAGGCGCACGGTGATGACGCTGATGCCGTGTTGTTCCACAAATCCGCGCCCGATTGCTTCGGTGAACATCTTCGTGGCGGCGTACCAGTACTTGGGGCTCACCGGATCGCTGGCGCGGATGGGCACTTCGCCGCGCATCTGCTGCCACCAGTTCACCTGGCCGCTGCTGGCGAGGACCAGGCGCTTCACTCCCGCGCTACGCGCGGCTTCCATGGCATGGTAGAGGCCGATGATGTTGTTGGGCACGATTTTGCCGAGGACGTCGTCGTCATCATCCGGCGTCGCGGCGAGGTGGATCAGGCATTCGACGCCTTGCATGGCACGCTCGACGGCGTCACGATCGGTGAGATCGCCGACCACGCAGTCGCCCAAGTCAGGAGTGGCGACGCAGTCAAAGCCGCGCACCTTGTGGCCGCGGCGTTGCAGTTCGGCGGTGGCAGCGCGGCCGATGCGGCCCGCGGAGCCGGTAATGAGGATTTGAGTGGGAGGCATTGAGGAAGTGCTGGGGGTGCTTAGTCGGTGGCGTCTGCTGCCAAGTGGGACCGGTTCTCATTCCTATGCGGCGCGTCTCGAAGCTCCAGCTTGGAAGTGCGCGAGTCGGACAGGTCCGGTCAGTCTGATGCGTCGGACCGCAGGAGGGATGGAGTCACATCAAGCCGGCCGATCCCAAGGAAGCAGCTCAGGGGAACGTGATTTGCTTGTTCTGTACTGACCCAAGTGTAATTATCTAAATTTTATGAAATCTATCGCAATTTTATCACTGATCGCGGGTTTGCTGGTTCCGAGCCTCTCCTTCGGCTCCGCTCTCACCCAAGACCAGATCGCGGTGCTTCATTGGTATGAGGCGGCGAACTCGAAACTTGATTTAGGGGTGGATGGTTCGCCCAATGCGCTGGCTTTTGACGGCACCCACATGTGGGTTTCCACAAGCACGAACAAGGTGATCAAGATGCGCGCCGCGGATGGGCTGGTGATCCTGGAGCGTCCGGTCGGCAATACGCCGCGGGGCATGGCGTATGACGGAGTTTCGATATGGGTGGCGAACAAGGGCGACAATACCGTGAGCCGCGTGGAGGCGAGCGATCCTTCACCGATCCTAAATACGATCAATGTCGGCCCCGGGCCGGAAGGGGTGTGCTTTGACGGGAACAATATCTGGGTCACGAACTCGCTCAGCAGCACGGTCAGCCGTATTTCGCCGACGACGCTGACGGTCAATGGCACCTACAGTGTCGGAATTGCGCCGAAGGGCATCGCGACGGACGGACTTTCGGTCTGGGTGGCCAACTCGTCCTCTAATACGGTGACGAAGCTGCGCGCAACGGACGGCCTAAACCAGGGAACTTTCACCGTGGGGGCTACGCCGACGGGCATCGCTTACGACAGCAAGAGCCTGTGGGTAACGCTGGCCGGGGCGAACCAGGTGGTGCACCTCGCCAAGACTGGCGCGATCATCAAGACGTACCCTGTGGGTTCCGTGCCGAACGGCGTTGTATTTGATGGGGTGAGCATCTGGGTGGCGAACTCGAACTCAGCGAACGTGACGAAGATCAACCAGGTTCTGCAAGCGGCGCCGGCCATCGTCGGCACCTATACAGTCGGGCAGACGCCGCTGGGGCTGGCGTTTGATGGCTCATTCGTGTGGTCGGCGAATTCCTTCGATCAGACGGTTTCGAAGAAATAGGGATTCTACAGAAGGGAGCGAAGGGTCTGCCGATTCGTTTTGCGGATCGGGGTGACATTCTCGTTTCCAAGCTCCAGCTTGGAAATGCGCCTGTCTTCGAAGCTCTGCTTCCTGGCCTTGCAACGAGGCATTCACCATGCCCCGATCGTCGAGGCCGAGCTTCGCAAATAAGTGCGCGCCGAAGCTGGAACTTCGGCACGAGACCGCGACTGGTATTCGGGAGGAATGGCGAATGATTCGCTTTGCCGATCAGGGACAAACCCGCGAACATTCGGGCATGCGTCCATCGGTTCTCGCTTCTTCCCTGGTGATCATTGGATTGCTCGCTGCTACGGGCAATCTTCGTGCGGAATCTCCAGAGGCAAAGGCGGGGAATTCCGGCGGCGTGTCGACGCAAGGTTTTGTGGCGCTTTTCAACGGAAAGGACCTCGCGGGATGGACCACGCGACAACCGGGCGGCAACCAACAGGACTGGAGCGTCGTGGACGGGGTGATCGACTGCAATCCCCAGGGCGACGCGCCGGGCGACCGGAACCTGTGGACGACGAAGGACTACGGCGACTTCGATTTGTGGGTGGATTGGCGGATCAAAGAGGTCCCATTCGTCAACCGGAAGGCGCGTGTCATTTTGCACGATGGCAGCTACCAGAAAGATGATTCCGGCAAGGTGGTCGAAGTCACGGCGCCAAATACGGATTCGGGGGTTTTCCTGCGCGGACAGCATAAATCGCAGGCGAATATCTGGTGCTGGCCGGTGGGCTCGGGCGAGGTGTGGGGTTACCGGACCGACCCGGCCTTTTCCGCGGAGGTGCATGCCGGAGCGACGCCAAAAGTGAAAGCGGACCGGCCCGTGGGTGAATGGAACACTTTTCATATCGTGATGGTGGGGGACCGGGTCACGATCACGCTCAACGACCAACTCGTCATCGATCACGCGCAGCTGCCGGGAGTGCCGGCGCGCGGGCCGCTCGCGCTGCAATTGCATTCGGAAAGGAAAGACGGCGAATGGGGGGCGTCGCTCGTGCAATTCCGGAACATCCGGATCAAGGAGCTGTGAGCATTTATGATTTACGATTTATGATTTAGGATTGGATTCTGGATCGCGCGGTGACGCCGTTGCGGGGCCGCAGACGTTCAGGGAATTTTGCCCCAGCCGTCCGGGTTGATCTCCTGCGGATCGTATTTGCAGAGATCCCACTGGGCCGCACGATAGCGGATCCGCTTGCGGTTCTGGCCGAACCAATGGCTGGCGGCTTTCTCCCGGGGCGTCCTTGGATTTTCCAGGACGGTATCTTTCGAGACGTGCCACTGGTGAAGCATGGCGGTTTCTTCGTCGAGGTGGACTGACTCGAGGCCCAGCCAGCGCGCGCGGCGCTGGAAGTCCATGTCTTCAAAGCCCCACATTTTGAATCCCTCATCACGGCCGCGCAACGCCTGGAACGCGCTCATGCGGACCCACTGGCAGGCCCCGACGGCGGTGATCTCGGCTCGTGGCGTGGAGAGGGTCTTGAGGTGCTGGAAATCGCGGATGATATCGGTGTCCGGTTGGAGTGCTCCTTGCGGCAAGTCGAGGATGCGGCAATTGAGCATGACGCCCGGTTTGAGCCGCCGCAGGCCGCACTCGATGAAGTCGGGCGCCAGGAGAATGTCGGCGTCAAGGAAGAGCACGGTTTCGACTGGAGAAAGAAGCCGCACGCCCTGGTTTTTGGCGAGAGGGAGACACCACGGGAGGCCTTGGGGCAGGTGACGGTACAGATATGGAAACGGGGTGCAGGCCTTTTCCAGCAGGGGGCAGGGGGATCCGAAATTGACGAGGACCACCGACTCCGGAGGGCGGGTCTGCGCGGCCAGGGTGTGCACCAAGTTCCGGGCGGCTTGCGGATCGCGATCACCGAAGATGATCACCACGCCCACGGAGCTCGCTGCGAACGATGTGCTCATGGGCGTGTGGGGGTGTGCGGATGATCAAGCGCATTGTGCGCCTCACCGGATAGGTTCATGATCCGGCGCAAATTAGCGAAAGGCGCGTTGTTGTCAGCAATTTGTGATGCGCCGCCATCCGTATGATCTACACGTGACATCTCACACATCCGCGTGGAAGCGACGGGTTGAACGATGGGCCGCCTACGTAGCGTCGAATTTATTCGACGACCCAGGCGCAATAGCGCCAGCGGCTTTCCCCATCTCGAAGCGTCAGGCGGGGTCCAGTTTTGTCGAATAAATTGCCGTCGCATCCGCTCCGCTCGGGTCGGCGCTACGTAGAACGCGTGATCGTTCTCCCGCGAGTTCACTGAGAGGCAAGCCTTTGACACGCTCTAACTAAGATCACCCCTCCCCGGAAGTTATCTTCCGGTTACCGCCAATGCGAAAAGTCCTTCCTGTCCTCACGCTCTCCCTCTGCAGCTCCGTGTCGTGGGGAGCCGGCGCCGTGGAACTGCCCAAGGGGCTGCAAAAGTCTTTTGAGGAGCATTGCCTGGAGTGCCACGATTCGGACACGAAGAAGGGCGGGCTGGACCTGGAAAAGCTGGGGACGCAGCTTGGGGATCCGGCGCAGTTTGCGGAGTGGGTGAAGGTCCACGACCGGGTGCGGGCGGGGGAGATGCCGCCGAAGAAAAAAGGGCATCTGCCGGAGGCCGATCTGGCTCTGATCACCGGGTGGCTGAATTCCGAGCTTTCGGCCGTGGATGCGGAACGCGAAAAAAAGGAAGGCCGCGCCGGGGTACGCCGGTTGAGCCGCGTGGAATTTGAAAACACCTTGCGCGATCTGCTCGGGCTGCCGGGGCTGCGCGTGCAAGGCAGTCTGCCATCCGACGGCAAGGCGCACGGCCTTGATCGCTCGGCGGAGGCGCTCGATTTTTCGTTCGTGCACCTCGATTCGTATCTCTCGGCGGTGGACACCGCGCTGGCCGCCGCCACGCCGACGCTGATCGATCAACCGCCGGTTTCGAGCTACCACTACACGCCGCAGGAGAGCAACGATGTGCTCCGGCTCGTGAACCAAAAGGAAGCTATCCCGCTCATCGGCCTGACGCGCGATGAGACGTTCATCCCGATCGGGCTCACCGCCGTCGATGACGAGCCGAAGTCCACGGCCATCGCGGTGTTCCGCCACGGCGATGCCGACTTCCGGTATAATACCAACCGCTTCACGCCGAAGTTCGACGGCTACTATCGCATTCGCGTGAGCGGCTACAGCGTGGCGTGGGATGGCCAGCAGATCACCCCGACCAAGCGGCACGGCGCGCTGAGCTTCGGCCTTTTCTCCAAGGGCTACAACTATGGCCTGGTGGACCTGCCCCCGAATCGCGCGGGCATCGGCGAGCTGACAGTGTGGATGGAACAGATCAATGAATCGGTGATGTTCACCGCGGAGACCTGCGAGCGGATCCGCGACTACGCTTATGGCGGCAACCGGCACGTGACCGGGCCGCTCGTCCCGGTGCCGGGCATCGCGATCGAGGGCATCGATATCGACGGGCCGTTCTATCCGGCGTGGCCGCCCGCGAACCAGATCGCGCTCTTCGGGAATCTGCCGCTCGAACGATGGACGAAGGAGAGCGGCCAGCTGAAGCCGGTCATGAAGGCGCCGGCCGCGGGCCGGCCGTGGGTGCACATTGTGAGCGAGGATCCGGAAAAGGACGCCCACCAGTTGCTCGTCAGCTTTCTCCGCAAGGCGTTCCGCCGCCCGGCCACGGACGCGGAATTGCAACGGTATCAATCGATCTTCGCCGACCGGTTGAAGGACGGGGATCATTTTCAGGATGCGCTCAAGGCCGCGTATCGCGCGGCGCTGGTCTCGCCGGATTTTATGCTGCTGCGGGGCAGCGGGCCCTACGCGCTCGCATCGAAGCTCAGCTATTTCCTGTGGGCCGGCCCGCCCGATGAAGAGTTGCTCGCGCTCGCGGAGAATGGACAGATCATGAAGCCTGCGGTCCTGCGCGCGCAGACGCAGCGGCTGCTTCAGGACAAACGCGCGGCGCGTTTCGTGGAGGACTTTACCGGGCAATGGCTGCGCCTGCGCGAGATCGATTCCACGCAGCCGGACAAGGCGCTGTATCCCGAGTTCACGCCGCTGCTCCAGGAGTCGATGCTCGAGGAGACGCGCGCCTATTTCGCCGAATTGCTGAATGGCGATCTCGGGATCTCGCACGTGGTGAAATCCGATTTCGCGATGCTCAATGAGCCGCTCGCCGAGTGTTACGGCATCAAGGGCGTGTGGGGACACGAGATCCGCCGGGTGCCGATGCCGCCCGGGAGCGTGCGCGGCCCATTCATCGCGCAGGGAAGCGTGCTGAAAATCTCGGCCAATGGCACCACGACATCGCCCGTGACACGCGGGGCGTTTGTCATGGAAAAAATCCTGGGGATCGTGCCGACACCGCCGCCGCCGAATACCGGCACCATCGAGCCCGACACGCGCGGGACCACGACGGTGCGGGAACAACTCGAGAAACATAAGAACAACGCGATCTGCGCCTCGTGCCATGTGAAGATGGATCCCTACGGCTTTGCACTGGAGAGCTTCGATGTGATGGGCGCGAGCCGCGTGGCCTACCGGGCGCTCAATGATCCGCCGGCGCCCGGCCCCGCGCCGGCGGGCCCGCCCGCCCCCGATACCCGCAAGATCGTGCAAGGCCGGCGCACCGAGTATCACCCTGGCAAGCCGGTGGATTGCACCGGCCAGCTGCCGGATGGCCGTGCTTTCAAGGACCTGGCCGAGCTCCAGGACCTGCTCGCGACCAATGAAGAAGGACTCGCGCGCGCGTTTGTCGGCCAGCTTGTGACATACTCGACCGGGGCCACCGTGAGCTTTGCCGATCGCGCTGCGGTGGAAAGCATCCTCGCGCGGTCCAGGGAAAGCGGCTATGGTGTGCGCACCCTGCTCGTCGAAACCGTCCTCAGCCCCCTCTTTTCCAAGCAGTAGCAACCGAAGACCGCCCATGAACATCGCGACCCGCATCCCACTCTCCCGCCGCACTTTTCTGCGCGCCGCCGGAGCGACCCTCGCCCTGCCGCTGCTCGAGAGCATGATGCCCCGGATCGGGCATGCCGCTACGCCGGAGCCGCCGCGCCGCTTCGTGGGCATGATGACAAACATGGGCATCCTGCCCGAATACTTCTTCCCGAAAAACACCGGGCGCGATTACGACCTGCCTTATTACCTGGAACTGATGAAGGCGCATCGCAACGACATGACCATCTTCTCCGGCACGTCCTTCCCGGGTGTGGATGGCGGGCACGCTTCGGAGAAATCGTTCCTGACCGGGGCGCCCGGGGCCAGTCGCGGTTCGTTCAAGAACAGCGTGTCGCTTGACCAGGTGATGGCTGAGCAACTCGGCAGCGCCACGCGGTTCCCCTCGCTGACGATCATGATCGGCACGGAGTCGCTCAGCCTTTCCTGGACGCGCAGCGGATCGATGATTCCCGCGGTGGTGAGTCCGCTGAAGCTCTACAATCAACTCTTCGTCGAAGACACGGCGGCCGGTAAAGCCGCCGCGAAGCGCCGGCTCCAGCAGGACCGCAGCCTGCTCGACAGCCTCCGCGACCAGTACAAGGCCTTGCAGCAGAGCGTCACCGCCGCGGACCGCGACCGCCTCGACCAATTTGCCACCGCCGTGCGCGACCTGGAGAAAAGTCTCGCCGCGGCCGAGGGTTGGATCGACCGGCCGAAACCGATCGTGAGCGTGAAGGCGCCCGCGGAAACGGCGGACCACAACGATCTCGTCTTCAACTCCAAGGTCATGCTGGACCTCGTGCGGCTGGCGCTGGAAACCGATTCCACGCGCATTGCCACCGTGGCCTTCAGCACCACCACGCTCACGCCCAAGCTGCCCGGTATCACGTCCTCCACGCATCCGCTCACGCATCACGGCCAGCAGCCCGAGAAGATCGCGCAATTGAAGACGATCGAGGGCGCGCAGTTCGAGGCGGTGGCGGATTTCTTTGCGGGATTGAAGGCGAGCAGGGAACAGGGCACCGCGCTCTTCGAGCGCACGGCGTGCATGTTTGGCACGAACATGGGCAGTGCCAATTCACACTCGAACACCAACCTGCCCGTGCTGCTCGCGGGCGGGGGATTCAAGCATGGACAGCACCTGGCGTTTGACACGCAGAAGAATTACCCGCTCTCAAATCTCTACATCTCGCTCTTGCAGCGGATGGGGCTGCCCTTGGACAAGTTCTCCAGCGGAACGACGACGATGCAGGGGCTGGAGATGGTTTAGCACCGGCGGCGCTACGCGGTCTGTGAAAGCTCCTGCGCCGGCTCGTGAAGTCCGGCCGGCGCTTGATGCGCGGTCGACATCACCTGTGCGACCGCCGTTCGAAAAGCGGCTTGGGAGATTGGCTTTTCCAGGACGAGATCCACGCCGGAGCCTTCCTGCCCGCCTTCCGACTCGGTGCCGAAACCGGTCAGCAGAATGACCCGCGTCTCCGGGTTGATTCTCTTGATGGCGTCCGCAAGCTGGGCCCCGTTCATACCTGGCATGGCCTGGTCGGTCACAATGAGGTCGAAATCTTCCGTGCCGAGGATGTCCAGGGCCTCATCCGCATTCGCCGCAGTCGTGATGTCGTGCAGATCGTCGCCCAAATTGTTGACGATGATCTTGCGAATCAGCTCCTGATCCTCGACGACGAGGACCCGCAAAGACCGTTCGACGGCGGCGCCGGAGGCCGGACATGTGTCCTTATCGGCGGCGATGCTGGCCGGGAAGCGGAAGATGAAAGTGGTCCCCTGGCCCGCCTTGCTGAGAATCTCCATTTCACCGCGGTGGCGCTGGACGATGCCATAGACCATCGCCAGCCCGAGCCCGCTGCCGTGCTCGCCTTTGGTGGTGAAGAAAGGCTCCAGGCAGCGGCGGCGAACTTCTTCGGGCATCCCGATTCCGGAGTCCTTGACGGAGAGGATCACGGAATCGTCTTCGACTCCCGTGTGAAAGGTCAGCGACCCTCCAGCCGGCATGGCATCAACCGCGTTGAAAATAAGATTGGTGAGAACCTCGCGCAATTCGGAGGCGTGTCCCCAGATTCGGGGTGTCGTTTCGAGTTCGAGCTGAATATCGATCGCGATGCCCTTCCCCATCGCCTGCGTCTTCCATCGGGGTTCGGTGATGGTGACCGCCTGTTCGACGAGTCCCCGGAGATCGATCAGGCGTTCGCGGACGTCGCTGTCTTCCCGGTAGAACGACCTCAAGCGCCCCACGACTTGCGCGGCGTCCTCGGCCGTCGTCAGCACGATTTTCATCTGTTCCACGGCATCCTCGATGTGGTGCTGCTCGCAGATGCGCAGGACAAATTCTCCGAAGCCGAGAATGATGGAGAGCGAGTTGTTAAAATCGTGGGCCACACCACTGGCCATGGTGCCCAGGGCGCGCAGTCTTTCCTGCTGGATCACCTGTTGTTGGGCGTCCCGCAATTCGGAAAGCGCCGCCCGCAATTCGCTGGTCCGCTCGGCGACGACGGCTTCGAGATTTTCATTGGAGCGGCGCATCTCGCAGTGCAGCCGGCGTGTTTCGAGCAAATTGCGAACCCGGAGGACGACTTCCGCATTGTTGAAGGGCTTGGTGACAAAATCATTGGCTCCGGATTTCAGCGCCCGCTGCTTGGCGCGTCCCGTGGCATCGGCGGTCAGCACCAGGATCGGCAGATAAGTTCCTTCGGGGATTACGGAGTGGAACAGTTCGAGCAATTCGAAACCATCGATGTGAGGCATTGATAGATCGAGGAGGATCACGTCGGGCTGAAATTCTTGAAGAAGGGCCATGGCCTCGCGCGGATCATTCGTGCTTTTGCACCGCCCCACGCCGACCATTTCGAACAGCCGCTCCAGCAGGAGAGTATTTGCCGGCTCATCATCCACAATCATCAGCCGCGCTTCGCTAAGATGTTCCGTTTTCATAGAGAGATACTTGGCCAGCCCTCAGATATCGCCGGACAGATTGAGGTAGGACGTCCCTAAATTTCATAAAAACGCTACTTATCTGGTACGGCAGAGCGTTTTGCGCATTCCCCAGGTGCGGGCCTTCCCCATCTGAACTTATGGAGCGGATTCCAATCTATTTGGCTCGCGTACTGCTTGTACTAACTAGCACCTTGCCCGGAATCCAACAGTTCGTCGAGAATCTGAAGGAACTCACGAACCTCTATGGGCTTTGTCAGGTAGGCGCGCGCTCCCGCGGCCAGCATTTCGGCCCGTTTTGCGGGAGTGGCGTCGGCACTCAGGATCACGATCGGTATGGCACAAGTTACCGGATTGCTTTGTAACTGGCGAAGCAGATCGCTCCCGGGCACGTCGGGCAACTGAAGATCGAGCAAAATGAGATGTGGGTGCTGTTCACGGGCGAGGTCCAGGCCGAGCCGTCCCTGCATCGCGGGGTGCAGCACGGTGCCCGGGCGCAGCTCCAGAATACTCTCGATCAACCTCAAGTTCGAGAGATTGTCTTCGATATAGAGCACCGTTCGCTCGCGGAATGGGGCCGCCGGAATTGACGGGACTTCCGGGACGGGCTCTATGGGCTCCGTTTCCGAACTTTCGTCCCGCGGCAGTTCAATCCAGAAAGTGGACCCCTCGCCGAGCACGCTCCTCGCGCCGAGTTCACCGCCCATCAAATGGACCAGACGCCGGGAAAGAGTAAGACCGAG
>Ga0070658_10001083_pt1 | contig 23270 bp, 21 predicted proteins | sample KBSC13metaG_FD_64664 | JGI IMG/M metagenome (GOLD analysis project Ga0070658, IMG submission 64664) | Corn rhizosphere microbial communities from Kellogg Biological Station, Michigan, USA - KBS C1-3 metaG | ecosystem: Host-associated > Plants > Roots > Rhizosphere > Soil ...
GAAAACAACCGCCACGTCTGGGCGGACGGTCGCTGGATCCAGCAGCGCCCGGGCCAGCATTGGGTCGCCGACCGCTGGGACTCGCATCGCGACGGCAATCACGATCGCTGGCAGCATCAGGCCGGTCATTGGGACAACGACGGTCCGCGCAACGACGGTCGCGGCGACCACAACCACGACGGCCATCCCGACAACGGTCATGGGCCGGACAACCACGGCAATAACAACGGCCGCCGCTAGTCCTTCTTCCTTCTCTCTTCACAGCGGAAGCGGGGCGCCTTGTGCGTCCCGTTTTCTTGTGTCCGAAACAAGGCGGGTGCGTGGCGCAAATTCCTTGATCGGGAGGGCACGTCCGAAGGGGCTGAAGCGTATTTCCCTGCACAGCGGCCCGAAGGCCGCGCAAGGAGGTACTCATGTTGAAGCGATCCCTGTTCATGGCGCTTGCCGTCGCGACGATCGCCACCCCCGCCCTGGTGGCGCCGGCGATGTTCACGCCGGCCGCGGCAGAGGTCGACCTGAACGTCTCGATCGGCGTCCCGCCGCCGCCGCCGCGCTACGAGGTCGTGCCGGCGCCGCGTGCCGGCTACATCTGGGCGCCGGGCCACTGGCGCTGGGACGGTCACCAGCACGTGTGGAATGGCGGCGTCTGGGTGCCCCAGCGCGCCGGCTACCGCTACGTTCCCGACCGCTGGGAGCGCTACGTCGAGAACGGTCACGAGCGTTGGCGTCATCACGCCAGCGGCTGGGACCGTGACGGCGACGGCGTGCCCAACCGCTACGACAACCATCCGAACAATCCGAACCGCCGTTAGGTTGAGTCGGAAATTAGGGAAGCGGGGCGCCTCGGCGCCCCGCTTTCTTTTTGCTATCTTCCCGGCACCTCATCGGGAAGGAAACACCAGTGCCGCTTCGCGCCGACCGCTTCGGTCTCTCCGTCGCCCTCGCCACGCCGTTCGCCGAGGACCGTCAGATCGACCTGCCGCGCCTGGTGGCGCACGGGCTCCAATCCCTGGCCGACGGCTGCACCAGCCTGACGGTGTTCGGCACCACGGGCGAGGGCGCGACCCTGGGCCTCAACGAGCGCAATCGCGCGCTGGGCGCGCTCGTGGGCGCCGGCGTCGATCCGAAGAAGCAGCTGGTCGTCGGCGTCGCGGCCTCGTCGGTCGAGGATGCGATCGCCCAGGGCCGTGCCGGCCTGATGCTGGGCTGCCCGAGTTTCCTGCTGGCGCCGCCGTTCTATTTCAAGAACCCTGGTGACGAGGGACTGTTCGACTGGTTCGCCGCCGTGCTCGCGGGCCTCGGCCCCAAGGCGAGCAACGTCATCCTCTATCATATCCCGCAGGTCACCTCGGTCGGCCTGTCGGTCGATCTGATCGGCCGTCTCAAGAAGGCGTTCCCGGGCCAGGTGAAGGGCGTGAAGGATTCGTCGGGCGACTGGAGCAATACGCAGGCGCTGCTGCAGCATCATGCCGACCTGCACATCCTGATCGGCGACGAGCGCCTGCTGGCCAAGGGCATGAATCTCGGGGCCTCGGGCACGATCTGCGGCCTGGCCAACATCGCGCCCGACCTGATGCAGGCGCCGGTGAACGGCATCGAGGAGCCGAGGGTCGCCGCCATGATCGAGGTCGTGCTGCCATTCGCCGTAACCGCCGCGGTGAAGGCGCTGGTCGGCCATCGCCGCGGCGATCCCGTCGCCTGGAGCCGCATGCGCGCGCCGCTCAGGTCGCTGGATGAAGCCGAGTGTCGCAAGATCTTCGCTGCGATCGACGCCATCCGTGCCAAGAAAGCTGCCTAGCAACCCGTCGTCGCGACCAGAGCGAAGCGACGAACAGGAGGAAACAACATGCCCGCACCGATCACCATCCGCCTGCATCCCAACGACAACGTCGTCGTGGCCCGCATGGACATCCTGCCCAACACCCGGATCGAAGGCGACGTTGCCGCCGCCACGCGCGTACCGCCCGGCCACAAGATCCTGACGCGCGCGGTGAAGAAGGGCGAGCCGCTGCGCAAGTACAACCAGATCATCGGCTTCGCGACCGAGGACCTGGCGCCCGGCACCCATGTCCATACGCACAACTGCGTCATGGGCGACTTCGAGCGCGATTATGCCTTTTGCGCCGACGCCCATGCGACCGACTACGCCCTGACGCCGGCCACCTTCATGGGCTATCGGCGCGCCGATGGACGGGCCGCGACGCGCAACTACCTGGGTATCGTCACGACGGTGAATTGCTCGGCCGCCACCAGCCGCATGATCGCCAAGCATGTCGAGCCGCTGCTCGCGCAGTATCCCAACATCGACGGCGTGGTGCCGCTGACGCACGGCGGCGGCTGCGGCATGGCCGCGTCGGGCCTCGAGATGGACGTGCTGCGGCGTACGCTCGCGGGCTACACGCGTCACCCCAACATGGCGGCGGTCGTGGTCCTGGGCCTCGGCTGCGAGACCAACCAGATCTCCGGCCTGATGGACGCCGAGGGCTTGAAGGAAGGCCCGAAGCTGATCCCGATGGCAATCCAGGACGAGGGCGGTGTGTCCAAGACGGTGATGCGCGCCGTGGGATTCCTGAAGGAATTGCTGCCCGAGGCCAATGACGTCAAGCGCGTGCCGGTCCCGGCGAGCGAGCTCATCCTGGCGCTGCAGTGCGGCGGCTCCGACGGCTACTCGGGCATTTCGGCCAATCCCGCGCTCGGCGCGGCGGTCGACCTGCTGGTGAAGAACGGCGGCACGGCGGTTCTGTCGGAGACGCCCGAGATTTACGGCGCCGAGCATCTGCTGACTCGCCGCGCGGCCAGCCGCGCGGTCGGCGAGAAGATCGTCAAGCGCATCAAGTGGTGGGAAGACCATTGCGCGCGCACCGGCGGCGAGATGAACAACAATCCCTCGCCGGGCAACAAGGCGGGCGGTCTCACCACCATTCTCGAGAAGTCTCTGGGCGCGGTGGCCAAGGGCGGCACGACCAACCTGGTCGACGTCTACGAGTACGCCCAGCCGATCACGGCCAAGGGTTTCGTCTACATGGATTCGCCCGGCTACGATCCGGTGTCGGCCACGGGTCAGGTCGCCGGCGGCGCCAACGTCCTGTGCTTCACCACCGGACGCGGCAGTGTGTTCGGCTGCAAACCCACCCCGTCGCTCAAGCTCGCGACGAACAGCGCGCTCTACCGGCGCATGACCGACGACATGGACATCAACTGCGGCACCATCGTCGACGGCGAGGAGTCGATCCAGGAAAACGGCAAGCGGATATTTGAACTCATCGTGAAAACAGCTTCGGGCCAGAAGACCAAATCCGAAGCCCTCGGCATCGGCGACGACGAGTTCGAGCCGTGGAAAATCGGCGCAACAATGTGACGCGGCACGGGCATTTGCGTTCGCTCGGCAACCAATCTTGAATTGCCGGCGTTAGAACGTACATGCGGTCCTGCGACTTCCGAACTTGGCCATGCCTTGGCGGCCCTGCCCACTGCGGACGAACCCCACGCGCTGATTTCCAAATTCTTCAGTTGTCGCGGACCACAGCAACGAGCGCTCGGGTCGCCGCGCGTGTGTGTTTGTAGCTCGTCAAAACTGCCAAGGAGAGACCTAAATGGCTACAGGGACGGTTAAGTGGTTCAACGCCACCAAGGGCTTCGGCTTCATCCAGCCGAACGATGGTGGCAAGGACGTGTTCGTTCATATCAGCGCCGTCGAGCGCTCCGGCATGAATGGCCTGAACGAAGGCCAGAAGATCAGCTACGAGATCGCGACCGAGCGCGGCCGCTCGGCGGCCGTGAACCTGAAGGCGGAAGGCTAACCGGCCCTCGCGCGCGCTTTGCGAAAGCGAAACGGCGGTGCCTCTGGCGCCGCCGTTTTCATTTGTGCACTCTCTCGGCAAGGGGCTGCCGGGGGGAATGCCATGTCGTCGGAACTGCACTATCTGTCGCTCGACGAGGTTGCGCGCCGGCTGAAGACGCGCAAGGTCTCGTCCGTCGAGGCGACCGGGGCGCTGCTCGACCGCATCGGCAGGATCGATCCCGCGCTCAAGGCCTATGCCACGGTGACGCCCGAGCGGGCGTTGGCCGATGCCCGCGCCCGCGACGCGGAGACCGCGGCCGGGAAATCGCGCGGCGTGCTGCACGGCGTGCCGATCGCGGTGAAGGACCTGTGCAATACCGAAGGCGTGCCGACGGCGGCCGGCATGGCCATCCATCGCGCCAACGTGCCGGCAAAGGACGCCACGGTAGTGGCGCGCCTCAAGGCGGCGGGCGCGGTGATCCTGGGCAAGCTCCAGATGACGGAAGGCGCGTTCGGCGCGCATCACCCCAGCATCCCCGCGCCGCTCAATCCGTGGAATGCCACCTACTGGACGGGCTCCTCGTCGTCGGGCTCGGGTGCCGCGACGGCGGCCGGACTGTGCTTTGGCTCTCTGGGTTCGGACACCGGCGGTTCGATCCGCTTTCCCTCGACCATGAATGGCCTTTCCGGGATGAAGCCGACGTGGGGACGGGTGAGTCGCGCCGGCGTCTTCCCGCTCGCCGACTCGCTCGACCACGTGGGACCGATGGCGCGCAGTGCGCTCGATGCGGCGATCATGCTGGGCGTCATCGCCGGCGCCGACCCCGACGATCCGACGGCGGTGCCGCTGGCGGTGCCCGACTATGCCGGCACGATCGGCGCGGGCGTGCGCGGCAAACGCATCGGGCTGGCCACCAACATGGACGATCTCGACAGCGATTCGCGGCGCGCCCTGGACGGCGCTGCCGCCGCGTTGCGCGCGGCCGGCGCCGAGGTGGTCGACGTCGCGCTGCCGGCGAGCTTTGCGCAAGGCTCGCGCGACTGGGTGCCGCTCTGTGCCGTCGAGACCGCGCTTGCCCACGAACGCACCTATCCGGCGCGCGCCGCCGAGTACGGACCGGTGCTGGCCGCCCTGATCGACATGGGCCGCACGCTCTCGGCCGTCGACTTCGCGCGCCTGCAGGCCCGGCGCGCGGCGCTGACCGGCGAACTCTCCACCTTGCTCGCGTCCGTCGATCTCCTGCTCGCCCCGGTGATGGCGCGCGCGGCGTGGTCGCTCGAGACCCTGGCCGCAGCCGGCCGTGACCCCGAGTCGGTGGCGGGCCGGTTGCGTTACACTGCGCCCTTCGACCTGTCCGGGCATCCCACGCTCACCCTGCCGGGAGGCATGACCACCGACGGCGTGCCGACGGGCTTCCAGATCGTCGGCCGTGCGTTCCACGAGGCGTCGATCCTGGCCGCGGGCCATGCCTATCAGCAGGCGACCGACTGGCACCTGAGGCGGCCGCGACTCTAGGACGCCCGCGTGTTTCGGTGCATAGACGGTGAATCGACTGTGCTGTATCATGGCGCTTTCATGGCGGCCGTCGCATGACAACGATCTTCAAGAAAAACTTGCGACTGAGGCCCAGTATCCTGACGGCGTTCGTCGTGCTGACCGTGCCGGTCTTCCTGGCCATCATCGCCGTCACCTACGTCTCGAACGACCGCATCGCGCGCGAGGACGCGCAGGGCCTGATCGAGCGCTTCAGAATCGACGCCATCAGCAATATCGAGGACGACATCAACCCGATCCGCTCGCTGATCCGGTCGGCGGCGGCGCTCGGCGGCCAGCTGCCGGACTTCTACGCCAGCGACCGCGTGCTGCCCTACTTCCAGAGCATGCTGCCGCACAGCGACAAGCTGGTCAGCGCCTATGTCGGCCTCGCGGACGGCTCCTTCCGACAGGCCCGGCGGATCGATTCGAACGTGCGGATCGGCAACGAATTCCCGCCACCAGGATCGGTCTTCGCCTCGCGCGTCATCGATCCAAAGCTCGGCGGGCCGCTGCTCGACCGCTACGTCTTCTTCGACAAGGGCGGCAAGCAGCTTGGCATGCTCGACGAGCCGACGGCCTACGATCCGCGCACGCGCGGCTGGTATCGCTGGACCGTCGCCGCGGGCGGGCTGCACGTCACCGATCCGGACATCTTCGCTGCCCTCGGTCTCGTCGGCTTCACCGTCGCCGAGCCGTTCTACGCCGACGGCAAGCTGCTTGGCGTGGCGGCGATCGACATCACCCTGGACGGGCTCGGCCAGTATCTCGCCGAGCGCAAGATCAGCCCGGGCACGGTGAGCTATATCCTCGATGCCCGCGGCAGCGTGCTGGCAGCATCCGACCTGTCGCGCAGCTACGCCAACAACAACGGCACGCTCGAGCTGCGCCACATCTCCTCGCTCGAGAACGCCCTGCCGGCCGCCGCCTACGCCGCCCGGCCGCGCGTCGAGGAGGGCAGCAAGGTCTTCTATTCCTTCACCCATGCCGGCCGTGAATATGTCGCCAGCCTGTCGACCCTGCCGGCCGACTTCGGCAAGCGCTGGCAGGTCTTCATCATCACGCCGGTCGACGATTTCACCGGTGCCCTCCGGAAGAACAACGACACGCTGCTGCTGTTCGGCCTCATCGCCATCGCGTTCCAGATCGCCATCATCTACTTCCTGAGCAGCGTGATCTCCCGCCCGCTCGAGCGGCTGGCCAGGAACGTCGACATGATCCAGGACCTCGGCATCGCCCATCGGCTGCCGGTCGTGTCGTCGCCGGTGCGCGAGATCAACACGTTGTCGCGCGCCATCGATACGCTCGACAATGCCGTGCAGTCGTTCTCGTCCTTCGTGCCGGTCGGCCTGGTCAAACAGCTGCTCGACAGTGACCAGAAGCTGACTCTGGGCGGCCACAGCCGCTTCCTCACCATCTTCTTCTGTGACATCGAATCGTTCGCCACGATCGCCGAGGAGATGCCGTCGCAGGAGATCCTGCTCAGGGTCTCGTCCTATCTCGAGATCGTCATCAAGGCGGTGAACGACCAGCACGGCACGATCGACAAGTTCATGGGCGACGGCGTCATGGCGTTCTGGGGCGCGCCGGCATTGCTCGAGGACCACGCATGGCGGGCCTGCGTGGCCGCCCTCACCATCCGGCGCGAGATGAAGGCGCTCAACGCCCGGTGGCAGGCCGAAGGGCTGCGGCCGTTCAATATCCGCATCGGCATCCACTGCGACGCCGTGATGGTGGGCAACATCGGCAGCCACGAGCGCATGAGCTACACGGTGATGGGCGACGGTGTGAACATCGCCTCGCGCCTGGAGGCGATCAACAAGGAGTACGGCAGCCACGTCTGCGTGAGCCACAGCGTCTTCCGCGAAGCCGGCGAGCGGCTGTGCGTGCGGCCGATCGAGGACGTCGCGGTCAAGGGCCGGCGCGGCAAGATCCCGATCTACGAGCTGATGGGCGTGTTCGGCGACGCCGCCGAGATCGAGCCCGCGGCCGAGTCGGTCGAGGTCGCCGGCATGACCAAGGCGGCCTACGACGCCGTCACCGCCGGCGACACGGTGCGCGCGCTCGAGCTCTACCGCGAGATCGCCCGGCGATTCCCGCAGGATCCGGTCGCCGCCGAGCTGATCCGCCGGCTGGACGCGGCATGAAGGTCGAGCACGTTCCCGTTCCGGCGCTGCGCCCCAGCGAATACACGGCGATACTGATCCAGGGGCTGCGCACGCGCGCAGCCTGGGTATGCGGCGCCGACGCCCTCGAGATCGGCTCGGGCAGTGGCGTCGTGCTGGCGACCCTGGGCGGGCTGGGCGCGGCCTCCCTGTGCGGCATCGACATCGAGGAGAAGGCGGTCACCCTGGGCGTCGCCCTCTTGGGCAAGCTGGGCTACGGCGCGACCTCGCAGGTGCTGTGCGGCGACATGTGGCGGCCTGTGGCCGGCCGGCGCTTCGGCCTCGTGACCGCCAACCTGCCGCACTTCCCGATGACCGATCCCGACCTCTCGGGCCGCCTGCCGAGCTGGAGCGACGGCGGGCCCGACGGACGGCGCCTGCTCGATCCGTTCCTCGAGGGTCTGCCGCATCACCTGGCGCCCGGCGGACGGGCCGTGATTGCGCACAACGCTTTCGTCGACGTCGAACGCTCGCGCGCGATGGCGGCGCGCGGCGGGCTCGAGCTGCGCATCGCGCTGACGACGCTGGTCTATGTCACCGACGACAAGCTCGAGCACATGACCGAGAGCGTCCTGCGGCGCGAGGAGGGGCGGTCGATCCACCGCTATGGCCCCTATGCCTTCGCCGACATGCACATCGTCGAGATCGGCGCCTCCGGAGCACTGGGCTGACATGGACTTCCGGCGCATTGCCTGCCTGCTCGCCTGTCTGCTGTCCTGCGCGCTCGCCGTCGCCCCGCCGGCGTGGGCCCAGGGCGGATCGCCGGACGCCGAGCTGCGCGGTGTCCTCGACGCGGCGCGCGCGGCCTGTCCGCTGGCGCCGGGCGCGGCGCCGGCGGCCGACCGCCTGACGCGCATTCTGTGCGACAACAAGATCCGCATCGGCCTGCGTGACTATTATCCGCTGTTCGCCACGCACGAGAACGGCCAGCGCCAGGGGTTCGAAGTCGACGTGGCGCACGCCATCGCCGCCAAGCTCGGCGTCGAGCCCGACTTCACCCGCGTGAACGCGGCCAACCGCATCGTCCTCGTGGCCGAGGGTCGCATCGACCTCACCATCGCCACCATGGGCCACAATACCCAACGCGACGGCCAGGTGCGCTTCATCCGTCCGCACTACTACCAGTCGGAGACGATCCTGGTCGGCCCGCGGGCGCTCAAGGTCGCGAGCTGGGCCGACGTGCGCGAGCGCACGGTCTGTGCCACCGTCGGCAACGGCTCGAACGCCGATCTGGTGGCGCACAAGGCCCGCCTGATGCTGTTCGACGAGGCCGGCGTGCTTCCCGAGCATCTGCGCAGCGAGACCTGCACGCTCGCCGCCCAGGACGACAGCTTCTTCGCGGCCTATTTCGCCGATCCCGCCTTTGCCGCGGCCTTCGTGCCGAAGTTCGGCTTCGCCCAGGTGCCGTGGGGCATGGCCGTCGCGCGCACCGGCAGCGACCGGCTGGCGCACGCGCTCGACCTGATCAGCCAGATATTCCATCGCGACGGCGTGTTCCTCGAGTTCGCCCGCAAGCACAAGGTCGCCACCGCCTTCCTCGAGCGGCAGCAAGCGGTGTGGAACCGCCCGGACTGCAACACCGCCACGGGCGCGACCAACGGCGCCTGCATCCTGCCCGCCCTCGACACCGAACTCGAGCCGACGACGTTCGCGCGTCCCGTGGCGGCGTTCGAGAAATGGGTGAAGGCAAATCTCGGGGTCGAGCTCGTGCTGCCCATGCTCAAGACCGCGCCGGCCTGGTCGCTGTTCAGGACCGGCGTGGCGACCTCGCTGTTGTTGATTGCCGGCGCGCTGTCGGCGACCCTGGTCCTCGCTCTCGTGCTGGGCGCCGTGCAGGGCTCGCGGTCGTGGTTGCTGCATGGGGCGGCGCGGGCGCTCACGGTCGTGCTGCAGTCCTCGCCGATCGTGCTCACCCTCGTCATCGCCTCGGCGCTGTCGCATGCGCTGTTCCCTGCTTCGGCGGCGACGGCGATCGGCGCGGCGATCGTGGCGCTGGGGCTCACCAATGGCGCCAACGCAGGCCAGGCGATCGGCGAGGCGATGGCGACCTTGCGCGCCGAGCCGGCCACGCGCGGTCTCGGCGAAGCGGCACTGTTCAGCCGAGCACTCGGCCGCTCGGGCTCGCAGATCGTGGCGTTCCTGATCAATGCCGCCAAGGGCACGCCGACGGCGAGTTTCATCGGCGCGCCCGAGCTGCTGACGGCGCTCACCGACATCACCTCGTTCTCCAGCGGCCGCATCACGACCTATTGGCTGCTGCTGATCTTCTACATCCTCGTGGTGATGGCCGTGGTCTGGTTCTGCGACCGCCTGCGGCTGCGCCTCGAACGCAGCCATGCCGTCGCATGACCGGGCTTCTCCATCAGCTCGACGCCGACTTCCTGCCCCAGTTTCTGACGGGCATGACGGTCAATTTCGAGATCGCCGCCGTGGCGCTGGCGCTCGGCCTGGCGCTCGGGCTGCTGCTCGCCTGGGCGCGGGTCGGCGGCGGTGCTGCGGGCGTGGGCGCGGCGTCGATCATCGGCCTGATGCGCGCGGCGCCGACCTTCGTGGTCATGTTCTTCCTGCTGAACGCCATCCCGCGCGGCGCCAACCTGTTCGGCGTGCCGCTGGCGCCGAGCGGCATGATGGCGGTCGCGGTGTCGCTGGTGCCGTACTCGGCGGCCTACATCGCCGATGCCGGGGTCGCGGCCATCCGCCAGCTGCGCGCCCGCTCGCCGCTGGGCGCGCTTCTCTTCCTGCCCAACGTCACGCGCGCCTTCTTCGTGCTCGTGATGTCATCGGGCGCGGGCGCGGCGATCGGCGTCAACGAGGGCATCGCGGTGCTCCTGCGCCAGGCCGAACTGCTGCCGTCGCTCGGCGACCGCTTGGTGTTGTTCGCCATAGGCGTCGCGGCCTTCGGCATCCCGCTGCAGATCGGCTTTGCGCTGATCAAGGCGCTCCAGCGCCGTCTCAGCCGGATTATGATGCGCCATCACGAGGAGACTCCATGAAGCCGACCCGCCGCGTCCTGATGCTGGGCGCCAGCGCCGCCGTCCTTGCCGGCCCACTCACCGCGTCGTTCGCCGGCGGTGCGCGCGCGCAGACCTTTCCCAGGCAGATCCGCATCGTCGTGCCCTATCCGCCGGGCGGCGGTGCCGACACCACGGCGCGCTTCATCCAGAATCCCCTGCAGGAGGCGCTGGGCGCCACCGTCGTCGTCGAGAACAAGCCGGGCGCGGCCGGCATGATCGGCGACGAGGTCGTGGCCAAGGCGACGCCCGACGGCGGCACGCTGCTGCTGGGCGCCTTCGCCCATGCGGTCAATCCGCTGATCCAGCCCAAGATGCCGTTCAAGACGCCGGACGACTTCGCTCCGGTGTCGCTGCTGACCTCGGTGCCGGAACTGCTGGTGATCACGCCGTCGCACGAGGCCAGGACCGTGGCCGACCTGGTGGCGCTGGCCAAGGCCAGGCCGGGCACGCTGTTCTATGCCTCGTCGGGCGCCGGCAGCGCCCAGCACCTGGCCGCCGAGCTGTTCAAGCTGCGCACCGGCACCGACATCGGCCACGTTCCCTACAAGGGCGGCGGGCTGGCGGTGGGCGACGTCGCGGCCGGCCACATCCCGTTCTACTTCGGCAATATGAGTGCGGCGCTGCCGCAGGCGCGCGCCGGCCACGTGCGTGCGCTCGCCGTGACCAGCGCCCAGCGCTCGCCTGCCGCGCCCGACGTGCCGACGATGGAAGAGGCGGGCGTGAAGGGCTGCGTGATCTCGGAGTGGAACGGCATCCTCGCTCCCGCCGGCACACCGCAACCGCTGGTCGACCGCCTGTCGGCCACGCTCGCCAGGATCATGCGCGATCCCGCGATCAAGGCGAAGTTCACCGACCTGGGCGTCGACGCGATCGGCTCGACGCCGGTCGAGCTGGCCGCCTTCATGGAGGACGAGCGCAAGAAGTGGGCCGAGGTCGTGAAGGCCGCCAACATCAAGATCGAGTAGCCATGTCCTACCGTTCGGTCTTCCGTCCCGGCCTGTTCGAGGGCCAGACCATCGTCGTCACCGGCGGCGGCTCGGGCCTCGGCCGCTGCACCGCGCACGAACTCAAGGCGCTGGGCGCGCGGCTCGCGCTGGTCGGACGCACGCAGGACAAGCTCGACCGCGTGAAGGAAGAACTCGGCGACAAGGATGTCTTCACCTTCGCCGCCGACCTGCGCGACGAGATCCAGGTCAGGGCCGCCGTCGACGGCGTGCTGGCCTGGGGCGGCCGCATCGACGGGCTGGTGAACAACGCCGGCGGGCAATTCCCCGCCCAGCTCAAGGACATCTCGCTGAACGGCTGGAACGCCGTGGTCGCCAACAACATGACGGCGACCTTCCTGGTGTCGAAGGAAGTCTACCTGCGCTGGATGGAGAACAACGGTGGCGCCATCGTCAATGTCGGCGCCGACTGGGAGCTCGGCATGCCGGGCATGGGCCACAATGGCGCGGCGCGCGCGGGCCAGGTGAACTTCACCTACACCGCCTCGATCGAGTGGGCGCACGCCGGCGTGCGCATCAACTCGGTGATCCCGGGCTTCATCGCCTCGTCCGGCCTCGACCGCTATCCCGAGCGCGCCCACGACGTGCTGCGCAACGTGAAGGGCCGCATCCCGATGAAGCGCCACGGCACCGAATCGGAGATCGCCGGCGCCATCGTCTACCTGTTGAGCGAGGCGGCGGCCTACGTGACCGGCATCGCGCTGCGCGTCGACGGCGGCCTGCACAACAACGGCAAGTCGAACTTCTACGAGGTGCCGGACCACGACAGGTCGAAGCCCTACAACGGCTTCCCGCTCTATCGGATCCCGAAGGTACTGGAGTAGGCTGCGGCTTCTTCTTGAGCGTCCACGACGGGAGGGAAGTCATGAAGCCGACCAGCGTACCCGCGCACAATGCGCCGGAGTTCAAGCATCCCGACGAGATGGACTGGGAGATGGGGCGCTTCAGGAACGCCACCAAGTTCCTGTTCCATCCCACTCCCGGGCGCCCGACCACGCCCAACGCCGGCTTCCTGCGCTACGAGCCCGGTGCCGGCTTTCCGCTCCACAAGCACGGCTTCGCGCAGATCTGGTACGTGATCGACGGTGAATTCCAGATGGGCGAGAAGAAGTACGGCCCCGGCACGCTGGTCTACATGGAGGATCCGCATTTCGAGCATGAGATGCGGACCGAGACCGGCGGCACGGTGCTGTTCGTGCAGTATCCCGGCCCGACCACGGGCGCGCGCCCGATCTACGAGGGGCGGATGAACCTCATGGCGCCGCCGCCGGAGCAGATCGACCTCGAGACCTAGGGGCGAGGGCGGTCTTCACCCGGCTGTGATGCCTCGTGAGGCATCCGCCGGGGCAGGTGCTACTGTATCAGGGACATGCGGCAGACCTGGACCTGGCACTTCGACCTGACGCCGGACCGGCTGTGGCCGGTGCTGGCCGACACCAATCGCTTCAACGAGGCGATGGGCCTGCCGCCCTATGCACTGCAGGAGACGCCGCAGCCCGACGGCACGGTGCTGCGCCGGGGCAAGGGCAAGGTCGCGGGCTTCACCCTCGAATGGGAGGAAAAGCCCTACGAGTGGATCCACGGCCGTCACTTCCGCCAGGGCCGCGTGTTCAGCAAGGGCCCGTTCCGGACCTTCGGGCCGGTGTTCGACATCGCCCCGGAAGGCGACGGCAGCAAGGTGACCTACTCGCTGGAGTGGGAGCCGCTCACCTTGGTCGGCCGCCTGTTCGGCCGCAAGCTCGCGGCCCAGGCGGGCGCGGCGATCGAGAAGCGCGTGCTGACCGCCGTGGCCTTCATCAACGGCGACCGGCCCACCATGTTCGACCTGCCGCCGCCGCAGCTCCCCGAAGGCGGCCGGGCGCGCGCGATCGCGGCCGCCGAGCAGGTCGACCGCAGCACCTACGGCAACGGGCTGGGCGCGCCGCTGGCCGACCATGTGATGAACGGCATGGCGTCGGATCTCATGCACCTCAAGCCCAAGCTGCTGGCGCGCCAGCTCGGTGTGAAGCCGCGTCCGGCGATCGAGGCGTGCCTGGCCGCGGTGAAGGCGGGGTTGCTCACCATGAAGTGGGACCTGCTGTGCACCAACTGCCGTGGGCCCAAGCTCACCGCGATGGCGCTGAGCGAGCTGCCGCGCGGCGCCCACTGCGAGTCGTGCAACATCGACTACGATCGCGACTTCGAGCGCAACGTCGAGCTGTCGTTCTCGCCGGCGCCCACGGTGCGGCCGTTGCTCGAAGGCGGCTATTGCCTGAGCGGGCCGATGTCGACGCCGCACGTGCCGGTCCAGGTGCTGCTGGGCCCGGGCGAGCGCCGCGCGGTCGCCGTCGACCTGCCGCCCGGCCAGTATCGGCTGCGCACGCTGCATCCCGGCGCCCCGACCGACATCGACCATGCCGGCGGGGCGTTTCCCGGCGTGCGCGTGATGGCCTCGGGCGTCGAGGCCGTGCCGACCGGCGCGCCCGGCGACATCGCATTCGTCAACGACACGGACAAGGAGGTCGCGGCGCTGATCGAGGACCGCACCTGGACGCGCGATGCGCTGACGGCGCCGGAAGTGATCTCGCTGCAGGCGTTCCGCGACATGTTCTCCGAGGCGACGCTCAGACCCGGCGACGAGGCGGCGGTCGGCCAGGTGGCGCTGCTGTTCTCCGACCTGCGCGGCTCGACGGCGCTCTACGAGCGGGTCGGCGATTCGATGGCCTACAACATCGTGCGCGATCACTTCGCCTTCCTGGCCGCCATCGTGCGCGACCACGATGGCGCCATCGTCAAGACGATCGGCGACGCGGTCATGGCCTCGTTCGGCGATCCCGCCGACGCGGTGCGCGCCGCCATCGCCATGCAGCGGCGCATCGTGGAGTTCAACGAGGCGCACGAGAACCACCGCGACCTGTCGATCAAGCTCGGCGTTCACTGCGGCAGCAGCATCATGGTGAGCCTGAACGAGCGGCTCGATTACTTCGGCTCGACGGTGAACATGGCCGCCCGCCTGCAGGGCCAGAGCGAGGGCGACGACATCGTGCTGAGCCGCGCCGTGGCCGACGACCCGGCGGTGAAGCCGCTGCTCGCCGGCCTCGGCGTGCGCGAGGAAAGCGTTCTGTTGAAAGGCTTCGACAAGCCGGTCGGCTTCACGCGCATCCTGCCCTAAATTCCTCCTCCCCCGAGACGGGGGAGGGAAAAGACTCCTAAGTCCCGAAGTGGGCGGCCAGCACGGCGGCGGCTTCGTCGTTGGCCTTGAGGCCCTGGCTGAGGAAGCGGCTGAGCGAGAAGAAGCCGTGGATCGTGCCGGGATAGTTCACGTAGGTCGTCTTGACGCCGGCGTCGATCAGCCGGTCGGCATAGGCGCGGCCCTCGTCGCGCAGCGGATCGAAGCCTGCCGTCAGCACGAAGGCGGGCGGCAGGCCGGTGAAATCCTTTTCCAGCAGCGGCGACAGGCGCAGGTCCGCGAGATCGGTGCCGCGCGGGGCGTAGGCGCTCCAGAACCAGTCGATCAGCTCCCGGGTGAGGAAGTAACCCTCGGCGAACTGCTTGCGCGAGGCGCTCTCGCGGCTCGAGTCGGTGGCGGGATAGATCAGCATCTGGAACGCCGGCATCGGCTCGCCGGCGCGGCGCGCGCTCTGGCAGACCACGGCGGCCATCGCACCGCCCGCCGAATCGCCGCCGACGGCGATGCGTTTGGGATCGGCCTCGAACGAGGCGGCGTTGTCGCGGATGTGCCGGAACGCCGCGATGCCGTCGTCGATCGGTGCGGGGAACGGATGCTCGGGTGCGAGGCGATAGTCGATCGAGATCACCTGGCAGCGGCTCTTGTTGGCGAGTCGTCGGCAGGTCGAGTCGTGGGTCTCGATGTTGCCGATCACGAAGCCGCCGCCGTGATAGTAGATCAGGGTGGCCAGCGGTCCCGGCGCACTGTCCAGCGGACGGTAGCGGCGGAAGTGGATCTCACCGCCGGGACCGGTGAAGCCGCCGTCGTCGACCGAGGCCACATCGGGCGGTGCCGCCTCGCTGTCCTCCGACATCTTGTCGACGGCCTTGCGGCCCACTGCGTAGGGCAGGGTATTGAGCCGGGGGCGGCCGTCCTCGACGGCCTTCTCCATCATGTCGAGCAGCAGGCGGGCTTCCGGATCGAGCATGGGCGTCTGTCCCTAGGTGAAGAGGTGCCGATAGGCGAAGAGCGCGGGTGCGCCGCCGGTATGAATGAAGACGACATCCTGGCCCGCCGTCCAGCGTCCCGTCTTTATCAGGGCGATCAGGCCCGCAAGTCCCTTGCCCGAGTAGACCGGGTCGAGCACCAGCGCCTCCGTCTGCGCGGCGAGCCGGATCGCCCCGACCGTCGCGGCATGCGGCACGCCATAGGCGGGACCGGCATGTCCTGCGACCACGTCCACGCAGGCGTCGTCGAACGGCCGGCCGAGCAGCGCCGCCGCCGCATGGCCAAAGGTGCACACGTCGGCCCGGACGCGCTCGGGCTCGGCGTCGATGTCGATGCCGACGATGCGCGCGCCCGGCAGGCAGGCGCTGGCGCCGACCACCAGCCCGGCCTGGGTGCCGCCGCTGCCTGAGCAGTGCACGATGGCCTGCGGGGAGAATCCCAAGGCCTCACTCTGCGCGGCGATCTCCAGGACCGTCGAGGCGTAGGCCAGCGCGCCCAACGGGCTGGAGACGCCATAGGGCACGACATAGGGCTTGCGTCCCTCGGCGCGCAGCCGGTCGGCCAGGCCGTGGATCGCGCCGTTGCGGTCGCCATCCCACGGCACGTCGTGCAAGGTCGCGCCGAACAGGCGGTTGAGCAGCGCGTTGCCGGTGTGCGCGTACTCGGGCGACGGCGGCGCCAGCCGGCCGTGATAGACCGCGAGATGGCAGGCCAGGCCGAGCTTCGCCGCCACCGCCGCGACCTGGCGCTGGCTGTTGGATTGCACGACGCCGCCGGAGACCAGGGTGTCGGCGCCACTGTCGAGGGCCTCGCGCAGCACATAGTCGAGCTTGCGCAGCTTGTTGCCGCCGAAGCCCACGCCCGTGCAGTCCTCGCGCTTCACCCACAGGCGCGGCCCGCCGAGATGCGCCGACAGGCGCTTCATCGGCTCGAGAGGCGTCGGCAGGTGGGCCAGGCCCAGTCGATCGAATCGCGCCAGCGCCGTGGCGAGCGCGTTCATCGCAGGAAGGCGCGGGCGTGGGCGGCGATGTCCCGGGCGCGCTCCCACGTCATGCAGAAATTCCCGCCTGGAACGATCTCGACCCTGGCGTGCGGGCATTTCGTCTGCAGCATATGGCGGTGGCGGCCGTAGACGAAGGTCTCGCCGTACAGCATCAGCACCGGGCAGGTGAGCCGCTGCATCGTGCCGAAGAGATCGAACAGCTCATAGGCCTGCACCGCCTGCCAGCGGTTGCGCCCGATCTCGAACTGGGCGGTGTTGATGCGGTCCATCCACGATTGCGTGGGATTGACCGGTGCGTGCTCGGGATCGTTCGCGCGCATGAACTCGAGGCTGCGCGGGGCGGGAAAGCCCGAGGCGTCGGTCGGCCGCACCTTCACGATGTCGGCCACGTCGTTGCCGCCCTTCTCGAAGTACGGCGTGTTGACCGCGATCACTTTGTCGATGCGATCCTTCCAGCCGGCACCCAGCGCATAGGACACGCCGGCGCCCACCGCCTCGCCCATCGCGGCGGCACGCTCGATTCCCAGCGCGTCCATCACTTCGATGACGCAGCGCGCGTAGTCCTCGATCGTCGGCTGGCCGTCGAACGGATCGGAGTGTCCGTGGCTCGGATAGTCGATGGCAATCGCACGGAAATCCGGGGCTAGTGCCTGCAGCAGCTCGATCATCAGCGCCGAGCTCTGCTGGTTGATGTGGCTGATCATCACCGCCGGCGCCTTGGCCGCGGCCAGACCGCAGGCACGCCAGTGGATGTGGCCCGCGAAGGTGCGGACCAGGCCGCGCTCGATCTTCATCGCCGTCTATTCCAGCTTCACGTTCGCGGCCTTGATGACCTCGGCCCATTTCGCCACTTCCTCGCGCTGGAAGCGGGCGAACTCCTCGGCCGTGCCGCCGGCGACGACGCCGCCGACCGCGGTATAGGCGTCGATCAGATCCTTCGACTTCAGGGCCGTGGCGGCCGCGTCGTGGATGCGCTGGCGCTCGGCCAGCGAAGCGGCGCCCGGTGCGCCCAGCCCGTACCAGTTGTCGGAGTTCACCTTGGGATAGTCCAGCTCGCGCATCGTCGGCACATCGGGCAGCAGCTTGGCGCGCGTGTCGGAGGTGACCGCCAGCGGCTTCACCGCGCCCGAGCGGATGTGCGGCAACAGCACCGGCAGGTCGAGCAGCGCCATCTGCACGGTATTGGCGATCAGGTCGTTGGTCGCGGGCGCGGCGCCGCGATAGGGCACGTGCAGGATGTCGGTGCCGGTCTCGCGCTTGAACAGTTCGGTGGCCAGGTGGGTGATGCCGCCGGTGCCGGCGCTGCCGTAGGTGTACTTGCCGGGCTCCGCCTTCAGCCTGGCGATCAGTTCCTTGAAAGTCGATATGCCGAGCTTGGCGTTGACCACCAGCACTTCCTGGATGCGCACGACCAGGATGACCGGCGCGAGGTCGATGCCCGGCCGGTAGGGCATGCGCGGCATCAGGCTCTGCATGATCGCGCCGGCCGACGCGCTCATCAGCCCGATGGTGTGGGCATCGGGCGACTTGGCGACATAGTCCATGCCGGTGACGCCCGCGACGCCGCTCTTGTTCTCGACGACGACCGACTGCTTGAGGTCCGCCGCCATCCCTTGCGCGAGGTAGCGGCCGAAGATGTCGGCCGGTCCGCCGGCCGGGAACGGCACGATCAGGGTGACGGGGCGGCTGGGAAAGGCCGCCTGCTGGGCCCGCGCGGCGCCGGACAAAAGCGGCAGGGCGGCGAGGCCGGAGACTGCGGCGCGGCGAGAGAGCATCATGATGGCCTCCGATTTCAGGCGCGGACTGTGGGCAATGTGCCGATGCCCGGCAAGGCCCGCGAACCATGATCCGGAATGCGCGGCACGGCCCGGGACTTATTGGCCGAAGCCGGTCCAGCCGATCGCGGCGCCGCCGGCGAGCAGCCACAGCGGATGGGTCTTCGTGCGAATGGCGATCAGGGCGCTCGCCGCCGTGATCGCGCCGAGCACCCAGCCGTGGTCGACGGTGCGGGTGATGATGGTGGCGCTGGCGGCGACCAGCCCCACCGAGATCGGCGCGAGGCCGCCCTGGATCGCCTGTCGCCACACCGGGTTGCGGAAGCCGTGCCACAGCCGCAGCGCCACGATCGTCAGGACCGACGACGGGCCGAAGACGGCGAGCGTCGTCACCAGCATCCCGGACGCGCCCGCGACGTTCCAGCCGATCAGCGGCACGACCATCATGTTGGGGCCGGGGGCGGCCTGGGCCAGCGCGTAGAGCGCGGCGAAGTCGGCGCTGGTCATCCAGTGGTGCACGTCGACGACCTGGCGGTGCATCTCGGGCAGGGTGGTGTTGCCGCCGCCGAAGGCGATCAGCGAGAGCTGCACGAAAATGACGGCGAGCGAGACCAGCGTGTCGTTCATGCGCGCACCTTCATCACGATGAAGATGCTGATCGGCGCCATGGCCAGCATCGTCGGCACCAGCGGCAGGTGGAAGCCCACGATCGCGCCGAAGATCACGACGGCGATGGCGATCGACATCGGCTTGCGCTGCAGCGGCAGGGCCAGCTTCACCGCCATCGCCACGAGCTGGCCGGCCGCGGCGGCGGCCAGGCCCGCGAACATGTGCACGACGTGCGGCTCGCTGCGGTAGCGCGCGTAGATCACGCCCAGCACGAGCACGACGACGATGGGCGCGGCGATCAGGCCGACGAGGGCCGCGACGGCGCCCGCGATGCCGCGGAAGCGCAGGCCGATCCCGACCGAGAGGTTGATGATGTTGCCGCCGGGCAGGAACTGGCAGAGGCCCAGCAGCTCGGTGAACTCCCGGCCGCTCAGCCAGCGCCGCTGGTCGACCACCATGTGGCGCGCCAGCGGCAGCACGCCGCCGAAGCCGGTCAGGCCCAGGATCAGGAAGCCCCGGAACAGCTCGAGGACCGTCGGCGTCCGTGTGTCCGTCTCTATCATTGTTCGAACGGTGCTAGGCGCCCCGCCGGACGAAGTCCAATATGCGATCTTGCCGGGCACGATATCTGGAATGTCTGGCCGTGGAGACAGAGCTCATGTTCGACGCGACCCACTTCGCGCTCTACGCCGGCGCGGCCCTGTTGCTGGCGATCACGCCGGGGCCGGGTCTTTTCTACGTCGCCGCGCGCACTCTCGCCGGCGGCCGGGGCGAAGGCATGGCGTCGAGCTTCGGCACCGGTCTCGGCGGTCTGGTGCATGTTGCAGCCGGCAGCGTCGGTGTTTCCGCCATCGTGCTCGCGAGCGCGGGATTGTTCGCCGCACTCAAGCTGATCGGCGCAGCGTACCTGGTATGGCTCGGCCTGCGGACCTTCCTGTCCGCCCGCCGGGATAGCGCGGTCGATCTCGAGGGCGCTGCCCGGCGGCCGGCGGTCGGGCACCGCCGGGCATTCCGCGAAGGTGTGCTGGTCGAAGCGCTCAATCCCAAGACGGCGGCCTTCTTCCTGGCCTTCATTCCCCAGTTCGTGAACCCGGCCGTCGGTGACGTCGCCCTGCAGTTCCTGGTGCTGGGCAGCGTCTCGGTTCTGCTGAATACCCTGGCGGACGTATTGGTTGCCGTCGCGGCGAGCAGGGTCCGGCAGGGAGCCGCCGCGCGTCCGGACCTGATCCGGCGCCTGCGGCAGGCGTCGGGCGGGGCGATGATCGCGCTGGGCCTGGGCCTCGCTTTCGCCCGCCGCCCTCTCCCCTGACAAACCGGCCTCCTGACGAAATGACCCGGATGGGCAACCCGGCCAGTTTGGGCTATTTATTTACGTATGGCTGATTTTCCGAACAAGACCCTGGCCGACTGGGAGAAGCTCGCCGCCAAGGAGCTGCGCGACAAGCCCGTGTCGTCCCTCGACTGGACCACGCCCGAAGGCATCGTGGTGAAGCCGCTCTACACCGCGGCCGACCTCGAGAATCTCGAGACCACAGGCTCGGAATTGGGGGGCACCGTGCCGGGCTTCCCGCCGTTCACGCGCGGTCCCAAGGCCACGATGTATGCCGGCCGCCCGTGGACCGTGCGCCAGTACGCCGGTTTCTCGACGGCGGAGGACAGCAACAAGTTCTATCGCGCCAATCTCGCGGCCGGCCAGATGGGCCTGTCGGTGGCGTTCGACCTCGCCACCCACCGCGGCTACGACTCCGACCATCCGCGCGTGGTCGGCGACGTCGGCAAGGCGGGCGTGGCGATCGACTCCGTCGAGGACATGAAGATCCTGTTCGACGGCATTCCGCTCGACAAGATGACCGTGTCGATGACCATGAACGGCGCGGTGCTGCCGGTGCTCGCGGGATACATCGTGGCCGCCGAGGAGCAGGGCGTGCCGCAGGACAAACTGGGCGGCACGATCCAGAACGACATCCTCAAGGAGTTCATGGTCCGCAACACCTACATCTATCCGCCCGGACCCTCGATGCGGATCGTGGCCGACATCATCGAGCACACGGCCAAGTACATGCCGAAGTTCAACTCGATCTCGATCTCCGGCTATCACATGCAGGAAGCGGGCTCGACGCTTGTCCAGGAGTTGGCGTTTACGCTTGCCGATGGGCTCGAGTACGTGCGCGCCGCGAAAGCCAAGGGGCTCGACATCGACGCCTTCGCGCCGCGCCTGTCGTTCTTCTTCTGCATCGGCATGAACTTCTTCATGGAGGCCGCCAAGCTGCGCGCCGCGCGCTTCCTGTGGGCCGAGCTGGTCAAGCCGTTCGAGCCCAAGAAGGCCGATTCGCTGTCGCTGCGCACTCACTGCCAGACCTCGGGCGTGTCGCTCACCGAGAAGGACCCGTTCAACAACATCATCCGCACCGCCTACGAGGCGATGGCGGCGGTGCTGGGCGGCACGCAGTCGCTGCACACCAATTCGTTCGACGAGGCGATCGCGTTGCCGACGGTGCAGTCGGCCCGGGTCGCGCGCAACACCCAGCTCATCCTCCAGCACGAAACCGGCGTGACCAAGGTCGTCGATCCGCTGGCCGGCTCCTATTACGTCGAGTCGCTGACGGCCAGCCTGATCGCCGAGGCGCGCAAGCTGATCGCCGAGGTCGAGGCGCTGGGCGGCATGACCAAGGCCGTCGAGGCCGGCATGCCCAAGATGCGCATCGAGGAGGCCGCCGCCCGCAAGCAGGCGCGCATCGATCGCGGCGAGGAGATCGTGGTCGGCGTCAACAAGTTCCAGCTCGAGGACGAGGACGCGATCGACATCCGCGAGGTCGACAACGACGCGGTGCGCGAGTCGCAGGTCATGCGCCTCGACCGCATCCGCAAGACCCGCGACGAGGCCAGGTGCGTGGCCGCGCTCAAGGCCTTGGGCGAGGCGGCGCGCAACGGCACCGGCAACCTGCTGGCGCTGTCGATCGAGGCGACGCGCGCGCGCGCGACCGTGGGCGAGATCTCCTCGGCGCTGGAAGGCGTCTACGGCCGCTACCAGGCGACCATCCGCTCGATCTCCGGCGTCTATGTCGGCGAGTGGGAGGGCGACGCCGGGCTCGAGCGCATCCGCACCGATATCGCGAGCTTCGCCGAGGAAGAGGGCCGCCGGCCACGCCTGATGGTCGTGAAGATGGGCCAGGACGGCCACGACCGCGGCGCCAAGGTGATCGCCACGGCTTTCGCCGACCTCGGCTTCGACGTCGACATCGGCGCGCTGTTCCAGACGCCGGCCGAGGCCGCACGCGCGGCGATCGAGAACGACGTGCACGTGATCGGCGTGTCGAGCCAGGCCGCCGGCCACAAGACGCTGGTGCCGCAACTGATCGAGGAATTGGCCAAGCAGGGCGGCAAGGACGTCATGGTCGTGGTGGGCGGCGTGATCCCCGCGCAGGACTACGACTTCCTGAAGAAGGCGGGCGTGGCCGCGATCTACGGCCCCGGCACCAACATCCCCGCCGCCGCCGCCGAAATCCTGTCGATCCTGCGCCAGAACGGCCACAAACGCGCGGCCTAGTTTCATCGCATTGCCGCGGCGGGGCGCGGGCTCGGTCTATTCTCTATTTCAAGTACCGCCTGAACCACTCGATGGTGCGCTTTTGGGCGTCGGCGGCAGCCGAGCCGTTGTAGGCCACGGTCGTGCCGTTGGTGGTGCGATCGGCGCCGGCCTCGGAGCCGCGATCAAAATTGTGATAGGCGCCGGGATAGGTGACCACGTCGACTGGCAAGCCCTTGGCCTTGAGAGCGCGCTCCATCATCGCGACCTGATCCGAAGTCGATTCGGTATCCAGGTCGCCGTGGAGGATCAACGTCGCCGCGGCGAGCCGATCGACGAGTCCCACGGGGCCCGGGTCGGGCAGGCGCCGAACCTGGGGCGACGACGCGGTCTTGTAGTCGTAGACGCCGTAGTAGGAAACGACGGCCTTCACGTCGGCGTCGGAGGCGGCAAAGTAGAAGACTCTTGCGCCTCCCGCCGAGAATCCCACGGCCCCCATTGGTTGGCCCTGCACTTCAGGCCTTGCCTTCAGCCATTGCACGTAGCGCGAGACATACGTGGAAGGAGGGCTCTGGAGGGGATATTCCGGCGCGAAAGCCACGAACCCCGCGCTGGCCAGTGCCTTCGCCATCGCGAGATCCGCTGCATGGACCCGACCGTAGGCCGTGTGCAGGACAAAGATTCCCGGTGCCGGCATCTTCGC
>Ga0070658_10001085_pt1 | contig 23211 bp, 19 predicted proteins | sample KBSC13metaG_FD_64664 | JGI IMG/M metagenome (GOLD analysis project Ga0070658, IMG submission 64664) | Corn rhizosphere microbial communities from Kellogg Biological Station, Michigan, USA - KBS C1-3 metaG | ecosystem: Host-associated > Plants > Roots > Rhizosphere > Soil ...
GCGTCCGTTCGATCACGAATGCGACGTGATGGATTTGCTTCCGGACGCCAGCTTGGCGGCTGCTCTTGCTGTTTGGGACGTGCTGCTCATGGCCATCTCCGACGTTTCTTACTGGGCGGTTCGCTGGGGCTGCTGGCTGGGAATTCTCCCCGGCCCTCGAAGCGTCGCGCCCCCGCGGCCCGCTGACTCGACGTCCAGCCCGCGGCTGTGCGCCGCGACGCCGGCTGGATGCGGCAGGTGCCCACCCGGCTGGCCCTGTCCGTGCGCACGCGTCCGCTCTGCCTTATTCGAACAGCCCGGCCCTGTGGAGTGATGAAACAGACGAGACGGAGGGCCGGGTGGACGACGCCCGCCGAGGCGAGTCACGTCTCGACGGCGCGGGCCACGGTGTACGCCGTCATGTTCACGATCGTGTCGACGTTGGCGTCGCGGGGCAGCACGGCGACCGGCTTCTTCACGCCCAGCAGGATGGGGCCGATGGCCGTGGCGCCGCCCAGCGCCGCCAGCACCTTGTAGGCGGCGTTGCCGGCCGCCAGCGACGGGAAGACCAGCACGTTCGCCGCCTCGGTGAGGCGGCTGAAGGGGAACAGCTCGCGCAGGTTCTCGGTGTCGACAGCGATGTCGGCCTGCACCTCGCCGTCGATCTCCAGATCGGGGCGGCGCCTGCGCACGATCTCGACGGCGGCGGCCACGCGCTGGGACTCGGGGTGCGGGGCGGAGCCGAAGTTCGAGAACGAGATCATCGCGATGCGCGGCGTGATCTCGAAGCCGCGCACCGCCTCGGCGACCTGGATGGCGATGTCGGCCAGCGTCTCGGCGTCGGGATCGATGTTGACCGTGGCGTCCGCGAAGAACTTCACGTCGTTCTTCAGCAGCATCATGTACATGCCGGTGGCGCGGCGGACGTCGGGGCGGATGCCCAGGATCTGCAGGGCGGGGCGGATGGTGTCGGGATAGCTGGCGGTCAGGCCAGCCACCAGGCCCGCCGCGTCGCCGTGCCGGACCATCATCATGCCGAAGTTGATCCGCTGCCCCATGGCGCGCGGCGCGCTGGTGGGCGTGACGCCCTTGCGGCAGCGCAGGTCCAGGTACTCCTTCGTGTAGGCCGCCAGCTGCGGCGCGTCGTGCGGGTGCAAGATCTCGGCGCCGTCCAGATCCAGGTCCAGGTCGGCGGCGCGCTGCCGGATCTTGTGCTCCTGCCCCAGCAGGATGGGCTTCGCGATCCCCTCGTCCAGCACGATCTGGCAGGCGCGCAGCACCTTGATGTTGTCCCCCTCGGGGAAGACGATGCGCCGGGGCGAGCTCTTGGCCCGGTGGACGATCTTGCTCATCAGCGTCTGCTCGGCGCCGCCGATACGGCGGCGCAGGCGCTCTTTGTACTCGTCCAGGTCGACCTTCAGGCGCGCCGCGCCCGAGTCCATGGCGGCCTTGGCCACGGCGGGCGCGCACCACCACAGCACGCGCGTGTCGAAGGGCTTGGGGATGATGTACTCGGGGCCGAAGCGAAAAGACTTCACGCCGTAGGCCTCGGCGACGCTGTCGGGCACCGGCTCGTGGGCCAGGGCCGCCAGGGCGCGCGCGGCGGCAACCTTCATCTCCTCGTTGATGACCTTGGCGCGCACGTCCAGGGCGCCCCGGAACACGAACGGGAACCCCAGCACGTTGTTGACCTGGTTGGGGAAGTCCGAGCGCCCGGTGGCGATGATCGCGTCGGGGCGGGCGTGCTTCGCGTCCGGGTAGGTGATCTCGGGGTCGGGGTTGGCCAGGGCGAAGATCAGCGGCTTCGCGGCCATCGTCTTCAGCATCTCGGGCGTGCACAGCCCGGCTTTGGACAGGCCCAGGAACATGTCGGCGCCGCGGATGGCGTCGGCGCGCGTGCGGGCGCCGTCGTCGGGGCGGGCGAACCGCTCCTTGTACAGGTTCATACCCTGCCCGCGGCCGGCGTAGACGACGCCCACCGAATCGACCAGCGTGATGTTGCCGCGCGGCACGCCCAGCGACACGTAGAACTCGGCGCAGGCGATGGCGGACGCGCCCGCGCCCGACACCACGACACGCATGTCGGCCAGGCGCTTGCCGGCCAGCTCGGCGCCGTTCAGCAGCGCCGCGCCCGAGATGATGGCCGTGCCGTGCTGGTCGTCGTGGAAGACCGGGATCGACATGCGCGCGCGCAGGCCGGCCTCGATCTCGAAGCACTCGGGCGCCTTCAGGTCTTCCAGGTTGATGCCGCCGAACGTCGGCTCCAGCGAGGCCACCGTGTCGATGAACGTCTTGCTGTCGCGGGCGTCGACCTCCAGGTCGTAGACGTCGATGTCCGCGAACTTCTTGAACAGGCAGGCCTTGCCTTCCATGACGGGCTTTCCCGCCAGGGGGCCGATGTTTCCCAGTCCCAGCACCGCCGTGCCGTTGGTGACGACGGCGACCAGGTTGCCGCGCGCCGTGTACTCCCAGGCCGCCTCGGGATCCTCGGCGATCGCCAGGCAGGGTTCGGCGACGCCGGGCGAGTAGGCGAGCGAGAGGTCACGCTGGGTGACCAGCGGCTTCGTGGGCACCACCTCCAGCTTTCCGGGCCTGCCCAGGCGATGGTAGTCGAGCGCGTCGTTCTTGCGGACCATGCGACCAGCGTATCAGGCCGGGTGGATCGGCGCCGGACGGTGTGCGATCGTCGTGTTTTCGCGGCCGGGCAGGGGAGGGGAGGCCACCGGTTGACCAGGCGGAGGTGACCATGCGTCCGGGTTCAGGGCTGCTCGTCGTGTTGTCTTCGCTGGCGTTCGCGAGTGGCTGTGGCGACCCGCTGTGGCCGCCCGTCGACGGTCAGCTGCCCGGTGCCGTTTCCGACGCGTCAGCGACGGACGCCGAGCCTCCGCCCTTCTGCCAGGGCGCGCAGCCGCTCGCTGGTTTCACCCCGCAGGCGGCCACGCCGTACGTCACGCTCAGCGACGACGCGGGCCGGGGATGCGTCTTCACCCTCGGTGACGCCTCGGCCGATCCCGCAATCTGTGGCACCAGCCAGCCCACCGGCTACACCGAGCCGGAATGCCCGTTCACCACCGTCGACTTCGACGTGTGGAGCGACCCCTTGATCATGACGGAGCTGGGGGTGCAGGGCGCCTATGCCTGGATGATACGATCCGGCATGTTACAGAACGGCCGGGTGCTGGAGATGGCGATCGACTCCGGCACGGACCTCACGCGCGGACATTTCCGGCTGGGGTTCGACGCCGGCAATGGGTTCGACGCCGCCACCGCCACGGGGACGTTCGCGCTTTGCACGACCGTCGAGACCAGCGTCGAGCCCTGCCGTCAGCCGAACGCGCCGGCGCAGTAGCCGAACGCGCCAGCGCAGTAGCCGGACGCGCCAGCGCTGTAGATCGATCGCGGGCGGACCCTACTCGGCCTTCTCGCCGTGGCGGGCCAGGTGCGCCTGCAGCTCCTCGAACTGCTCCTGCAGGTGCCAGGGGACGTGGTGGTACACGTCCTCGAACATGGTGCGCAGGGGGGGCTTCGGCGCCACCGACTCCGCGTAGCGCAGGGCGTCCGTGATCTCGGCGGTGATCTCCTCGCGCCACCGCGCCTCGACTTCCGCCGTCAGGTGCCCCTTCTTCTCCAGATAGCGGCGGTAGCGGTCGATGGGATCGCGCGCCTCCCACTCCTGCGGCTCGGTGGGATCGCGGTACACCGACGGATCGTCGGACGAGCTGTGGGCGCCGCGCCGGTAGGTGCGCGCCTCGACCAGCGTCGCGCCCTCGCCGCGCCGGCCGCGCGCCGCCGCCTCGCCGATGACGTGAACCATGGCCAGCGGGTCGTTGCCGTCGACCAGCACGCCGGGCAGCCCGTAGGCGATCGCCTTCTGCGCGAACGTGGGCGTGCGGGTCTGCACCGACCGCGGCACCGAGATGGCCCAGCCGTTGTTGCGGCACACGATGATGGCCGGGACCTTGTAAACGCCGGCGAACAGGCAGCCGCTGTGGAAGATGGGGGTCGACGTGCCGCCGTCGCCGAAGAAGGCGATGGCGACGTCATCCTTCTTCTGCAGCTTGGCCGCCCAGGCGCTGCCCACCGCGTGGGGGATCTGGGTGGCGACCGGCGACGCCACGGTCACGAAGTTCAGGTGCCGCACGCTGTGGTGCACCGGCATCTGGCGACCCTTCACCGGGTCCTCGGCGTTGCCGAACAGCTGGCACATGAACGTGCGCAGCGAGTACCCGCGGTACAGCGCCGCGCCCACCTCGCGGTAGGCCGAGTAGAACCAGTCGGTCACGCGCAGGGCGGCGGCCGCGCCGATGTGGGTGGCCTCCTCTCCCGTGGTGCCGACGTAGAAGCCCAGGCGCCCCTGCCGCTGCAGCCGCAGCATGCGCTCGTCGATCATGCGGATGCGGATCAGCGCGTGCATCAGCCGGCGGTGCGCGTCGCCGTCCAGCGCCGGCTCTCGCTCGGGGTGCACCACGTTCCCGTCGTTGTCGATGACGCGGATGACTTCCATCTTCATGACGGGGCTTCTTTAGCGCAAAAGTGGCCTGGGGGCGCGGGTTTATTGGCCCCCCGGGGGTGATGTCGGGGGCGCGGCGTGGTAGGTGATCCGGGCCATGGACGGAACGCAGACCATCAATCCCCGAGACATCCTCAGCTACCTGGGCCGCGACTACATCGTGGAAGGCGTGGTGTCGTATCAGCTGCCCGGCCATTCCTTCCGCCTGGCGCGGGCCGTGGACGGTGACGTGGTGCTGTGGGTCGAGCTGCTGGCCAACGAGGCCGACGATCGCCTGCTGGTGATGACGGCGGTGCAGGACCTGGCCATCGGCACCCCGCCGCCCCAGTCGATCGACTACCGCAAGAACATGTTCGTGCAGCGCTTCTCGGGCACCGCCAAGCTCAGCGTGGCCGGCATCGTCTCGGGGCGCACCGAATCCGCCGTCGACGTGTGGCGCTACCGCGCGGCCGGCGACCTGCACCTGCAGATCGAGCACGGCACGAGCGGTCAGGTGGTCCTGTACGGCGAGTCCGTTCACAAGGGGATGATCGACGTCCTGCCGGGAAAGTAGCCGCGCCGCATGGCAGGCAGTGAGTTCGGGACGCTGTTCCGGATCAGCACCTGGGGCGAGTCGCACGGCCCTTCGGTGGGCGTGGTCGTCGACGGCTGCCCGCCGCGGCTGCCGCTGACGGCGGCCGAGATCCAGGTCGAGCTGGACCGCCGCCGGCCCGGCCAGAGCAAGATCACGACGCAGCGGCGCGAACCGGACGTGGTCGAGATCCTGTCGGGCGTGCACGACGGGCTGACGCTGGGCACGCCGGTGGCGCTGCTGGTGCGCAACCAGGACAACCGCGGCGGCGACTACGACGAGATGCGGACGAAGTTTCGCCCCTCGCACGCCGACTACACCTATCAGGCGAAGTTCGGCATCCGCGCCTGGCAGGGCGGGGGCCGGGCCAGCGCGCGCGAGACGGTGGGCCGCGTGGCGGCGGGCGTGCTGGCTCGCAAGACGCTGGCCCTGGTGGCGGGCAAGCCGATCGAGCTGGTCGCCTACGTGAAGCAGGTGCACGCGCTGGTGGCCGACGTCGATCCGGCGACGGTCACGCGCGAGGCGGTCGAGGCGAACATCGCCCGCTGCCCCGAGCCGGGCAAGGCGGCCGAGATGATCGCGGCCATCGACGAGGCGCGCAAGGCCGGCGACTCGCTGGGCGGCGTGGTCGAGGCGGTGGCGCGCGGCGTGCCGCCCGGATGGGGCGAGCCGGTGTTCGATCGCCTGGAGGCCGACCTGGCCAAGGCGATGCTGTCCTTGCCGGCGGCCAAGGGGTTCGAGATCGGCAGCGGCTTCGGCGGCGTGCTGCTGCGCGGGTCCGAGCACAACGATCCCTTCTTCAACGAGGGGGGCCGCATCCGCACGCGCACGAATCGCTCGGGCGGCGTGCAGGGGGGCATCTCGGACGGCGAGGACATCGTGCTGCGCGTGGCGTTCAAGCCGACCGCGACCATCCTGCACGAGCAGGAGACCGTCGACGACACGGGCGCCGCCACGACGATCAAGGCGCGGGGGCGCCACGATCCGTGCGTGCTGCCGCGGGCGGTGCCCATCGTCGAGGCGATGATGGCGCTGGTGCTGGCGGACCACGCCCTCAGGCAGCGCGCCCAGAACGGCTGACCGCCGCTCCTCACTCGAGGACGACGTTGTCGACGTGCAGGAACGCCTCGCCGGTCTTCCCGTCGGGAAGGTGGGCGTCGACGCTGAAGCGGACGCCGTCGACGTGGCGCAGGCACGCCGTCGGTCCGCCCGCTATCGGTTCCACCAGCGCGGGAGGCGGTCCGAAGTTCTCCAGCGTCAGCGCGAAGTTGTGCCAGATGCTCGCGTAGGGGACCGCCTGCGAGACGTACAGGTCGTGGCGTTCGCTCCCCAGGGGCAGCACGGTCGAGCAGGCGAGCTCCACGTAGAGCAGGGCGCTGGCCGGCAGAGGATTCTGGCCGCTCGACTCCAGCTTGGTATCGAAGGCGATGCGCCCGTAGCGGGTGAAGTCCACCGCGGCCGGCGTGGCCATGGTCGTCACCGCGGCGCCCCCGTGCTGTTGCAGCCCGTCGGCGGGATCCATGACCGTGAGGTGCAGGAGAACGGAGAAGGGGCTGCCGTCCTCGGTGTCGGCGTCTGGCAGGCAGGTGAAGGCGGCGTCGTCAGGGGGGCCCACCGCGACGCAGCCCCACGGTCCGAACCCCGGGTCGGAGGGCTGCAGATCGCCGCTATTGAAGTTGTCGATGACCCGCAGGTTCGTCGTGCCGACGTCGAAGCAACCGCCAAGACCGCCGGCAAGGACACTGGTGACCAGCAGGGCGAACCGCGCCTTTGCGACCTGCCTCACCACGTGGCCCTCCAGCCCACGGTGGCCCCCCCGTCGTTCCACCCCACGGTCGGCGCGCCGGCGTGGCGCGCGTGGCGGTCGATCAGGAACAGCACCGTCCCCGCGGCCACCAGCGCGCCGCCGGCGATCGACAGCCCCAGGATGGCGTGGTTCGCGTCGCTCAGCGAAGAGGCCAGCCGGTTGTTCGCCTGAAGCTGCTCGTAGTACTCGGCGGAGCCCGCCATCAGGAACGGCACCTTGGCCCCGCCTGCCTTCCATTGTTGATACTTGCCCCGGTACGCGAGATAGACGGTCAGCGCGGCGGCGCCCGCCAGCACGCCGCTGGCCGCCAGCGCATAGGCGGTGCGACGCATGGCCGGGCCCCGGGGCGGTGAAGTCTCGTCGCCGTGCAGGGGCACGACCGGCGCCAGCAGGTTCGCCGGTGCCGCCGGCGGCGGCGGGGCCGTCGTCGTGGCGGGCGCGGGGGGCGGTGGCGGCGGCGCATTCGCCAGCTCCAGGTCCAGCTTCTGCCGCTCCGCCTCGCCCAGCACCACCGCCCGGACCACCTCGGCGCCGTTCGGCAACTTCGCCGTCACCGTGTGCGCGCCTGCTGCCAGGGGGATGGGCTGAAACAGCGGCGCCGTCCCCACCTCGTGGCCGTCGACGCGGATCATGGCGCCGGGCGTGTCGGTCGTGACGGTCAGCTCCGCCAGCCGGGACTCCAGCAGCGCCACCTGGGCCTGCACCAGCTCGCGCCGGCTCAGCGGCACCTGCTCGGCGCCGTCTCGCAGATATTTCGATAGCGCCGCGATGGCTTCCAGCGGTCGGCCGAGCGCGATCTGCGCCTGGCCGATGTTGTACAGCACCGCGAAGTGGGGACTCTTGGTGTAGGCGTTCGCGAACTGCTCCAGCGCCGCCTCGTACTGGCCCTGGTTCGCCAGCGCCAGCCCCCTGCCGTAGTAGGCGGACGCGGCGGCGCGCGCCGGATCGTCGGCACGGGCGACGCCCGCCAGGGCGGCGGTCAGCAGCAACGCCAGGAGGGCGGGGCGCAACGGACAGGTCATGCCAGCACGTCGGATTCCAGCACGTCGGATGCCACCAGGGGCGAAGCAGGCCGGGGGAGGCCCCCCGGAACCGCGGTGAATCATGCCGCGAATCGCTGGTATTTGCCGGGACCTTTCCACGGCGATGGCGGAACCGGGCGACCGGTACCTCGCCGCCGGACGTCCGGGGACGATCGGGGCCTGTCCGCGCGGACGTCCGGCCGGCGCGGTCCGCGCCCCGTCAGCGCAGCTTGCTGATGGCGGCGCGGCGGAAGCAGTCAGCGAGGTGATCGTTGACCAGCCCGGACGCCTGCATGAAGGCGTAGACGATGGTGGTGCCCACGAACGAGAAGCCGCGCTTCTTCAGATCGACGGAGACGGCGTCGGACAGCGGCGTGCGCGCCTGGATGTCGGCCCGGGTCCGGATGCGGTTCTGCACCGGCTTGCCGTCGACGAACCTCCAGATGTAACGGTCGAAGCTGCCCTGCTCTTCCTGCAGCGCGAGAAAGGCGCGCGCGTTGCCGACGGCGGACTTGATCTTGGCGGCGTTGCGCACGATCCCGGCGTTGGTCATCAGGCGCGCCTGATCGCGCGCCGTGAACTTCGCCACCCGCACCGGATCGAACCCGGCGAACGCCTCGCGGTAGCCCTCCCGCTTGCGCAGGATGGTCAACCAGGACAGGCCCGCCTGGGCGCCGTCCAGGATCAGCTTCTCGAACCAGCGGCGGTCATTGTGGACCGGCACGCCCCACTCCTCGTCGTGGTAGGTGGACAGCAAGGGATCGCTGTCGGCCCAGAAGCAACGGCGCAGCTTGGTCGGGGTGGGCATCGCTGCCGCGGAGTCTAAACGGGAATGGCCACCGTTTGCCCCGGGGCCCCGGCCGTATCACTGTGAAAGGGGAGAGCACGCCGTGAACGCGACCGCGCCAGCCGGATCGACGCCCTCGATGGCCCAGGCCCAGAACGCCACGCCGCCCCCCTGGCGGGGACGCTCGCGCTTCACCCTGCTGCGCGACGTGCTGTTCGGGGGACGTCCCCGCGGGGAGCGCACGCGGCAGCTCGTGGCCTTGCTGGCCGCGTACTTGCGCCCCCGCCAGCTGCGGCGCCGTCTGCAGCGCCTGCGCGAGCTGGGGCACATCCAGGCGCTGCCCACCATCCCGCAGATCCTGGTGGCGGCGCGCGATCAGATCATCCTCAGCGCCAGCGAGGAGACGAAGCTGTTCTATCGCAGCCAGGGCATTTCCTGGGTGTTCCACAACGTGCGCCGTTTCCTGTCCGGACCGGCGACGGTGCTGGACCCGGCGGGCTTCTTCTCGCCCCGCAACACCATCATCCACCACGTGATGCAGACGTTTCATCGCCACCCGGTCTACGACCTGGTGCTGCTGCGCGGCTTTCCGGACGGGCTGGAAGAGATGGAGCGCCAGGCGGCGCAGCTTCAGGCCGGCACACACCCGCAGCAGCGCGCCCTGGCCTCGTTGATCGAGGATGGCTCGTATCACGGCCGCCTGCTGGACGAGGTGCGCGCCTTCCGCGCCGATCCGTTCGTCGCCCCGCGCCCCATACCCCCGGGCCTGGTCGCCGATCCGCTGCTGATGGTGGGGATGGATCAGTTCAAGGACGTTCGCGGGTTCACTGACTACGCGGCCCGGCTGAACGTGGGCCCGTGGGACGCCGTCGTCGCCTGGCTGGCCGTCGGGTGGAACGAGACGCTGGGGGGGCTGTTGCACCTGAAGGCCGGCCCTCGCGGCGTGCGGCTCGACTGCTGTGACCCGGAGATCGTGGCGCGCCATCGCGCCGGGCCCGCGGCCGGGTGAGCGGGCGGCCCGACTGACACGACGCTGGCGGAGGCGGTGCAGTTAATTGCATTGACAACTGTCATGGCGCCGGCTACATAGCAAGGCATGCGCGGCCAGTTCACCGGACAGAGAGTCACCCTGGAGCGGGCGCTGCCGTTCCTGATCCACGCCTGTTACCAGCAGCTGCGCTCGGTCACGTACAAGGAGTTCGGCGCGCGCGGCCTGGAGCTGACGCCCGAGCAGTGGATCGTGCTGGTGCGCCTGTGGCAAGCGGACGGGCAGAGCCAGTCGGCGCTGAGCGAGAGCACGCTGCGCGACCGGCCCACCATGTCGCGCATCCTGGACACGATGGAGAAGGGGGGCCTGGTCACCCGGCAGGTCGACGAGGCGGACGCGCGCGCGCGGCTGGTCAAGCTGACCCGTCTGGGCAAGGCGCTGCAGCCCAAGCTGGTGCCGATCGCCCGGGCGCTGGTGGCCCGCCTCGAGAAGGGCATCGCGGAGCAGGATCTGGAGATCACGCATCGCACGCTGTCGCGCATGTTCGACAACCTTCGCTGAACCCGTCCCGGCCCGCCCCCCGGGGCTGGGGCGCTTGTTCAAAACCATTTAGTTGCAATGACAAGTAAACCCCGCTAACCGCCACCATCCAGGAGGATCCATGAGCGCCCGCCAGTTTCCCCGCTTCGACGAGACCAATGCCCCGGCCGCGGCGCGCGAGCGCCTGGCCGCCACGCGCGCCGCCTTCGGCGCCGTCCCCGCGCCCGTGATGGCCTATGCCAGCGCGCCCGGCATGCTGGCCGCCGCCCTGTCGGGGCTGGAGACATTCGAGCAGACGTCGCTGGCACCGCTGGAGCGCGAGGTCCTGGCCATGACGATGGGACGTATCAACGGTTGCCGGTTCTGCCTCGACCTGCACCGTCGTCTGCTGCTGATGCGGGCGGCACCGCGCTCCCTGGTCGAGGCGCTGGAGCAGGGACTTCCTCTCGCCGAACCGCGGCTCGAGGCCCTGCGGCGCTTCGTGCTGAGCGCGCTGGCCGAGCGCGGAGACGTCGAGGCGGCCGTGTGGGACCAGTTCCTGGGCGCCGGCTTCACGCGCGCGCAGGCGCTGGAGGTCGTCTTCGGCATCAGCGTCTACACCTTGACGACGTTCGCGAACCGACTGGTCGAAGTCTGACGGTCACCCTGGTCGGGGCTCTGTCGCGGTCGGGGCGGCGGCGAACAATCGGGATGGGCGAAATGTCTTGAGCGCTCGCACCGCCGGTGCGAGCATCCTTCGATGCGCTTCACCGTGGCTTCACTTTCGTCGCTGATGGTCCTGTCTCTCACCTTGTTGCCGACGGCCGCCGGCCTGGCCAAGACGAAAGTCGTGGGGCCGCCCGAGGTCGCCTGGAAGGACATGAAGTACGTCCAGCGCCGCGAGTACATGAAGACGGCGGTGATGCCGAAGATGAAGCCGATCTTCCAGAACTTCGATGGCAAGACGTTCGCCGACTTCACCTGCGAGACGTGCCACGGCGCCGACGCCGGCAAGCGGAAGTACAAGATGCCCAGCCCCGACATCAAGCCGTTGCCCAACACGCCCGAGGCGTTTCAAGCGAAGCTGAAGGCCGAGCCGACCTGGCCCAAGTGGACGAAGTTCATGGGCGGAGAGGTCGTGCCGGCGATGGCGGCGCTGCTGGGCGTCCCCGCGTTCAATCCGGAGAAGCCGGACAAGAACGCGTTCAGCTGCGGCGGCTGCCACAAGCTGGAAGCGACGGCGTCCGCCGTCACGGCCCCCGCCGCGCCAGCGCCCGCCCACGGAGAGGCGAAGTGATGCGCGGCAGACGCCTGTCTTTCATGTTGGCGCCCCTGCTGTGGCTCACAGCGGGAGCCGTGCAAGCCCAACCCCACCCTGGCGGTGGTCGCCCCCAGCCGGGTCCGCAGCCGCAGCACCAGGGCGGCCCGCCGTCGGGGATGCAGCACCAGGGTGGCCCGCCGCCGGGGATGCAGCACCAGGGCGGCCCGCCGCCGGGGATGCAGCACCAGGGCGGCCCGCCGCCAGGCCAGATGCAGCGGCAGCCCGGGCCCCCGCCCGGCCAGATGCAGCGGCAACCGGGCCCGCCGCCCGGCCAGATGCAGCGGCAACCGGGCCCGCCGCCCGGCCAGATGCAGCAGCATCAGCCACCGCCGGGTCGTCCCGCGCAACCCTGGCAGGGGCCACAGCATCAGCCGGGCCCGCCTGGTGGCGGTTGGCAAGCCCAGCCCCACCCGGGGCCACCCCGGGGACCGGAGCCGCACAACGCGGGACCGCAGCCCGGCCCAGGCTGGCACGGACAGCCGCAGCGGCCGGGTGGACCCCCCGGGCCTGCCATGCGGGGCGAGCCGCCGGGCGCGCGTCCGGGGCCGAACGCGATGGGCGGTCATCCCCATCCCTATCAGCCGCCACAGCGCCCCCGGCAAGAGATCCGCGACTGGCAGCGGCAGGCCGGCTGGCGGCGACAGGGCGGATGGCCCGAGCACCGCACCTGGCAGGAACATCGCGCGCAACACTGGGCGAACGAGCACCGGACGTGGGAGCAGCGGGGCGGCTACGGCGGCGCCTTCATCCCGCGCGACCGCTACTACCGGCACTTCGGCCCCGATCACTTCTTCCGCATCCGCCAGCGGCCCACGATCTACATGGGGTACCCGCGCTTCCAGTACGGTGGCTACGGCTTCATCTTCGTCGACCCCTGGCCCGAGTACTGGTCCGACACGTGGTACCAGGACGACCAGGTCTACGTCGAGTACGAGGGGGACGGTTACTACCTGTACAACGCCCGTTATCCCGGCGTCGCGATCGCTATCACGGTCGTCGACTGATCGAGCGGCGCGCCGGTCAGACCGGGCGCCGGCGCCGCCGCAGCAGCAGTGACGCCGCGAGCAGCAGCGACGCGGGGATGAACCCCGTCCCCGCGCCGGGGCCCGCGTAGCTGCAGCCGCCGCCGCCTTGCTTCGCGGGAGCGGCGACGGGGATGGCGATGGTCGCGGTGTTGCCCAGCGAATCGACGACCTGAACGGTGTCCGTCCCGGCGTGCGGCCCCGGCTGGTACGCGCCGGTGGCCGCCTGGATCGTGCCGCCCGAGCCGGCGCTGACCAGCGTCCAGGTGTAACCGGCGCCGCTGCCGCCCGTCACCGTCAGGGTCAGCGGTTTCCCGGCGTGTGCTCCGCCCGGGACCGGGGTGATCTGGACCCCTGGACCGATGGCGACGGTCACCGTGGCCGTTGCCCCGTTGGCGTCGTGGGCGGTGACGACGTCGGTGACGTTGCCGGTCGGTCCCGCCGTGTACAGGCCCGTAGCAGGGTTGATGCTGGCGCCCGAGTGGTTGGTGGACACGCTGAAGGTCAGGCCGCCCGCGCCGCCGGACACGACCAGGGCCAGGGGCCCACGCGGAGGGACTGGTCCGGCCGGAGCGGTGATGTGCAACGCGCCGCCAACGTGGATGCTCGCCGTCGCGACGTTCCCGAGCGAGTCGGTCACGGACACGACGTCGGTGGTGCCGCCCTCCGTACCCGCCACGTAGGCGCCCGTCCGGGCATCGACGTGGCCCGACGAACCATTCTCCGCGAGCATGAAGACATAGCCGCTGCCGCTGCCGCCGGCCGTGGCGAAGGTGACGGCGCCAAGGGGCGCCACGTCGATGCTGCCCGGTGACAGCTGCAACGGATCGCCGACCATGATGCTGGCGTAGGCGCTGTTCCCCAGCGAGTCGGTCGCGGTCACGATGTCGACGACGTCGCCGGACGCGCCGGCCGTGTAGACGCCGGTGGACGGATCGACGGAGCCGCCGGAAGCATTGGTGGTGAGGGCGAACGCGTAGCCCGAGCCGCTGCCGCCCGCCGCGACGAGCTGCAGGTGACCGCGCGGGGCGACGGCGGGTGACGGCGGATTCAGCGTCAGCGCGTCACCGACCGCGATGTTCACGGTCAAGGTATTGCCCAGGGCATCCGTCACCGTCACCACGTCGATCACGTCGGTCGTCGCGCCGGCCGTGTAGACGCCGGTCGTGGCCCCCAGCGTTCCCCCCGAGGCGTTCATGACGAACGCGAACTGAAAGCCTGAACCGCTGCCACCCGTGGCCGTGAAGACCAGCGACCCCAGCGGGGCCACCGCGGGCGCCGCCGGCGTGACGGTCAGGCCCGGGCCCACGGCGATCGATGCGGAGGCTCGGTTCCCGAACGCGTCGGTGACCTCGATGACGTCGATGCTGTTCGGGACGTCTCCCGCCACGTACGCACCGGTCGTGGCGTTGACGGTGCCGCCCGAGCCGTTGCTGCGCACGACGAAGGTGAAGCCGCCGCCGCTACCCCCCACCGGCGAGAACAGGGCGGTCCCCCGCGGCGGGACCGTGGCGGCGGACGACGTGAGGGTGAGGCCGCTGCCCACCGCGATGGTCACGCCGATCATGTTCCCGAGCGTGTCGGTCACCGTCACCACGTCGTTCACGTCGCCGAGCGGGCCGGCCTGATAGACCCCGGCGGCGTCGATCGTGCCCATCGACTGGTTCGAGGTCAGGACGAACTGGTACCCGCTGCCGCTGCCGCCGCTGACCACCAGCGGGAACGATTCGCCCGGGGCGACGCGGGTGACGGCGATGGTCACCCGCAGGCCGTGGCCCACGGGGATGGACGCGGTGGCGGTGTTGCCCAGCGAGTCGGTCACGGTGACGACGTCGGTGACGTCGCCGGTGAAGCCGGCCAGGTAGGCGCCCGTGGTGGGCTGGATGGCGCCGCCCGAGGCGTTGCTGGTCAGGGTGAACAGGTAGCCCGTGCCGCTGCCGCCGCTGGCGGTCATGTTCAGGCTTCCCCGGGGGGCGACGGTGGTCGCGCTGAGGTTCAGCACCAGCTTGCCGCCCACCGACACGGTCACGTCGTCGGTGTTACCCAGCGAGTCGGTGACGGTGACCACGTCGGCGACGCCGCCCGTCGCTCCGGCCGTGTAGGCCCCCGTCGCCGCGTCGATGACGGCGCCCGAGGCATTCGTCGCCAGCGTGTAAACGTAGCCGGTGCCGCTGCCGCCGGTTGCGCCGAAGGGAATCGTCTGGCGGGGCGCCGCGACGGGCGAGGCGGGCGCGATGGACACACCGTCGCCGACGCTGACGACCACGCTGGTGGTGGCGCCGTTCTGATCGCTGACGGAGATCACGTCCGTCGTATCGGGCTTGACGCCGGCGGTGTAGCTGCCGGTGAGCGGATCGACCAGGCCCAGCGAGCCGTTGCTGGTCAGCGCGAACACGTAGGGAGGCGCGCCACCGGCGACGCTGATCGCGCCCGCGCCCCGCGGTGGGACATTCAACGTGGGAGCGACCGCGGCCAGCGCCGCCGTGACCGTCACGTTGGCGGTGATGCGGTTGCCCAGCAGGTCGGTCGCCGTCACCACGTCGACGACGCCGCCCACCGCGCCGGCCAGGTAGGCGCCGGTCAGCGCGTCCACGCTGCCGCCCGACGGGGCGGAGGAGAGCGCAAAGGTGTACCCGGAGCCCGCGCCGCCAGAGACGGCGAACGTCCCCTGGCCGAGGGGGGCCACCGAGAGGGCAGACGGGGTCAACGTCAGCCCGGCGCCGACGGTGACGCTGACCGTGGTGCTGCTGCCCAGCCCGTCCGAGACCTTGACGACGTCGGTGACCGACCCCGTGGAGCCTGCCACGTATGCCCCGGTGGCCGGATTCACTGACCCGCCCGAGGCGTTGGTGAGCAGCGTGAACGTGAACGCCGATCCGCTGCCGCCGCTGGCGACGAAGGTGGCGGACCCGCGCGGCGGGACGGAGAGTGAAGCGGGCTGAACCGCGACGCCACCGCCGACCGAGATCGAGGTGGTGCCGGCGTTGCCGAGCGAGTCCGTCACGGTGACCAGGTCGGTCGTCTGTGGGGTGGGGCCGGCCACGTAGGCCCCCGTGCTGGCATTCAGGGTCGAGCCGGAGGCGTTGGTGGTCAGCGTGAAGACGAAGCCAGTTCCGCTGCCGCCGGCGGCGGTCAGGGTGAGGCTGCCGCGCGGCGGAACCGCCGGCGACTGCGGCGACACGGTGACGCCGTCGCCGACCATGATGTTGCTGACGGCCACGTTGCCCAGGGCGTCCGTCGCCGCGACGACGTCAATGACCCTGGTCGTGGTGCCGGCCCGATAAGCGCCGCTGCTGGAGTTCAGCGTGGCGCCCGAGGCGTTGGTGCGCAGCGTGTACACGAAGGGCTGGCCGCTGCCGCCCGAGGCGACGAACGACAGCGCACCCCGGGGCGCGACCTGTGGCGCGGGGGGCGACAGGTCGACCCCTGGGCCGACGACGATGCTGGCGATGGCGGTGTTTCCGAACGAATCCGTCACGGTGACGACGTCGGTGACGTTGCCGGTCTGGCCCGCGGTGTAGTGTCCGCCGGCGTCGATCGCCGCGCCCGAGCGGTTCGTGCTGACGGCGAAGTTCAGCCCCGCGCCGCTGCCGCCGGTGGTCGTGAACGTGGAAGAGCCCCGCGGTGGAACGGGCGAGGTGCTGGGCGTGAGCACCAGCCGCACGCCCACGTTGCAGGCGCCGTCGAGGCAATGCCCGCTCTGGCACTGCGTGTCCGCGGTGCAGGCCTGCCGGTCGGCCAGCTTGGTGGCGCAGGTACCGCCGTTGCAGAACGCGTTGGCGGCGCAGTTGCCGTCGCTGCTGCAGCCGATGCCGCAAATCGTACCGCTGCAGAGTCCCGGCGCGCAGATCTGGGTGGCGGCCGCCGGGCAGCTGGTACTGACGCCGGTGCAGGTCGCCGCCAGCGTCGCCACGCCCGCGCTGCAGGCTGGGCCGCTGCACTGGGTCCCGGCGTTGCCCGCCGGATGGGAACAGGCGCCCGCCGTGCAGCGATCCGTCGTGCAAGGGTTGCCGTCGCCGGTGCAGCTCGTGCCGTCGGGAAAGACGTTGCAGCTGCCGGTCGCGGCGTTGCAGACGCCGGGGTGGCAGTCGTCGCTGGGGCAGACCACCGCCGCGCCGGCACAGACGCCGCTGGCGCAGCTATCACCCGTCGTGCACAGGTTGTGGTCGTCGCAACCGGTGCCATTGGCCGCCACGTCGCAGACACCCGCGGCGCTGCACGTCCCGGGGTGACAGCCGTCGGAAGGACAGTTGCACGCGGCACAGCTGTCGGGCGCCCCGCTTCCGCCGGCGACCAGATAGGTTCCCGCCACGCAGGTCGTGCAGCGGGCGGTGCTCGCGCTGGTGCAGCTGACGGCCGAGGTACAGCCGGTGATTCCGGGGCAGGCGGTGCAGGCCCGGTTGCTGGTGCCGGTGCAGGCCGTGCTCTCGTAGGTGCCCGGGCTGCAGGCGGCGGCGCAGGAGGCGCAGGTGTCCGGTGTGCCGTCGACCAGATAGGTGCCGCTGGCGCAGCTGGTGCACTGGGAATCGCCGCCGGACGTGCAGGTGACCGCCGAGGTGCAGCTGGTGACGGCGGTGCACGCCGCGCAGACGCGATCGGTGGTGGCGGTGCAATCCGTGACCTGATACGCGCCCGCGGCGCAGGTGGTGCACGTCGCGCAGCTGTCGGCCGTGCTGTCGACCAGGTAGCTGCCGCCGGCGCAGCTGGTGCACTGGGAGTCGCTGCCGGACGTGCAGGTGACGGCACTGGTGCAGCCCGCTACCGCCGTGCAGGCGACGCAACTGTTCCCGCTGACGTAGTAGCCGGCCTGGCAGGCGCTGAGCACGCACGCCCCCGCAGTGCAGACGCCGCCGTTCGAGTTGGCGGTGGAGAGCAGCGCGCAGTCGGCGTTCGTGGTGCAGGCGTCGCCGACGGCGGCGGCCAGCTGGGCCCCGACGCCACAGCTGGTGCAGTCGTCGGCGGTGGGCCCCGAGCAGGTCTGGCAGCTGCTGTCGCAGCGGGTGCAGCTGGCGGCCCCGGCGTTGCCGAAGTATCCGTCGGCGCAGACACACGTGGAGGCGACGCACAGCTGATTGACGTCCCCGCAGTCAGACGCCGTCGCGCACGCGCCTCCCACCAGGGCGCTGCGCCGGGCGGTCGCCTGGGGCGCGGGCGACGCGCACGCGCCCAGCGCCAGGGCGATCCCCACCGCCAGGCCCAGCGCGGGGCGGAAGCCCAGCAGCCTGGCCGCGGCCGCAGCCACGAGCAATCCGCGCGTGGTCGCTCGAGGAGCCGCAGACAGGTTTGCCATCGCTCCGGCATCGGTAGGAAATGGCAGACCCTGATGACCTGACGGTGCTTTTCGCGAGAAAAGCGGCGCGCGGCGGCCGACCCTATCCAACCATCCGACCGCGCGCTACGGTTGCCGGGCGCCAGCGCTGGGCGGGGAACTCATGATTCCGCATGACCAATCCGTGCAATCCGTACGATCCGTGCAATGCGTGGAAGGTCGCCCGACGGAAGGCGGGGCGGCGGCCGCGCCGGCGCGGGCACCCGACAGACGGGTGGCGATCCTGGTGCTGGGATGTCTGATGACCGTCTACCAACGGTGCATCCGGGGTATCCGGGCCACCTGGGGGGCGACCGCCCGCCCGAACGTCGACGTCTTCTATGTGTACGGGGGGCAGTGGGCCCCCACCAGCGAGGAGATGGCCGATATCAGCCAGGTCATCGGTCAGCCCGCTCCCGCGCTGCCTGATGGAGCGGTGTGGGTGGACGGCGACATCATCCTGTGCGGCGCCACGGACGTGCGCGATGGCCAGCCGGATTGCATCCTGCGCAAGCGCCTCATCGCGTTCGATCACCTGGCGAACCGGCGTGGGTACGACTTCGTGTACACGGTGTGCGCGACCAGCTACGTCGACGTCGACAGGCTGGCGCGCTACGTGGCCGGCCTGCCCGCGAGCGGCGTGTATCACGGGGCCCTTCACGTGCACGAGGAGACGGGGTATCCGTTCGTCTCGGGCGCGTCGCTCCTGCTCTCGCGCGACCTGGCCAGGGAGCTAGCCGACAGCGCCGCGACGATTCTGTCCCGTTACCCCGAGACGCTGCCCGACGACGTCGTCATCGGACACTTCCTGGCCAGCAGGCACGCCGCCGCGGCGCCGGCGGAGATCGCGCGCCGCATCGGCGCCGGGCTGCAGGCGACGGACAACCAGACGTTCGTGATGCCCTTCGGTGACGGCAGCACGGACTTCGTCATGGCGCCAGCGTTCACCCACGTTCCCAACGACCGGGGCTATCACTATCACTTCAACTCGCGACGGGTCTGGGAGATGGAGAACTTCCACCGCCGCTTCTTCTCGGCCCGCTCGCGATGAAGAAGGCCCTGGTGTTCGGCGGCGGCGGCTTCATCGGCAGCAACCTGGTGCGGCGGCTGAAGCAGCAGGGCTTGTGGGTGCGCGCCGTGGATCTGCAGCGGCCGCGCTACGCCGCCACGGCCGCCGACGAGCTGACGCTCGGCGACCTGCGCGCGCCGGGCACGGCCGTGGCCGCGCTGGCCGGCGGCTTCGACGAGGTGTACCAGCTGGCGGCCGACATGGGCGGGGCCGGCTTCATCTCGACCGGCGCCAACGACGCGGACATCATGCGCAACTCGGCGCTGATCAACCTGAACGTGCTGGCCGCCTGCACGGGCGCCCAGGTGGGCCGGATCTTCTATTCGTCCTCGGCGTGCGTCTACCCCGAAGGCAACCAGGCGGATCCCGAGCACCCGAACTGCAGCGAGGACAGCGTGTATCCCGCGTCGCCCGACAGCGAGTACGGCTGGGAGAAGCTGTTCAGCGAGCGCCTCTACCTGTCGCACGCCCGCAACCACGGGCTGGTGGTGCGCATCGCCAGGTTCCACAACATCTTCGGCCCCGAGGGCTCGTGGAACGACGGGCGCGAGAAGGCGCCTGCGGCGTTGTGCCGCAAGGTGGCCCTGGCCGCCGACGGCGGTGCGATCGAGCTGTGGGGTGACGGCCGGCAGACGCGGTCATTTCTCTACATCGACGACTGCCTGGACGCGGTGACGCGCCTCATGCGCTCCGACTGCGCCGAGCCGTTGAACATCGGGTCGGAGCAGATGCTGACCATCAATCAGCTGGCGATGATGATCATCGAGGTGGCCGGCAAGCAGCTGTCGCTCCGCAACGTGCCCGGGCCGCTCGGCGTGCGGGGGCGGACCTCGGACAATCGGTTGATTCGCGAGCGCCTGGGCTGGGCTCCCGCGTGCTCGCTGCGCGAGGGCCTGGTGGAGACCTACCGCTGGATCGCGGCGCAGGCGGCGTCCGGCAGGCCCGATCACGCCTGAGGGCAGGTCCCCCGCAGCGCGCTCACAAGGTCAGGTCCAGGCCCGCCGCCTCGCCCCACTCCGCGACGGTGCGCGCCTTGCCGGGGCCGTACCGTCCCAGCGTGCTCGGGTCTCCCTTGCCGTAGATCAGCGTCTGCAGCCGGCTGATCATCAGGTCGGTCCGGTCGTTCTGCCACTCGCTGCTCTTCACCTCCCACACCTGGTGCCGGTACCCATCGGGATAGTTCTTGTAGTCCAGATGCCAAACCTGCAACTCGTCGGGCAGGTAGATGTCGTAGCCGTGCGTGAACGTCCGCACGGACAGCGGACCTTCGTGGCCGGCGTTGATCATCGCCGGATCCTCCGGCACCTCGCGGATCCAGTCGCCGTGCGTGAAGACGAAGTTGCAGCAAGTGAAGGCCGTCTTCTGGTGGGGCCGGGACTTTCGTTCGGTGGACATCTGGATGTCCAGCCAGCCCTCGGGGCGCACGACCTGGCACGTCATCAACGGCACGCCGTCGTCCTCCGTGCCTGCCCAGGGAAAGACGACCTTCTTGTCCTGGTCGAAGGTGAACGGCGGCGAGCTGGTGGTCAGCAGCGGCTTCCCGCTCGGCTTGTTCTCCAGCTGCGCGATCAGGTTCTCGTCCCAGCCCGGCGCGAACGCGGTGTGCGAGTCGACCAGCAGGTGGTACCGCTCGCCGTCGTACAGCTTCTGCACCTCCGCGCGGGCCCAGCCGTAGCCCAGGCTGGCCGTGTGCGGATACCTGCGGATGCGGAAGCGCGGATCGTCCAGGAAGCGGTCCAGGTTCTCGGTGGGGTCGGCCTGCCAGCAGATGCCGAAGGTCAGCCGGTCGGGATGCACGGCGTGGCTCAACGCCGAGTCGATGGTGAAGGGAAGATAGACATCCCGGTAGGAGGCCAGCGATACGAAGATCTGTCGATCCTTGTTCATGCGGGGGTCAACCTCAGCGCTCCGATGCGCTCCAGTCGCTTGATGACGACCTCGACGTCCGCTCGCAGACTGCCGGGGGGCATCTCGAAGCGCGCCTCCAGCTCCTGGTTGACCTCGGCCAGGCTGCGCGTCCCGTCGCAGACCTCCCAGATCGCCGCCCCGGACGAGTTCAGCGAGACGGTGTCCTGACGGCCGGGGATCTCGAGGAACATCGAGCCGAGGATCTTCCCCTCGCGCACGCCCCTCTGTCGTTGGGGCCGCAGCAGGCTCAGCTCAAGCCCCTGGGCCCGGCGCTCGACGAACTCGGACAGCAGGCCGCGCAGCTGGGGGCCAGGGCCGCCGGCGGCTGCGGCGGGGTGAAGCGACTCCCACGGTCCGTGCAGCTCCGGATCCCACTTCGTCTCGCCGGTCGCTGACGGGAGCAGCAGCTCGTCGTTGGCCAGGCCCAGGTCGATGGCGGCGTGGGGGATGCGCGCCTCGGCGGCGGCGATGGCATAGGCCAGCTTGTCCGCGTCCGCGCGGGGGCCTGAGGGCAGACCAGCCGTCTCGGCGCGGATGATGCTCATCAACTCGAGCCAGCGCGCCACCAGCTTGCGCAGCTCCGTGGCGTGGATCAACACCGGCAGCCTCACCGCCGGCGGCGACAGCGTGCGATCGACGCAGACCTCGTCGAGAAAATCGAAGCCCGGGCCCAGGCCGAACGGCCCTTCTCCGCGCGGCTGGTCAGCCCAGGGGGTGCCGCGCGCCTGGCCGGGGCGCACCTCTTCCGCCACCGGAGCGACGAAGGCGCAGGTCGGTTCCAGCACCAGCACCGTTCCGTCGATCCGCTCGACGAACAGCCACTCGAGCAGCGCCGCCGCCGTTTGGTACGGGGGATAGTGGTCTCTGGTGTACGGATGCGGAGACCATCGCTGCGTCTCCATCGTCCGCGCCAGCGGGTGACTGGACGGGCCGGCCGGTGAATCCTGGGCACGCAGATGGACCAGCTCGCCCGGCTGTCGCACCCGCCCCCACGAGTAGCCCAGCAGCTGCGCGCGCCAGGGTGGCTCGCCGCACGCTCCGGCGCTGAACGCGGAGTAGATCACGAGAGCGACGCCTTCTGGCTGAATTGCGGCGCCACCACCCCGCAGCGAAAGTGTCCCCAGCCGAACGTCGCCGCGTCGTCGGGTTGTGCCGCACGGTGCAGCCAGGTGGTGACGGCGAACCGGCTGTCGGCGAACGCCTTCGACGGACAGCGCACCGGCATGGCCTCGTGAAACTCCTCGCTGGGAAAGACCACCAGACGGTTCGCCTGGGGCGTCACCGCCGTGAACGTCTCGGCGGGCGCGCGATATCCCGGGCCCTCGATGCAATCGTAAAGCCGCAGGTCGCCTCCGGCGAAGCCGCGCGGCTCGCGATGAAGGTAGTAGATACAGGAGAGCACCCGCGGGATCTGCGGGGCCTCGTCGGAGTGCTGCTTGAAGTAGTAACCGTCCATCGCGGCGGTCAGCTGGGACTCGACCTGGCCCAGCGGGAACACCGGCAGGTCCAGCGTCTTGGCGAGCAGCGGGAACCAGATGAGCAGGCGGCTCTCCAGCAGGCGGCTGTGCACGGAGTCGCCGAAGTTGAGGATCACCAGGTTCTGGCGCACCTCGGGATCGTAGGTGGTGACGGTGCCCTTCTGGAACTGCGGCTCGCAGACGACCGCGAACGCGAGCAGCTCGTCGTGCTCCTGGGCGCTGAGAAAGTCGTCGATCACCACGAAGCGGGGGCGCCGCACGCGGGTCACCGGCGCGCCCTGCATGGCGCCTGCCCGGCGTGAGCGCACCGGCTGCTCCGCCGGCTGCACCACGACCGGAGGCTCGCTGACGACGGAGACCAGCATCGACGTCTGGAACGAGCAGGCGACCCGCCCCCCTTCCATCGGCAGCTGCAGGAAGCGGCTACCTGCCTCGGGGGAGGCGAGCGCGGCGAACAGCGCCCCCACCTCGGGCGCGTCCTCGGGCAGGGTGACCTGGTACTCCTTGCCACCGGCCAGCCCGATCGTCAGCTTGATGTCGCGCGGGGCCGGCATCAGGCAGCCACCTCGGCGCGGGCGTCGGCCCACTTCGCGATCTTCATCGCCGCCTCGCGCAGGCCGCCGAACTGCACCCGCGTGGCCGGCCGCTGCTCGACGATGCGACACAGCCAGTTCACCGCTCGGTTCCGATCCAGCTGGAAATCGAGGGAGGCGCTGATCAGCGCGGCGACCGCGGCGGCGGGCGCGCAGGGGGCAAGCGTCGTCTCCTTCGTGTGGGCCGGGGCGCGCTTCATCACCACCACGCTGTCGAGCGGCGTCGCCACCCGCTCACCACGCGCCGCGGGGCCAGCGTGGTCCCCCACGCCCAGGGGGACCAGCATCAGATCATCGACCCGGACGGCACACACGTGCGCGTCCAGCAG
>Ga0070658_10001090_pt1 | contig 23158 bp, 17 predicted proteins | sample KBSC13metaG_FD_64664 | JGI IMG/M metagenome (GOLD analysis project Ga0070658, IMG submission 64664) | Corn rhizosphere microbial communities from Kellogg Biological Station, Michigan, USA - KBS C1-3 metaG | ecosystem: Host-associated > Plants > Roots > Rhizosphere > Soil ...
AATTCTTCCTCGGGCTGGTAAGCCTCGCAAAGGGAGCCGACGGCGATGCTCTAGCAGCCTTTAAGAAATCTGATCAGACGCAGGCTGAGACTTTTTATTACATGGGCAAGGCCCAGGTTCGGCTAAAGGATACTGCGGGAGCGGTGCCTAATTTCCAAAAGGCGACGACGCTAAAGCCCCAGTTCTTTGATGCATGGTTCTCGCTTGGTGAAGCGGAGTATGCTCTGGGGCATTGGGATGCCGCCGCGACCGCTTACAAGGCTGCGCTCAAGCTTAAGAACACGGATTGGGCGCCGTATGCGGGACTCGCGGACTCGCTACGGCAGTCTGGTCACTACGAGGAGGCCGCCGGGTACTATAGCAACGCGGCAAACTTCTATAGCAAGGAGCCCGACCACAAGAACGACACTCTCGCGGACCTATACAGCAAGCGCGGACTCTCACTCGGGCAGCAGTGCGAACTGAACATGCAAAGTTACATCGTCTGTGCGTGGCCGGCGACCATTAAGGCCCTGCAGCAGGCGGCGGACCTAAGCAAGAGTCCGGTTGACCAAGTGAATCTTGGCTGGGCCTATTTCCGTGCAGGGCATTTTGATGCGGAGCTGAAGGATATGGCGAAGGCAAAGCCCAATCTCGATGCGGCCCGTGAGCTCCTGGCGCCGATCGGTGCTTCCGGCGGTAAGATCTCCGAATTTGCTAACCAAAACCTGGCGGCAGTTCAGATCGACCTGGGAGACTACAAGGGCGCCATCGGGTTGCTTAGCACGCTCGTGGCGAGCAAGCCCGACCTGACATTCGCCAAATATGCGCTTGGAGTCGCTTACTACAAGAGCGGGGACGCAGTAAACGCGGAGAAAGAACTTCGGGAGGTCGTCAGCGTTGACCCGAGGAACGTGGCGTACCTGTCAGGGCTCGGAGATGTGCTCGTAAACCGCCGCAACGGCAAGGACGCGAGGAAGATAGCCGATCAACTTCGCACCGTCGATGCCAAAGCTGCGGAGCAGTTGGACCAGAAGATCAGGATCTCGCGGCTGTAGCTCTCGAAGTTGATTTTTCGTGCGCCCGCTCTTTTAATTGAAGAGCGGGCCTTTCTATTGCCCCTCGAACCAGCCGATAGATAAGTCATCTTGCAAATACAAGAAAACATTCCTTTAGCACCATTCACAACGCTGAAGATCGGCGGCCCTGCCCGTTACTTCATCCACGCTGAGACGGAGAGCGACATAGTCGACGCACTGCAATTCGCGTCCGACCGGAACCTTGAAGTGTTCATCCTCGGCGGCGGCAGCAATATACTCGTCGCCGATGAGGGCTTTAACGGATTAGTTATCCGGATCACGCTGAAAGGCATCGCCTACGATCCATTTGAGGACACCACACTCGTCACGGCTGCCGCCGGGGAAGAGTGGGACTTACTCGTAAAGTCGTGCGTGAACTCAGCCCTGTCCGGCCTGGAGTGTATGAGCGGCATTCCCGGCTCGGTTGGCGGTACGCCCGTCCAGAATGTCGGGGCGTACGGGCAGGAGGTTGCTGAGACGATCGAGACGGTACGCTGTCTCGATCGACTTACGGGCCAGATCATAGGGTTATCAAACGCCCAATCCGGGTTCTCGTATCGCACCTCCATCTTCAATTCGTCTGAGCGCGGCCGCTACATTGTGCTCAGCGTCGCCTACCGTCTGATGAAGGGCGGCGCGCCAAAGATCACGTATAAAGATCTCGTCGATCGTTTCGACGCTCAGGAGCCAACGCTGCACGAGGTGAGAAAAGCCGTGCTCGAGATACGGCGGGCCAAGTCTATGGTTATCGAGCCCGGTGACCCGAATTCACGTAGTGCGGGCTCCTTCTTCAAGAACCCGATCGTAACCAGCTCTCAACTCTCAGATCTGCGTGAGGGTTATCCTGAGGTCCCGAGTTTCGCATTTGGGGACGATCACAAGGTTCCTGCTGCGTGGCTCATCGAACACGCGGGATTCGTGAAAGGGTACAAGCTTGGGAATGCCGGTATCTCGACCAAGCACACGCTCGCGATCATCAACAAAGGTGAGGCGACCGCTGCAGACGTTGTCGCCCTGAAGGACGTCATTCAACTCAAGGTGCTGGAGCAATTTGGGGTGGCACTCCAACCGGAGCCGATTTTCGTAGGGTTCTGATGATATATAATGTCCCGACGCGACCTGTGGGGGCATGATATGCAGCGTACGAGGACCTTTCTTGGTTTTTTAAGTTTTACATCCATCTGGTTCACGGCACTGCTGCTCCCATTGGGAGCTCCGGCTCAGGACCTCGTCGCCAGCGAGGACCTAGTCGGCGGTTCTAGTGTCTTTGTATTTAAAGAAGGCAAGAAAAAGCCGCAGCAGCACTCCGCTCAGGCACGTCGCAACCAGAACCGCGAGGCGCAGAGCGCACGTGCGCGGCACATAAGTGCGCAAGCAACTGCGGTCGCCCAGAAGCGCCGCATTGCGGCGGTAGCGGCAAGGAAGAAGGTCGTGCGTACCGTGGACCGCCGGGAGGCTCTCGCAAACACACTGACGGTGAAGGCGGAGGAGTTTCTCGATAAAGGCCAGACGGACCTCGCTATCATCAACTTTCGTGATGCGATCAAGCAAAATCCTAAAAACAGCCGTGCCGCGGACGGCCTAAGCGACGCTCTTACCGCCAAAGGGATCGAGACGGCGGGAGCCACGAATTCACCGGCCGCTATCCCGTACTTTGAGGAGGCTGCGAAGCTCGATCCGAAGAATGATGTTGCCCTGGCACGGCTCGGAGCGATCTACGATCAGCAGGGCGACGATGAGAAGGCAATTGCGAACTACGAAAAGGCACTTGCTCTCAACGCGGAATACAAGGACATCTACCCCCAGCTCGGGATCGCCTACGTAGATCGTGGAGAGGTCGCCAAGGGTGAAGAGGACCTCCGCAAGGCCGAAGACGCAGGCGTCAAGGGAAGTGATGTAGAGTACCTGCGGGGGCTCGTCGCATTCAAAAACAACCGGGACGCTGAGGCTCTCACCGCATTCGAAAAGGCCTCGGCCTCCGATATCAGGTTCGTGGATGCTCAGTATTACCGCGGGCAGATACTCTCCCGCCAGGGCAAGAGCAGCGAAGCTATAGCTCAGTACAGAGGTGCACTCCAGAAAGATCCTGGTTTCGCACCCGCCGCCTTTGATCTCGGCGTGGAGGAGTACAACGCCGGTAATTACACGGAGGCGACGGCCGCTTACAAGGAAGCGGTTCGCATCGATCCCGACAACTTTCAGGCACACGCCTATCTTGCCAGCAGCTATCGGCAGCTAGAGCAATACCCTCTGGCCAACACCGAGTACAAGATCGCCTCGCCCGGGGTCAAAACTTCAGATCTCTACAGCGAGTGGGGTTACTGCCTGGGGAAGACCTCGGATTGGGACAAGGCGGCGGTACGCCTGACCACCGCGGCCGAGTTGACCCCGACCGCGATCGACAACTCGAATATCGGCTGGGCCTATTACAACGCGGGTCAGGCACAGGCCGCGGCAAAGAACGATGCCGCTGCGAAAGCCTCATTTGAGCAGGCGCGCAATATCTCCCAGAAGGCGGTAAACATGGATCCGCGGCTCGACGCCGCGTATCTGAATTTGGGTTCGTCACATAACGCCCTCGGCGAGTTTAAGCAGGCGGTTGAAGTACTAACTTCGGCTTTAGGGCTGCATAGAGACTGGGTCGTGGCTCTTGATCAACTCGGATACGGCTACCGCGGGGCCGGTGACCTGAATAACGCTATAGCGACCTTTCAGCGTGCCGTTACGATCGATGGCCGGAACACGTTCGGGCTCTATAACCTGAGTTCCGCGTACTATGCCTCAGGTAACAAAAAGGAGGCAAAGCGGGTGAACGATCAGCTGCGCAAGATCGATCCGGCGGCCGCAGCCCGGCTGGATGCCGTTATAGCCGGCAAGGTCGTGGACGAAGCCACGCGCAAGGTCCAGCAAAAGATCCCAAAGGTGCCGCGATTCCCCTTCTAAGGAAACTTCAGCAAAGGTGCGGTTAGTTGCGGGCCGCACAATTCTCGTATAATCGTGGGTTTGGACAATGCCACGACGCGACGACCTTAAGAAGATACTCATCATAGGCTCGGGCCCGATCGTTATCGGCCAGGCGTGTGAATTCGATTATTCCGGAACGCAGGCCTGCCGTGCGCTCAAGAGTGAGGGCTATGAGGTCGTCCTTGTTAACTCGAATCCGGCGACGATCATGACCGATCCGGAGATCGCCGACCGGACATACGTCGAGCCGCTTACCGTCGAAGCAGTAACGGCCATTATCGAAAAAGAGCGTCCTGATGCTCTGCTGCCCACCGTCGGAGGTCAGACCGGCCTTAATCTCTCAGTCGAGCTCTTTGAAAAGGGCATTCTCGATCGTCTCGGCGTTGAGATGATCGGAGCTAAGGTCGACGCTATCAAGCTCGGGGAGGATCGCGAGCTCTTTAAGAAGGCGATGGACGAGATCGGCATCCCGTCCCCTCGGGGCGGTTTTGCCCACACGTGGGAGGAGGCGGCCGCAATCGTCGAGGACACGGGGTATCCCGCGATCATTCGGCCCGCATTTACCCTCGGCGGCACGGGAGGAGGAACAGCCTACAATCCGGAAGAATTTGAGGAGATCGCCCGCGCCGGGCTCGCCGCCTCGCCTGTGTCACAGATACTCGTTGAGGAGTCCATCCTCGGGTGGAAAGAATACGAGCTCGAGGTCATGCGTGACCTCAACGACAATGTCGTAATTATCTGCTCGATCGAGAACTTTGACCCGATGGGCGTCCACACCGGCGACTCCATCACCGTCGCTCCGGCCCAGACACTTACCGACGTGGAGTATCAGCAGCTCCGCGATATGTCCAAGGCCTGCATCCGGAAGGTCGGGGTTGAGACCGGAGGCTCGAACATCCAGTTCGCCGTCAATCCGGAGAACGGGGAAGTGCGGATCATCGAGATGAATCCCAGGGTATCCCGCTCCTCTGCCCTGACGTCGAAAGCCACGGGAGTTCCGATCGCCAAGATCGCAGCAAAGCTGGCCGTGGGCTATACCCTTGACGAGATCCCGAACGACATCACCCGGAAGACTCCCGCATCGTTTGAGCCGACCATCGACTACGTAGTAACGAAGATCCCCAAGTGGGCGTTTGAGAAGTTCCCGGGTTCCGAAGATGTCCTGGGCACTCAGATGAAATCGGTGGGCGAGGTCATGGCCATCGGACGCACCTTCAAAGAATCTTTGTTTAAGGGCCTTCGTTCACTCGAGGCCGTTAAACCATTGCGTCTAAAGGACATTGCAGACGAAGAATTGCAGAGAAAGCTAGCCCGGCCAAACTCTCAGCGGTTCTCGTATATCACATACGCCCTGCAGAACGGTTACTCCCTGGATGAGGTTCACCGGCTGACGAAGATCGATCCTTGGTACCTCGATCAACTGATACAGGTGATGGACCTTCAGAAGGCGGTCGCTGGAAGGGTACTGAGCGAGTATTCGGATCAGGAACTGAGACAGGCAAAGGAGATGGGCCTCTCCGACCGGCGTATCTCTTTCCTTTCGAACGAACATGAACTCAACGTCCGTAACCTAAGAAAAGAAAGAGGGTTAACTCCTGTGTACAAGAGAGTCGATACGTGCGGTGCCGAGTTTGAATCCTTCACGCCCTACATGTACTCCACGTATGAGACGGAGTGCGAATCCGAGCCCACGCAGCGACGGAAAGTGATGATCCTCGGATCCGGGCCTAACCGGATCGGACAGGGTATCGAATTTGATTACTGCTGCTGCCACGCCAGCTTTGCCCTGAGGGATGCGCAGTTTGAGACCATCATGGTCAACTGCAACCCTGAAACGGTATCGACCGACTACGACACTTCCGATCGTCTTTATTTTGAGCCACTTACGTTTGAAGATGTGATGAACATCGTTGACGTCGAAAAGCCGGAGGGCATGATCGTACAGTTCGGAGGACAGACCCCGCTCAATTTGGCCGATAGGCTCGGAGAAGCGGGCGTCCCGATCATCGGCACATCACCCGATTCAATTGATCTTGCTGAGGATAGAAAGCGGTTCGGAGCCCTTCTGGAGGACCTCAATATCCCCTGCCCGGAGAACTCGAGTGTAACATCAGCTGATGAAGCGAAAGCTGCTGCAAAAACTATAGGTTACCCGATCGTCGTGCGCCCAAGCTTCGTGCTCGGAGGCAGAGCGATGGCGATCGTTTATGACGAGCAGTCCCTGGATGAATATATGCGGTCGGCCGTCGACGCCTCGCCTGAGAAGCCGATCTTGATCGATAAGTTTCTTGAACGCGCTGGCGAGATCGACGTGGACGCTCTTGCAGATGAGGAGACCGTCGTTATTGCCGGCATTCAGGAGCACATCGAAGAGGCCGGGATCCACTCGGGGGACTCATCCAGCGTCCTCCCGGCACAGAAGGTTCCGGCCGAGCATCTCGAGACCATACGCCATTACACCCGGCTGCTCGCGAAAGCTCTGAAGGTGAAAGGTCTGATGAATATCCAGTTCGCCATCAAAGACGACCGTGTGTACGTCCTCGAGGTGAACCCGCGTGCATCTCGCACGGTCCCGTTCGTTGCGAAGGCCACTGGTGTTCCGATCGCGAAGATAGCGGCGCTGGTAATGGCAGGGGCTCGGAAACTGGCGGACTTTCAGCTGCCTGATACCCTCCCGGTCCCTTTGATATTCGTTAAGTCACCCGTGTTTCCATTCAAGAAGTTTGCGGGCGTCGACCCGGTCCTTGGTCCGGAGATGCACTCGACCGGTGAGGTTATGGGGGTCGGGGCGACCTTTGGAGAAGCTTACGGTAAAGCAATGGAGGGTGCCGGACTCAAGATGCCCCTGGGCGGCCGGGCCTTTATCTCGGTAAACGAAGCGGATAAGGGGCAGGCGGTGCTACTGGCGAGGCGGCTTTATAACCTCGGTTTCAAGCTCGTCGCGACATACGGGACCGCGAGACGGCTGAAGGAGGTTGGACTGGAGTGTGAGACGGTCTTTAAGGTCAACGAGGGCCGTCCCAACATCGCCGACCTGATCCGCCAGGTCGAGATAGCTCTCATCATCAATACGCCGCTTGGTAAGGCATCCCATTTTGACGAGCAGGCGATCAGAAAGGCCGCACTTCAGTTCAATGTTCCGTGTGTGACGACGATGACCGGAGCCGAGGCTCTCATCGAGGCAATCACCGCTAAGTCGGCATCAGGCGAAATGGTGGTCAGGAGCCTTCAGGAGATCCATACCGCAAAAGCAGAGCCCGCACCCTGAACGTTCCCCCGCCTACACACCTCATTCTTGACGAACCCTACCCTTTGCAATAGCTTAGAGGGAAGTTCCCAGTTAAGTTTCACCCTATTTTTGCATGAACGATTCTCACGATCGCGAGATCATTGGTGGGCATTTGCTTGTTATCGGCGGGGCCGAGGACAAATACAATGAGCGCCGGATCCTAAAAAAGTTTCTCTCACTCGCGGGCGACGAAAAGGCCGAGGTCCTGATCGTCCCCGTCGCGTCCGACTTTCCGGAGTTCGCGGCTGACGTGTATGTTCAGGCCTTCAGGAACATAGGCGTGGCGAATCCGCGAGTTCTAAGGGCGACCTCCAGGCAGGATGTTGTCCAAGCCGACGTCGACAAGCTCTTAGACGGGGTAACGGGCGTTTTTATCACGGGCGGCGACCAGATGCGTCTCGTCAGCCTCCTTGGAGGGACCCCTTTCGCTGATAAGCTGCGCCACCTTGTTCGCGACACTGACATCGTTCTCGCCGGCACCAGCGCGGGTGCCGCCGGGATGAGCACATCAATGATCGTGCGTGGGGAATCCACATCGCACCCTCACAAAAACAGCGTAAGGCTCTCCCCGGGGCTCGGCTTCCTGAAGAATGTCATCATCGACCAGCATTTCACCGAGCGGGGCAGGATCAGCCGACTTATCACCGCGGTCTCATTCAATCCTTACAATCTGGGTGTTGGTATCGATGAGAATACGGCGATCATTCTGGACGGTAAAGGAATACTTGAGGTTTATGGTCAGGGGTCGGTGACGATCGTTGACGGCTCAAATATTACATTCAATGAGATAGCTGAAGTATCTGATAATGAAAGCTTTAGCGTCTGCAATGTACAGCTTCATGTATTGCGTGATGGTTTGATATATGACTATCGGGACCGGCATCCGATGCAGCCGCCCACCGAATTTCTCCTGCCAGACCTGGGATGATCCTTACTGCTCCGAACGCACTGTGAATATGAAGATTCTTGAGATCCGCACTCTAAGAGGTCCGAATTACTGGTCCGGATACTGGACCAAGCTGATCGTGATGCGTCTCGACATAGGCGAGTACGAGGATAAACCGACAGACAGAGTCGAGGGCTTTTACGAGAGGCTTACCGAGGTGATGCCGTCGCTCCAGGCGCACGGATGCTCCTACAAAGAAGAAGGCGGATTCCTCCGGAGGGTGCAGGAAGGGACGTGGGCAGGACACGCCATCGAGCATCTTGCCCTTGAGCTGCAAACCCTCGCGGGCATGGATACCGGATACGGGCGGACCCGGGAAACAAGCGAAAAGGGTGTGTACAACGTGGTGTTCAGCTATGTTGAGGAGGATGTCGGCCGGTACGCTGCTCGGGCGGCGGTGAAGCTGTGGCTGGCACTAGCGGAGGGACAGGATACCGGCGAGATAAAACAAACGATCGCGGATGAGATCCAGCAGATGAGGGAGATCCGGGAGGACGTGCGTTTTGGCCCGTCGACAGGGGCACTCGTCGACGAAGCCTCGCACAGGGACATTCCCTATATTCGGCTAAATAACCGGTCGTTGGTCCAGCTCGGCTACGGCCGAAACCAAAAACGCATCCAGGCGACGGTCACCAATAAGACGAACATGATCTCCGTCGACATCGCCGGAGATAAGGCTGCGACAAAGAAACTGCTTGGGGACATGGGGGTCCCTGTGCCTGAGGGTCGGCAGATCCGGGATATCGACGAACTTGAGAGGGCAGTGGATGCGATCGGTTTTCCGGTCGTGGTAAAGCCGCTAGACGGCAATCACGGCAAAGGTGCAACCGTGGGTATAAAGACTATCGAGGAGGCTCGGGCGGCATTCGAGAAAGCAAAGGAGTACAGTCGCTGGGTGATCGTCGAGAAGCAGATCATCGGGTCTGATTTCCGTGCCCTTGTGGTCAACAACAAGCTCATCGCGGTGGCGGAGCGTGTGCCTGCTCACGTTACCGGTGACGGTAAGAGCACGATACAGCAGCTGATCGACCAAACAAACGCCGATCCGAGGCGGGGCTACGGTCATGAAAAGGTCCTCACGCAGATCACTATCGACGGCCAAACCATGCGGTGCATCCACAAGGGCGGTTACGAGCTGGAGAGTGTGCTGCCCGAAGGTGAAGACCTCAACCTCAAGACGACCGCAAACATTTCAACGGGTGGAACTGCGATCGACGTTACGGATTCGGTCCATCCGGAGAATGTGTTCCTATTTGAACGCATCGCTCGGATCATCGGTCTGGACATCGCAGGTGTAGACGTGATCGCCGAGAACGTCAGCGAGCCGCTGAAGACGAGCGGTGGCGGGATCATCGAGGTGAATGCGGCTCCGGGGTTTCGGATGCACCTGGCTCCCAGCGAGGGAATTGGACGCAACGTCGCGGAGCACGTCATCGATATGCTCTTCCCGCCCGGCACGCCTGCACGTATCCCCATCTTTTCGATAACGGGAACGAACGGAAAAACGACTACAACACGCCTGATCGCTCACATCCTGAAGACAAGCGGCAACACCGTCGGTTTTACAACTACTGACGGTACGTATATCGGCAATCAGCAGATAACGCGGGGCGACAACACCGGACCGGTCTCGGCGCAGTTGGTGCTTAAGGATCCAACGGTAGACGTGGCGGTGCTGGAGACCGCTCGGGGCGGCATAATCCGCTCCGGACTTGGCTTTGATTACTGTGATGTGGGTGTCGTGATGAATGTCGCCGCCGACCATCTCGGGCTCAAGGACGTGAACACCCTCGAGGACCTCGCTCGCGTTAAATCCGTCGTACCGCGATCTGTCTCACCGGACGGCTATGCCGTTCTCAACGCCGAGGACGATCTGGTCTATGGGATGCGCGAGCTGACCGATGGCCATGTTGTTCTCTTCTCGATGGACGAGAACAACAAAAATATTGAACGGCAGGCTCGACGCGGCCGCATCTCTTGCGTCTACGAGAATGGCTACATCACCATACTCAAGGGTAAGTGGAAGGTCCGTGTTGAAAGGGCCGTGAACATACCCGTGACGTACGGCGGCCGTGCCGAGTTCATGATCCAGAACGCTTTGGCGGCGACGCTCGCTGCGTTTGTCCAGGGCGTATCGATCGAGGCGATCAGAGCGGGCCTTACTACCTTTACCGCGGGTACCGCCCAGACACCGGGGAGGCTGAACTTCATCGAGATCGGTGACACGACGCTGCTGATGGACTACGCTCACAACCCGGCCGGGCTTCGAGAATTGGTGAAGTTCATTTCAAAGCTGCCCAACAAATACCGCACCGTCGTGATGAATGGGACCGGCGACCGGAGAGACGACGACATACGCGAATTTGGGCGGGTCGCGGGCGAGAATTTTGACCGCATCGTGCTGCGTCGCGGCAACTATCTACGGGGCAGGGACGAAAACGAACTGCTCGGCCTACTCAAGGAAGGTATCGAGCAGTCAGGCCGTAACCCGACCGTACGCGTAATTCTCGAGGGCCCTGATGCGATCCGCCATGCGGTAAAGAACGCACGCAAGAACGAGCTCGTCGTGACCCTCGCCGACAAGGTCGCAGCGGACATTGAAACAGTGCACGCGCTAAGAGACGAGTTTTCGCACACGACCGCCCAGAACGGTCAACGGTAGATCTCTGTTACGAACTCACCGTTCGTCACATAGCCCCGATACATGCCGTCCGAATTGAAGGGAAGCGACAGGTTGCCGGCCGCGTCGACGGCGATGATGCCGCCTTCGCCCTCGATGTAAGTTAGGTGGTCAATGGTCTCTCGTGCGGCATCTTCGAGGCTGAGCCCTTTGTACCTCATCCTGGCCGAAACATCGTATGCGGTCACCCCGAGCATGAAGTACTCGCCATGACCCGTCCCGGAGACGGCGCAGACATCGTCGGCATAGGTGCCGAGACCCACTATCGGCGAATCTCCCACACGGCCGAACTTTTTATTCGTCATCCCGCCGGTGGATGTCGCCGCGGCGAGATGCCCCATTGAATCGCACGCCACCGCCCCTACCGTTCCGAGCGGCTTTTGAGCTTTCGCATTGGCCCGTTGTTCATCGTCAAGCGGGGATTCGCCCTCGTCCGGGAATCCGATCTCCGCGGATGTGTGGTCGAGTTCAATGATCCCCTCGGCGCGGGCATGTTGGAGCTGCAGCCAGCGGTGCTCGGTGAAGAAGTATTCGTCAGGCTCGAACTGCACGCCCTCTTGATGAGCAAACTCGACAGCTCCGTCACCTGCGAGCAGCACGTGGGCTGTTTTTTCCATAACGAGGCGGGCGAGCCTCACCGGATTACGGACGCGTTCAACGGCCGCGACCGCGCCTGCCCTTAGACGTGAACCGTCCATAATGCATGCGTCCATCTCCTGACGCCCATCGTGCGTGAATACCGAGCCGCGGCCCGCATTGAAGAGAGGAAAGTCCTCAAGGGACGAGACCGCTCCGTCCACAGCGTCGAGAGCCGAACCGCCCGATTGGAGTACGTTCCACCCCGCACGAAGAGCGGTTTCAAGCCCGCTGCGGTACTCGCGTTCGAGGTCGGCGGTCATTTGCGAGCGAAGTATCGTGCCTGCTCCGCCGTGTATTGCTAGTGCTGGTCTCACAAGGAAATTCTAACGCAACGCCGGACTATGGAGCATTTCACCCAGACGAACACAGAGAACACTGTCCGCCTACATTTGCGGGTGGTTAAATTTTGGCGTTGCGAAGGCGGAGAGCGTTCAGGATCACCGAGACGGAGCTGAACGTCATCGCTGCACTCGCGATCATAGGCGAGAGCAGCAGGCCTGTGAACGGGAAGAGCACTCCGGCGGCGATCGGCACACCGATGATGTTGTATGCGAAGGCGAAGATCAGATTCTGCCGAATGTTCTTCATCGTCGCCAGGCTGAGGTTGCGTGCCCGCAGGATGCCGTCTATGTCAGGCTTCAGCAGCGTAATGTCGGCCGACTCTATGGCGACGTCGGTGCCGCTCGCAAAGGCGATCCCGACGTCAGCTTGCGCCAACGCGGGAGCATCGTTCACGCCATCGCCCGCCATCGCGACTATCTTTCCCTGGGCCTGCAGTTCCTTGACCTTTTCGGCTTTATCCTCCGGCATCACCTCGGCGTAGTAGTGGTCGATGCCGAGTTGATGAGCAACTGCCGCGGCCGTCACTTTGTTGTCGCCCGTAAGCAGGACGAGATCCAAGCCGAGATTCCTCGCCGCCTTAACCGTGTCCCTGGCACCGATCTTCGGCAGGTCAGAGAGGCTGATCAAGCCGGCCGCCTTACCGTCCACATTCACAAACAACGGCATCTGACCGCGTGAGCGAAGCGTCTCGGCGGCTTCGTTGAGCTGCATGATCGCGGGATCGTCAGGGCTCAGCACCTTGTCGCTGCCGATCTGGATCTGCCTTCCCTCGATGGTCGCACTCACGCCCCGACCGGTCGTAGACTCGAAGCCCGCTGCATTCGGAGTCTTGATACGACGCTTTTCGGCCTCGCCAACAACGGCTGTCGCGAGCGGGTGCTCACTGTTGCGTTCGACACCGGCAGCGAGCCGCAGCAGTTCATCCTGCGTGAGACCGAGGTTCGAGAGGGGCGGCCGATAGGAGTCGTCGATCCGCAGCTGGGCGCCGAGAGAGAGGTATCCGCCCCAGCCAAGAAGTTTTTCAGAGCCGTTTGCCAGCAGTATTTCCTGAATGGTGGGCTTTCCCTCTGTCAGGGTGCCGGTTTTGTCGAGGACGAGAGTATCGGCCTTCTCGAGGGTCTCGAGTGCCTGAGCTTTCTTGATAAGCACCCCAGAGCGGGCCCCGCGGCCGGTCCCGACCATGATAGACATGGGAGTCGCAAGTCCGAGTGCGCAAGGGCAGGCAATGATCAACACGGAAACGGCCGCGACGACAGCTGAGGCGAAACTACCCAGAATGAGCCAGGCGATAAATGCAATTATGGCGATGAGTATGACCGCGGGAACGAAGTATCCCGCGACGACGTCCGCAAGCCGCTGTATTGGAGCCCTACTGCGCTGCGCTTCGCCAACCATGCGAACGATCTGCGCAAGGAGCGTCTCAGAGCCCACCCGCGTCGCACGCATCGTGAAGCTGCGGTTGCCGTTGATGGTACCGCCGATGACCGGGTCGCCCGCCCGCTTGGAAATAGGTACCGACTCACCCGTGACCATTGACTCGTCGATCGACGTCTGGCCATCGAGGATCTCGCCGTCGGTCGGTACTTTCTCGTTGGCTTTGACGCGAAGCGTGGAACCCACTGCGATAGTTGAGAGATCGACGATCTCTTCGCTGCCGTCGCCGTGAATGATCGTTGCAGTCTCCGGCGCGAGGCGGAGAAGCTCTTTTATAGCTGAGGAGGTTTGAGAACGGGCACGTAGCTCCAGCACCTGTCCAAGGAGGACCAGCGTAGTGATCACAGCCGCGGATTCAAAGTAGGCCGGCACAAGGCCGGTGTGCAGGTCCCGCATCGATACGGGGAAGAGTTCGGGAGCAAGAAGTGCAGCCAGACTTAGCAGGTAAGCAGCCCCGGTCCCGATCGCGATCAGCGTGAACATGTTCGGGCTCAGATTGCGAATAGATGCAACAGCTCGCTGGAAGAAGGGCCATCCGCCCCAAAGCACCACTGGTGTGGCAAGAACGAACTGGACCCAGATCGATGTTCGCGGCGGCACCATCGAGTGAAAGCCGCTGAACATCTCAGCCATCGCCATGACGAAGACCGGCAGCGTAAGGGCCCCACAGATGAGCGATCGCCGCCGCATGTCGATGTATTCCGGATCCGGAGCATCGTCGAGTGTGATCTCTTTCGGCTCAAGCGCCATGCCGCAGATCGGGCAAGACCCGGGGCCGATCTGGAGGATCTCCGGATGCATCGGACACGTATATTCGAGATCTTTCGGCTCATCAACGCGTCCCTTACGGAGATATCTTTCCGGGTCCGCCGCGAACTTGTCACGGCAGCTAGCCATGCAGAAGTAGTAGGTCGTACCTTTGTGGTCGTATTTAGCTGCGGCAGACTCCGGCAGTACGAGCATTTTGCACACGGGATCGACGTGCGGCTCGGAGCTAGGCTCGTTCGGCTTGGTACGGCATATTCCCACCATCTGTTGGGCCATAAAAAGAATTTTAACTCACCGCAAAATTTCTCCGGAATAAACAGTAAATTCCAGTTTTCTAGTAGTTGGAGGCTCCATATCCTGGAGACTCCGCCTTAACCGAAAAGGCGATCCCGAATGTGGGAGAGCAAAGCCTGGAGTTCCGATAGTTTCGGGACCGTCCGGCTGCCGAAGTGAGGTCCATGCGTCATCTAACTATTTTTGCCCTTGGGCTCATCGCCCTTCTCTCAAGCAACTTAACCTTTGCTCAATCGGCAGTGCCGATGCGTCTCGCCTCAGCGGACAATATCGAAGATCTGTTTCGCCCACGTGTTGTTACGGCAAACGTCAACGTCCGCTCACTCGAGCACCAAGCGTTTGACCTGATCAACAAAAAGCGAAGGGAGAACGGTTTGCAGCCGCTCGTCTGGAGCGATCAACTAGAGACGGTAGCCAAGGTCCACTCGGACAATATGGCCGAATATAAGTTCTTTTCGCACAAGGGGCTGGATAACAAGTACGTCAGCGATCGAGCCGACGCGGCACACGTGGGCACTTGGCGAGCTATCGGAGAGAATATCGCCGTAAACCGCGGATATTCTGACCCGGTAGGATTTGCGGTCGAGCTATGGCTCGAATCTGCGGGTCACCGCCGCAATCTGCTGGACAGCAACTGGAAGGAGTCGGCGATCGGCGTCTCTGTTGCCGAGGACGGCTCGTACTATTTCACACAGGTCTTTCTCACGCGAAAGTAGGCGGCGGGAGGAATTAATAGGGAAAAGGCCCGGAGGCATGTTCCGGGCCTTTTGCTTTATCCTAAGGCGAATGGCCTTTGAGCTGCCGTCATTCGCAAAGATCAACTGGAGCCTGCGTGTGTTAGGGAAGCGCGAGGATGGTTTTCACGAGCTATGTACTCTGTTCCAAACCGTCTCGCTCCACGACACGCTCAAGTTTGAGGACGCTGATGGGTTGGCGCTCGTCTGCGACGACCCGCTGATCCCCACGGATGAGCGTAATCTGATACTTAGAGCAGCGGGCCTACTGCGGGAGTGGAGCGGATGTTCAGCGGGGGCTCTGATCGGGCTTGAGAAACATATCCCATCTCCGGGTGGGCTCGGGGGCGGATCCTCGAATGCAGCAGTTGCACTCGTCGGATTGTGCAGGCTGTGGGACATTGACCTTGACGAGTCTGACCTGCTTCAAATCGCTGCAAGCGTCGGATCAGATGTTCCGTTCTTCCTTACCGGCGGGACGGCGATCGGTAGAGGTCGAGGTGAGGTGATCGAGTCCACGGTTGATCGGGTCGAGCCCTGGGTCTTGATAGTGGCACCGGAGATCTCGGTTTCTACGCCTGAGATCTTTGCCTCGTTGGCTGCCCCTATGTTGACAAGCGAGGCCCTGGAGACTAATCTTACTGTTTGCCGAAAGGACGCAAACGGCCCCCATCTGCGTCGGTCGGACTTGATAAACGATCTCGAACGTGTGGTATTTCACAGGTTCCCCGAGGTGGAGCGGGCTAAGAATTCACTCCTCAAGCTCGGCGCCAGCAATGCGGCGATGAGCGGTTCGGGAGCATCGGTCTTCGGTATTTTTGACAAACAAGAGACACGGCAAGCTGCTATCGAGGCCCTCGCTTCTGAGCGTAGTTGGCGAAAGTTTGCCGTATCAACCGTTTCGCGGGACGAATATGCCCGCGACGTGCTTGAGAAAGCGTGAGGTTGTTTCCGTTAGTTTCTTCGAGTTTTCTAGAATTGGGGCGTAGCCAAGTGGTAAGGCACCGGTCTTTGGATCCGGCATTCGTAGGTTCGAGTCCTCCCGCCCCAGCCAAGCAGCGAACTTGATTAATTGCGGACGATCTTAAGGTTGAGGTCGTCCGTTTTGCTTTTTGGACACGCTGAGCCCATGGGTGTGACAGGAAAGATCAAGGTTTTCGCCGGCAACGCGCATCCCGCGCTTGCGGAGGAGATATGTGCCCATCTCGGCTGCGATCTCGGCAAGGCGAATACCGGCCGGTTCTCGGACGGGGAGTTTAATTTCTCGATCGGAGAAAACGTCCGCGGCCATGATGTATTCATCGTTCAGCCGACATGCCCGCCGACGGATCAGCACATCATGGAGTTGCTGATCATGTGCGACGCCTTTATCCGGGCGTCAGCGGAGCGGGTCACCGCGGTCATACCCTACTTCGGTTACGCGAGGTCGGACAAGAAAGACAGGCCGCGTGTGCCGATATCGGCGAAGCTTGTATCGAATCTGATCGTGAAAGCGGGTGCACATCGGGTCCTGACCGTCGACCTTCATGCGTCGCAGATCCAGGGTTTCTTCGATGTTCCGGTGGATCACCTTTTTGCGGCACCGATCGTTGTGGATCACTTTAGGGAGAACCCTATTGAGAACCTGATCGTGGTGGCACCGGACACGGGTGGTGCCGAGCGTGCACGAGCATACGCAAAGCGGCTCGATGCAGGTTTGGCACTTTGCGATAAGCGTCGCGAGCGGGCCAACGAGGCCGACGTGATGAATATCGTCGGCGACGTTCGCGGTAAGAACTGTTTGATAATCGACGACATGTGCGATACCGGCGGCACGATCTGTAAGGTCGCAAAGGCGTTGCATGAGGCCGGGGCAAACGAGATCTACGCGTGCTTCACGCATGGCGTGCTTTCGGGTAGTGCGGCCTTGAATATAGCCGGTTCGCACCTGAAGAAGGTGATCGTGACAAATACGATCCCGACGAGCGACGGCACGCAGGGGCTGGTCGACTCGGGGCAGCTGGAGATCCTGAATGTGGGCGGTTTGCTCGCGTCGGCTATAAAGTCGATACATGACGAGACGAGTGTTTCGTCGCTATTTATTTAGTTCAAAGTTCAAGGTTGGACGAAGAAGGGCAACATTGAACATTGAACTTTGAACGAGGTTATATGGCAGAGAAATTTACTGTTAAGGCTGAGACGCGGGAGACCCGCGGCAAGAACGAGGCTCGTCGTATGCGTGCCGAGGGCAAGATCCCGGTCGTGATCTACGGGGGCGGTGAGGAATCCGTCGCGGCCACCGCATCATTGGCGGAGCTGGCCGCGGTGCTACGCTCGGATGGCGGCGCCAACACGGTCTTTTCGCTGGATATTAGCGGAGCGGGAGCGTCGGACGTGATGTTCCAGGACAGGCAGATCGATCCGGTGCGGGGCAGGCTGATCCATGCCGACCTTCGCCGCCTTGTAAAGGGCGAGAAGATCGAGATGACGGTCCCGATCACGCTCGACGGCGAGCCCATCGGCGTCACTGAAGAGGGCGGTATGCTTGATCAATCGCTCCGTGAGGTAAAGGTCCTTTGCGAGCCCGCAAAGGCACCGGACGCCATTCACGTCGATGTCTCGGGCCTGAAGGTGGGAGATGCGATCCATATCTCCGATCTCAAGATCGAGGGCGGCGAGATACATGGCGAGCCTGAGGCTGTCGTCGCTCACGTCATCACGCTTAAGGAGCCGGATCTCGAGCCTCAGGTCGAAGCCGGTGCAGAGCCTGCTGTCGAGGGTGCTGAGGCACCTGCTGAGGGCGGCGAAACGGACGGCGAGTAGCACGTTTTGAGCTGGCTGATCGTTGGGCTAGGGAATCCGGGCCCGGAGTACGCAAAGACTCGGCACAACCTCGGCTTTATGCTCGTGGATGTGCTCGCAGCGAGGCTCCAGACGACGGTCAAGAGAGAGGAATGCCGTGCCCTTGTCGGGCGTGGCGTTATTGACAATCAAACGGTCGAGTTGGTGAAGCCGCAGACCTTTATGAATCTGAGTGGCGAGGCGGTGAAATGCCTCGCCGCGAAAGATGAGCGAAGCGTCGAACGCTGCATCATCATCTCGGACGACCTGGCGACACCTTTAGGCACGATCAGAGTAAGGCCGAAAGGTTCGCATGGCGGACAAAACGGCCTGCGGTCGATCATCGATCGCCTTGGGACGCAGGAATTTAAGAGGGTCCGCATCGGGATCATGCCCGAGCATCCGATCGCCGATGCCAGCAGGTTCGTATTGGAGAATTTCGGCAAGGGCGATACTGAGACCGTTGATAAGGTGTTGAACCAAGCAGCCGATGCTGTCGAGACCATCGTCAAGGATGGTATCGACGCGGCGATGCAGAAATTTAACTAGAGAGTTTTTCCTACTTCGGTCCGATGAGGCCGAGGTTACAGAGCCAAAGGAGTAATTGAACAGATGGCAAACAGAACGTACGAGGTGATGTATATCATCCATCCGGACACGGACGGCGAGAGAGTCGAAAAGCTGAACGAGGCTGTCGGCAAGCTCATCGAGAAAGAGGGTGGCGAGATCGTCCGAATGGATGATATCGGCCTGCGTGAACTCGCGTATCCGATCCAGAAGAAGACAGAAGGACACTATGTTCTTTTTGAGATCAACGGCACCGGCCAGGAGATCCTCGAACTCGAGCGCCGTATGCGTGTGAACGACATGATCATGCGCTATGTGACGGTCAGGGTCGATGAGGAGCGGAAAACGGCCGAGAAGCGCCGCACCAAGCGCGAAACCCGTGCGACCAAGCGTGCATCATTCCGTCAGGCACCTGCGGAAGCAACTGAGGAGGCACCGTCGGCGGAAGCCTAGGAGATCGAAATCATGGCAGATCAAGAATTAGAAGTTTTGAACGACAGGGTCGACCTGGGTGTCGGCGAAGATGTCATTGGCGATCGTCCAAGGCGCTATCAGCGCCGGCGTCCGCGCCAGGTGATCCCGGACTATGTGGATTGGAAGGATGTGGATTTCCTGAGACAGTTCGTGCCCGAGCGCGGCAAGATCATGCCGCGTCGTATCTCGGGTATCTCTGCACGCGATCAGCGTCGCCTTGCTAAGGCGATCAAGCGTGCCCGCTCGATGGCACTGCTGCCGTTCGTGGCCGACTAAGGAGTTTTAATCATGGCAACAACAACTGTATTGCTCAGAGAGGACCTTGATACGGTCGGCGGCCGCGGCGAGGTCGTCAAGGTCAAAGCCGGTTACGCCCGCAACTACCTTCTTCCGAAGGGGCTTGCGACGCTTGCGACCAAGGGCAACATCAAGCAGATCGAGAATGAACGCACTGCTCTTCTTAAGAAGGCTGCGATCGAGAAGGCGACAGCCGAGGCACAGCGCGAGCAGATGGAGAACATCAGCCTGAGCTTTGAGCGTAAGGCAGGCGATCACGGCACACTCTTTGGCTCGGTCACCTCCATGGACGTCGCCGAGGCACTTAGGGCTAAGGGTTACGAGATCGACCGCCGGAGCATCCAACTCCGCGATGCGATCAAGGAGACCGGCGATTACACGGTGAATGTGAAACTTCACCGCGAGGTTTCGGTTCCCATTGCTGTCAGCGTTTCCGCAGAGGGCGGAGCGGTGGCTGCAGAGGAGAAGCCGGCACGCAAGGGCCGCAAGAACGCTGAGCCGGCGGATGCCGCCCCCGCGGAGGAAACGGCAGCAGAGTAACTTCATTCTGATGAAGACGCGAAAGGCACGAAACCTGCGGTTCCGTGCCTTTTGTTTTGCCTCCGTTATGCCCTGTTGACCGGCTAAGTTCCCTGAAATCAAGGCCCTAAGGCTTTAGTGTTTTGCACTTCGACTTCGGTCCAAGTTGCGCCTAAAATACCTTTCACCTGACCCCCACGTTTTTCCATGGCGAGCGTATTTCCTGACCGTCGAGAGCAGTATCTCGAAAAACCATTGCCCTCGAGCGAGGACGCCGAGCGCGTCATCCTTGGTGCGATCCTCCTGGATAACGCACTCATCGCACAGGCGGTGGAGCACCTCAAGCCTGAGGACTTTTATTCTCCTCTGAACCGGCGAGTATTTGCGGGAATGATCGCCCTCTTTGAGCGGCAAAGGCAGATCGATCCCATCCTCATCGGCGAGGAGTTGAAAAAGGAAGGCTCGCTGGAGTCGATCGGCGGTACGACCACGATCACGAACCTGACCTTTGGGCTGCCGCACTTCTCCGACATAGCCGAATACATAAACGTCGTAAAGGACAAGGCCGTGATGCGCAGCCTGATCCGGGCTTGTAACACGATCACGAGCGATGCTCTGGCGGAGGAAGACGAGGCGAAAGACGTCCTGGAGAGGGCGGAGCAGACCATCTTCGCTATAGCTGAAGGACGGTCAAAAGAGGGATTTGCGAGAATCGCTCCGATCGCAACAAAGGTCTTCGATATAGTAAAGGGTCGGGCCCAAGGGGACTCGTCAGGTATCACGGGGCTCACGACGGGTTTTCGCGAACTGGACAATCTCACATCCGGACTGCAGCGGACAGACCTTATCATTGTCGCAGGACGCCCGGCCATGGGTAAGACGGCGTTCTGCCTCACGCTAGCTCAAAACGCCGCGATTCGGGCGAATGCAGTTGCCGCGATCTTTTCGCTTGAGATGTCCAAGGAGCAGCTCGTCACCCGCATGCTGGCCAGTGAAGCGCATATCAACGCACACAGATTCCGCACCGGGCACCTGATGAACACGGAATGGGAACGGCTCGCCGGCGCCGTCTCGACCCTGTCTGACGCCAAGATATTCATTGATGACACGCCAGGTATCTCTGCACTCGAGATCCGTGCGAAGTGTCGAAGGCTTGCCGCTGAACAAAAGCAGTTAGACCTGATCGTGATCGACTATCTACAGCTGATGGGCGGCTCTAAACGGTCAGAATCGCGTCAGCAGGAGGTGTCCCAGATCTCCCGTGAGCTAAAGGGATTGGCAAAGGAGATGGATGTGCCTGTCGTAGCCCTTTCACAGCTCTCACGTGCACCTGAGGCCCGCAATCCTCCAAAGCCCTTGATGAGCGATCTACGCGAATCCGGATCGATCGAGCAGGACGCGGACATCGTCGCCTTCATTTATCGCGAAGATTATTACAAACAGACCGAGGAGAATCAGGGGCTGGCGGAGCTTATCATTGCGAAGCAGAGGAATGGTCCGACGGACACGGTTCGGCTGGCATTCCTGAAAGAATTTACGCGGTTTGAGAACTACTTTGGTGAGGATGGAGGGTACTAGACCTATGTCGGAGGATCTCAGGTTCCCGATCGGCGAATTTGACCGCAACGTCGAGGTCTCGGCCGCGGCTCGCGCTGAGCGAGCCGCCACGATCGCCGAGCTGCCGCAAAAGATGCGTGATGCGGTGGCTGGTCTCTCCGACGAGCAGCTCGACACGGAATATCGGCCCGGCGGCTGGACCGTCAGGCAGACAGTGCATCACGTGGCAGACAGCCACTCGAATTCACTTACACGCTTCAAGCTGGCTCTCACTGAGGACGAGCCGCCTACGATCCGGCCGTACTACGAGGATCGCTGGGCGGAGCTGGGTGACTCAAAGCTCCCGATCGATGTGTCGTTAAAGCTGATCGACGGCATTCACACTCGATGGACGGCATTGATGGAGTCAATGTCGGATGGGGATTTCAACAAGAAGTTCATTCATCCGGAGACGGGCGAGTGGACGCTCGAGGGAGCTCTCGCTCTCTACGCCTGGCATTCCAGGCACCACACTGCGCACATCATAAAGCTCCGCGAGCGCATGGGCTGGTAGCCGATCAATGGACAATTGAGAATGGATGGTGGACAATTCCCGACGGTCCACTATCCATTCTCTTTTTATGACCCAGCCTGCTCCGGAAAGACTGATCTCTTTGGATGTCTTCCGGGGCATGACCATCGCCGGAATGGTGCTGGTCAATAATCCCGGTACATCTCCTGTCTACTGGCCCCTTGACCATGCGGAATGGAATGGCCTGACGCCGACCGATTGGATCTTTCCTTTTTTCCTCTTCATCGTCGGGGTATCGATATCGATCTCACTTGGGCGACGCAAAGAACAAGGCGTCACCGCACGGACATACCTGCAGATCATCACTCGGGCGGCGTCGATTTACTTGCTGGGAGCCGCAGTCTCCATCCTTCCATTCTTTCAATTTCAGGCTAGCGATCCTACCGATCCGCTAAAGATGCTGGTCTGGCTCGTATTCGCGGCGGCGCTGTTCTTTCTTCTCTTGAGAAACTATAAGGTCGCGGGTGTGCTCGCTGGCGTTGGCGTTCTGGGAATCGTCGCTTTCAATTTGGGCGGATACAACGTCGTTCCATATAACTTTGCCACCTGGCGCATCGCGGGGGTGCTGCAGCGCATATCGGTCTGCTATCTTCTCGCATCGCTCGTCTTCCTGCACATGAGCTGGCGGAGACAGCTGGTGCTTTCGGTCGCCCTGCTGTTGCTTTACTGGGCCTTGATGACGCTGGTCCCCATCCCCGGCTGCGATATCACCTCGATGAACGATAAGGCCTGTAACGTCGCCGCGTACGTGGACCGCATGATCATCACCGAACCGCATATGTGGCGAGTGGCTAAGGTCTATGACCCTGAGGGAATCCTCTCGACGATACCTGCGATCGTCACAACCATATCCGGTATCCTGACCGGACTGTGGCTGAGAACGAGGCCCGCGCCAGGAGTTGACGACGGCGATGTCGAAGCTCCCACAGTGGAGGTATCCGAGAACGAATTTCGACTCGGCAAGGTCGCGGGAATGTTCTTCTTTGGGGTAGTGCTGCTCGGACTGGGGTTGATCTGGAACAGCTATTTCCCGATGAATAAGTCGCTGTGGACGAGCTCGTACGTCCTCGCCACGACGGGACTGGCTCTCCTGATATTGGGAGCCTGCTACTGGCTGATCGATATCAAGGGCTACGCGAAATGGGCGTGGCCTTTCCGCGTCTTTGGTGCGAACGCCCTCGCACTATTTGTCTTCACAGGCCTGT
>Ga0070658_10001091_pt1 | contig 23131 bp, 24 predicted proteins | sample KBSC13metaG_FD_64664 | JGI IMG/M metagenome (GOLD analysis project Ga0070658, IMG submission 64664) | Corn rhizosphere microbial communities from Kellogg Biological Station, Michigan, USA - KBS C1-3 metaG | ecosystem: Host-associated > Plants > Roots > Rhizosphere > Soil ...
AGCCAGCCTGATCGCCCACCCGGAGTGTGAGGAGGCCGTCCTCGACCAGGCGGACTTCATCGGGTCGACGCTGGCGCTGCTCAACTATGTCAAGGCGCACACCGAGCAGAAACAGTTCATTGTCGCCACCGAGGTCGGCATCTTCCATCAGATGGAAAAGGCCAGACCGGACGCGCAGTTCATCTGCTCGCCGCCGAACTCTGGATGCAACTGCGCGAGTTGTCCGTACATGCGGCTGAATACGCTGGAGAAGCTGTACCTCTGCATGCGCGACAAGCAGCCGGCAATCGAGATACCCGAGGACATTAGGAAGCGGGCGCTTGTGCCGGTGCAGCGGATGCTCGACATGTCGAAGCCGAAGGCGAACTGAGGTAGCCTTGTGGACGACGTGATCGCCCGATTTGCGGAGCAGAATCCTGATCTGCCGTTCGAGGCCGCCAATCATCGTGAAGCCTTCGGTCGTCTTATCGAGATGGGGATCGATCCTCGCAGTTGGCGTGCGATCTTGACTGTGCGGCAAGAGTTGATGTACTCATTGCCGATGCAAGGGATGCCTGTCCGGATCCTTTGTCTTGATCATCCGACGGACGACATCCTAAAGATGTCGCTGAAAACGATCGAGATCTACCACGCCGAGGAGCGAGACGAAGCCGTAGAGGTCTGTAAAGACGTCGTCGGGTACGTCGCGCGCCATTTTCCTGGCCGATGCTTGAATAAGCGCGATAGTGAATCGTCCGTTTTGGCCCTGGGCAACAAGGTCTACGCCATGTTTTTCGCCGACAGATAACTGAGAGAACATACCAATGACATCGACCCTCGACAGACCCCTCATCGGTGCCCATATGCCCGTGGCCGGGGGCCTTCATAACGGCGTCACCTCTGGCAAGGCTATCGGCTGCGAGACGATCCAGGTGTTCACGTCGAGCCCCCGGCAGTGGAAGTCGAAGCCACCGCTTGCGGAGACGCTGGAGGCGTACAAGTCTGCTTGCCGCGACTGCGAGATTGCACCGACCATCGCCCACGACTCCTACCTCATCAACCTGGCGTCCGGCCCGGGCGACGTCCTGACGAAATCGCTCGGCGCATTCCGCGACGAGTTGGAGCGTGCGGAGGCGTTTGGTATCGAGTTCCTGGTCAGCCATCCCGGCGCCCATCTGGGCGAAGGCGTCGACGTTGGCATTAAGCGGCTGATCGAAAACCTCGACATCATTCATCAAGAGCTGCCCGGCTATAAGGTACGCACAGCCATCGAGACTACGGCGGGGCAGGGGACGTACCTGGGCGACAAGTTCGAGCAGATCGCGCAGATCCTGGGGGGGGTGAAGGAGCCGGAGCGTCTGGCCGTCTGCATCGACACCTGCCACATGCTGGCGTCGGGCTACGACATCCGCGACAAAGAGGCTTTCGAGACGACCATGTCGCTCTTCGACGAGATCGTCGGTCTGCGCAATATTGCCGTGATCCACGCCAACGATTCCCAGAAGGGCCTGGGCAGCAAGGTCGATCGCCACGCCCACATCGGCGAGGGCGAGATCGGGATCGAAGGCTTCCGTCTGCTGGTCAACTATCCGGCCTTCGCGGGCGTGCCGATCATCGTGGAGACCCCCGACGCGGACACCATGCACGAGGTGAACGTCAAGCGGCTTAGAGACCTGATCGAATCGTGACCGTGCAACTTTTCCATCTCTCCCGTTTCTCATTGGCTAGATGATAAGGAGGATGGTCAATGAACGGTTCAGGGCCGCCACTCATATTCTTCTCGTTCTTCTTTGTGTTCTGGTGCGTGATGATGCTGATCGGCCTGGCGTCGACAGTGTTCTGGATCATCGCGATTGTCGATGTTGCCCGCCGTCAGTTTAAGGACGATAACACAAAGCTTCTTTGGGTGGTAGTGGTTGTCGTTGGTCATCTGATTGGCTCGATCGTCTACTATATCGTCGGCAAGCCGACAGGGTGGATGCCGGGCGAGCGCCCGCTTTCCTAGTAGTGCCCAGGAGGAACCATGGAACATATCAGCGCGGCGATTCTAGCCGGCGGTGTCGGTCTGATCGTACTTGTCTCGCTCATCGGTGTTGTATCGACCGTATTCTGGATCGTCGAACTCGTCGACGCCGCCCGTCGACAATTCGACAGCGATCTCGTGAAGATCATCTGGCTCTGCGTGATCTTCTTCCTCCACTTCGTCGGCGCAATTGCCTACTACTTCGCGGGTAAGCGGTCCGGCAGGTTGCCGTCGGGAACGAGTTCAACGTTTTAGATTAAGAGGGAGGAGTTTAACATCGATATACAGGATGGACAGGATAGAGATATCCGAGAATCCTGTCCATCCTGACCGTCGATGTTAAACTCCGCGAGACATTGGTTCTTTCGCCCGATATCAAGCATACGATAAGCTCTAGCTTGCTCGACTGGTACAACCAGAGCAAGCGCGATTTGCCATGGCGTCGACGTGATGGCGACGGGTACGCGACCTGGGTGTCTGAGATCATGTTGCAGCAGACCACGGTGAATGCCGTCGTCCCGTACTTCGACCGCTGGATGTCCGCCTATCCGACGATCCACGACCTCGCCGCCGCGGACCTCGACGATGTCCTCAAGCATTGGGCGGGCCTCGGCTACTACGCGCGCGCTCGTAATCTGCATAAGGCGTCACAGGTAGTGGCCGAAAAGTTCGACGGTGTCGTTCCCCGTGATCCGTCGACCTTGCTGTCGTTGCCGGGCATCGGCCGCTACACGGCGGGTGCAATCCTTTCCATCGCCTACAACCTCGATGAGCCCATTGTCGACGCCAACGTGATCCGGGTGATATCGCGCCTGTTCACGGTCGACGGCGATCCGAAGACGAGCACATTGACTCAGCGTGCAATTTGGAAGTACGCTGCCGAGCTGATCCCATCTGGCCACGCTTCCGATTTCAATCAGGCGATGATGGAACTGGGTGCCCTGGTGTGCGATTCGGTTGATCCGCGTTGTGGTGGCTGCCCGCTGCAGTCAGCGTGTGGTGCGTATGCCGGCGGAGACCCGGTACGGTATCCACAGTTTGTGAAAAAAGACCGGTGGACCCAGCTCGACGATGTCGCCGTTGCCGTTCGCAATCGCCGGGGCGAGATCGTATTGGCGAAGCGCCCCGCGTCGGCAAGTCTCTGGGGCGGACTCTGGGAACTGCCGCGCGTGACCCGTGTCGACGGCGAAGACCTCGTCGACTGCGCGCGTCGAGCGGTCCGCGAAGGAATTGGCGTGAAGGTCGTCGGCCTGAAGCCGTTTGGCGTCGTCAATCATGTGGTCGCCAAACGAAAGATCACCCTGCACGGATACATCGCCGATGTCGACGGCGTGGCGGAGGCGTCGACGTACGAGGCCATCGCCTGGGAGGCGCGCTCGGGGGCATCGAAATACGCGATGTCGACGCCGCAGGTGCGCCTGCTGCGCGAGCTAGCGAAGTACGAGTCGCAGGGGACGCTGGAACTCTAACATGTCGACCATCGATATCGCCATTGCCGTCATCGTCCACCCCGCCGAGGACTCGATCTTGATCGCCCTCCGCAAGTCCGACGCCCACCTGCCCGACGTCTGGGAGTTTCCTGGTGGTAAGTGTGAGCCGGGTGAGTCGGCGCGGGATTGTGCGGTCCGTGAGTGCCTGGAAGAGGTAGGACTGAACGTCAAGCCGGTGCAGGAGTGGGACGTCATCACCTACGAGTACCCCGAGAAGACGGTCCGCCTGCATCCCTTCGTCTGCACGACCGACTCCGTCGACGCCCAGCCGCTCGGCAGCCAGCGCGTCGAATGGGTCCAGCGCGGCCGGCTCATCGACTACAAATTCCCCGAAGCCAACTTCCCGATCATCCACCGACTGGTCTCGTATTAGAACGGGATGGAAGATTCGGACCAAAGAGTTTAACCTCAGATGACGCAGATGTTCGCAGACGTGGAGTAATAGGGAAAAAGAACTACAAAAATCTCAACATCTCTCCGAGATCTGCGTCATCTGCGGTTAAAACTCATCGTTCTTTTTCCGTCTTTCCTGTCAGGAATACCAGGTTCGACTATGGTATAAACGCCTCGGAGGACGGGATGCACGAGACGGAAGTACTGGAATTGGCGCGGCGGTCGATTGTGCTCGCGCTGCAGCTCACGATGCCGATTTTGATCGTGACGTTGATCATCGGCGTCATCGTTAGTTTGTTCCAAGCGGTCACTCAGATCCAGGAACAAACGCTCACGTTTGTCCCCAAAATCCTCGTGTTTGTGATCGCCATCGTTTTCCTCGGCCCCTGGATGTTGCAATCGATGGTCGTGTTTACGTCGGGTCTGTTCAACGGACTCCCCCGAATGATCCATTGATCCCCTGAGGTGCCATGCCGATGGGCGAGCTAGCCGCGTATTCCACGGAAACTTTTTGGGCATTCATCCAGGTCTTTGCCAGGGTGACCGCGCTCTTTCATACCGCTCCCGTCTTTGGCGCGACTGAGGTTCCCAGGCAGGTGAAGGTGGGGCTGTCGGCGATCATTTCCTTCGTGCTGGTGCCCATCGTCAAGCCGTCGCTCGGGCACACCGTTCCTCCGACACTCTATGCGACCGTGGCGATGCTGGTCGGACAGATCGTGATCGGCCTCGCAATCGGGTACATCGTCTCGCTGCTGTTCGACTCCGTTCGCGTCGCCGGCAATATCCTCGATTATCAGATGGGATTTACGCAGGCCGCCCTGTTCAATCCGCAGTTTGGCGAGGCTGTGACGCCGATCGCGAACTTCCAGTATCAGTACGCGATTGTGCTTTATTTGCTCGCAAACGGGCACTGGCTCTTGATTGCGGCGCTGCAGAAGTCGTTCCTGGCGCTGCCGATAAGCAAGTTCACATTCGGCCAACACGCCGTGGACACATTCGTTACGGCCACCTTTCAAATGCTCGTGACGGGGCTTGAGATCGTCGCGCCCGCGGCCGCAGTCCTGCTCATCACCGACGTCGCCTTCGCCTTCCTCAACCGAGCCGTGCCGCAGATGCAAGTCTACTTCGTCGGCATGCCGGTCAAGGTAATGGTTGGCCTCGGCGTTTTCATCATCATCCTGCCATTCTTCACCGCCGTCGTCTCCGGGTTGGTGATGCAGTCGACAAACAATGTATTCAGCGTTCTCAACGGAATGCATAAATGAAGGGAAAGAGAAGAGAATCTATCCGCAGATGACGCAGATGACGCAGATGTTATGAAAGAGATACTAAGAAATTGATCTTTATCTCCTTCCGAAATCTGCGTCCATCTGCGAGATCTGCGGATAAAATTCCCACCCAGAATATATGGCTGAAAGCGGCGAAGAGAAATCATTTCCAGCGACGCAGCGTCGACGGGACCAGGCACGCAAGGACGGGAATGTTGCGCGATCGCCCGAATTCGGGGCGGCGTCGACACTGCTGGCGATGGTAGTAGCGCTGCATGCGGCGCTGCCCGGAGCTATGGGTGCATCGCTTCTCGACAACCTCCATGTCGCATTCCGATTCAATCCGAGTGAGCTGAACTTCAATCTTGGGACGGCCCACGCCTGGCAAGTGCAGGGACTATTCTGGGCCGGCCGGATCATCGTTCCGGCGCTTGCTCTGGCCTTGATACTGGGGGTGGCGGTCAATATCGGTCAGGTAGGATTCCAGGTGACACCCGAGACGCTGGCCCCTAAGTTCGAGCGCGTCAATCCTCTCAGTGGGTTCAAACGCCTTTTCTCGATGCGGGGCACCGTCGAACTGATAAAAGGCCTCGCCAAGATGGCGATCGTTGGCGGGATCTGCTATTCAGTCGTTCACGGCGCCGTGGACGATGGCCTGCTGACTGCAACGGGAGCCTCGCTGTGGAATACGATCAGTCTTGTCGGCGGCCTTCTTTGGGCCATTGGCATCCGAGTATCGGTCGCGCTTCTCATTCTGGCCGTAGCCGACTACGCCTACCAGCGTTACGATTACGAGAAGAACCTGAAAATGAGCGCGAGCGAAATGAAGCAGGAGATGAAGGACACCGATGGCGATCCGCACACAAAGGCGCGCATTCGGCGTATCCAGCGGGAGATGTCGAAGAAGCGGATGATGCAGGACGTGCCTAAGGCCGATGTTGTCATCACCAACCCCACTCACTTTGCGATTGCGCTCATGTACGAATCGGCTCCCGGGAAATCGTCCGCTCCTAAGGTCATCGCGAAGGGGGCCGACTTCATCGCCCAGCAGATCAAGGAACTCGCTCGTGATCACAAGGTGCCGATCGTCGAGAATAAGCCTCTCGCCCAGAAGCTGTACAAAACGGTCGAGGTGGGACAAGAGATCCCCGGCGACCTCTACGAAGCGGTCGCTCAGGTGTTGGCTTTCGTCTATCGGACCTACGGGCGCAAGAATGCGCCGCGACGGCCACGTCGGGCGCGAGTATGACCTTCACAGCCGAACTATGGATCGTCATCGATTGCTCTACTAATATCGCTCTTCGCGGTGTGAATCGCTCAAATATCGGTAAAATAAGTGTGAGCTAACCCTAGCTCACGGCGAAATTTTCGGAATTACGGGAACTTTTTCAAACTCGCCGTATTTCGACGGAACAAAATGAGCACGCAAGTCGTCCGATCACTGGGTTAATGTGTTTGAGCGGATAGCGGAAACAGTCAATAGCTATTATTTTCGTTCGTCGTTTCCGTTGCCGGCTGGGTATTTTCAGTCACGCAATGCCGCTAGTGCGCTCAGCCACTTCACTACCCCCTGAATACGAGTAGGACTGCCGAATCGATCGAAGAGGTTTTCCTGTCTCGACGTTGTGCTCTTTGCCCGTTGTTGAGGGAAGATAGCGATAAGTGTTTTGCCGGCACTTAGCAAAATCGAAATCTTTCCTGCGTATTAGATTGACGTTCTGTAGCGCATATGTGTTCCACACATTGCGATTCCGGCTAGTAGAACGAGCAACTTTCGTTGTTGTAGGGGCGAAGATAAAATGGTTTGCTCATACTGCCAAACAAGAAACTTACCAACGTCCGTAGTGTGCTCACATTGCGGAATCATTCTGCGTCTTCAGGCCACCGACACGCGTTCGCCACGCATGCGGATCGGCCGTGCCGTAGTCATTCGCTGGCTCATTATCGGGTTTTTCGCCGTTGTCGGCGGGGTGCTGGGCTGGAGTCTCGTTAAAGAGGCCGACGCCCATGTTCCCCGTGGTGTCGGCGCTTTTTTGGGTGCTTTAGGCGCAGGGGCTCTCCTGTACCTGGTTAGCGGTGCGCGCGTGCTCATCGGTACGGCGATCAATCGAAACAAGCTTAACTCGGTCAACGGTCGAGTTCGCCACGCGCTGTCCCACGCCGAAGAGGTCTACGAGAAGCAGCTCGACGACAAGAATGGCGCGGCGTCGACAGCCCGTCTCCATCTGGCTATCGCTCATCTCCTCCAGGATGAGCTTGAAAAGAGCGTTCAGGAATTCCAGCAAGCCGGTCGTATGGGCGTTGGCGAGAGTATATTCTTCAATAACGCGGGCGTCGCACTGGCGAAGCGAGGCAATATCACGCAGTCGGTCGAGATGTTCCAAAAGGCCGTCGCGCAGAACGGGCATAAAGGTCAGCCGCACGTCAACCTGGCCCATGCTTACCTTCAGGCATTTGCCGATGAGGAACAGCTTCTGATCGAACGCGCCCTCGAAGAGATCGACGAGTCGGTGAAGGTCGACGGTGAGAAGCCCGTTCACTTCCACCGACGCGGCCTTGTGCTATTGCGCGCCAAGCGCTTTGACGACGCCATCCAGGCGTTCCGTAAAGCCATGGAGGCCGACGGCGCTTCGAAACTGACCAATGCCGACACGCACAACGACCTCGGCCTTGCACAGTTCTCCAAGGGCGACATCCGAAACGCCAAAATGCAGTTCCAGATGGCGCTGCGCAACGACCCAGGACACGGTCGCGCGTTGTCGAATCTCGGCGTTATGCAGCTTTTGGAAGGCGCGCCCGACGCTCTCGACACAATGCGAAACGCCATTCGCCTCGACCCCCGAAGCGCGCCTGTGCGTAACAACCTCGGCTACGCGCTAGCGCGTAGCAAGACGGTCAACGAGGGCATTCGGGAGTTCAAAGAAGCCATACTTCTCGACCCGTCGTTCTTTGAGCCCTACTACAACCTCGGCAAGGTCTACCTCGACGCCCAGCTCCTCGAAGTCGCTGAGCGCAATCTCAACCGAGCCCATCAGCTTAACCCGACCTCGTGGGAGATCATGCTGGCAGTCGCTGTCATGCGGATGCAGCAGGAGCATTGGAACCAGGCCGCGCAGATGCTGGAGGAGGCCAACAAGGTCTCCCGCAATCAGCCCGTGATCCTCAACAACCTCGCAACCTGTATCGCTATGGATGGCGACTATCCGCGCGCCCAGCAGCTCCTCGAAAAAGCGACGGAGATCGATGCCACTAATGGAGACATCCATTCGCAGTTAGGGTGGGTCTACCTTCTCCAAGAAAATGTGTCGATGTGCGCCAACGAGATGATCGTTGCGATCGGCCTTAATCATTCGGTTGCACGCTACCACAACAACTACGGACTGTGCCAGATCGGCCGCGGCGATTACGACGGCGCCGTGGGGAGTTTCCGCAGAGCGTTGGAACTCGATCCGGAGTACCACAAGGCGCACTACCACGTCGGTTACGCTTACGCGGTGCAGAACAAACAAGACATGGCGATCAAGGAGTGGGAGATCACGGAACGAGTTGAGCCCACTTTCGTCGACTGCCATGTCAACCTCGGCGTAGCTTACTTCATGAAGGGCAACTACGAAGCTTCGATTACTGAGTTCAAGAGAGTAATCGCAGTCCGGCAGCACAGAATGGAAGACTTCTCGAACCTCGGACTGGCGCTTGCGAAGATGGGTGTCACGATCCGGAAGGGCGCGCGAAACCGCGAGGATCCCAAGTGGAAGGAATCCACCGAACGGCACAAGCTCGCGGTCGACATGTTCGACCGGGCGCTGGCTCTCGAACCGAACAACGTCATGCTGCACTCGAACCGAGGTCTCGCCTGCTTCTTTGCGAATAGAGCCGAGGACGCCGTTACCGAGTGGGCGCTGGTTACCAAGATTGACCCCAGCTACGCCCGAAAGCGCGAGAAGGTCATGCAGACCGAGTTCGACGAGTCGGCCATCAAGTATGCCGAACTCAACATCCTCGAGCGCGCCGACCGCGTCCCCGCGAGGACGGCGGACTACCTGTATCGCCTGTCGCCCGGCTACGACACGGAGGAGTGGGCCGTCATCATCGACGACAAGAACCTCAGCGACGTCCCCAATCTGATGGTGCGATCGCGTCAGCTGGAGCGTACGATCAAGGCGTTGCGAATAGAGTAGAAAATAGAAGAAAGAGGAAGAATTAGGAGAGGAGTTTTATCCACAGATTACGCAGATTACGCAGATGTTCAGAAAGAGATGATTCTTAGATCTTTTATCTCTTCATAACATCTGCGTAATCTGCGACATCTGCGGATAAAACTCCTCTCTTCTTATTGCTCCAACAGATCGCCCAATAACTCGACCGCCTGACCGACGCCGGTGGAGATCGACGCGAGGACGGTGTCGATTTGCGAGCGCGTGATGATCAGGGGCGGCTCGATGCGGATGACCTTGGGGTTGTTGAGGGTGTAGGCGGCGAGGACTCCGCCGTAGGCCATGGTGCTGATGACGACTTTGGCGACGTCGGCGTCGTTGAACTCGATGCCGATCATCAGGCCCAGGCCACGGATTTCGTGGATCAGCTTGGGATATTCGGTCTGGATTTTGCGCAGACCGTCTAGGAAGTAACGGCCGTTCTCGGCGGACTTCGCCGCGAGGTCGCATTCAATGGTTTCGTCGATAGCGGCGATGGCGGCGACACACGCCAGTTCATTCCCGCCGAACGTGCTGGTGTGGATGAAGGGATTGTCGGTGAAGACCTTGGTCCAAATCTCGGCCGTCGCGCTCACCGCGCCTACTGGCATCACCCCACCACCCAGCGCCTTCGCAAGCGTCATAATGTCCGGCTCGACGCCCCAATGCTCGACTGCGAACATCTTGCCGGTGCGTCCTAGGCCGGTCTGCACCTCGTCGACAATCATCAACACACCGCGCTCGCTGCAGATCCTGCGCACCGCCGGCATATAACCGGGATCGGGGACCTGGATACCGCCTTCGCCCTGAATCGGCTCGACGATGACGGCGGCGGTATCGTCGGTAATGGCGGCTTCGAGCGCGGCGGCATCGTTCCACGGCACCTGCGTGAACCCCGGAATCAGCGGCTCGAACGGCTTCTTATAGACGTCCCGGCCCGATGCGGACAGACCGCCCATCGTCTTCCCGTGGAAGCCCCCGGTCGTCGAAATCACCTCCGTCTTCCCCGTCGCCATACGCGCGATCTTGAGGGCGCCCTCGACCGCCTCCGTACCCGAATTGCAGATAAAGGAATACTGAAGCCCGCCAGGCGTGATCGACGCTAGCTTCGCGCAGAGGTCGGCGAGAGGCTTGTTGAGGAACGTCTTCGACGGCAGCGGCATGCGATCGAGCTGGTCCTTGACGGCTGCGACGACGCGCGGATTGCGGTGGCCGACCGAGAAGGTGCCGTATCCGCCGAGGCAGTCGATGTAAGTGTTGCCGTCAAGGTCGGTGATGGTCACGCCTTCCGCGGTGTGTTCGATGTGGTCGAAGCCGGCGACCTTGAGGAGTGCGACCTGGGTCGGATTGACGAACTTCTGATATTTCTCGATCACGTCTTCGGTGACCGATTCGACGTCGATGGGTGCGTTTGACATGCTGGTAACTTTACCGGCGCACCCGGCGTTTGTCAAGGCTGCGGCATTTGTGGACGTTAAGGTTGTCTGTTGACGTTTATCGGTATCAGAATATATGATAACTGCTGAGTATACTATCCGTGCAGTTACTAACCTCTTCCAAGAAAGGATCTCCATGAGCCCCACCAGACCAGGGTGCCTGTTTGTGTTGCTTGTGTCGATCGTCCTGTTCTTGGGCAGTGTTGTTGTGGCGGCTGCGGCGCGGCCAGTCAAGCGGGGGCACGTTCATGGAATCAAGCGTACCCGCCCCGGCCATCACAAACCGGGGGCGAAACATCATGGGAAACATCGAGTGGCAGGGAAACGTCCGACGCCTCGAAAGCATGGATCTCATCCGGTGGTTGTGAAGCCGACTCTGATCGCAACTGTCGCTCCAACGAAGCCTCCAGCGGCGGCCCTCCCCGAAGCAGGCCTGAAGCCAATCCCGTTGCCGGCCGCCACACCCGAACCTGAGCCCAAGGCGGTCCCTGCCCCTAAAGTCAAGCCGACCCATATAACTAAGTCGGAGCTTGTCGCTCGGAAAATCGACGCTTCCGTGGGGCATTCCCATGAGATAGTGAAGATGTTGAAAACCGGCACCGACCGAGGCGGCGTCTACCTTGCGTACATACCCGCGAAAGGCACTAAACCGACTCCCTCGAAGCTGATCTGCGAGATCGACCTCTCGAGTAAGGACGTCATCGACGAATACTACTACTCCGCCGGCCATCTCATCTTCGTTCGGGAAACGGTGTGCAACTATCCCGTGGACGCCCGGACGAAGGCTGTCGACTTCCTGCATCCCACTTATAAGGAACCGGTGACGATACCGTTCGTGCGGGGGCACATCGCCGGCACTGCAAAGCTGCGCAAGCGCGAGCGATCACTGCTCTTCGACTCCAAGTATCTCCTCTCCCTGCTGCATGCCAAGGGAAATCCTATCGATGTCCAGGAGTGGGTCAAGAGCCCGCAAATTTAAAAAGAGCGGGCACCGATAGTCGATGCCCGCTCGCTTGACTTGGTAGCTTATAGATCTGCTACCGGGACGTGGACACCGATCGACGGGCTTCCGTCGAAGGAGGCGTGAACCACACCCGTCGTTGGTGTTTGGCTGTCGAAAGTGACGTTGACCGAGAAGCTGAGGCCGATGCCGGCCGGCTGATACGTCGCGTGCACAGTTCCGCCGTTGACACGATGCGTGGTCGAGTCAAACGTCAGATCAGTCCCCGTCGCAGTCAACGTGCCTTGTGTCGACGTCAACGTGATAGAAGCCGTTGAGATGTCGATCAGGCCCGTGGTGCTCGACACGTCGGCGGTCTCCGTTCCCACGAGGTGGTACGACTGACCATTGTTGTTGACCGTCAGGTCGCTCTGCGTCTGCACCGTGCTCACACCGGGAGTGCCGGTCGGCGTGATGACGAAGTGGATCGTTCCCGAAATCGCTGTCGTTCCTTGCGCGGTGGTGTCCGTAAAGTTGTTGAACGTGATCGTTCCCGTGTTAGTCGACGTGTCGAACACAACGGTGAACGAGCCCGAGATGGTCTCGCTTCCGCTCGTAATGCCGCTGCCGTAATCGACAGTCGTTGTGGTCGTTGTTCCCGTGACTGTCACCGTGGTGGTCGGTGTGATGCCCGGCGTGCCGACGACCTGGACGACGCCGTTTGCGCCACCGTCGACAAAGCCGCCGACGCATCGCCCGATGAGCGAGCTGAGCTTCGCCGTCTCACCAACGTTATTGGCGGCCGATTGCTCCGCGGACGAGATCGAACCGGACGAACTCGACCCGCCACCGCCGCAGCCAGAGACGAGGAGCATTGCGAGAGCGAGAAATGCGAAAAGTTTCTTAGTATGCATAACCTGACCTTTATCGTAGTAGCTACCGTGATTGACGTTAGAAACTGCGTATTGTTTCAGGTGTCTTCACAATGACGCCGGCTTCGATCGGCCGTGTCGATTTCCTATTGACAATGCGTCATTCTGACGAGTATAATCCTCTGTACAATTTTAGATTTTGCAAAGGCATTGACGAAGAGGAGTAAGTCGTCAGTCGACCACAGCGGCGAAAGCCGCGTCAGAGAACCGGGGTAGCTGAAAACCGGTGTGGGCGGACCGACCGAAATGACTTCCGAGCCGGGTGGGGGAAAGGTGTTAAAACCGAGTAGTCAACCACGGGGGGCTCCCGTGATAGGGCCAGGGTCAAAAGAGCGTGCTCATCCGCGCGTGACTTGTACCCGCCAAGGCGGCTGCCGCGAGGCAGACGTGAAGCAAGGTGGTAACACGGAGGATTCAACAGCCTCTCGTCCTTGTGCCTGGGGCGAGAGGCTGTTCGTCGTCTAAGTCGGCACGGCAGCTTGGCCCCTAAACTCCACTCGTTGTGGGGAATCAGACCGGATTAACCAATCGGACACGGTGTCTGGATGTCAGCAATAGGTTCTGTGGCTGGGGAGGCGAAATAATCTTATGGCAAAGGTAGTTGGATTACAGTGTAAGGAGTGCGGGCAGCAGTACGACAAGGCGCCCGTTCACGTTTGCGAGCTGTGTTTTGGACCGCTGGAAGTAGTTTACGATCTTGCGTCGGGTCCCAAGATCACTCGTGAGCGCATTCAGGATGGTCCGCTGACGATGTGGCGCTACGCCGATCTGTTGCCGCTCGACGATGAGCCAACCGTAGGCAAGCATGTCGGCTTCACACCGCTTGTCCGCGCCGAGAAGCTGGGCAAGGCGCTGGGGTTAAAGGAAGTCTACATCAAGAACGACGCCGTCAGCCACCCTACGCTTTCGTTTAAAGATCGCGTGGTGGCCGTCGCATTGTCGAAGGCGCGCGAGTTCGGATTCACAACAGTCGGGTGCGCGTCAACGGGTAACCTCGCAAACTCCGTCGCGGCCCACGCCGCCGAGGGCGGCTTCGAGGCCTACATCTTTATCCCGCACGACCTCGAGCAGGGCAAGATTATCGGCACTCTGATCTACGGCGCCCACGTGCTGAGCGTCCACGGCAACTACGATCAGGTCAACCGACTCTGCTCGGAAGTCGCCGGCAAGTACGGCTGGGGCCTGGCGAACGTCAACCTGCGCCCGTTCTATGGCGACGGTTCCAAGACCTTCGGCTACGAGATCGCCGAGCAGCTTGGCTGGAAGGCTCCGCAACATATCATCTGCCCCTCCGCCGGTGGTTCGCTCGTCACCAAGATCTACAAGGCGTTGCAGGAATTCCAGAAGCTTAATCTGATTACGGACCTGCCGACCAAGATGTATGTCGCCCAGGCGACGGGCTGCGCCCCGATCTCGACCATGGTCAAAGAGGGATCGGAGACGATGAGGCCGGTGGTTCCCAACACGATTGCCAAATCGATTGCGATCGGCAATCCCGCCGACGGGTACTATGCGGCCGAGACTTGCCGCAAGTCGAAGGGCTGGGCCGAGGACGTCACCGACGAAGAGGTGATCGAGGGCATTCAACTGCTGGCGCAGACCGAAGGCATCTTCACCGAGACGGCCGGCGGCGTCACCGTTGCTGTTACCAAGAAGCTGATCGAGCAAGGCCGGATCCCGTCGGATGAGAGCGTGGTCATCTGCATCACCGGCAACGGCATGAAAGTCGTCGATGCCCTGGTCGGCAAGGCCGGCGAAACGATCCCGATCAGCGCCTCGCTTGCGTCGCTCGAACAGGCCCTCGCCGAACGCAAACTCGGCGGCGCGCCGAAACCGGTCGCAGTCCAGGACCTCGCCGGCGTGGCCTGAGAACGTTTCTTCGATCTGACCGATCAGTCCGATCCGACCGATCGGTCAGATTCTGCGCTATGAGATTAAGAAAGCAAGACTATGGCGAACGAAACCGCCGATGAAAATGCGAAACTGCCGAGGCAGTTCGTGAACTTTGCGTATTACAAGATCGACCCGACGTGGCTGCGCCTCGACAAGGCGACCCGCGAGGCGGGCGTCGCCGAACTCGCCGCGGTCATCGAGACCTGGAAGAAGCAGATCATGGTCTACCCGTACACCACGTTCGGTGTGCGCGCCGAGACCGATTTCCTCCTCTGGCGCATCTCGTACGACATGGACGACTTCGAGAAGATGGCCACCGCCATGCGTCGCACGCATCTTGGGACCTATCTGCAGACGCCGTACTCGTTCCTCGCCATGACGAAGACCAGTATCTACATCGACGACCACGTGCACGAGGGCCAGGAGAGCGCCCGCAACAAGATAGTTGTCGGCGGCGGCAAGTACCTGTTCGTGTATCCCTTCGTCAAGTCGCGCGAGTGGTATCTTCTGCCCAAGGAAAAGCGCCAGGACGTGATGCGCGGACACATCCGTTACGGCCACGAGTTTCCGTCGGTGAAGCTGAATACCACGTACTCGTTCGGCCTCGACGACCAGGACTTCGTCGTCGCGTTCGAGTCGAACCACCCCGACCACTTCGTCGACCTCGTCCAGGGTCTGCGCGAGACCGAGTCGAGCAAATACACCGTGCGTGACACGCCGATTATCACCTGCACCAAACAGGACATCGCCACGATCCTGTCGCACGTCAGCGGCGTGTAGCGACGCAATACTGAATTCAGAGTAGTGAACAGTGAAGTATTATCGCTTTGACCGCCGCGATTTGGGGGAAGCGTTATGATTTCACGATCTTGAGGAGAGAGATATTCGATGGCAGTAAACGTAATTATTCCGACGATGCTCCGCAATCTCACAGGCGGAAATGACACCGTGGAGATCGAGGCCGATACGATCCGTGGGCTGGTGACGGCGCTTGAGGCCTCGTACCCAGGCACAGGTGCGCGTCTTATCAACGCTTCGGGCGCTCTCAACCGATTTATGGGATTTTATGTCAACGGCGAAGACATCCGATTCCTACAGGACATGGACACGCCTCTGAAGTCCGGCGATGAAGTCTCACTGGTCGCCAATGTCGCCGGTGGATAACTAGCGTTATAGCGTCCAGCGACAACTAGCGTTGTGGCGTCCTGTGCGAGAGGGAACGCTTGCTTCTTTGGGACGGCGGTCGCAGCGCGTGCTGGGCTTACAAGACTAGAGCGGGAAGAATTAACAAACGAGGAAAACTATGGCACTCGAGCGATATAACCTGACCTTCAACACTCAAATGACGGATAAGCCGATCCTTCAGGATCTCGGCAAGAAATACGACCTGGTCGTCAACATCGAACGCGCGAACGTTTCGGAAGGATCGGGATGGGTGCAGGTCGCGCTCAGCGGCGAGCCCGAAGAGATTCAGCGCGCCATCGCCTTCCTCAACACGGTCGGCGTCTTCGTCTCACCCGTCGAACTCGCGATGATGTCGTAAGATAAGAACGAAGAATCCTATCCGCAGATGAACGCAGATAGCCGCAGATAATTAGGATGAATCCATTTCGTTCCTTCGGAATATCTGGGGCCATCTGCGACATCTGCGGATAAATTCCTATTTCTAAGCCGCGTTTGACACTTCTCCGGCCGGCACCTTCGCCGGACTGGGCGCGGGCGGCATCTTGGCCCGCATCTCTCCGCACTCCTGCAATCCTTTCGACGCTTCATTGCTGACGAACAGGTGGAGCACGTCTTTGTACGCCGCCTCGGCCGTGTCGATGTCGTGCAGGCGAAGTGCCAGCCTGGCACGCGCTAGCTGGCCCTCGGCATATTCCAGCGCCATCCCCGTCAAGAAATCGTCCCTCAGATAGATTCCGTCATACACACCGCGGGTCGAATAGGTCGACCACACGCGCTCCGTTTCCGCCATCAGTTGACCGTCGGTCGGGAACTGATCCTTGCGGTAGAGGCGCACGAGCACGCCGATTTGCGCGAGACGTCCCTGGGTGGCCATGTAGTCCTGAATGCTCCGGACTTCTTTGTTGTTGACGGAGTGCATGAACGGCGCGTCGCCCGGGTCGATGGCGAAGACCGGTCGACCATGCGCGACTGCGTCGGCAATCATCAACTGAAGCGGCTCTTCGGCGACGCATCCCTTAGGCGTCAGTGGCCGCTTGAGGAACAGCGCCGCGATTTGAGGGTCGCGCTCCATCGTCTGCCGGAGATACCATGCGCCCATAAACCGTCGGAAGTACGGATTGTAAAGCCCGGCCAGCGATCCGCGACGGATCAGAGTGACGTCTTTGCGATACCCCTCGACGCTTTGCAGATATCCGATCGTGAAGGCCGACGTGTCCTTGCCATTGTCGATGATCAACGACCCGCGTGGTGTGGTCGACAAGATGTTCTTGGCATAGTCGAGGCAGGTGTAGTTCTGGCTGAGATCGTCGAGATGGTAGTGCCGGACGCATTGGAATATCGGGAGCGTTAGGATACAGACGCTCGCGAGGAGCGCAAATCGAGGCTGCTTACCGACATCGATACCGCGCTTGACGATATCCCAGCACGCGACTAGCCCTGCCGCGGCGAATGTGCTCAGCACGATGTAACTCGGGATGAAGTATATGTACTGGTTGTAGATCCGGTAGTTGCAGGTATAGACGACGTCGGCGGCGAGGATCCATGTTAACAGGAACGCCAGCGGTCGATTGGACCGTCGAACATACGCGGCGACGAGACCTGCGAGCGCGAACGTGACAAAGCCCCAGTGCAACTCACGCCCCAGACCCAGAGCCCAAACAACACCCTCGGACCAGACCTGTTTGAACGGCATTCCGAACATGAGTTGTGCGTAGTTGCGCCCGCTGATGTGATAGAAAACCTCGAACGGAGTCTTCGGATACCCCCAGCTCATATCCGGGTGTGCCATCGCGCGGATCGGTAGATAGAGATAGCAGAGTAGCGGCAGCATTCCCGTGCCGATCGTCCGCAGCCAGACTCGTCGAACCGCACGCTCGCGCAGTCGAAGAAGGCTGGGTTCGGACCAAAGGATAAAGACGAGGAAGCCGGGCAAGAACAAGGTGTTAGTCTGGTGGTTCGTCATCGCAAACCCATAGCCAACCGCCAGCCACCGTAGGTCACCATCGTTTTGCCCGTTGGCCTTCCATCTGGCCGCAAGGAACAGCAGGAGGCAAGTGTAGAACGCCGTCAAGCTGTACGTTTCGCAGAACAGACACTGCTGCCAGAGAGTGAACGAAAAAGCCAGCATCCCCGCCGCCGTCACCGCCACGGACCGCGCAATCCCGGAACATCTCAGGAACCCGTAGAAGCACGCAATCGCTAGCGCCCCAAAGAACGCACTCATCGTGTTCAGCCGCCAGACGATGGTGCCAAAAGGAAGGAGAACTGTCCAGAGCTTGCCCAGCATGCACCAGAGAGGGTATCCGGTGGGGTGGGCGATGCCGAGGTTATAAGCCGCGGTCGCGAGTTCCCCGCAGTCGCCCCAGTAGAGCGTCGGGCAAAGAGTTTTGAGATAGACCGCCAGCGCCGCAACGAAGAGGCCGGCCGCGATCCATCGATCGGGATGACGAGACGTTATTTTTACCAGCATAACGTCGTCATTATCGGACGGAAAATGTCACGGCTGTAGAGAGGAGACGGATTAGCCTGGATCGGCCTTTTCGCGTCTGTAAATCAGCCTTGCGGACGTGGGCAGCCACAGCGTTGGCGTCGTAGAATCCTATCGACAGGCGTTAAAATCCGAAAGGGGATTAGGTTATGTTCGAGCGAACCGCGACTTTCATAAAGGCGCACGGATTAAACGTCATTGTAGCAGCAGTGGTGCTTGTAGCGGCACTCTTGATCTCGATCGTAGCGTTTACCATCAACCGGGCGCCGTCGAACGAGTTGTCGACAATGCCCGCGCATCTCATCAATAGCAATTGAGTAGTGGGAGGTGCAATGAAACTCGAACGGTCTGATATCTTGACAGTACTGGCGATGACGGCCGCGTCGATGCTCGTGCTCGTCGTCGCCTACGTGCTCAGCCTACAGCCGGCGCATTCGTATCACAGCAGCTTCAACTATTATTGGTCGTCCGGAGGTAACCTCAACACTGTCTCGTCGAACGTTATTTACGATAACTGAACTACCGCGCGGTGACTGCGCCAATGAGTTCGTTGATGTCGTTGACCCCGAACTCGCGCATGTAGGCCTCGATGCCGTCGATGACGTCGAGGGTGGCCTTTGGGTTGACGAAGGTGGCGGTGCCGACAGCGACTGCGGTCGCGCCCGCGAGGATGAACTCGATCGCGTCCGCCCCCGTCATAATGCCGCCCATCCCCACCAGCGGGATGTTCGGCAGCGCGTTATGCACTTGCCATACCAGCCGCAAGGCGATGGGCTTGACAGCCGGACCACTGAGGCCTCCGGTGATGTTCGCCAGCCGGAACTTGCGCCGGCGGATGTCGATGGAGGTGCCAAGGAGCGTGTTGATGAGCGAAAGCGCATCGCTGCCCGCGTCGGCGGCAGCACGCGCAATCGACACGACATCGGTGACATTCGGTGAAAGCTTGGTGATCAAGGTCAGATCCGTCGCCTTCCGCAGGGCCGTCAGTAGTTCGAAGGTCAGCTTGGGGTCGACAGCGAAGTCGCAGCCGTGTTTGACGTTCGGGCAGGAAATGTTGATCTCCAGTCCGTGCACGCCGCCCGCTTCCGTCAACCGCTCCGCCAGGTAGACGTAATCGGCGACTTCGTAGCCCACCAGGTTGACGATGATAGGGACGTCGATCTGGCGAAGAAACGGCAGCTTCTCGTTGATGAAGTTGTCGATGCCGCCATTCTGAAGTCCGATTGCGTTAAGGATCCCCGACGACACCTCGACAATGCGCGGCGTCGGATTCCCCTTGCGAGGCTCCCGGCTCGTGCTCTTGACCACGCACGCGCCCAGTCTCGAAAGGTCGATCACCGGCGCCATTTCATTGCCGAAGCCGAACGTGCCCGACCCGGTCATCACCGGATTGCGGAGTGTCAACTTGCCGATTTTTACTGATGTATTGATCTGAGTATCTGTCAAAACTGGACCTATCCAAAATAGTACGGCACATGCCGATCGCTACCGCTCATTGTACCTCCCCGACGCAACTGAGAGTTAACGCACCCAACTATCCAGGTCTCGCCGACCTTAGCCGGTCATATAAGCTAGCAGGCGCTGCGTCCGTTCTGGAAGTACGTAGGCGATACCTTGCGCTGGACGCCCCAACGCTAGTTGGTATACGAGTCCGAAAACGGCGAGACATACCAAAATGAGATCGCTATAATGACGGTATGGAACTCAATCCCGACGCCTGTTATCAGGCACTGACGGCACATGATCCAAGGTTCGACGGCGTGTTCTTCGTCGGCGTGTCGACGACTCGCATCTACTGTCGAACCGTCTGTCCGGCGCGGACGCCGGGGCGTGATCGATGCACGTTTTACCCGAGCGCGGCGGCGGCGGAGAGGGCGGGGTACCGGCCGTGTCTTCGATGTCGACCGGAGCTTGCGCCGGGGAACGCGCGGATGGACGGGATCGGTCGGCTGGCTGCCGCCGCGGCTGACCGCATCGAAGAGGGCGCACTAACTGACGGCAGCGTCGCCGACCTCGCGAGTCAGCTTGGTGTCAGTGAGCGCCATCTCCGTCGAGTCGTCGGCAGCGAATTCGGCGTCTCACCGGTCGAACTCGCGCAGACCCAGCGCTTACTTCTTGCCAAGCGCCTTCTTGCCGACACTCGCCTGGGCATCGGTGAGGTCGCCTTTGCCAGCGGCTTCAGCAGCTTGCGTCGTTTCAACGCTCTGATCCAATCGCGGTATCGACTGAGCCCGACTCAAATACGCAAACAGCAAGCGGACGGATCGACGCCGCAGTCACTCCGATGCGAACTATCGTATCGCCCGCCTCTCGACTGGGACGCTCTGATCGAGTTCCTCGGTCCCAGGTCAGCGGTCGGTGTCGAGGCCGCGATCGGCAATCGCTACGTCCGAACGGTATCAATGGGCAAGTGTCGAGGCTGGATCGGCGTCGAGCCGGTTGTGGGCAAGAACAGGTTGCGTGTCGATGTCTCCACATCCCTGCTCCCGTCGCTGCTGCCGATTCTCACGCGGGTCAAGAGGCTGTTCGACCTCTCGGCAGACCCACACAGTATCGCCTGTCACCTCGGTCCTTTGGCCGCGGGCAACCCCGGGCTTCGCGTTCCCGGCGCGTTCGACGGCTTCGAGATGGCCGTTCGCGCTATCCTCGGTCAGCAGGTCAGCGTAAAGGCCGCGACGACCCTCGCGGGTCGTTTCGTTCGTGCGTTTGGCGAAGAGGCAATGGGGACCGACATCGACGGCCTCACCCACTACACGCCGACAGCCGCGCGTGTCGCCACCGCGAGTGTCGAGGAACTGACCGCGCTTGGCATTTTGCCGGCGCGGGCGCGGTCGATCCTGGCGCTCGCAAGCGCAGTCGCTCAAGGAGAGTTGCGACTGGAGCCGTCGGCGGATGTCGACGATACGTTAACCAAACTCAAGGCACTCCCGGGTGTGGGCGAGTGGACCGCCCAGTACATAGCGATGCGGGCATTGTCATGGCCCGACGCGTTCCCACACACGGACCTGGGCATCTACAAAGCTCTCGGCGACACTAATCCACGGCGTGTTCTGGCCGCTGCCGAGAACTGGCGACCATGGCGCAGCTACGCCGTGATGCACCTCTGGCAATCATTGGAGGCAAAATGAAAACCTACTACACATATATGGAAAGCCCGGTCGGACGGCTTGTATTGACGTCCGACGGCACCTCGTTGACGGCCCTGCAGCCGGACACGTCGAAGTACCCCGTGTCGATCGTCGACGACTGGATTGAAGACGACGGGGCCATGCCATTCCCGGAGGCTCGTCGACAACTCGAGGAGTACTTCGCCGGTCGCCTCGTCGATTTTGATCTACCACTTGCGCCGCAGGGGACGGAATTCCAGAGGCGAGTTTGGCAGGAACTTGTGACCATTGACCACGGGACGACAACGTCCTACGGAGATATCGCGAGGCGGATAGGCAATCCAAACGGGATGCGGGCCGTGGGGCTGGCGAACGGAAAAAATCCGATTGCGATTATAGTTCCTTGCCACCGAGTGATCGGCGCGAACGGCACTCTCACCGGCTATGCGGGCGGGCTCGATATGAAGAAGACGCTGCTTGATCTGGAGACGTCAGGAGCCGGGTTGTTCGCTACCAGATGACGTTCTCGGCGTCGAAGACCGGCCCCTCCGTGCAGCAGCGGACGCGTCGGCCGTCGGCGAGGTCGATGACACAGGCCATGCAGACGCCCAGACCGCAAGGCATCGCCACCTCGACACTCACCTGACACGGAGTCGAAAGCTCGGCGGACAGTTTGCCTACCGCCTGCATCATCGGTGTGGGACCGCAGCAGTACACGGAGTAGGGACCACCGGCGGTGTTCTCAAGGATGGGGCGCAGGGCATCCGTGACGCGGCCCTGGACGCCGCGTGAGCCGTCTTCGGTGGTGGTCGTGAGGTCGATGCCCGCCGCAATCAGTTCTGCTTCGCAGAGAAGCAGGTCCTTGTGGCGCGCACCGATGAGGAACGTGATCTTGACGTTCGGGTCGGCCTTGCGCATCTCGCTCGACATAAAGACGAGGGGAGGAACGCCGTAGCCACCGCCGACCATGATGTGGGTGACCCCATCGACGGTCGACGGTGTGAAGAGATGTCCGCCGAGCGGACCGACCAGGTCGATCTCGTCGCCCGCCCGCTTCTTCGACATCCCCCGCGTGACGGCGCCGACGATTGAGTAGAGAAGGCTAATCTGCCCGCGCTTGCGATCGACGGTGTAGATGCTGAACGGCTTGCGGAGGAAGGGATCGTAAGCGTCGCCCGTCAATACGTTGACGAAATGCCCCGGCTGCGCGACCGCGGCGATGTCGGGGGCGACACAGGTGATGACGCAGTGGTCCTTGATAATCTGCTGATTGGAAACCACCGAGTACTTGGTTCCTAATGCGGTAGCTGGCATCGAGATGCTTGTCTTTCTAGAGCGGTAACGGTTGGAGTTAAGGAGTATTATCCACAGATTACGCAGATTACACCGATTTTTAGAAGGAGATTAATAGCTCTTTTATCTCTTTCATAAAATCTGCGTAATCCGTGTAATCTGTGGATAACCCTCTTCTATCCTTTACGGTGGCGGCAGCGACAGGAAGAAGTCAGCCATGGCGTCGAAGTCCGTCACCCGCGGGCAGTCGACGCCCCTTGAGCGATCGCGCACGTCGATGAGAAGCGCTTGCATTCCGGCGGCCCGTGCGCCAACGACGTCGAGTTCGTAGAAGTCGCCTACGTGCATCGACACGGCGGCGTCGACACCCGCGTCCGCCAGGGCGTGACGGAACAGGTGGGGGTTGGGTTTCGTGCAGCCGACGATTTCCGAGACGGCCAGTCCGTGGAGCCGGTTACGAATTCCCCAACCCTCCAAAAGATCAGGTAGGGCAGTGTCCCAGTCCGAAATC